>Ga0209571_1000117_pt1 | contig 182122 bp, 173 predicted proteins | sample EBPBio102011_DNA_FD_185866 | JGI IMG/M metagenome (GOLD analysis project Ga0209571, IMG submission 185866) | Wastewater treatment Type I Accumulibacter community from EBPR Bioreactor in Madison, WI, USA - Reactor 1_1/10/2011_ DNA (SPAdes)... | ecosystem: Engineered > Bioreactor > EBPR >...
TAGAACCTGTGTTTGCACACCTGAAACATTGCAACAATTTTAAGCGATTCACACTTAGAGGTCTGAAAAAAGTAGAATTGGAGTTCGGATTACACGCTTTAGCACACAATTTAAGAAAGAAAGTTGCCTGAAGAGGACAACTTTTCACTTTTTCTTAAAATATTGAAAAACTTTTATAACAAAAAAATCCGCCTCAAATTTTGTTGTGAGACGGATTCTTGTTCGTTTACCTAAAAAATATGATAGAAAATCTAGTTTGTGGGAAACAAAAAAAACATCCAATTGGAATTATTTTTTGGAATTTATTTTGATAATTGAAATATTAATACTAATTTTTCAACGCTTTAATGATGACACTGGTCATTAATGAGGCAATAAATTTTTTTTCATCATTTGTGTTTTTAGAATCGTGTCCCAAGATGCGATTCTTTTTATTTTGTGGAAATCCCATCATTCTCGTATCGGATGAGTAGATCGACGAAATACGAATAGGTTACGCTGCCTTCTTGTTGATTGCTCTTTAAAAATAGATCGTTCGTGAAACCGAAAAAGATATCTAACAAACCTTCATGTCTTCTGATAAACATGTTCTCGGCGATACGGTCCTTCTTCATTGATGGGGAATAATGGTGAAGAACTCCTTTTACAAACTCGGGATTTTCTGAAGATAAAGAATTCAAAAGCGATTTCAGAACGAAATATTCGGTGCTGTATTTTAAATCGAAGTTTTCGGAATTTTTACCAATTAAATATGCGATGAAGTTTGCTTCCTGTTCTCGTGCGTAACCTAATTGATGGGCGCTTTCATGAGCTAATGTGAACGGAAGATAACTCGAAGGTAATTCAGAATTGTACTGAGCCTCTGCTGTGAAAGGATTGTAATAACCCAAAATTCCAGAATAACTCATGATTCCCTTAAAAAGGCTTGGTTTTAATGAATTAATTTCTGTTCCTGCTTTGGTTTTGATGAAATCAGGAAGTTTTTTTTGATTGGATAAAATTTTAGTTTCAATCGATTTTAAATCATCGATTTTGAACACTCCATTGCGGTCTTCTTTCACGAAATTGCGGGTTTGCTTGCAAAGATTAAGGTATTTCACGGTCAGTTCTTTGGTTAGCTGTATATCAATTTCACCTTTTGTAAGCTTATTACTAATTGGCTTTTGAAAGTAAAGCATTCCCCAAAAAATTTGATACATAAAATATAGAACGTTCAAAAGCATTGCAAATCTCAATAAAATATCGTTGCGCTTATTCTTATTAAAAATATTAATGAAGAAGTAGATCAACGAAATTCCTAATAAAATGTAAAACACATCACCAACTGAAAAAGGAATTGAAGAAAACATCCTCTGATGCACACCTTTTTGCAACTCAAAAAAATCCTCAAAAGCTTTAACAACGAAATCTATCTTAGAGAATATAAAAAACAAAAGAAATTGGGCAAGTAATAAACCCGCCCAAAATCTCTTTCTACTATATATTTTGTTATTTTTAATGACCACCCGATTTTTGAACTTTTTCTAAATCGATTCCTTGTGCCTTTAAAATTCCCGTCACACGAATTGCATAGAAAGCGAGGTATGCAAAACATAAAACTCCCACAATATAACTTGCATGTATATTGGTGAGATCCGCAATATAACCTTGTAATAAGCTGATAATTCCACCACCCATAATCATCATGATTAAATAACCGGAACCTTGATTGGTGTGTTTTCCTAAACCATTAATCGCCAAAGCAAAAATACATGGCCAAAGTGTAGAACAGAATAATCCGACACTTGTAAAAGCATAAACCGAAGTCATCCCCGTAGTCATCATTCCAATGATTAAGGCTAAAATACCCATTACTGAAAAAATCAAAAGCATTCTTGCAGGATTTCCCTTACTTAAGATATCACAAGCAATCATTACCAAAATAATTACGCCGTAAATGTAAAAGTGTGACAAATCATGTTTGGCAATCGCGTTCACCAAAAGGAAAACGCCAAACGCCAAATAAGGCGCTAAAAAGCGAAGAATCTTCTTGAAGCCCGCACTAAAATCAAAAGCATCAACTGCTCCTGTCCATCTACCAATCATCAATGAAGCCCAATAAAGTGAAACATACGGTGCAATATCTTTAGTTTCAAATCCTAAAGATTTTTCCATGTATGCAGGCAAATTACTCGCGGTAGAAACTTCTACACCCACATAAACGAAAATCGCAATCATTCCCAAAACCAACTGTGGATATTTTAAAGCAGAATCTCTGTGTTCACCAGGAACCACATCATCGTTATTTTCCTCGATTGTTGGGGTAATTTGTGGAAGTGAAGAAAACTTTAGTAAAATCGCCACCAAAATAAACGCTGCACCCAAAACCAAATAAGGAATTTTTACAGACTCAATACTAGCCTCAGTATTTGAAGCGGTTGCAGAACCGAAAATAGCAAACGAAACAATCAAAGGTCCAATCGTGGTTCCGAAATTATTAATTCCTCCCGCCATTGTCAAACGTTGGGAGCCGGTTTCTGTTGGACCAACCTCAATTGCAAGTGGATTTGCCACAATTTGTTGAAGCGAAAAACCAAGACCCACAATAAAAAGCCCCGAAATCATCAACATAAATGATCCCGTATTTGCAGCAGGATAGAATAAGAGCGTACCTGCAGCAGAAATGAGAAGTCCTAAAATTAATCCGTTTTTGTAACCAATTTTGTTCACCAAATCCTGTTTCAGCGTTTTAGAAATGAACATGTAAATAAGTGAACCAACAGTGTAAGCAATGTAGAATGCGAAAGAAACCAACTGGCTCTGACTTTGAGTCAAATTAAATGCTTTTTTGAAAACAGGAATCAAAATATCGTTGCTCGCCGCAACGAATCCCCAAAAGAAAAACACAGTTACCAAAGGCACGAACTGTCCCCAATTGGTTTGCTTAGAATAATTTGTTGACATTTGTTAAAAATTTCTTAATAACAAATATAAACTATTTTATTATCTCAAATTGAGTTTTCTAAAACTTTTTTAATTTCGTTATAGGCGACCGCTTTTTCTTCATTAGCACTTTTTCCGGGCTCGAGAATTCCGTTGAAATAAACTTTCACTTTTCCGGGAAAACCTTTTGAATTGTCAAATGGGAACATCTTCTTTAATCCAACGAAGGTGAAAATCGCAATTGGGGCATTATGTTTTGAAGAAAGAATAAATGCGCCGTCCTTAAAATTGTCAAGAACAATGGATGTATCATCCGGAACGCCGCCTTCAGGAAAAATCACGATGCTTTGACCTTCCTCCATTCGTTCGGCGCATCTTCGGTAAACATCGGCGCGGCTTTTTGCGGATTTTCGGTCAACCATTACACAAATTCTTTTATAAATCGTTCCAAAAATCGGGATTTTAACCAACTCTTTTTTTCCGACATAGCAAAGTGGATGATTCGGCATTAAAAGACACGGCAACATTACATCCATAATCGAGGTGTGGTTTGAAATAAAGACATATTGCCGATTTTTTTCAATTTTTTCCTTGGAAAGTTTAATAAGTTCGTAGCGAAATCCCATTCCGTAAAACATTCCGAAACACCATATTCTGATAAATTTGTAGGCATATTTGTAATGTTCTTTTCTGATAGAAAGAATCAAAACAGGAATTCCGAGAACAATCGTGAGAACCGCACCCAAAATTATCATCCAACCGCGCCAAATATAATTGAGAATTTTCGTCATTTCGTTTCTAAAATTTCCTTTCGTAATTCAAACTTCGTAATTCGTACTTCAACTCATCCATTAAATATCACCTTTTTCTTCACGGAATAATTCAAAATAGAGACCAACAGAATCGCTGAAATTTTGCTCAACATTTCCTGGCTGAACACAAAGAAACCTACATCCAAATGGTCTTTGAAGACCAACCTAAAGAAAACCTGGAAGAAAGTCAAACTTAAAATTGTAGATAGAAATGAAACAAACATGAAATAGGCAAACTCCTTTTTCTTTGAATGTTTGCCGCGTTCAAAAACGAACCAAATGCTTAAAAAATAATTGGTGATGATTCCGCAAAAAGTTGAAAATATGTTACTTAAAGGAAAATGGATGCCGTGAAAATTGGTTTCCTCTGAAAAAAGTATCGGCAAATTCACACTGAAAAGTTTGAAGGAACCAATTTCTACAACAGCGCTCAAAGCTCCCGCAACAATGAAAAGCAAAACCTGTTTCTGTTTTAATAAAAGTTCTTTCATAAAAGTATTTCACCGCAAATTTAAAATTTAATGTTAAACATTAAGAAAATCTGTTAAATTATTTTTTTTGTTCAAATTTATTTTTAATTTTAATCTTCGAAACGAGGAAGTATTACCTGATAAATTTTTCATTTTCAATAGTTTGTGGGATTGATTTTTTATCTTGAATGACTTATGAACAGCTGCATATTAGTTCAAATTCACAAAACAAAAAACAATGAATCCGCAAAGACCTTACCGAAAATTCAAACCCCAACAAGCAAAAATTGACGAACTTGAAAAAAGCAGTCCGCGCTTCAAAAGAATTTATTCTGAGTACGAATTGATGTCGGATGAATTGTGGAATCTGGAAAACAGTGATATTTCTAACATTCCCGATGATTTTTTGAATGCCGTAAAACTTCAAACGGAATATCTTGAAGAGGAGATTGATGATTGGCTTTTAGACGAAAATAATACCTTGCAGTAAGACTTTTCCTAGAATAATTAAGAAAACCTGTAGAAATATGGTTTTCTTTTTTGGTTATCTTTGCAAATCTTTAATTCAATAAACCACATAGTCACATAGTTTTTCTTGAAAATAAAAACGTAGATAAAGTAAAAATAGTGGTATTCTTCTATTTTACCTTTAAATCCTCATTAAGAATATTTTCTATGTGTCTATGTGGTTTAAAAAATATTTCTTTAGAAGTAAAATCAAAAAATGCAGATTAACCTTAATCAAAATAGAAATCTCAAACTTTTCAAACTTATTTCCGAAGTCGCAGAAAAGAACAACCAATCCGTTTTCATCGTCGGCGGTTATGTTCGTGATTTGTGGATGGGTCGAAAAGTTCCGACTGATATTGATTTTGTGACCGAAGGAAGCGGAATCGAATTGGCAAAATGTGTTGCGAAAGAAATCAATCCCAATTTGAAAGTTTCCATTTTCAAGACTTATGGAACGGCAATGTTTAAACACAACGGTTTGGATTTGGAATTTGTGGGCGCTCGAAAAGAAAGCTATGCAGAAGACTCGCGAAAACCTTCCGTTGAAACAGGATCTTTGGAAGACGACCAAAAACGTAGAGATTTCACCATCAATGCATTGGCAATTTCTTTAAACAAGGAAAATTTTGGTGAATTGATAGACCCTTTTGACGGCATTTTAGATATTCAAAATAAAATCATCAGAACACCGCTTGAGCCGTCGCAAACCTATTCAGACGATCCGTTGAGAATGATGCGTGCGATTCGATTTGCCTCGACTTTAAATTTTGAAATTGAGGAAAATTCTTTGGTGGCGATAAAAAAAGAAGCCGAAAGAATCAAAATCGTTTCCATGGAAAGAATTATGGTGGAATTCAATAAAATCATGCTTTCCGAGAAGCCATCAATTGGTTTAAAACTTTTGGAACAAACAGGACTTTTGCTTTTAATTATTCCCGAACTCACCGCTTTAAAAGGAATCGAAGAAGTGGAAGGACAAACCCACAAAGACAATTTTTGGCACACTTTGGAAGTGGTTGACAATATTTCTAAAAATACCGAAAATCTTTGGCTTCGTTGGGCGGCATTGCTTCACGACATCGGAAAAGCACCGACAAAAAAGTTCGACAAAAAAAATGGCTGGACTTTTCACGGGCATGAATTTTTGGGTTCAAAAATGGTAAAGAATCTTTTCTACCGTTTGAAACTTCCTCTTGGAAGCGACATGAAATATGTTCAAAAATTGGTGAAACTTTCGTCAAGACCCATCGCATTAATCGATGATGGAACTTCGGATTCTGCTTTGAGAAGATTACTTTTTGATTCGGGTGAAGATTTGGAAGATTTGTTCACGCTTTGCAAAGCCGACATCACCACCAAAAATTCCTCGAAACAGGAAAAATTCAAAAAGAATTTCGAATACGTTGCCCAAAAAATAAAGGAAGTTGAGGAAAAAGACAGCATCCGCAATTTTCAGCCCCCGATTTCGGGAGAAGAAATCATGGAAATGTTCAACCTGAAACCAAGCCGCGAAATCGGTATTTTGAAGGAAAAAGTAAAGGAGGCAATTTTGGAAGGCGAAATTACCAACGATAAAGAAGAAGCGAGAAGTTTTGTGATTGAAGAAGCGAAACTTTTAGGCTTGAAAATAAACTAAACCTAACAAGTTTTTAAAACTTGTTGGGTTTCCTTAAAATTGAAAACCCTTTCTAAAGCTATGTTAGAAAGGGTTTTCTGTTAAACATTAAATAAACCTTAATTCTTGTAAAAACCGTTGGTTCCGATTCCTGTCGTAATGGTTTTAAGAAGATTTCCCGTAAGATTGTAAATTCTTACGTCATTATCTTTTGAAAAAGAAGGGTCGGAAACAAATACTTTGTCATCAATCACATTGAAACCGTAAACATTACTTGTCGTTACATCAAACATTGCAGTTGCAGCGGTTCCGTTATAGGAATACAATTTTTTTCCTGAAGTCAAGAAATATATTTTTCCGTTGTCAACAGCCAATTTTAGGGCACCTGAAACTCCTGCTAATTTGGTTTGTGCAGCTGTTCCCGTTTTTGCATCAATTTTATAAATGTACGAATTGCTGTAATCCGAACTCAAAACATACACATTGGAATTATCTGCAATCATATCACGAATAATGGTGTCGTCCGTTAAAGTGATGGTTTTATCCACATTGTTTGTGGCAGGATTAATTCTAGAAATCGTGTGACCTGTAGGAAGCTCATTATAATTCGCATCATAAGTTACACCGTCGGTTTGCACATAAACAAATCCATCAGCAGAAACGATTTTTTCTGCATAACGGTCAAAATTGATGCTCTTTACAAAGGCATTGGAATTATCGTAAATATTCACTTTTCTTACATCAAAGAAGTTGTTGTTGGTAACATAAGTGTTGTTTCCTGAAAATGCGATATATCGTGCTTCGTTCAGGTTTGCCGTGATTGTTCCCGTTTTTTTGAAAGTGTATCTGTTAACAATTTCAATTTTATTAGGAACGTTTGTTACCAAAAAGGCATTATCACCTTTAAATCCAACGGATTGAAACACATTTCCCAAAACAGCATTACTGTTGTTGGTGCTAAAAATATTGTTTTCCAATTTCGATAAATCGTTTGAGATAAAGCTTACCGAAGCTGTAGGAGTTAAAAATCCGCCCTCGTTCGCAATCAAAATTCCGTTTTCGTATGCACCTTTTGGAGTTGGAGCAGGAACTGGGTCGTCGTTTCTACAAGAAATGTTGAAGAGTAAGGTTCCCGCAAGAACAAGAGTTAAAATTTTTGAAATTTTCATTTTTATATATTTAAAAGTTAATGAACAAGTTAGCGCTGTAATTTCTTTTTGGCAGAGGAAAATAAGCGGTTGTTTCGTAGATTTCGTCAAACACATTATTTACCTTAAAACCTAAACGATAGATTTTTAGAACCGTGAAATTTAATCCTGCATTCATCACAAAATAGGGTTGAATAGCACTGCTCAATTTTTCATCGGAAGTGGTGAAAGTCAGTCCATTATACATTCCCTGTAAAAATATTTCCGCGAAATCATAACCGTAGGAAGAATTTCCAAAGATTTTATATTTCGGGACGTAAGTGAGAAATTGATGGGTTTCCAAATCTTTTGAATGCGTGAAAACATATCCCGCTGAAATTTTTGCTTTGTTTTTTCCAAAACTTTTTTCAAAATCGAGTTGAGATTCTAAACCGTAACTTTCAACTTTGCTGGTGTTGATCGGTGACGCAATTCCCACCGAATTCGGTAACCAACGAATCATATTTTCAATCCTCATATAATAAGGAGTGAGGTTGAGCTTGAAACCTTTATGTGCAAAATTATTTCCTAATTCTGCTTGATGCGAAACTTCAGATTTCAAGTTTAAATTTCCGCCCGGTTTCCAATACAAATCGTTGAAACTGGGATACCTGAAATTTTTAGAAAAGTTGAAAACAGCAGAATACCAATCAGTTGCTTTAAATTTTCCCGAAAAAGAATAAATAAACGGACTTTCAATGTTCTCCACAAAATCTTTTTTTGCACCTACCTCAAAATAGAATTTTTGATTCGGAATCCAACGGAGCAAACCCGCAAACGAACCTGCATTTCTACTCAGGTCTTTGATTCCCGATTGGTAACCTTCCGCTTTGTTTAACTGATATTCAGCGATGAGGTTTAAGGCAATTTTGTCGTTGAATAAATAATTGAAATCATTTTTCGCAATGTAACTTTTTCCTGTTCCGCCGCTGCTTTTTGGTCGGTCAATGTAGGCGAAATACTGAAATTCTTCCTCAAGAAAAGCGAGCCGCAAAATGTTCTGCACTTTCATAAATTTAAAATCCCAACTCGCCAAACTCCTGAAATTGTTGGTTAAATATTTCGTTTTTGTGGCATATTCAGAAAAAATAGGGTAATGTTGAATTCCGCTGTACAATTGCGTTTGCCAAGAAAAGGTGTTTTTCTGATTGATTTTGTAGCCGAAACCCAGGTTGAAAGTTTTGCTGCTGTATTGTCCGTTCAGATTGATGTAGTTTTTTTCGGGAACTTCATAGTCGTTTTCGCTTTCCACGTAATTTCCTGAAACTTTCACGCTGATTTTTTCGTCGCTGTAAGAGGATTTTAAAAATGTATTTAAAGTTTTAAAGGAACCATATTCTGCAAATAAACTGTTATGAAAACCTTTATTAAAAGTCAACTCATTATTTAAGTGAATCGTTCCGCCGATTGCAGAGCTGCCGTAAATTACACTTCCGCCGCCTGATTTTACTTGCAGATTGTCATAACCAAGAAGGTTCAAATTATTAATATCGCCTTGTCCTAAAAATTGTGAATTCACATTAATTCCGTTCCAAATAAATGCGGTTTGTTGCGCCGTAGTTCCACGGAAAGAAGGTGAGGAAACCATTCCACGACCGTTTTCTTTAATATAAATGGGTGATTGAAAGCGCAGAACTTCTGAAAGATTCGTCGAATTTTTTAATAAATCTGCTTGCTCTAATTTTGATATTTTTTGAACTTTTTTGGAGCTATTTAACTGATTGTCGAAAATGTAAACCGTGTCAATCGTTTTCTCTTGAGCAAAACCCAAAAAAGAAAAAAGCAGAAAGGCCGCCGAAAAAAGGTCAGTTTTAGTCATTGTCAGAACTTTTCCTCCGAAAGTTTTTTAATTTAAAGTTAACTTTCAGCAAGGTCTCCTGACTTTCACTTTTCAACTCCTTCTCGCTTTTCGCAATGGATTGTTTGTTGAAAATTTTACTTGCGTCTTCCGTCTTCGGACTTCAGACTTCTCGTGATTTACAGTTGCGGGGACAGTTCGCGGATTTCACGCGATTCCCTTTTCCGAAAGTGGTGCAAAGATAGGATTTAAAGTACGAATTACGAAATGGAAATTACAAAAAGTGGTACGAGGTTCGAGATGCGAGTTTCGGCTTCTGAGATTTTGAAATACTTATTTAAAAAAAGTTTTCTAGTTGCAGAAAGTGTTTTGTGATTAGAGATTCCTCGCTTTGCTCGGAATGACTTTTTTATGAGTCTAGTGGGGAACCTGGAGCGGCGGCGAAGCCGCCGCTCCAGGTTCCCCTAAAAAGTCCCTCATTTCCAAAAATCTGCATTAGGACCAATTGCACTTACGAACTTTTACTTTTCAAATAATGATACGTCTCAATCTGCGAACGGATGGGTTTTTTGCCCGTTTCCACGTATTCGTTCCTAAGTTTTTTGTCTAGAATTCTCGCTTTCACATTGTCGCTTAACTGAATTTCTAAAATATCTTTGATTTCTTTTTTCAGATTTTTTTGGGTGATTTTTGCGGCAGCTTCAATTCGATAATCGAGGTTTCTGGTCATCCAGTCGGCGGAAGAAATGTAAAGGTCTTCGCTTCCTTTGTTGTAAAAATACATTACTCTTGCATGTTCCAAATACTCGTCAACAATACTGATTGCCTGAATTTTCTCTTTAAATTCCTTCTGATTTACGGCACAATAAATTCCGCGGATAATCATTTTAATGACTACTCCTGCTTTTGCGGCCTCGTAAAGTTTGGTAATTAAATTCCTGTCACTCAATGAATTGGCTTTGATGATCATTTCCGCTTTTCTTCCTGCTTTTGCCTCTTCGATTTCTTTGTCGATGTGGTGTATGATTTTTTCACGCATAAACTGTGGACAAACTAACAGATTTTTACAAGTTTTCAAGACCGGAATAATATCGTCTTTGGGTTTTCTCAACACATTGAAAACTTTATTGATATCTGCCATAATTGCTCTGTCCGAAGTCATCAACAAATGGTCGCCGTAAATTTTCGCTGTCTTCTCATTGAAATTTCCCGTACTTACAAATCCGTACTGAATCGTTTTGTTGTGAACTCTTTTCTTAATGACACACAATTTTGCATGAACTTTTTTGTTGGGAATTCCCATCAAAACTTTTACGCCTTCCTGTTCCAAAATTTCTTTCCATTCCAAATTGCTTTCTTCATCGAATCTTGCACGCAATTCGAGCATCACCGTAACTTCTTTTCCGTTTCTTGCTGCGTTGATCAAAGCATTCACAATTTTGGAATTGCTTGCCAATCGATATGCGGTAATCTGAATGGATTTCACTTCGGGATCCATCGCTGCTTCACGCATCAAATCGATAACGGGTGTATAAGTATGGTAAGGAAAAGTGAGCAGAACATCATGTTTCAGAATAACGTCGGTTATTCTTTTTCCCACAAATTCGGGATGGTCGAAAGATGTTCGTTCTTCGGGTTTTTTATACGCTTTAAAAACATCGGGAAAATCCATGAAATGGCGAAAATTATGAATTTTTCCACCAGGAATAATGCTGTCTTTTTTGGTTAAATTCAGTTTTCTAATGAGAAATTCTAAAAGCGCTTTATCCATTTCCTTATCGAAAACAAATCGTGTCGGTTTCCCTTTTCTTCGGGATTTGATGCCTTTTTGAATTTTTTCGGCAAGTGTGGTTTTGATGTCGTTATCTAAATCGAATTCTGCATCTTTAGTGACTTTAAAGCAATTTGCCTCGAAATCGTCGTAACCGAAATACGAAAAAATATGCGGAAGATTGAACGTGATTACATCTTCCAAAAGCATCACATTTTTTTCGTCTTTATCTTCGGAAGGAAGCAAAACGAATCTTCCGACAACTCGGGAAGGAATTTCAATAATTGCAAATTTGCTTTCGTATTGCCATTCTTTTTTTCGCATTGCAATTCCGAGATAGAGCGATTTGTCCCTCAAATAAGGCATCGGAACATTTTCGTGGAGAAGGATAGGAATCACATTGCTTTCCACCACTTCGTCAAAATATTTTCGGACGAAAATTTTTTGTTCAGGAGTAAGGTTTTTGGAAGTTTTAATGAAAACCTTTTGTTCCGCCATTTCAATTTGGATTTTCCTCCAAGTCTTGTCGAAATTCTGCTGTTGTTTTATGACGATTTCATTAATATTCTGCAAAATCTTTGTCGGGGGCTGATAAAAAGATTCGGTAATAAATTTATCCTTGAAATCCATGGTACGTTTTAATCCTGCAACACGAACGCGAAAGAACTCATCCAAATTATTGGAGAAAATTCCCAAAAAACGAATTCTCAAATGGAGCGGCACATTTTCGTCCATTGCTTCCTGTAAAACCCTCTCATTAAAGGCAAGCCACGTAATATCTCTCGGATTGAACTGATTTGGCATGTTTAAATTTTATTAGATTTCTCAAAAATAGAGAATTTGCGGACAAAGTCAAACAGCCTCTGAAAAATTTAATATTGGTAAGAGTTGCGAAATACGAGTTTCAACTATTGCTCATTACTCATTGCTCATTTCTCCTCAAGAAAGTATGATTACAGTCATAGGCGCACATCTTAAATTTCGTTAACTTTGGTGAAACTAAAAGTATGTTTTCACGCGAAATTCTGTTGAAAAATAAGGTTGCTGTTTTGCACCTGAAAAAAAGGGACACCCTTTTCCGCGAGGATGAAAAGGCTGCGAATCTTTTTTACTTAGCAGAAGGTGAAATCAAAATCTACAACACCGATTCGGAGGGAAAGGAATTTTTGATTGAAAAAGTATCTTCTCATCATTTCCTCGGCGAACCGCCTTTTCTGTTGGGCGAAAGATATCCCGCAAACGCTGTAATTGCAAGTGATACTGCGGAGATTTTTAGATTTAGCGAAGAGAATTTTAAAAAATTCATGCTCGATAATCCAGAATCTTTGTTTGATTTTACGAAAGAAATTGCCAAAAAAGCCTACAACAAAACGATGAAGATGAAGTCCATCGTTCATCAAAATCCTAACGAACGAATCATCAATTTCCTTAAGCATTACAAGCGGAGTCTCGGTATCGAAGCTTGTGAAAAAACCATCATCGATGTCACCCGAAAGGAGATGGCTAATTCTACAGGATTGGCGATAGAAACCGTGATTCGCACAGTGAAAAAGATGGAACGCGAGGAAAAAATTGAACTCATCAATCATAAAATTTATTTTTAATGCAAAGAACCTTTTGGCTGAAATTTTCTATTTTTAATTTCTTTTTGGTAGCGCTTCTCGGCGTTATTATGCGTTATAAAATCGCGTATTCATTTCCTTTTTTAGATCAGAAACATTTGCAGGAGGCACATTCGCATTTTGCGTTTTATGGCTGGATTACCAATGCAATTTATGTTTTGATCGCCTATTATTTAAGAAAAGTAAATTCTGAAATTAATTTGAAAAAATATGAAGCTTTAATTGTCGTCAATCTGCTTGCGTCTTTCGCTATGCTTGGAACTTTTATGTATGGAAGTTATTTTTGGGGATCGATTTTAGCTTCTGCCATTGCATTACTGTGCAGTTTTGTATTTTTCTTTTTCTTTATTCAGGATTCTAAAAAAATTCAGGATGCATCAAAAATCTGGTTTTTGGGCGGATTGTTTTTTGCGGTGATTTCTTCAGTCGGCGTTATCAATTTGGGATACATGAAATCTACAAGTAGCATGACAATGGACAAGTTTTTGGCTTCTGAATATTATTATCTTCATTACCAGTACAACGGTTTCTTCATTTTTTCCTGCATCGGTTTGTTGTTGTTTTCTTTGAAGGAAGCAGGTTCCGGGATTTCCGAAAAGAAAAATAAACTGCTTTTTTGGCTGATGTTTTTCGGCTGTTTGATTGGTTACGGACTTTCTGTGTTGTGGATGAAGATGCCGATTTATGTTTTCGTTGTGATTGTGATTGCGACTCTAGCGCAAACTTTCGGAGCGGTGATGTTGTATGATTTTGTGAAAAAAAGTTGGACGAATTTGGTGTTGAAATGGTCACCAATGCAGCGTTTCGTTTTGATTTTTGCGGGATTTGCATTTGCCGTAAAAATTGCTTTACAGTTGGGTTCCAATATTCCCGCGGTGAATCAGTTTGCGTTTGGCTTCAGAAATATTGTGATTGCGTATCTGCATTTGGTTTTGTTGATGTGTATTGCGACTTTTTTGGTTAATCAAATTTTAGCGACGAATTTTTTCAATATTACCAAACCGCTTTTGTTTGGTTTAAAACTTCTGCTTTTGGGGATTTTCCTAAATGAAGCCATGTTGGGTTTAATGGGGGTTTTCTCCATTAAATATATCGCGATTCCATTTGCAAATCATTTTCTGCTGCTGTTTTCGGTTTTGATGATGGTTTCTCTGCTCATGATTTTCTTGAATTTGAAAGAGCGGCAATCTGACTGATTTTTTAATTAATCTGAAAAAAAAACGGCTTTCAGCAAAAACTGAAAGCCGTTCAACATTAAATTTAATAAACTAAGAATTCCTTTATTCAGGTAAAATCACTTCATCCACCGCGTAAACTATTCCGTTGGAAGCGGGAACTGTCGCAACAATTTTTGCTTTTCCGTTGATGGTTGGTTTACCGTCGACCATTTTGATGGTGATATTTTTTCCATCCACCATTCCTAAGGTTTGTCCGTCGCTCATTTGATCTTCTTTAATTACGCCAACATACGTGTGGTGTCCTAAAATATCGGTCAGTTTGCCGTTGTTTTCGGGCTTTAGTAAATCTTCAACTGTTCCTTTTGGAAGTTTGTCGAACGCGGAATTTAACGGTGCAAAAACGGTGAAAGGACCTGCGTTACTCAAAGAAGTGGCTAAACCTGCGGTTTGAACAGCTTTTACCAAAGTTGATAAATCAGGATTTTTTACAGCTAACTGAACGATGTTTGGATTGGAATCATCATCTTGAACACCTTCTTGCCCGTGACCTACCGATTCTGTAGTCGTTGCGGAATCTGTGGTTGCGGTTGCCTCATTCTTTTTGCAGGAAACAAGCGCAAAACCAACCATGCTTAAAATAAGAATTGACTTTTTCATCTGTTTAATTTTTTGTTTTTTTTGAACAGATGAAATCATTTCACCTGCTTTTATTTTGATATAAAATTAGAGAGATTTGCGAGTGATTTGATATGACCGCAGTCATATATAGAAGATTGTAAATGTGATATTTGTCATTTCGTAAGATGATCATATCAGGAAAGTTTTACCAATTTTTAAAAAGACTATTTTTGCGGCAAATATCCCTTTTAGCATGAATCATTTGATAAGCTGCACCACAGATTTCGTCAAAGAAAAACTCCACGGAGCAGAAGCCGGTCACGATTGGTTCCACATTGAAAGAGTGTGGAAACTTTCCAAAAAAATTGCGGAAACCGAAAACTGCAATTTAGAAGTGGTGGAACTTTCTGCTCTACTGCACGATATTGCAGACCCAAAATTTCATGGAGGTAACGAAACTTTGGCTTTAAAAATTTCACAGGATTTTCTTGAGAATCAAAAAGTTTCCAATGCAATCATTGAACAGGTTTTATTCATCATCCAAAATATTTCCTTTAAAAATAGGGGAGAAGCGCCAAAAGATTTGCCAATTGAATTAAAAATCGTTCAGGATGCAGACCGCCTCGATGCGATGGGAGCAATAGGAATTGCGCGAACTTTTAATTTCGGCGGCTTTAAAAATAATTTGATGTATCATCCTGAAATTCCACCAAAACTCAATATGACTAAAGAAGAATACAAAAAAAATGAGGGAACAACTATTAATCATTTTTATGAAAAATTGTTGTTGCTGAAAGATCTGATGAATACCGAAAAAGGAAAAGAACTTGCACAGGAACGACACGACTTTATGCAAAAATTCCTCGATGAATTCTACAAAGAATGGAACGTGACATGAGCAATGAGTAATTAGAAATGAGTAATTAACTTTACTTTCATTGAAAATCGAAGCTGAATCTAACTTCCATCTGCCAACATCCATCTTCCCGCAAAATCCTTATCTTTACCTCATGTTTTATCTGTTTTTTCTGCTGTTTATCCTGCTCTGTTTTGCCCTGCTTTTTTCGGTAATGAAGACCGGAGCATTTAAGAACTGGGCAAAAATTTTCAGAATTGCCGTGGTTATAGTGACGACAGGAGTTTTCACTTACTATTTTATCACAAAGAGCTTAAGCAATTTTTTGGAGGATTCGTTAACGGTTCAACTCGTTAATAAATTACCTTTTCCGCTTGATTTTTATATTGTAAAAGTGACCGATGACAATCAGTATAAAACCCAACATTTAGGGAGCATCCGAAGCAATTTTTACCGGATCGAATATTTAGATATGGATCATTCTGATGAGTTTTGGGTTGCAGGTTATATGGGAAAGAAAAATCTTGCCTATTTTTCGCAGCATTCAGTTCCCAACAAAAATATGGATCAGATTATTGAGGTGAACAACTACATCATCCAAAGTGCGAAACTTTCTTCAAAAGCAAAAACCTTGATTGACGAAATGAAATTGGAAAACATCAAAACCTCGGTTTGGATTACGCTAGATTTGCTGCTTTTGTACCTCAATTTCGCACTCCTTTTCCGAAGAGCAAAAACAAAAAAAATCCCGAGTTAATTTCGGGACTGTCATTGCGCACGAAGTGAAGCAAACTTTTGAATCTATCGTTTCTTTAAAGTCGTTACTTTTTCTTTTCTTTCAGCGCCTCTTTATCTTTATCGCTCGGATTCCAAACTTTCACTTCAGAATCTTTGGTTAATCCCGATAAAATCTGAACATTGATTCCATCACTCGCTCCAAGTTTTACATTCACTTTTTTGAATTTTCCATCCGGTTGTTTTACTTCAACGAATGGCGAATCTTTTCCGTTTACTTTTTCATATTGAATTAAAGATTCATCCAAAAGCAAGGCATTTTTTTGTGAGCTCAAAATAATTTCGCCGTTTGCAGAAAATCCTGCACGAATATATTCTTGAGTTTTATTGAAAACATCGCCTTCGATTGGGAATTTGATGGTTCCGTTTTCTTCTTTTCCTTTTGGTGCAATCATCGTTACACGTCCCGGAAAAGATTTGTTTTGAAGGGCTCCAATCAACACGTTCATGTTCATTCCTTCCTTCAGTTTTCCGGCTTGAGCTTCATCAATTGTTCCTTGGAAAATTAATGAATTCAAATCTGCAATCGAGCAAATCGTGGTTCCCGCATTAAAAGAGTTGGCTTCAATCACTTGACTTCCGACTTTCACGGGAACATCCAGAACAGTTCCGTTGGCTTTGGAACGAATTTGCGTCGTTGCTAAACCTGCCAATTCCGGAGTTGCACCTGTTCTTGCAATCTGTAGATTTTTTTGTGCAGTTTGAAGTTGCTGTTGCGCATTTCTCAAACTTTGTTGCGTAGAATGTAATTGCTGTTGCGCATTCAAGAATTCTTGCTTTGAAATGACACCTTGACTGTACAATCTTTGCTGCATCGCAAATTGTTTCTGCTGATTATCCACATTCATTCTTGCGTTGCTGATTTGCAAATTGGCATTGTTGATTTCCTGTTGCGCCGCATTCACATTTTGCACACTCGGAACAATTCGCAATGTCGCCACCAATTGACCTGCGGAAACGTTGTCACCTTCGCTCACCAAAACTTTGTCGATAATTCCGGACATGTTCGGTTTAATTTCGATTTCCTCCCGTGGAACGATTTTTCCGGTTGCCATCACTTTATCGTCCATATTTTTGACTTCAGGTTTTTTGGTCAAAAAGGATTCGCTTTCCTTGGAATTGGATTTTATAAGGTAACTGATTCCCGCAAAAAGTGCAATCGCAAAAATCAATCCGAGGAAGATATAAAGTGCTTTTTTAAGGGTGAACTTCTTTTTCATAGAGTCTATTTTTGTTTCAAGTTTCAAATTTGAATTTATTTTTATTACTTATAACTTATTGTTCATTGCTCATTACTTATTCAGATCGAAGCGCTTCAATAGGGCGAATTTTCACTGCTCTTTGCGCAGGAATCATTCCGATCACCAATCCGAGAACCACCATAATCGCCATGGCTGCGAAAACCTGTCCGTAATTTACCGTCGGATTATAAAATGGAAACGAATCCTGATCTTTAGTGAAAATACTCACCACCATTAAAAGTAAAATCCCGAAAATAAATCCTAAAATTCCTGAAGTGAGCGTAATCACCACACTTTCCAAGAGGATTTGATTTCGAACTTCCGAAGGTTTCGCTCCTAAAGCACGGCGAATTCCGATTTCTTTGGTTCGTTCTTTTACGGTAATCAAAAGGATATTTGAAATCGCAATAACGCCCGCTAAAATGGTTAAAGTTCCCACGATAATTGTTAAAAGCTGCATTCCCGTTAAAAATCCTGTGAGTTTTCCGAATTCTTTTCCGAGGTTGAAACTACCGAAAGCATTGGTGTCGTCGGGTGAAACGTTGTATTTTTCTTTCAAAACACTTTTGGCTTCATTTTCCACGATGTTCAAATCTGCATCAGGTTTACTTACGATGGCAAAGAAACCGACTTTATCACCATCATTATACATTTTTGTATAAGTTGAAAGTGGGATAAAAACTGTTTTGTCATTGTTCATTCCACCATTTCCTTTCACTTTAAAAACACCGATGACGTTGAAGAATATTCCTTTAATATTGAACGATTTTCCGAGCGGATTTTCATTCTTTTTAGCATCGAAGAAATTTTTATAAACTTCTTCACCAATTACCGCCACATTTTTATTGGCAGAAACATCGGCATCGTTAATGTATCTTCCGTAAATGAGTTTTTTCTCTGAAATCTTGTTCCCAATCGGATAATCGCCGGTCAAAGTATAGGAGGCAGTTTTTCCACCGCGCGACATTTGTTCGGGTGGACTTCCGAAATTCCCTCTTGAGTTTTGTGGAGAAATATAGTCGATTTCAGGAATTTTTCGTTCGAGAAGGTCGATATCGGGAAGTCGAAGTTCGGTCTTTCTGCCTTTGGGAAAACCGTCATAAGGAATCGAAGTATTTTGCGCCCACATAAAAATGGAGTTCGTGGCAAAACCTGAAAACAATTTATCAAAACCATTTTCCATTCCTTTCGCTGCACCGAGTAAACTCACAAACAAGAACATTCCCCAACCCACGCCAATCATGGTGAGAAAAGTGCGGAGTTTATTATTCTTTAGTGAATGATAAATTTCCTGCCATGTGTCGAGTTTGAAGATGATGTTCATAATTATCAATTTCTATAGAGTGAATTCGCTTCGCTGTCAATTTGCTTCGCAGTGAATTTTTCAAAATGAATTCAACTTCGTTGCTGAATTTCTTTAAGAGTAAATTAAATTCACTATTCACAGTAAAGCTAATTCACCATTCACTTTCGAAGTAAAATTCAGCATTCAATCCTGTTCACTTTTTCCCTGCATTAATTAAATTGGACAATAATATAAATGTTGTTTTTAATGGTTTTCCAACGGCTTCAAGTTCTTCAAAAGGCACGTAGTTTTCTTCAAAGATGAGTTCTAAACAGGAATCTATTTCTATTACCGAACCACGTGACATTTCGTAAAACCGATTTCTTTCAACTTGTGATTTTCTCGATGAACCTTCCGAAATATTTAAAACTGTCGAAGTACATGCTCTTCTCATTTGATCCACTAAATTATATTTTTCACTTGGCGGAAGTTTCACAATCAATTTGTAGCACTCTCGTCTCAATTCTTTTGCCGACTTGTAAAAGTCCAAATTGTAATGGTTTAAATTCAAAAACATGGTTATCTTTTTTTTTCATGATTAATATCTCAAATCTTAATTTCAACATTCACTTTCCGAAGAAAAAATTCACTGCAAAGCAAATTCACCGACAAGGTCGAATTCACTGCGAAGCAAATTGACTATTCCGCTCTCAGCGCTTCAATCGGTTTAATCTTACTTGCTCGATACGCGGGAACAAATCCTGCAATCAGTCCTGAAATAACGAGACTCATAAATGCGGCGATAATTAATCCCCATCCAACACTTGGATCTTTGATGAAATATTTTTCTAAGCTGTCGCCAATTAGTGAAAGCGTTAAAACTCCTAATCCGACTCCGATTAATCCTGAAATTACCGTGATGACGATACTTTCCTGCATGATTAAGGCGACGATACTCTTTGGTTTTGCGCCTATTGCTTTTCTTACGCCAATTTCTTGAGTTCGTTCTTTCACGATATAAACCATGATATTACTTATGCCGATAATTCCCGCCAGAAGAGTTCCCAATCCAATAAAACCTACAATTAAAGTAATGACGAAAAGAAACAGAAATGAATCTTTCAAACCTTCTGCACGATTGTTTACATACACCGCATTTTCGTCATCAGGAGAAACTTTTTTCCTTGCCTTGACTTCTTTTTTAAGTTTTTCACCATATTTAATGGCTTCTTCGGGTTTCATATTTTCAGAATAGGCGATGAAAACGGTACTCACCGTATCGGAACCTTTTTTCATCTGCTGCAAAGTCGAAATCGGAACGCTGATCATTCGTTCATCCCAATCTCCACCGTCGTCAGCGAAAACACCAATCACTTTGAAAAAACTTCCATTAATATCTAAATCTTTTCCCACAGGATCGCCGTTTTTAATTAAATCACGCTGAACCATCCTTCCGATTACTGCAACATTTTGCTTTCTGTCAATATCTCCGGGAGAAATAAATCGTCCGTTCAAAAGTTTACGGTTTTCAATTTTCACTTCGTCCTGATTTGCACCGCTGATTTGATAAGTTCCGCTTTCTTTGCCGTATTTTACCATTAAATTGGTGGAATATCTTGGTGTCGAATATTGCACTTTTTCAGGATCGGAATTGATGATGGCGTCGTAATCTTCATTATTTAAAGTCACTTCCCGGTCGGATTGTAAACCATCAAAAGCAATGGTGGTTCTTCCTGTGGAAATACTGATTAAATTTTGTGCATCTCTTGTAAAACCTTCCTGAAAAGCATTCTGCAAACCATTTCCGATCCCGAAAAGCACGATGAAAATATAAAGACCAAGCGCAACGGTAAAGCCGGAAAGTACCGTCCGCAATACATTACTGCGGATTGAGCTGAAAATTTCTTGCCATCGGTCTAAATCAAACATATTTTTGGAAGAGCCAAGTAACAAGTAAAAAGAGTCATGTTTTACGCTTTAATACTTTTGCCTTGACTTTGATTTATTTTAAGTACTTTATTTTTCAATTATTATTCTGAACTTGGCTCTTGGCTCTTTTTACTTGGCTCTTAAGCTAAAACTCTCTGTTCAATAAACTCATCACTCTCAATCAAGCCGTCTTTTAAAATGACGTTTCTTTTCGTTTCTGCAGCGACATCCGGTTCGTGCGTTACGACGATGATGGTTTTACCTTCGCGGTTGATTTCCTGCAGAAGTTTCATAATGTCGTACGTTGTTTTGGAATCCAAAGCTCCGGTTGGTTCATCGGCAAGAATTACTTTTGGATCTGTAATTAAAGCTCTTGCAATCGCAACTCTTTGTTTTTGTCCGCCGGAAAGTTCGTTCGGTAAATGATCCGCCCAAGCTTTTAAACCTACCTTATCAAGATATTCCAAAGCTTTTAGATTTCGTTCTTTTCTTGAAACATTTTGATAATAAAGCGGTAGTGCCACATTTTCCAAAGCCGTTTTGTAACCGATAAGGTTGAAACTTTGAAAAATAAATCCCAAAAATTTACTGCGATATTCTGCGGCTTTTACTTCGGATAAATGTTCGATGGGGATTCCGTCGAGTTCATAAATTCCCTCATCTTTTTCATCCAAAATCCCGATGATATTGAGTAAAGTTGATTTTCCGGAACCGGAACTTCCCATGATGGAAACAAATTCGCCTTCGTTGATGACAAGATTGATTCCCTTCAAGACATGAAGTTTGCTTTTCCCGGTGTCATAAGATTTGTGCAGATCCTTAATTACTAACATTAAGTGACGTTTATTTAAAAATATTAGTAGAAAAAAATATTTGTTTGTTACAATCGCGAGTTTCTAGATTTTACAATAATAATTGTTTAACGATTTATTCCTTTATTAAAAGCCTTTTTTTATTTTTGTTTAATGTCTAAAGTTTGCTTTCATGCAATTTGGGATAAGATTTTTGATAAAAGCAATAGGGACGCAAGTTACGTGTCATTGTGGAAAACTTTTGATGTTAGAACTCAGTGTTTTGACTATTTCCATTTTTTTAATAGAACCTTATTTTCTATTTTTGTTTTCGCCTCCTATAAGGAAAATCAATCAATTTTTGTGGATAATTTTTTAATTTAAATTATTTTAAATCAAAGAGTTATGTGAAGTATAAAGTTTTTCCACAGGAGTCAATAATATTTTTTTTAAAACCAATTAAGACATGGGAATTTTTGACAAAAGAGTAAGTTACAAGCCGTTTGAATATCCGGAAATTTTGCAGTTCGTGGAAGCGATTAACAAGTCATTTTGGGTACATTCCGAAGTAGATTTCACTGCGGATGTACAGGATTTTCACTCCCAACTTGAACCGCACGAAAAAGTGGCGGTGAAACACGCTCTTTTGGCGATCGCTCAAATCGAGGTTTCTGTAAAAACTTTTTGGGGGAATCTTTACAACCACATGCCGAAACCGGAACTGAACGGATTGGGCGCAACTTTCGCGGAATGTGAGTTCCGCCATTCGGAAGCGTATTCAAGATTGTTGGAAGTTTTGGGCTACAACGATGAGTTTACAAGAGTGGTAGAAATTCCTGCTATTAAAAAGAGAATCGATTTTCTTTCTAATGTATTAAAGCACGCCAATTCTACGACACCAAAAGAATATGTCTCGTCGCTTCTCTTGTTCAGTATTTTGATTGAAAATGTTTCTTTGTTCTCTCAATTTGCGATTATTTTATCGTTCACGAGATTTAAAGGTTATATGAAGAACGTGTCCAACATTATTGCGTGGACTTCCGTTGATGAGCAAATCCACGCCAATGCAGGAATTTATTTAATCAACAAAATTCGTGAGGAGCAACCGGAATTGTTGACCGATTCTGATATAGAAGACATCTACACTTTGGTGGACCATTCCATCACTGTAGAAGAAGAAATCTTGGATTGGATTTTCGAGTTGGGTGAATTGGATAATTTCTCGAAAGAAGATTTGCTGAACTTCATGAAATACCGTGTTGATGACAGTTTGAAAAAAATCGGCATGAAAACACGCTACAACGTAACTCCGGAACAATACCGACCAATGGTTTGGTTCGAGGAAGAAGTTTTCGCCAATTCATTGGATGATTTCTTTGCAAAAAGACCGGTAGATTATACGAAGCACGACAAGAGTATTACGGAGAATGACCTTTTTTAAGAGCCAAGAACCAAGAAAAAAGAGCCATGTTCTTTAGGGACAAATCGTGAAACCGAACGTAGTGGTTCGACGGAGTCAATTGTCCAAAAATTTGGAAGAAATTTTTGAAGTATTGGCGCGAGCGAAGCGAGCGTCAATGAGTTTATAAATCAGAGTTATCAATAGGAACGGGTTTTAACCCGTTTTTATGAAGAGTGGAAGTTCATTTGGCTTTAGCCAAAATTTATTGAAATTTTTTGAAGCGGAGGATGATACGTTAAGTTTTGTGGGAAAAGCCTTGAATCAGTATTTATGGAGCGGCGAAGCCGCGAAATGTGGGCAGAAAAAGATTGAGTAGTTTTTAAGAAGCACCGAAGGTGCGACATGTTGGTTGGGAATTGTTATGCGTATTTATGAGGAGCGCCGAAGGTGCGAAATGTTGGTAGAGAAAATTTGACGAGTTTTTGTGGAGCGCCGAAGGTGCGAAACATCAACAGCCGGGTGCGGAGCGCCCGGAAAAATGTGAGGAATTATCGAGGGAGCACCGAAGGTGCGAAATGTGGGTAGAAAAAGATTGAGTAGTATTTAAGAAGCACCGAAGGTGCGACATGTTGGTTGGGAATTGTTATGCGTATTTATGAGGAGCACCGAAGGTGCGAAATGTTGGTAGAGAAAATTTGACGAGTTTTTGTGGAGCGCCGAAGGTGCGAAACATCAACAGCCGGGTGCGGAGCGCCCGGAAAAATGTGAGGAATTATCGAGGGAGCACCGAAGGTGCGAAATGTTGGCAGAAAAAGATTGAGTAGTTTCTAAGAAGCACCGAAGGTGCGACATGTTGGTTGGGAATTGTTATGCGTATTTATGAGGAGCGGCAAAGCCGCGAAATGTGGGTAGAGAAAATTTGACGAGTTTTTGTGGAGCGCCGAAGGTGCGAACATCAACAGCCGGGTGCGGAGCGCCCGGAAAATTGTGAGGAATTATCGAGGGAGCACCGAAGGTGCGAAATGTGGGTAGAAAAAGATTGAGTAGTTCTTAAGAAGCACCGAAGGTGCGACATGTTGGTTGGGAATTGTTATGCGTATTTATGAGGAGCGGCGAAGCCGCGAAATGTGGGTAGAAAAAGATTGAGTAGTTTTTAAGAAGCACCGAAGGTGCGACATGTTTGGGAGAGAAAATTTGACGAGTTTTTGTGGAGCGCCGAAGGTGCGAAACATCAACAGCCGGGTGCGGAGCGCCCGGAAAAATATGAGGAATTATTGAGGGAGCGCCGAAGGTGCGAAATTACTTTTAATGGAGAGATTGCTTCGTCCATCGCAATGACAAACCACCCGTCTTTATAGCCCCGATTGCAGCGGCATCCTTTTGCGAAACGAAGTGCAGCAAAAGATACAGCGGAAAGCGGGACGGGATCTAAATAAAAGCAAAAACTTTCTTGCTCCTGCAAAACCAAGCTTATGAGATAGCTTCGCTTTGCTCGCAATGACAGAGAATAATTATATTTTTGAGGAAATTGATACCTCAGACTTTAAAAAAATACCGTTATGGAAGAAAATACAAATATTTGGTGGCTGAACGAAGAAAGCGAACAAATGCTGAATCGTGGCTACCTTTTGAAAGGCGAAACCGTACAGGGCGCGATTGAAAGAATTACAACCGCTGCCGCGAAACGACTTTATAAACCTGAATTGCAGCCGGCTTTCGAGGAGATGATTACGAAGGGTTGGATTTCTTTTTCGTCGCCCGTTTGGGCGAATATGGGAACTCAGCGTGGACTTCCGATTTCGTGTTTCAACGTACATATTCCGGATAATATTGAGGGAATTACGCATAAATTGGGCGAAGTGATTATGCAGACAAAAATTGGCGGCGGAACTTCGGGATATTTCGGCGAGCTGAGAAATCGTGGAACTGCGGTGACCGACAATGGGAAATCTTCGGGCGCAGTTTCGTTTATGAAACTGTACGATACAGCGATGGACGTGGTTTCACAAGGTGGTGTTCGTCGTGGTGCTTTTGCGGCGTATTTGGATATTGATCATGGTGATATTGAGGAATTTTTGTCGATTAAAGATATTGGAAGTCCGATTCAGAACTTGTTTACGGGAGTTTGTGTTCCGGATTATTGGATGCAGGATATGATTGACGGCGATATGGATAAACGTAAAATTTGGGCGCGAGTTTTAGAGAGCCGCCAACAAAAAGGTTTGCCATACATTTTCTTTACCGACAACGTAAACCGCAACAAACCACAAGTTTACAAAGACCGCGGAATGATGGTGAATGCAAGTAATTTGTGTTCGGAAATCATGTTGCCTTCAAGTGCGGAAGAATCGTTTATTTGCTGTCTTTCCTCGATGAACCTTGAATTGTATGACGAGTGGAAAGACACGAACGCCGTAAAATTGGCGATTTATTTCCTCGATGCTGTTTTGTCTGAATTCATTGAAAAAACGGAAGGAAATTATTATCTAACCGGAGCAAGAAACTTCGCAATGAGTCACAGAGCGCTTGGTTTGGGAGTTTTGGGATATCATTCTTATTTGCAGAAAAATATGATTCCGTTTGAAAGTTTCGAGGCGACGCAATTTAATGCTCGTGCTTTCAGACATATCAAAGAACAGTCGCTTCAAGCGTCGCAAGAATTGGCGAATATTTACGGCGAACCTGAAATGTTGAAAGGTTACGGAATGCGCAACACGACGTTGATGGCGATTGCTCCGACTACTTCTTCTTCCGCGATTTTGGGACAAACTTCTCCGGGAATCGAACCTTTTGCATCGAATTATTACAAAGCAGGTTTGGCGAAAGGAAACTTTATGCGTAAAAACAAATACCTCGCAAAATTATTGCAGGAAAAAGGTCTCGACAACGAGGAAACCTGGAGAACCATTATGCTGAATCACGGTTCCGTTCAACATTTGAATGAATTGAGTGATGAGGAAAAAGCGGTTTTCAAAACCTTCCGTGAAATCTCACCGATGGAGATTATTTCTCAAGCCGCGCAAAGACAGCAATATATTGACCAAGCGCAATCTTTGAATTTGCAGATTCCTTCAACAATGCCGGTGAAAGATGTGAATTATCTTTATATCGAAGCGTGGAAAAAAGGCGTGAAAACGCTGTATTACCAGAGAAGCTCTTCGGTTTCGAAGGAGTTGATGGTGAATTTTGTAACGTGCTCGAGTTGTGAAGCGTAAAATTCAGAAAAATAACAAGGAGAAAAGAATAAAGATAAGGCCGCGGAAAATTTTTCTGCGGTTTTTTATTGATTTCAATCAAGTTTTTGCATTTAAAATAATTGTAGATTTGTTTTAAGCTTACCATATGAAAAATATAATATTGTTATTAATAACCTTTTTATTGGTTGAGTGCAGAGAAACTGGTTCGAACGATTCTTCGACACAAGACATTGTAAAAAGTTCAGTTTCGGGAAAAGTTTATGATTATCAAAGGAATATCCCCGTATCAAATTTTCCCGTAAAATTATTTAGACAGTATAGTGATTTTTGTGGGTATATGTCTTGCATTAAGAACGAGGAAATTGCTACGGCATACTCAGATCAAAACGGGAACTATATCATTAACTTCAATTACATTAAAGATTTAACAAAAAAAAATTATGGTTATGTAATAAAGGTTGAGAACTATTCTAATCATATCGCAGAAAATCTACAAACAACGACAATAAATCCAGGCAATAATAACACCGTTAACATTAATGCTTGGGAGGTGGTAAGGTTAAAAATTCATCTTTCTATATTGAACAATAATAATCCACCACTTTATATTGCGACACGTTTAACAACAGAGAGCGGTACATTCAATAATACCGCCGTAAACGGAAATGGGGAACAAGATATCGAATTGATGGCAAAGCCGTCTTGGAATATGGTTCTTCGTTTTTACTATTTTTTAAATAATAAGATACATTTTATTGACAAGCAGGTAAATACAAATAATGATGATTTTCAAAACCTTAATTTCACCATTGATTGTGCTTTATTTTAGTTTCATCTCCAATTGGTTCTCTTGTGGATCTAGAGATTAAATGGAAATCCTTAACTTTAAATCCTCAAAATTTAAATTATGAAATTCGGACAAGTTGATGACCCGTCGCAAATAGATTTTACCCTTCCAAAAGACCATCCACGAACCGCAGAAATTCTGAAAAAGAATAAGAAAGGTCTTGAAGATATTTCCATCGGTTGCGCCAAATGGAATAAAACCGATTTGAAAGGCTTCTATCCAAAAGGAACGAAAGATGAGTTGACGTATTACGCGACACAGTTTAATTCCATTGAGTTGAACGCGACTTTCTACGGAATGCCTTCTGCGGAACAGGTGCAGACCTGGAAAGAAAAGACTCCAAAAGATTTTAAATTTTTTCCCAAAATTACGAACACCGTTTCTCATTTCAGAAGACTTTTGAATATTACGGATGTCGTGACACAATTTGCAACGGCGGTTCTGAATTTTGATGAAAAGTTAGGAATGGTTTTCCTGCAGCTTCATGATAATTTTAAGCCGAAAGATTACGATCGTTTAGAAAAATTTATAAAAGATTGGCCTAAAGAAATTCCTCTCGCAATAGAACTTCGCAATAACGAATGGTTTTCTGACGAGGAAGTTTTTGAAAAAACGATGAAACTTTTTGAGGAAAAAAATATCACCAACATCATCGTAGATACTGCAGGAAGACGAGATATGCTTCACATGAGATTGACGACGACAAGTGCTTTTATCCGTTATGTTGGAGCCAATGCAGAAAGCGATTATGCAAGATTAGATGATTGGTTGCAAAGATTAACCGATTGGAAAAAACTCGGATTACAAAATCTATACTTCTTTGTTCATCAAAATCTTGAAAAAGCTTCACCTTTGCTTTCCGCACACTTCATTGAACAAATGAACAAGGATTGGGGAACCGAAATTCATGTTCCGGTAATGGCGGATGCGAAAACTTTGTTTTAGATAGATGAAGTCTAATCGCATTATTCATTTCATTAATAAATTTTATAGATAGAATAAAAGATAAAAAGATCCTTAATTATAATAATCTTCAATAAATTAGCAAAAGCAGAAAAAGATGTTTTCAAAATCCTGTGAATACGGCATTAGAGCCTCGATTTATGTCGCAAAACAGTCGGTGAAAGAAAGAAAAGTAGGGCAGAAGGAAATTGCAAAAGCAATCGACTCACCCGAAGCTTTCACCGCGAAAATTTTGCAGAAGCTCACCAAAACAAATGTCATTCGTTCCGCAAAAGGTACAAATGGTGGCTTTTTCGTTGAAACAGGTGATTTGGAAAGAGTAAAACTATGGAACGTCGTTTTTGCTATTGACGGAAACAGCTTGTTTGAAGACTGCAGTTTGGGCTTGCGGAAATGCAATGCACAAAAACCATGTCCACTTCATCACAAATTTGTGAAAATTAGAGCTGAAATTCGGGAGACGCTCGAAAAAACGACTTTGAAATCTTTGGCTGAAGAAGTTTCAATAGGTGCCGCTTATCTTAAGAGATAAAATTTTTTTATTCTAATAAAGGACTTTTTTGTCCTCTAATTTATTTGGTATGAACAATTCATTAATTGGTGAATCAGGGATTCAGATTACGCTCGTTTTAGTGCTGATTCCGATTTTGGCAGGTTTGCTTATCGCAATCTTAAAAACGTATTCCACTTACAAAAACCTGAAAAGTCGCCGCGAACTTCTGGACCTTGAAAAGAAAATTAAAACGCTTTCCCCAGAAGAAATCCAACACTACGAGCATCGGAAAAAGCAGATGGAATACCAAGTTCCCGAAAACGAACTTTCAGGAAATCTCGCTCCGTCAGACGAAAAAGGAATTATCAGCAACATCAATTCAGTAGAAGAAATCAGAGTAATTCCACATAAGAAAAGCGCGGTTCCACAAAATTATATTTCGCCACAACTGGCAAAACTCATTCTTTATTTTTTGAGTTTTTCTGTTTTGTGGCTGCTCGTAGGAACTTCGGTTGGGGAATATTTAGGAATAAAATTCGTCGCTCCCGATGCAGACCACGTCAGTTGGCTGAGTTTTGGGCGGCTTCGTCCTGTTCACACCAATTTGGTTTTTTGGGGATGGGCTTCTTTTGCGATGGTCGGTTTAGCGTATTATGTTATTCCAAGAGTGAGTAATGTGGGGATTTTCAGTTTGAAACTCGGATGGTATGCCTTAATTTTAATGAATGCCGCCGTGATTTTAGGAACGATTTCTTTAATGGCGGGAATCAACAATGCAGGTGGAGAATACCGAGAATACATTTGGCCAGTCATGGCGCTTTTTGCAGCGGGAATAGCATTGACTTTATATAATTTTTTGAAAACCATTGCCATGCGGAAAACCAAGGAAATCTACGTTTCTAATTGGTACATTGTTTCGGCGGTGATGTATGTGATTGTGATTCTGTTGGTTGCGTATCTTCCATTTTGGCAACACGGTTTAGCGGAAACGATTATTCAAGGTTATTATATGCATCAAGGAGTGGGAATGTGGTTTATGTTTTTAACGCTCGGTTTAATGTATTATTTCCTTCCGCAACAGCTCAACAAGCCGATTTATTCTTACAGTTTGGGAATTTTAGCTTTTTGGACACAAATTCTATTCTATACTTTAATCGGTAGTCATCATTTTATTTTCAGCGCAATTCCGTGGTGGATGCAGACTGTTGCCATCGTAGCGAGCGTTGGAATGGTGATTCCCGTGGTTGCAGGAACGACCAACTTTTTACTCACATTCAACGGAGCTTGGTATCAATTGAAAACAAGTTACACCCTTCCTTTTTATTTGATTGGAATTCTGTTTTACTTTTCAGGTTCACTTCAAGGAACAGCGGAAGCTTTCAGATTTACCAATTTAATTTGGCACTTCACCGATTTCACGGTCGCGCATTCACACATGACGATGTACGGAATCATCACCTTCATGTTGTGGGCGTTTATTTACACGCTCGTTCCACGACTTACGGGAAAAGAACCGCCAAAATTTTGGGTGGGAATTCATTTTTGGCTCGCCTTGATTGGTTTAATGTTTTACATTGTTTCATTAATGATAGGTTCCACAGAAAAAGGTTTGATGTGGATGGCGAAAAAACCATTCATCGAAAGTGTGGTTTTAATGGCTCCTTATTGGTTGTGGCGTGCAATCGGAGGAACGATGATGTGGATTTCGCACTTCGTTTTTGCCTATAATTTTTATAAAATGGTGAATAAAAAACAGGAAGTTGTCATTCCAAGAACGCCCGCCGAAATTTTGGAAGCCAAAAAACAACTTCAAAACACTGAATTCATCCCAACAAAATAGTATCGAACATGGAATTTTATAGTAATCATAAATTGTTATTTTGGTCAGCATTGGTATTTTTCCTGTTTCTGACACTGCAGATTGCGATTTTACCCGCCATTCAAAATCAACAGGTTTATCAACCGCTTCCCGACGCAAAACCTTTAACTAAAGAAGAAAAAGCAGGAAAAGATTTATACGTTGCAAATGGCTGTATCGCATGTCACACCCAACAAGTTCGAGGAATTGACCAAGACAAACCTTTCGGAAGCCGACCAAATATTCCCGCAGATTATGCCATGAATCAAAGAATGGATGTTTGGAGAAACACCGCAAATTTATTGGGTTCAGAAAGAACGGGTCCTGATTTAACAAACATTGGCGAAAGACAACCCAGTGTGGATTGGCAATTGCTGCACCTTTATCAACCGAGAGCAGTGGTGGAACAGTCGGTAATGCCTGCTTATCAATGGCTTTTTAAAGAGAAAGATTATTTGGAAAAAGGAGATGTAGAAGTAAAAGTTCCTGAAAAATTCTTAAAAAATAAATTCAAAAAAGTAGTCGCAACAAAAGACGCCATTAATTTGGTTGCCTATTTACTATCATTAAAACAATTAAAACTTCCCGACGGAACAACGCCGCCTGAATTTTTATACAAACAAAAAGAAAAAGCCGCTGCAACAGGAGGTGGAACTGCATTACCCGATGGTGGAGAAATCTACAACGGGAATTGCGTAGCATGTCACCAAGCAAACGGCGAAGGTTTACCGGGAGCATTTCCTCCTTTGAAAGGAAGTCCGGTTGTTTTGGGTGACGATTTAAAATTGTATGTAACGATTATAATGAAAGGTTACGACCCACGTCCGCAATGGGCAACAATGCCGAATGTGGGAACTGCCGCAAATTTTACGCCCGAAATGGTCACTGCATTAATCAATCACGAAAGGTCAAGTTGGGGAAATACAGCAGCACCTGTAAAATTGGAGGATGTGAAGAAAATTATGGATGAAATTAAATAAGATGTCATCGGCTTATTAAAGATTTAGAATTGTTAATAGGAGTTACGAAATCAATAGGAAAGGGCTTTAGCCCGTTCAAAAAATGCAGAAAATTCCTTTGGCTTTAGCCAAAATTTATAGATTTTATAAAATGAAAATTTATCATAAAATTGAAACCAACAAAATGAAAAATCTAAAGAATAACATCACCTTAATTTTCCTGTTCATCGTGAATTTCGCTTTCGCATGTGATGCCTGCAAACTTCAGCAACCGAAAGTCACCCAAGGATTTACGCACGGAACAGGACCTGAAAGCAAGTGGGATTGGTTAATCGTTGCAATCATCGCTGTAATCACCGTTTACACTTTAATTTATTCCATTAAATATATTGTGAAACCGGGCGAAAAAGACAAAAACCACATTAAATATTCTATTTTAAATTAATTTCTAAAGTTTAAAGAAATGACCAAAGATAAAACGAGCGTAGTACTTTTCATCGATGATGATCCGCAACCCATTGCAGATCTGGAAACACCAATTGTTTTCGATTTCGACACCACAAAATTGACGGACGGTGAACATACCTTGAAAATCGTGAGCAAATCTCCGACAGGAAGAGAAGGAATTCGACTCATTAAGTTTATGGTGAAAAACGGACCCGCAATCAGCATCGAAGGTTTAAAGGAAAACGATATTGTTGATGGAACTTTTCCTTTAATGATCAACGCGTACGACAAAGGAAACCAAAAAAGTTTCGTGATTGAAGGCAGCGAAACTCCGCAAACTGTTCCCGTTTGGATGTGGATTATCATCCTCGTTATCGCAGCTTGGGGAGCATATTACGGGATTACTTATTTTACAGGATTTCCATATTAGTTTTTATTGATATATTGAGAAAGCGGCTTCAAATTTTTTTGAAGCCGCTCTTATATTTTGAAAATATTGCACGAAAATTTACGCCAAAAATTCAATCTCTTTGTCCTTGAAATCGTTTTTGTCAACCAGTTTGTTCATGGTTTTCAGCATTTTCTTGCGTAATTGTGCCAATTTCCTAATGTTCTTATCTTCGCTGTAATCGAAAATATTGTCTTCAAAAGAAAATGTGTCTCCTTTTTTAAATTCGATCTTGTTTTTCTTGGCTTCCTTCAAAAGCATCATGTTGGTCATCGTTTCCAACAAATGATGTTCAGAGAACGCGAGGTTTTTCAACGTTCTTAAAATTTGTTTTTTATATTTTTTCTTCGCGCCCATAATATTTAATCTTAATTTTTTTATATAAATTCCCAACTCCCAACTCCCAACTCCCAATCTCGCATCTCGAATCTCGAATCTCGAATCTCGAAACTCGAAACTCGAAACTCGAAACTCGAAACTCGAAACTCGAAACTCGAAACTCGAAACGGGTTTCAAAGTTAACCAATTTTCCTCGAACATAACCCAAAATCCCTATCTTTGTTCACCATGCAGAAAACCGAACTTCTTTCACTTATCGCTCTTGCCAAAAACAAGGACCAAAAAGCGCAAACCAAACTCATTAATTTGTTTTGGGTGGATGTTTTCAGTTTTGTGATGAAGAAAGTTCAGGATGAAAATGTGGCGGATGAAATCACGGTTTCCGTTTTTTCAAAAGTTTTGTCTAAACTTGAAATGTATGACCCCAATTTTCAGTTCAAGACTTGGATTCTCACCATCGCGCAAAATTCCGTCATCGATTATTGGCGTAAGAAATCCCGTGAAAATGAAGACTCAACCGACAACTTCGACAATATTAAGAATCAGTTTGCACGGTCACCCGAAGAACTTTTAATTTCCGAAGAAGAACAGAAACAAATTATTTCCGTGATCGAAAGCTTGGATTCTAATTATCAGGACATCATTCAACTTCGATTTTTTGAGGAAAAAAGTATCAAAGAAATTGCGGAAGAATTAAATCTCACCATTGCCAACACGAAAGTGAGAATCATGCGCGCCAAAAAAGTCCTCGCCGAATTACTGAAAAACAACGAGTTCGACGATTAACCAAACCAAATTCTAAATTCGTAAATTTGGAAATTAATTTTTAAGTCAATTTTTGCACACTTTTGCGCAACTGTATCAGATAAAAACTTTTGTAACTTTTGCTGTAAAAATATTGCATCACATTTATTAATAATGAGCGAAACAGTTACCAATAACACCATTCAAAAACCAAAATGGATTCGGGTAAAACTTCCAACCGGGAAAAATTACCGCGAACTCAGAACTTTGGTCGATAAATATAAACTCAACACCATTTGCCAAAGCGGAAGTTGTCCGAACATGGGCGAATGTTGGGGAGAAGGAACGGCAACTTTCATGATTCTCGGAAATATTTGTACCAGAAGTTGCGGATTCTGTGGCGTAAAAACTGGAAAACCACTCGACGTGAATTGGGATGAGCCCGAAAAAGTGGCGCGTTCCATCAAGTTGATGAAAATCAAACACGCGGTTCTCACTTCAGTTGACAGAGATGATTTGAAAGATATGGGCTCCATTCTTTGGGCAGAAACCGTGAATGCAGTTCGCAGAATTTCTCCCGGAACAACGATGGAGACTTTGATCCCCGATTTCCAGGGAATTACCAAACATATTGACAGAATTTTGGAAGTGGCTCCCGAAGTTATTTCCCACAATATGGAAACGGTAAAAAGATTGACACGCGAAGTTCGGATTCAAGCCAAATACGAACGAAGTCTTGAAGTTTTGCGATACATGAAAGAAGCCGGACAAAATCGCACAAAGACAGGATTAATGCTTGGTTTAGGTGAAGAAAAAGATGAGGTTTTCCAAACGATTGAAGACATCAGAAATGCGAATGTGGATGTAATCACGATTGGACAATACTTGCAACCCACCAAAAAACATTTACCCGTAAAAAAATTCATCACTCCTGAAGAATTCAACGAGTTTGGAGATTTTGCAAGAAATTTAGGTTTCCGACATGTGGAAAGTTCACCGTTGGTGAGAAGTTCTTATCACGCGGAAAAGCATATTCATTAATTTCCTGTAAAATTTCTTGACCGAGGAGATTTGAGTAAGAAAAATTGAAATTTTTAAAGCCAAAATATTCCTCACTGTGTTCGGAATGAAAATTTTCTTCATGTAAACGTTAGAAGAAAAGATTCGGCGCGACTTCGTCGCGCCGAATCTTTTCCAATCATAAAATAAAGTGAGAAGCGTCATTCCGAACGAAGTGAGGAATCTCAAAAATAACAATTTTGGCCCACCATCATAAAATTGTTTATCTTTAAAATCAAATCCCAAATTATTTGTCATGAAATTCCTAAAATTATCCATTATCGGTTTCTTTTCATTATTTGCAATTTCCTGCAAGGAAAACAAAAGTACCAATCCAAATAAAACGGAGACAGCCGTTTCAAAAAATATTAAAACGGAAGACGTGGTTTACAATATTCGAGGAATAAATTATAAATCTTTTGCTGCATTTACAACAGACTCGGATCAACCAAAACCAGTTGTGATGGTGATTCCCGAATGGTGGGGTTTAAATGACTATGCAAAAAGTCGGGCAAAACAACTCGCAGAAATGGGTTATTTCGCAATGGCGGTTGATTTTTATGGTGAAGGAAAGGTGGTGGATAATCCTGAAGAAGCGGACCAATTAGCGCAACCGTTTTACCAAATTCCCATCAATGCAAAAATGATTTTCGATGCCGCAAAAGCTAGAGTGGTGACTTATCCCAATGCAGACCATTCTAAAATTGCAGTAATTGGTTACTGTTTCGGAGGTGCGCAAGCTTTGAATATGGCGCGACAGGAAAGTGATCTGAAAGGCGCTGTTTCCTTCCACGGAAATCTGATGACCGGTGTAAAACCAAAAAATAACAAAGTAAAAATCCTCGTCTGCAACGGAGCAAACGACACTTTTGTTTCTCCGGAAGAAATTGCCGCCTTCAAAAAAGAAATGGATTCCGCCAAAATCAACTACACTTTTATCGATTATCCAAACTCGCTGCATTCCTTTACCAATCCCGCCTCTACGGAAGTCGGCAAAAAATTCAACATGAAAATCGCCTACAATAAAGAAGCTGACGAAAAATCATGGAACGACATGAAAAAATTTCTCGCCGATATCTTCAAATAGAATTTTCAACAAACGCAGGAACGCGCCATAAAGGCGCGTTCAAAAATTCGGGCGCAACTTTGTTGCGCCCGAATTTTTTTATATGGAAATCATTTTAAGCTGTCTTAAAATATTTTCTCAACTTCCAAGCCATTTTTTCGTGCTCTTGAATAAGTCCTGTTAAGAAGTCTGCGGTTCCAACATCACCATATTTGGTGTCGCATTCGTCGATAAATTTTCTCAATGCTTTTACAATAGTTTCGTGGTCTGAAACCAATTCTTTCAACATTCCTTGGTTGTCTGGAACTTTTCCAGGGGTTTCCTTTAGTTGAGATAATTTTGCAAATTCAGAAGTGGTTCCGATGGCTGTTCCGCCAAGTGTAGAGATTCTTTCTGCAACCTCGTCAATGGCTTCTGCAATTGCATCATATTGAGCTTCAAATAGTTGGTGAAGCTCCATAAAATTATCACCAGAAAGATTCCAGTGGAATTTTCTCAATTTAATGTAAAGAACATTTCCGTCTGCCAAAACTTTGTTCAGCAAATCGTTTACGGAGTTCAAATTTTTCTGTGTAATTCCTAAATCGGGTTTCATAATACTGTTTTGTTTAAGTTAAAATTTAGTTCTTTTTTAAAAATTCATGGAAATTACAACTTAGGGTTTGGGGAAATTAATTTTGATGAATATTTTCTTTTAAAATATGTAAATTTCCTTCTACACCGTCGCTGTTGTCGGTCTTTTTTCCCGTAATTGCAGCCGTCGCAAAAGTTAAAAACGAAACCAATTTTCCCGCTTTTGTGTCCCAATAATACGTCTCATCGGGCGTCACACGAATCACCGAAACTTTCGGGTCGTCTTTTCCTTCCTCAAACCACGCACTTGCAAGTGGTGTCCATTTTTCTTCAATCGTGTTCTTGTCCCGATAAATATATGCTTTCCCGTAAACAGAAAGATATTCCGAACTGCCATTATTCATAAAAAGCAGTTGTACACGGTTATCCTCCAAAATCTCAAAATTCTTGTTGCTTTCCGAACTGCTCAAAAACCACAGGTTTCCTTCCTCGTCGGTTTCCCGCAAACTCATCGGTCGCGCCGCAATCGGCAGAGTTTCCAAATTCGTACAAAACATGCACATTCTCGCGCTTTCCGAAAGTTCCTTCAACTTCGCAATCGCTTCTTTTTGACTTAAATTTTCTGTTGACATAATTTATATTTTTTAGTGTTGGTTTTTTTTAGGAGCAAGAAGATTTTCGCTTCTATTAAAGTTCGGTCCCGCTTTCCATTTCAATCTTTTTTGCGGCGGCGAAGCCGCCGCAAAAAAGGATTTCCATTACAATCGGGGCTAGAAAATTCTGTCGGTTATTTTTCGACAAGAACAAAATCTTCTAAACAACAATTAAACCATACCACAAATATTTTGATTTTAATTTGTTAAAAAAACCTTAAAACGTCTAAATTGATAAAATCAATGAACTTTAATTATTGAAGTAATATTTTAGGGCTCGATTTTTGATAAACAGCACAAAAATAAACGTATGGATCTCAAATCAAACGAACCATTTTGGCTCGTCAAAAACGGCATCATTTCTTCTTATCCCTCTTTAAAAGATGACGAGAGTTGTGATGTGCTCATCATAGGTGGTGGAATCACAGGAAGCTTAATTGCCCATCAAATGGTGAAAGACGGCCACAAAACCATCCTCATCGACAAGCGAGAGATTTCCAACGGAAGCACTTCCGCTACAACTTCAATGCTGCAATATGAAATCGATATTCCACTTTACGAACTCATCGAAAAAATCGGCGAAAAAGGTGCAGTGGAAAGTTATGAAGCATGTTCAAAATCGATAGATGATTTGGCAAAAATCTCTAAAGAAATCAAATCCAATGCAGGTTTTGAAAAAAAGGATTCTTTATATTTCGCCTCGAAGAAGAAAGATGTTTCGTGGCTTCAAAAAGAATTCGAAGCACGCAAAAAAGCAGGTTTCAAGGTGAAATGGTTGGAACCCGAACAAATTTCCAAAAAATTCGGATTGCAAAAAACCTTCGGCGGAATTCTTTCCGAAAAAGGCGCAAGTATCGACGCTTTTAAATTCGCTCACGAACTTTTAGATTTCAACGTCAAAAAAGGCTTAAAAATTTTCGACAAAACCGAAATGAAATCCGTGAAATATCACAAAACTTTCAATGAGGTTCTCACCACCGAAAATCACAGAATCAAGGCGAAGAAAATCATTTACTGCATCGGCTACGAAAGCAAAAGTTTAATCAAAGAAGATTTTGTGAAACTGAAAAGTACTTTTGCAATCGTTTCAGAAATTGACGAAAAAAAGGTGGAGAAATTTGGAAACACGCTTTTCTGGAACACCGATGATCCTTACATTTACATGCGTACAACCGATGATGCAAGACTTTTAATTGGTGGTGGCGACGAAGATTTTCGCGATCCAGAAAAACGCGACGCGATGCTTTCGCAGAAAGAAAAGGAAATTTTAAAAACCCTAAAGAAAATCCTTCCCGAATATCAATTTTACACCGATTTTACTTGGGCAGGAACTTTCGGCGAAACCAAAGATGGACTTCCTTATATCGGAACACACAAAAATTTCAAGAATTCCTATTTCGTTTTAGGTTTTGGCGGAAACGGCATCACTTTCTCCGTCACTGGAATGGAAATGGCTTCCAATTTTATGAAAAATAAGACACATCCTTTAACGGAATTTTTTAAATTCGGTAGATAATTATGAAACTCGTCGAATTCACCAACAAAGGCATTTACTGCATCCCAGGAAAATTCTACATCGATCCTTGGAAACCTGTCGATTTGGCGATAATTTCACACGGACACGGCGATCATGCAAGATGGGGAATGAAAAAATATTTGTGTCACCATTTCACAAAACCCATTCTCAAACACAGAATCGGGGAAGACATTGAAGTTCAAGGCGTAGAATACGGCGAAGAAATCAACATCAATGGCGTAAAAGTTTCCTTTTTTCCGGCAGGACATATCGTCGGTTCCGCCCAAATCAGAATGGAATATAAAGGTTTTGTCACAGTCTTTTCCGGCGATTACAAAGTTCAGGATGACGGACTTTCAACTCCTTTTGAATTGGTGAAATGTAACGAATTCATTACAGAAAGCACTTTTGGTTTGCCGATTTACAATTGGCTTTCTCCCGAACAATATTCCGAGCAGATGAAAACTTGGGTGGAAAAAAACCGCGAACAGGGAAAAACCTCTGTTTTCATCGGCTACTCTTTAGGAAAAGCGCAACGAATTATGAAGTCACTCGATGGTTACGGAAAAATTTTCGTTCATCATTCCATCGGAAAAATTAATGAAGCCATCGAATCTTCAGGAATTCAAATCCCTGAATACGAAACCGTTTATTTTAATGACGATTTAAAAAAAGTGAATCAGGAAATCGTCATTCTGCCACCTGCTTTGCTCGATTCCAACTTAATCCGAAAAATTCCAAACCGAGCGACAGGAATTTGTTCCGGTTGGATGCAGGTTCGAGGTTCACGAAGATGGCGTTCTGCTGATGCCGGTTTTGCCATTTCCGATCACGCTGATTGGAACGGACTTTTAGAAACGGTAAAAGCAACCGGCGCCGAAAAAGTTCATGTTACACACGGCCAAACCGCAGTTTTTTCAAAATATTTAAACGAACTCGGAATCGATGCCGATGAAGTGAAAACAAATTACGGCGACAAAGAAACGGAAGAAAAAGAAATCCTTGAAGGAAATAAATAACACTAAAACCAAAAATATTTCAAAATCTCATATCCCGAAAAACGAATCTCCTAATTCGTTCCTTGCAAATGAAAACCTTCGCCCAACTCATAACCTCTTTGGAAAGCACCAACAAAACCAACGCAAAAATCGATGCGATGGTTCATTACCTACAAACCGCTCCCGAAAATGACAAACTTTGGTTTCTTGCATTGTTCACCGGAAAACGTCCGAAAAGACCTGTCAATACAAATCTTTTAAAATTATGGGCTTTAGAAATTACCCAACTTCCCGAATGGCTTTTTTTGGAAAGTTATTCTTCAGTCGGTGATTTGGGAGAAACTTTATCGCTTATTTTGCCACCTCCAGAAAATGAAATCGACAAGTCACTTTCACAATGGATGTCGGAATTGATTGATTTAAAAGACAAAACCGAAGAAGAGAAAAGGATATATGTGATCGAAAGTTGGAACGGTTTAGATTACACTGAAAGATTTATTTTCAACAAATTAATTGGCGGAAGTTTTCGAATTGGAGTTTCTAAAAAATTGTTAATCAATGCTTTGTCTAAGTATTCTGAAATTGATTCAAGTCAGTTGATGCACAGCATTATGGGAAAATGGAATGTGGAAGAAACGAATTTTGAGGATTTAATTTCCGGAACCAATATCAATCCAGACAATTCAAAACCTTACCCGTTTTGTCTCGCTTATCCGATGGAGAAAGAAATTCATGAATTGGGAAATCCCGAAGATTGGCAGGCGGAATACAAGTGGGACGGAATTCGCGGACAATTAATCAAGCGAAATAAAGAAATTTTTCTTTGGTCCCGCGGAGAAGAATTGGTCACACCGCAATTTCCCGAACTCGTTTCTGCTTTAGAAAATATGGAAGGTGACTTTGTTTTGGATGGCGAAATTTTAGCAGTAGTTGACAATCAGGTTTTGAATTTTAACGAGCTTCAAAAACGTTTAAACCGAAAAACAATCACCGCAAAAATATTGAAGGAAATTCCCGTTAAATCCTTTGTTTACGATATTTTGGAGTTTAATGGCGAAGATTTGCGGGAAAAACCATTATCGGAAAGAAGAGCAATACTTGAAAAACTCATCAATGAAAATCCTCACGAAAACATCAAACTTTCTGAAATAATACAATATAAAAATTGGGAAGAATTAACCGAAATTCGCTCCAATTCAAGAGAAAACAACAGCGAAGGTTTGATGCTGAAACAGAAAAATTCCCACTATCATTCCGGAAGAAAAAAAGGCGATTGGTGGAAATGGAAAGTCGATGCTTTAACGATTGACGCCGTTTTAATTTACGCCCAAAAAGGAAGCGGAAGAAGAAGCGGTTATTACACCGATTATACTTTCGCCGTGAAAAAAGAGGATCAATTGGTCACGATTGCAAAAGCGTATTCCGGGTTAACCGACAAAGAAATTATGGAAGTCAGCAAGTTTGTTACGAAGAATTCATTAGAAAAATTCGGACCTGTCCGAACCGTAAAACCGGAATTGGTTTTCGAAATAGCATTTGAAGGAATTGGTTACAGCAATCGCCATAAAAGTGGTGTTGCATTGCGTTTTCCAAGAATTGTTCGTTGGCGACGCGATAAAAAAGTAGATGAAATTGACGATATTGAAGAGGTGAAAAAACTCATTAGATAATTAGAGAGAAATTTTTGTAAAAAAACAATTTTCAATTAAAGACTTTGTCACCCTGAGGTAAAGTTTATCCTGAGCTCGTCGAAGGAAAGGATGCTTTTAGACAAGAATTCCAAAAAAATTTTAATTAAATGCCCGAAAAATTCCAATCTTCCGAAGGCTACAAAATCGTTCAAAAATGGTTGAACGAGAAAGATTTCGTGCCTTTCGGATTTCAAATTGAAACTTGGGAGAAATTTGGGAAAAATTACAGCGGAATGGTCATCGCACCGACTGGGTTTGGAAAAACATTCTCTGTTTTTTTAGCGGTGATCATTGACTTTCTAAATCATCCTGAAAATTATAAAGACGGTTTAAAGTTATTGTGGATTACGCCGCTTCGTGCATTGGCAAAAGACATCGCAAAAGCAATGACAGAAGCCATCGACGAAATAGGTCTCGATTGGAAAGTAGCCGTTCGAAACGGAGATACGCCACAATCGGAAAGGGTTTCACAGACCAAAAAAATGCCCGAAATTTTAATCATCACGCCCGAAAGTTTGCAACTTCTTTTGGCTCAAAAAAATAATCAAAGATTTTTCAAAAGTCTAAAATGTGTTGCGGTTGATGAGTGGCATGAACTTTTAGGCTCGAAACGCGGTGTTTTGGTGGAGTTGGCTTTGTCGCAAATTTTATCGTATCAAAAAAATATCAAAATTTGGGGAATCACCGCAACCATCGGAAATCTTGATGAAGCATTGGAAGTTTTGATACCCTACAAAATCAAAAAAACAAAAGTCGTTGCCAAAGAAAAAAAGAAAATCGACATTCTTCCCGTTTTTCCTGACGAGGTTGAAATTCTTCCTTGGGCAGGACATCTAGGCGGAAAACTCGTCGATAAAGTAGTTCCCATTATTTTGGAAAGCAAAACGACTTTGGTTTTCACGAACACTCGAAGTCAGGCGGAAATGTGGTATCAAATGCTGTTGAAAGAATATCCCGATTTTGCAGGTCAAATCGCGATTCATCACAGTTCCATCGATCGAGAATTGAGAATTTGGATTGAAGAAAATTTAAGTTCGGGTTATTTGAAAGCGGCGATTTCAACTTCCTCATTGGATTTGGGAGTCGATTTTAAACCAGTTGATACCGTCATTCAAATCGGTTCCAGCAAAGGTGTCGCGCGATTTTTACAACGAGCGGGAAGAAGCGGACATTCCCCATTTGAAACTTCGAAAATTTATTTTGTTCCCACTCATTCCTTAGAATTAATCGAGGTTTCCGCCTTGAAAGAAGCCGTGAAACAAAAAGTCATCGAACCCCGAATTCCGCAAGTGATGACTTTCGATGTGTTGGTTCAGTTTCTCATGACTTTGGCTGTTGGCGATGGTTTTGAGGAGAAAAAATTATTTAAGCAAATCAAAAACACTTTCGCTTTCCGGGAAATTTCGGAAGAAGAATGGATGAGTTTATTACAGTTTATCACAATTGGAGGCGGTGCACTGAAAAATTATCAGGAATATCATAAAGTCGTCATCGAAAACGGAATTTATAAAGTCACGAACCGCAGAATTGCCATGCTTCATCGGATGAACGTCGGCGTTATTGTAAGCGATGCGATGATGAAGGTAAAATTCGTTAGCGGCGGTTACATCGGAATGATTGAGGAATATTTCATCACTCGCTTAAAACCTGAAGACAAATTTATTTTGGCGGGGAGAGTTTTGGAAATTTCCCACATCAAAGAAATGACGGTTTATGTGAGAAATGCAAAAGGTAAAGCGCAAATTCCGAGTTATTTGGGAGGACGATTGCCTTTGACTTCTTATTTAAGTCAGTTTTTGCGATTGAAATTATCGGATTCTTTGCAGGCGAAATCTTCTGAAAAAGAGTTGAAATTTCTGCATCCGCTTTTGGTAAATCAAGAGGAAAATTCACATATTCCGAAAGATGATGAGTTTTTGGTAGAAATGATTGAAACCCGCGATGGTCACCACCTTTTCATGTATCCGTTTGAGGGGAGATTAATCCATGAAGTCATGTCGGCTTTAATTGCTTTTAGGATTTCTAAAATTACGCCGATTTCGTTTTCCATGGCGATGAACGATTACGGTTTTGAATTGTTGAGTTCGCAGGAAATTCCCATCAATCAAGAGAATTTGAAGAAAATCCTTTCCAAGGAAAACCTGATTCAAGATGTTTTGAGCAGTGTAAACGCAACCGAAATGGCGCGACGGAAATTTCGGGATATCGCCGTCATTTCAGGAATGGTGGTTCAGAATTATCCCGGTTTGCAAAAAAACAATAAAAGTTTGCAGGCAAGTTCGGGTTTGATTTTCAATGTTTTGGAAGATTACAATCCTGAAAATTTATTGCTGAAGCAAGCCTATACCGAAGTTTTCAACCAACAAATCGACGAACACCGTTTGATGGAAGCGTTTAAAAGAATCGAGAATTCTAAAATTATTCTGAAATTTGCGAATGCGTTCACACCGTTAAGTTTCCCGATAAAAGTCGATAGCCTAAGACAAAGTTTGTCGAGCGAAGATTTAGACGCAAGAATTTTGCGGTTGCAAAATGAGTCGATGAAAAAAAACAAAAAACGATAATGTAGAGACTCGATTTATCGCATGTCGCAGCAAGAATTGCGCAATCAAAAAATATTCAAAACGAAACCTTTATAAATGGGTCCAAACAAACCAAAAAAGTCACAAAAGTGAAAAATCTATTTTTGACCTTTTTAAATTAATAACCTATAAGAACACAAAATTGAAAATCAAAGATTTTCAAACTTTTGTGCGCTAAATCGGGTTTTTAAGATTTAGATTGCATCAACATATTCTTTTGGGACTTTTGTGGTTAAATTACTTTTCACATAATTTGTTTTTATCGATTTTTGCACTTACAAATTATGATTCAAACCCTTTCAAAAAATATTCAAAACGAAACCTTGATGTTCACCAACCAAAAAGCCATCTTTTGGGAACGTGAAAAAACCTTAATTATCAGCGATTTGCACGTCGGAAAATCTGCGCATTTCCGTAAAAGTGGAATTGCCGTTTCTTCCGAAATTCTTCTGGATGATTTGAAGGTTTTGGAAAATCTGATTGAATATTTTCAAGCCGAAAGACTCATTATCGTTGGCGATTTATTTCATGCGGGAATGAACAGCGACCTCAACATTTTCTGCGAATGGCGAAACAAATATTCTTCTCTAAAAATTATTTTGGTTAAAGGAAATCACGACCGAATTCAAGCCAAATTTTACGAAGAAAATTGTATTGAGATTGTTGAAGATTTAATAGAAATTGAACCGTTTACTTTCGTTCACGAACCCAATAATCATTCCGAAAAATTCTCTGTTTCTGGTCATATTCATCCTGGAATTATTCTTTATGGAAAAGCGAAACAGGCGATAAAACTCCCTTGTTTTGCGATTTCCGAAAATCAAATTATTTTGCCCGCGTTCAGCAAATTTACCGGACTTTACACCAAATCGCTTCATCAAAATTTCAAATTTATTGCATTTACAAAAGGCACTATTTTTGAAGTTTAGCAGGAAAATAATTTTATGAAAAACATCACAAAAATTGCAGTTCCCGCTGCTTTGGGGATTTTAGTTCTGTTTATTTTCAATTCATGTTCGGTCGGAATTCCGAAAGGTGCAAAAGCGGTTCAGAATTTCGATTCCAAAAAGTATCTCGGAAAATGGTATGAAATCGCCCGTTTCGATTATCGTTTTGAGAGAAATATGAACAACGTCACGGCGACTTATTCCTTAAAAGATAACGGAAATATTAAGGTGGACAACAAAGGATTTGATTACGTAAAAAACGAATGGAAAGAAAGTATCGGCGAGGCGAAATTCGTCAATGAACCGACAGAAGCTCGTTTGAAGGTTTCTTTTTTCAAACCAATTTGGGCGGGTTACAACGTGATCGATTTGGACGAAAATTATAAATATGCTTTGGTTGCAGGAAACAATTTGGACTATTTGTGGATTCTTTCCCGTGAAAAAACAATCCCTGAAAGTTTTAAACAAAGATTTTTGGAAAAAGCAAAAAAAATCGGCTACAAAACGGAAAACCTCATTTGGGTAAAACATGATTAGTTACTTAAACCACAAAAGGCACATAAGAAATTGTTGTGGCTCAACTCTAAAATTTTATTACTTATAAAATAATTCGCAAAAGATGAAAATCTGAAGATTTTCAGTTTTGTATTCTTTTCTCTGCCTCATTTGTAAAAAAATAACCGAAATTTGTAGAAAACATTCTATGAACGCTTCCATCCTTATCATAGGCGACGAGATACTTTCGGGAAATACTTTAGACACCAATTCCAACTTTATCGCTTCGGAATTAAAAAATATCGGAATTTCAGTTTCAAGAATTTTTACTGTTCCGGATCAAATCGAAACAATCAAAAATGGATTGAAATCCGCTACGGAAATTTCGGAAATCGTCATAACAACAGGCGGAATCGGACCTACGAAAGACGACAAGACCAGAACTGCTTTCGCCGAATTCTTCAATGATAAATTGGTTTTGGATGACGAAACTTTCGAACATCTACAACAGCTTTTAATTAAAAGAAAACGGGAACATCTTCTCGACATCAATAAAAGTCAGGCGGTTGTTTTATCCAAAGCGAAAATTTTTCAAAACGAAAACGGAACCGCACCCTGTCAAATGATCGAAGAAAATGGGAAACTCGTTTTTTCGCTTCCCGGTGTTCCTTTCGAGGTGAAACCTTTGATTAAGAATCAAATCATTCCTTATTTAAAAGAGAGATTTTCATTAAATCATATCGTAACAAAAATTATTTCTGTCGTCGATTTTCCTGAGAGTTTGCTTTCTGCAACCATTGAAGATTGGGAACTTTCTCTCCCCGAAAACATTTCACTTTCTTATTTGCCGATTGGAACGCGAATTAAATTGCGATTGACTTCAACGGGAAATGATTTACAAGAAATTCAAAATCAATTAGATGCGGCAATTGAAAAACTAAAACCTTATATCTCTGAAAAAGTAATTTCCTGGGACGGCAACGAAATTCAGGAAATTTTGAAGGAAATATTAACGGAAAGAAATCTCACCGTTTCCACGGCGGAAAGTTGTACGGGTGGAGAATTGTCGCGATTAATTACATCAGTTTCAGGCAGCTCGAAATATTTTTTGGGCGGAATTATAGCATATGATTATCATAAAAAAATAGAAATTTTAGGAGTTTCGGAAAGAACAATTTTAGACAAAACGGTGGTTTCCGAAGAAGTTGCACAGGAAATGAGTTTGGGTTGCCAAAAATTATTTAAAACCGATATTTCACTTTCTACAACGGGAGTTTCCGGGCCGAATTCCGATGATTTTAATAATGAAATTGGAACAGTGTTTTATTCTATTCGGGTGAAAGATTTTGAAAGAACTAACCGTCTATTTCTTCCGCATCTGGAAAGAAATGATTTTGCCAATTTTGTTTCACAAAGGATTCTACAGGATTTGGTGGAGGTTTTAATTAAAATGGAATGATTTTGAAATAAATGTCCATTCAAAACGTTTAAGAATCGAACCAAAAATTTAACAATGAAAAAGAGTATTGCAGTTTTTTTGTTTTTTACGATGCAGTTAATATTTGCTCAAACCGTGAAAAACATGGGCGATTTTTCTTCCCTGAAAGTTTACGACAAAATTAGTGTGACGCTGATTCCATCCGATGAAAGCAGAATACAAATTGATCAATCCGAATCGGAAGTGGAAATTGTTAATAAAAACGGAGAGTTGAAAATTAGAATGATTCCACAAAAAATTCTGCAAGGAAGCAGCACCACGGTGAAGGTTTTTTACGAGAATCTGAATGATATTCAGGCAAGTCAAGGTTCTTCTATTTCATCTGCACAAATTGTAGAGTCGAATTCGCTTAATCTTACTTCCAATGAAGGTTCAAAAATCAATCTCAAACTGGAGACAGAAAATTTAAATATAAAAATCAATTCAGGTGGAATTATGCAGCTTTCTGGCAATGCAACCCAACAAGATGTGGTGGTGAATTCAGGCGGGAAATATTTGGCTGAAAATCTGCAGTCGCAAAATGCGACAGTTACAACCAATGCGGGTGGATTCGCAGAAGTGAATGTTTCTGATGCGGTAAATGCAACAACAAGAGCAGGAGGAATCATCGATATTTATGGAGATCCTGATGAACGTAACGTGAAAAATGTAATTGGCGGAAAAATTAATTTTAAATAAAATCGAAACAAACCATTCAAAAGAATGGTTTTATTTTTTCGTAACTGTAACGTTGGAGAAAAATATTCTACTAAATAATAAACAGCTTTTTTATGAAAAACCTCAATATCGGTATTCTTGCTTTTGCGGGAATCATTGCACTAAACTCTTGTGCAACGAAAGTTTCAACGCCACCTCCAACTCCTGAAACACCACAAACCCCAATGGTTACCAAGACCGAAATTCCTGAAAATGGACTCGATTTATCCACGTTCGACAAATCGGTTCGTCCGCAAGATGATTTCTACAACTATGTGAACGGAAGTTGGATGAAGACGGCGAAAATTCCTGCCGATAAATCAACGTGGGGAAGCTTCAACAAATTGGCAGAAGATACCGATAACAACTCAATGACGATTCTCAATTCTTTGTTGAGCGATAAATTTGCAGAAGGAAGTGAAGGCAAAAAAATCCAGGATTTGTATGCGACTTACATGAATATGGACAAGCGTAATGCAGACGGTATTGCTCCAATTAAATCTGACCTCGCCAAAATCGACGCCATAAAATCAGTTGCAGATTTACAGAATTATTTAATTGAAGCGACCAAAAACGGGGAAAATCCTTTTTATTCGTGGGGTGTTTTTTCTGACTTGAAGGACTCTAAAATGAATGCGGTTTACATGGGCGACGCTTCTTTGGGAATGGGACGTGATTATTTTCAAAAAGTAAATCCAAAAAATACGGAAGCTCTTGCTGAATACACAAAGTATGTCGCTTCGATGTTGGATGTTTTGGGTTATAAAAACTCAACAACTGCTGCTCAAAATATTGTGAATTTCGAGAAAACGATGGCGCAAACTTTATTGACGAATGAGCAGATTCGTGATGCGACTTTGCAGTACAATCCGCAAACTATGCCGCAATTGAAGAATTTGGTGAAAAATGTTGATCTACCGAAATATTTAACTTCTGTTGGTGTGAATACGGATAAAGTAATTGTTGGTGAACTGAAATATTACCAAAATTTAGACAAGTTTCTCACTGCCAAAAATATTCCTTTGATTAAGGATTACATGAAATATCACCTTCTTTCAGGAAGTGCAAGTTATCTTTCCAAAGATTTGGATGAGAAAAAATTCGCTTTCTACGGAAAATATCTTCGCGGTCAACAGGAACAAAGAGCTCAAAACAAACGTGCCTTCGAACTCATCAACGGGACTTTGGGCGAAGCTTTCGGGAAATTGTATGTGGATAAATATTTCCCTGCAGAAGCAAAAGCACAAATGGTGGAATTGATTGGTTATTTAAAGAAAAGTTTTGCTTCCCACATCAACGATTTAGCGTGGATGTCGCCTGCTACAAAGGAAAAAGCTTTAACCAAGCTCAACAAATTTACCGTGAAAGTCGCTTATCCTGATAAATGGAAAGATTATTCAAAATTGACGATTGCTTCAGAAGCAAACGGCGGAACTTTGTATAAAAACCTGCAAAATGTTACCGCTTGGCAATACCAAAAAAGTTTAGAAAAAATCGGCAAACCTGTTGACAGAACAGAATGGGGAATGACGCCGCAAACCGTGAATGCTTACTATAATCCTGTCAACAACGAAATCGTTTTTCCTGCCGCAATTCTGCAACCGCCATTCTTCAATCCAAAAGCAGATGCAGCTATTAATTTTGGTGGAATCGGTGCGGTAATCGGTCACGAAATGACACACGGTTTCGACGATTCTGGAGCTCAATTTGACGCAGATGGAAACTTGGTTGATTGGTGGACAAAAGAAGACAAAGCCAATTTCGAAAAAGCGACAAAATCGCTCGCAGCACAATACAGTGCTTATGAACCAGTGAAAGGAACTTTCGTGAATGGTGAATTTACCAACGGTGAAAATATTGCCGATTTAGGGGGCGTGAATATTTCCTACGACGCACTTCAAATGTATCTCAAAGATCATGGAAATCCAGGATTAATCAGCGGTTATACTCAAGATCAAAGATTTTTCCTAAGTTGGGCAACGGTTTGGAGAACTTTGCAGAAAGAAGCCGCGTTAATCAACCAAATTAAAACCAACGAACATTCACCTGGTTTGTACAGAGCATTTGGTCCGCTCGTAAACACCGATGCTTTCTATAAAGCTTTTGAGGTGAAAGAAGGAGACAAACATTATAAAAAACCAGAAGACAGAATTAGGATCTGGTAAAAAATATAATCATTTTAGAAAGTTGACAGGGTTTTAAAATCCTGTTAACTTTTTTTAGTGCAAACATAGATTGTTATCTTTGAGAATTCTCGATCATTATAAAAATTAGATATGAAAAAATTGACGATTTCTGTACTCGCATTCTCCGGAATTATTTTGCTGAATTCCTGCGGTACAGCAAAAACAGGTGAAACCAATACCGAACAAACCCCTGTAAAACCTGCAAAAGACGTAGATTACGGAATTAATCTTTCGTACATGGACAACAATATTCGTCCACAAGATGACTTCTTTAGTTATGTGAACGGAAACTGGATGAAAACCACAGAAATTCCTTCAGACAAAACCAGATGGGGAAGTTTCGACAAATTGCGTGAAGAAACCGATGTTGCCTCGCTTGAAATTCTGCATAAAATCTTAAACGATAAATTTTCAGCCAATTCTGAAGGTGAAAAAATCCAAAATCTCTACGGAACTTTCATGGATTGGGATAAAAGAAATGCAGACGGAATCAGTCCCATCCAAGCTGATTTGGCAAAAATTGACCAGATAAAATCCATCGCAGATTTGCAGAAATATATGTTGGAAGCTACAAAAACGGGCGACAATCCCTTCTACATGTGGCGCGTAAGTGCAGACATGAAAAACTCTGTGATGAATGCGGTTTATCTTGGTGGTCCAAGTCTTGGTTTGGGAAGAGATTATTACCAAAAAGAGAACGAAGCCAACACGAAAACTTTGGGAGAATACAAAAATTACCTCGCAAAACTGTTTGATGTTTTGGGTGAAAAAAATGCTGACCAAACTGCGCAAAGAGTTGTGGCATTCGAAAAGCAACTCGCTACTTATTTGTTGACCAACGAAGAAAACCGTGACGCCAACAAACGTTACAACCCCAAAACAATTAAAGAACTTTCGACTTTAACAACGCACATCGATTTGCCAAATTATCTTTCTAACGTAGGGGTAAAAACCGATAAAGTGATTGTAAGCGAACTGAAATATTACCAAAATATGGATTCGTGGATGAACGAAAGAACGCTTCCTTTGCTGAAAGATTATATGAAGGCGAGAATGATTTCTTCCAATGCGGATAATCTTGATAAAAGATTGGATGACATCAATTTTGATTTTTACAACAAAACGCTTCAAGGTCAGAAAGAGCAAAGAGCAATGGATAAACGTGGTTTGAGCGTAGTTAACGGAACTTTGGGTGAGGCTTTCGGAAAACTGTATGTCGAGAAATATTTCCCAGCGGAAGCGAAAGCCCAGATGGAAACCTATATTTCTTACCTGAAAAAATCCTTTAAAGAACACATTGCCAATTTGGATTGGATGTCGGATGCGACGAAAGTGAAAGCGCAAGAAAAACTTTCAAAATTCGGAGTGAAAATCGCTTATCCCGACAAGTGGAGAGATTACTCTAAATTGCAACTGGTTTCTCCCAAAAATGGTGGAACCTATTACGGAAACCGCCAAAAAATCACAGAATGGTTCTACAACAGAAATTTAGAAAAAGTTGGAAAACCAGTTGACAAAACCGAATGGGGAATGTCGCCACAAACCGTGAATGCTTATTACAGCGGTTCCAACAACGAAATCGTTTTCCCTGCTGCAATTCTTCAGCCGCCGTTTTTCAACTTTAAAGCAGATCCTGCCGTAAATTTTGGTGGAATTGGTGCGGTAATTGGGCACGAGATTTCTCACGGTTTCGATGATTCCGGTTCGCGTTTTGACGGCGATGGAAACTTGAATAATTGGTGGACGGATGCAGACCGAAAAAATTTCGACGCAAAAGTAGGTCAACTTGCCGCTCAGTACGATAAATACGAACCCGTAAAAGGAAGTTTCGTGAACGGAAAATTCACCAGCGGTGAAAACATCGGAGATTTGGGTGGAGTAGCGGTGGCTTATTCTGCGCTTCAAATGTATTTGAAAGACCACGGAAATCCAGGGTTAATCAGCGGTTTCACGCAGGATCAAAGATTTTTCATGAGTTGGGCAACCGTTTGGCGAACCAAAGCAACCGAACAATACACCGTGAACCAGGTTAAAACCGATCCGCATTCTCCGGGATATTATCGTGCGTTCGGACCATTGGTGAATCAGGATGCATTTTATAAAGCGTTCGATGTAAAACCAGGCGACAAATTGTATAAAGCGCCAAACGAAAGAATTAAGATTTGGTAGAAAAAACTCCTCTCGGTTTCGGGAGGATTTTTTTTGATATTTAGTTTCTTTTTAAAAAATGAGAATCGAACTTTTTGCTTATCTTTTACGTTAGTAATGCAAAAGGTATGATTTCAACTTTTGGAGATAAAGAAACCGATAAAATTTGGAATGGAATTTTTCAAAAAAACTTCCGAGAGAAATACAAGAGGTCGCAAGAAGAAAATTGAGGATGATCAATAATTCGGTTAATATCTCAGATTGGAAGATTCCACCTGCAAATAAGCTGGAAAAATTAGAACGGACTTTACTTGGATTTTACAGTATTAGAATAAATGACCAATGGAGGATTATTTTTAAATGGGAAAAAGGAAGTGCATTCGAAGTAAAATTGTGGATAATCATTAAATAAAAAGAAATGGAAAGATTACGAAATAGTACACCAGGAGAAATTTTGTGGGAAGAATTTTTGATTCCGATGGAAATTTCGCAATACAGATTGTCAAAAGACTTGGAAATTCCGCAAACAAGAATTTCCGAAATTATTAAGGAAATAGAAGAATTTCAGCTGATACCGCTGTGAGATTGAGTGCCTATTTTGGAAACTCTGCGAAATTTTGACTTGGACTTCAATTTGATTAAGATATTGAAAATAAAATCAATGAGTTGTCAAAAGATATTGAGAGAATTGAAACCAGAGCAGAGAACAAAAAAGTAGTTTCTAATAAGAATTTAAATAAATCATAAATTTGATAATGACAACCCAACAAAACATCCTCATCCAAAATCCAGAAACCAAAAACTTTCTTGCCGATGCATTCTATCCCGAAACTTCGGAGAAACTTCAGTTGGTCATTTTTGCACACGGCTACAAAGGTTACAAAGATTGGGGCGCTTGGAATTTCATGGCGGAGAAATTTGCTGAGGCAGGTTTTTTCTTTGTAAAATTCAACTTTTCGCACAACGGAACGACGATTGAAAACCCGAAAGATTTTGCAGATTTGGAAGCCTTCGGTAATAATAATTTCACCAAGGAAATGTCGGATTATGATGCGGTTTTAAATTATTTTTATGACCATCCAAAAATTGACCAATCCAAAATCGCCATCATCGGTCACAGTCGCGGCGGCGGAATTTCGGTGATTAAAGCGTTTGAAGATGAGCGAGTGAAAGCTTTGATTTCATTGGCGGGAGTCAGTCATTTCGGGTACCGTTTTCCGTCCGGCGAAAGATTGGAAGAATGGAAAAATAACGGCGTCATGTTTTCTGAAAACGCACGAACCAAACAACAGATGCCACATTACTATCAATTTTTCGAGGATTATAAAAATAATGAAGACCGATTTAGTGTTCAGCGTTGTGCACAAAATCTTACAAAACCGTTTTTAATTATTCAGGGAACAAATGATGAAGCGGTGAAAGATAAAGAAGCGTTTCTACTAAACGAATGGTGCAAAACTTCCGAACTTTTCATCATGGAAAATGCCAATCATGTTTTTGGTGCTAAAGAACCATGGACAGAAGATTTTATGCCAAAAGATTTGGATATTGCTGCCGAAAAAATGATTAATTTTCTAAAGAATAATTTTGATAGAGATTAAGCGAAAAAAAGGCTGAAAATTTTCACTCAATTTTATTTTACGGCTTTCTTTTGAATGTCTTTCAAAATCTGGTTCAGGTTTTTTTTAGAAAGTGCATCGGCGGAATAACTGAAGAATGGACCTTTTGGTGTTTTTCCGTTTGCACGTTCTGCGTTCAGCTGTTCTGCGGAATATTCCGGATACGTTTTTTTACCTTCCCTGGAAGTTTCCGATGATGCCTTTTGCGAATAGATTTTTTTGGAGGTCTTCAAATCGTACACTTCCAAGATTGCATACGCTTCATTTTTGCTGAATTGATAAGGTTGACTCAATTCTAAGGAAGCAATTTGGTCGGCCACTTTTTTGGTTCTTACGTTCACGAGATAATCGAAATCGGAGTTGTTTTTTAAGCTTTCCAACTGCTCCAAGTCGGGGTTTAATGAAATTTTTGCAGGCAAAAGGTTTTTGGTTATAGCTTCGTCAATAGAAACTGCATTTCCTTTACTTAAAGAATTAAAGCTGTTTAGAATTTGGAGATTCATTTTCTCGCGTTCCACAGAATTCAAGTCAGAATAAATGTTATTAATCAGCCATTTTTTATTTTGCGTAAAAACCAAAGCGCCGCTTAATCCGTTATAATCCCTGTTAACAGGAACATGACAACTTTGTAGGGCGAAGATTAGGAGTAAATAAAAACTTATTTTTTTCATATTTATTTTTGAATCAAGAGGTTCCACGCTTCCTCAGTTTTATTTTCTAAAAGTAATTTTTGAGCATCTAAATGTTTCGATTCATCAGAATGAAAATCTCCATTCGGCAATTTTTCCACGTTTGCGAGCATTCCTAAATCGTTACCGGTAAATACTTTGCTGTATTTAATTTCATTCGGCAGCAAATCGAAACCGATTCCTTTTGTGACTAATGGTTTCGGAACTTCGAATAAATTATTTTCATTATTTCTGGAATACCAATTGGAACCAAGTCTTGCAACCAAATCCAATTTTATTTGGTCTAGATTTCCTTCCTCGTTCAAATATTCTTCACGAACATGAATTTTAAGGATTTCGCAAATCACCAAATTTCCTGCACCGCCTTCCGTTCCCAAATGTTTGATTTCTAAAACTTTGCATTCTAAGTTTACGGGACAATCGTCAATTAATTTTGGTCGGACCAAATCGGAATCTTTCATTGTTAATCCAGATTTTACAAATTCATTCACGCCTTTTTCATATTCGGTTGAAGCTAGAGAAATTTGTTGTACGATTTTGAAATTCACGATTCCAATCACCACTTCAGGAATTTCCAAAACGTTTTCCAAAGTGTGTTTCGTCGTATTATCTCGAACTCTTCTCGCAGGTGAAAAAATCACAACCGGCGGATTCGAGCTGAACATATTGAAAAAACTGAAGGGGCTTAAATTGATGTTTCCGTCTTTATCTATAGTGGAAGCCAACGCAATCGGACGAGGCGCAATCGCTGTCTGCAAAAGCGTTTGAAGTTGGAGGTTGTTTAAATCTTTTGGTGAGATTGTTTTCATTGATATTGAAAGTTATTTTTTAACACTTTAGTTACTTACGTTATTAGTTTTTCACTTTGAAAACATTTAGAAGAGCTAAGTTAAAAAATCAAAAATTTTATTCTAAAGTGAACTACATTTAATTAATTAGTGACCAAAATGTTTAGTTTGGAGGCAAAATTTTCCCAGAAACTTCTCCAAAACCAACCCTAATTCCATCTTTCTCCGCATAACCTCTCATGATAATCGTGTCGTGGTCTTCAATAAATTTTCTTTCTTGTCCGTCATTCAATTTTAAAGGATTCTGTCCGCGCCAAGTTAATTCCAACATCGAGCCGAATGAGTTAGGATTTTCACCCGAAATCGTTCCTGAAGCGTACATATCACCAACTTCCACATTACATCCGTTTATTGTGTGATGCGCCAATTGCTGCGTCATATTCCAGTACATGAATTTGTAGTTGCTTTGGGAAATTAAATTTTCAGTTCCGTTTTCTGGCTGTAAATAAACTTCAAGATTGATGTCGAAATTTTTGTCGCCGCTGAATTTTAGATAATCCAAAACTTCAGGTTCTTGCTTTGGAGATTCGGTTCTGAACGGATTTAAAGCTTCCAAAGTTACAACCCACGGAGAAATTGAGCTTCCAAAATTTTTCCCCAAAAATGGGCCGAGCGGAACATATTCCCAACTTTGAATATCTCTTGCCGACCAATCGTTGAAAAGCACCATTCCGAAAATCACCTCCTCCGCTTCAGATGTGGAAATACTTTCGCCCATTTCAGTGTTTTTATTCACGATAAATGCCATTTCCAATTCAAAATCGAGTTGTCTAGAAGGGCCGAAAATTGGTGAATCCAAATCTGCAGGTTTTGTCTGACCTTTCGGACGAATGATTTCCGTTCCAGAAACCACAATGGAGGAAGCGCGACCGTGATAACCAACCGGAAGATGTTTCCAGTTCGGAAGCAGCGCATTTGCAGGATCACGGAACATTTTTCCAACATTGGTTGCATGTTCGATGCTGCTGTAAAAATCGGTATAATTGGGAACGTGAACCGGCATCATCATTTTCACTTGGTCGAGTTCGTAGAAACATTCTTCGATGGTTTTTTCGTCATTTGCCAACTTTGAATTTTCATCCAAAAGTTCCTGAATTTTTAAACGGACTGCATTGGTTACGGGTTTTCCAAGCTCGATGAATTCGTTTAAAGTATAGGCTTCGAACACATTATCGTTTAAACCTTCGATTTCATCAAAAAAACCGTAGTCGTAAAGTGTCGCCAAATCGATGACTAAATCTCCGATTCTGGTGCAACAGGCGATGTATTCTTTATTGAAAACCGCTACACCAAACGGAATATTATGGATGGAAAAATCTGAATTTTCAGGATAATTTACAAATGATCGCATATCGATATTTTTAAGATTAAGGTTCAAAGTTTAAAGCTTTTTTCTTCAAACGATGAACCTTGTTGACTGTTTGTTGTTGTTTACTTTTTGTTGATTGCGCTTTCCTCAATCCACCGTTCTTTGGAATTGACGTCGATGAGGTAGAGGATTTTTTTCTGCTTCGTCATCAGCAAAGTTTTGGTGACTGGAAGCGGAATTTTTTTGCCTTCAAGTTGGTCTGCACGCATGGAAATAATGTTGTGCTTACTTCGGACTACATCACCAGAAAAAACATTGGACGAGCTTTTTCCGTTAGATTTGTCATCAAACATTTCCACGAAAGTGGCGTTTTTGCCCTTAATAATGATAAAGCTTCTTTCGGTATGGTCGGGAAAATCTTTAATCAAAACAAATTTAGTGTCGTCTATATTTTCATTTTGTAAGTTTTGATTGATTCCGCGTCGCTCTTCCAATCGGTCGAGAATTGCGTTAATTGAAGCGTATTGTGCTTTCAAGCTTGCTGCAGAAATCACCAATAAAATACTAAATATAAATTTTTTCATGAACTAAATTTCTTTTTTAAATAATGATTTTCTTTGGTGCGAAAACCAACATCCAGCTTCTATCATCCATCATCCAGCTTAAAGATTTCCTCTTTTCGCTTGCTCTCTTTCCAAAGCTTCAAACAATGCCTTGAAATTTCCTGCGCCGAAACTTTGTGCACCGTGTCTTTCAATGATTTCGTAGAAAAGAGTAGGGCGGTCTTCAACGGGTTTGGTGAAGATTTGCAAAAGATAACCCTCTTCATCGTGGTCGATTAGAATTCCAAGTTCTTCCAGTTTTTTCAAATCTTCGTCGATATGGCCCACTCTTTCGGGAACCATTTCGTAGTACGCTTCAGGTGGAGCTGATAAAAATTCAACACCTCTTGCTTTCAGTTCTGTAACGGTTTTAATGATGTCTTTTGTGGCGACTGCGATGTGTTGAACACCTTCCCCTTCATAAAAATCCAAATATTCTTCCACCTGCGATTTTTTCTTTCCTTCGGCTGGTTCGTTAATTGGGAATTTTGCGTAACCGTTTCCGTTGCTCATTACCTTCGACATTAAGGCGGAATATTCCGTATTGATTTGCTTGTCGTCAAAACTTAAAATATTTACAAATCCCATCACTTCTTCGTACCATTTTACAACGGGCAACATTCTGTCCCAACCCACATTTCCTACGCAGTGGTCAACGTACAAAAGTCCAACATCAGATGGATTGTAATCACTTTCCCATTTTTCGTAACCAGGCATAAACGGACCTTCGTAATTTTTTCTTTCCACGAACATGTGCACTGTTTCGCCATAAGTGTAAATTCCCGACATGCGAACTTCACCGAACTCGTCTGTAATGGTTTTCGGTTCCATATAGGGTTTTCCGCCACGTTTTACCGTTTCCTCGAATGCGGAATAAGCGTCATCTACCCATAGTGCTAAAATTTTTACACCATCGCCATGTTTTTTTTGGTGCTCACAAATGGGTGAATCAGAATTTAAACCAGACGTTAAAACCAAACGGATTTTCCCTTGTTGAACAACATAAGAAGCTCTGTCGCGAACTCCCGTTTCCGGACCTGCATAAGCAACTGACTGAAAACCAAATGCGGTTTTGTAATAATGCGCCGCCTGTTTCGCATTACCTACATAAAATTCAATGTAATCTGTTCCGTTAATGGGCAAAAAATTCTCTGCCTCTGCAATTTTTTCTGCAAATGTAAGTGTTGACATCTTTCTCTTTTTTTACTTTTATTCAGTAAGCTAATTTACAAAATTTGAATGAATTTAAATTTAACATATCTTGCTTTAATCTCGAAATGAATATCACGATAAGATTAAGTTATGTTACCAATGTTTCCTAGTAATGCAACAGTTTGGTCCTGAAATAAAGAGAAAAACATTGTGATATCAAGGAAATGAACCGCAGAAATGTGGTTCTTTTTTTTTCTTACCGATTCAAAGAAACAGTTTATTTTTTGTTCGGGAGTATGTTTCTGGTGTTATTTGCAGATAGGTCGAGATCATTTTGTCGGTAAGTCTTCTTTCCAGTTCAGGGTTTTCTTTTAGGAAAGTCGCTACTTTTTCCTGAGGCGTTAAGGAGGTTAAAAATTCAATTCTTTTGATTTGAAAGTTCTGGAAATCCTCTAAGATTTTCGTGTAAATGTTTTTTGCTTTTTCAGATTTTGAAATAAATTCCTGGAAATACGACTTTTTAATACTAAAAACCTCCGAGTTTTCTAAAGCCTGAATATTGGCAGGACTTCCCACTTTTTCTGAAAAACTGATGAGAATGGTGCAGAATTCATTTTCCATTGCGAACAATCTTGTAAACTCTGAACCGTTTTGATTGGTGTGAAATGTTCGCAGAATTCCTTTGTTTACAAAGTAAATCTTTTGGCAGATTTCACCTGCGTTGAGGATAATTTCATTCTTTTTGAAAGTTTCTTTTTGAAAGTATTTTTCAATCAGAATTTCATCTTCATCATTTAATTCGGAAAAAGTTTTTACGAAATTTATTAAAGGTAAAAATTCAGACATTCAAACAAAAATTTGTAGTTTAAAGATAATGAATTTCGGAATACGCAACGACACAAAAAAAATCCCGTTCTTTATTATTGAACGAGATTTTAATTCTATAAAAATTATTTAGATTCCGCATTTAAATCTTTCAAAAGCCGCTTTCTCAAGCATTTCCCGATCATCGGGATGCGAAATTCCGATGAGTGCTTTTGCTCTTTCACGCAGACTTTTTCCGTATAAATTCACGGTTCCGTATTCTGTACAAACGTAATGAATGTGACCTCTCGTTGTCACCACTCCCGCTCCTTGTTTCAAGAACGGTACAATTCTCGGGATTCCTTTGTTGGTTCTTGAAGAAATCGCCATAATTGGTTTTCCGCCTTCTGAAAGTGCGGCTCCACGCATGAAATCCATTTGTCCGCCGATTCCCGAAAACTGATAAGTTCCGATGGAATCTGCACAAACTTGTCCTGTTAAATCAATTTCAATTGCGGAATTAATGGCGTGCATTTTCTTGTTCTTCATAATGTTGATCGGGAAATTCACGTGCTGCACATCCATAAACGCAATCGAAGGATTGTTGTCCACGAAATCGTATAATTTTTTAGTTCCGAAACAGAAACTGGTAATCGTTCTGTTCAAATGAGTTCCTTTGAATTTATTGTTTACTACGTCATTCAAAATCAAATCTACGATACCGTCGCTCAACATTTCGGTGTGAACGCCAAGATTTTTATGGTTATTTAAACATTTCAAAACCGCATCAGGAATGGTTCCGATTCCCATTTGCAAAGTGGATTCATCATCCACAATTTCAGCAACATTCTTCCCAATTTCCATTTCGATGTCGGTTACTTTTGCGCCGTAATCTAAAGTCATTAATTCCTCATCATTCCAAACCATTTTGTCGATTCGGCTGTAGTGAATCATTCCGTCACCATGAGTTCTTGGCATTTTTGGATTCACAATCGCGATGATTTTTTTGGCGTGATCCACCGCTCCTCTCGCAACATCCACCGAAGTTCCCAATGTACAGTAACCATGTTGATCGGGCGGGGAAACCGTTACCAAAGCAACATCCAACGGAAGAATTCCATTTTTGAAAAGTGTTGGAATTTCACTTAAAAAGATGGGAACAAAATCGCCTCTTTCGCAATTCACGGCTTCACGAACGGGAGTTGAGGTAAATAAAGATTTGATAAAAAAACTGTCTTTATATTCAGGTTTTGCAATTTCTACGCTCCCTTGTTGTGTGATGGAAACGAGTTCCACATCCTTCAATCTTGGAGATTGTTTTGCTAATTCCTCGTAAAATAAATTGGGGGTACATGCACTTCCATGTCCGAAAATTCGGTCGCCACTTTTAATGATGGATACGGCTTCTTCGGCGCTTACATAATTGATCATTCTGTTATTTTTTGTGAGTTAAATCTTTATTAAAACATTCTCAAAAATACGATTTTCAAGTAAGATTTGAAAGGTGAGATTTGTCAATTAATGTTTAAATTTTCACAAAAGAATAAATTTCTCAGAACTGCGTACGCAAAGCTTCGGTTTGTGTTCGAAGTGATGGTCTCATCTTTTTTGAAACGGGGGAATTGGGAGCGCCGGCGAAGCCGGCGCTCCCAATTCCCCACCCAAAAATAAACATCGAAAAAGTCATTCCGAGTAAAGCGAGGAAACTTATTCCTGACTTCTATCTCCCAAATGATTTTCAGGTGTTTCCAACCATGAAGTGGCGTAACTTTTATCTTCAACTTTCATCGCCTCTTCCGTCAATTTTAACGGTCGGAAAGGATCGACCATCACTGCATATTCCTCCGTGAATTTTTTGCCGATGCTTCTTTCCATCGCACCTGGATGCGGCCCGTGAACAATTCCACCGGGATGAAGCGTGAAATCCATTAAATCGATATGGTTTCTGCTCATGAAATCTCCTTCGGTATAGAACAAAACCTCGTCGGAATCAATGTTTGAGTGATTGTACGGAGCAGGAATTGCAAGCGGATGATAATCGTACATTCTCGCCACAAAAGAACAAACCACGAAATTATGAGCCTCAAAATTCTGGTGAATTGGCGGCGGTAAATGAACACGACCTGTAATCGGTTCAAAGTTTTTGATGTTGAATTTGTAAGGATAGAAAAATCCGTCCCAACCAACCACGTCAAAAGGATGGGTTGCGTAGATGAAATCCCAAATTTGGTTTTCCTTTTTTACTTTAATTAAAAACTCGCCTTTTTCGTCTTTCGGTTCCACAAAAGATGGCGCAATGATGTCTCTCTCACAAAACGGTGAATGCTCCAAAAGTTGCCCGAATTCGTTTCTGTAACGTTTAGGCGTATAAATCGGGGAGTGTGCTTCAACAAAGAAAATTACGTTTTTTTCGTCTTTAAAATCAATGTGATAAATTGTTCCGCGTGGAATGATTAAATAATCTCCAACAGAGAAATCCAAATTTCCGACAAAAGTTTTCAACGTTCCGTTACCTTCGTGGATGAAGAGGAGTTCGTCGCACTCTGCGTTTTTGTAAAAATATTCGGAGGATTTTCTTGGTTTTGCGAGTCCCATTTTCAGGTCGTTGTTCAACATGAGAACTTTTCGGCTGTCGAGAAAATCGTCTTCAGCAATAACGTTCATTCCTTTGAACATTCGCGGCGTCACATTTTTTTCCACCGCGATTTTGGGAGTTACATCTTTCGGCTCGCTGATTGATTTGATCTGTGTAGGTCGATGAATGTGATAAAGAAGCGACGAAATTCCATGAAAACCTTCCGTCCCGAAAAGTTGCTCGTAATAGAATTGCTCGTCTTCGGATTTGAAAATGGTGTGGCGTTTCTGTGGGACTTTTCCCGATTGATGGTATCTCATTTTTACATTTTTACTCTAGGTAAATTTAATGAAATTTTCAGACTTCGGAAAAGAAGAGATTGTAAGATTGCGATAAAGACAAAAACTGTGCTGTCGAACATTAAAAACCTATCACCGGTTCATAAAACTCTTCCTCCATTACACCAAACTGCTGAGATAAAAGTTTTATTCCTTCTATATTTCTCAAGAAATTTTCGTCCGTGGAATTCACAGGAATTGAACCCATTTCAGTCTTTAAAGTTACTGCTCCGTTTAGATTTTGAATTTCAGATTTCCCGAAAGTAAGTTTTCGGAAATAGTTTTCAGAGTTTTGAGCCGTTTCTTCAAAATTTTCCGGATAAATTAAAACGCCGCCCGAAACGATAGTCTTTAATATAACATCAAGATTTTCGGTTGGGATTTCATCAGTAATTAAAACAATATTGGGATGAAAAGTTGCTGCATTTTCAATATCAGAAGTTTCAAAAATAACAAAATCATTTTCATGTTTCGATGATCTTCCGTCCTTTAAAAAGTAATCAAAATCTTTTCTGTTAAAGTCTAAAACTTTCTTCAAAAGCTTAGCCACAGAAGGAATTGAACTTAAAACAAGAACTCGGGTTTTATTCTTTGAATACTCGAAAATCTCTGAAATATCGGACATTGAATTATTTTGAAGAATCGACGTTGGAATCAATAATTTGCTGAAAAACGTTTACGATGTTATTCCATCGAGGTCGGTCGTTTTCCATGATAAAAGAAGCGTCGGATTTGCTCCCCGAATTGGGACCTTTCTTCACATTGATTGAAGTTGAACGATAGTCGTAAACCTTTTTCAAATCCTCTCGAATGGTTCTGAAACTGTTTTTTGTCAAGGCATCCTCGATATTTTTTAACTCCTCACTGGAAACTTTGAAATCCTTTTTCATCTTTTTTCCTTCGCCTTCAAAAGAATAATGTGCAGTGTTTCCCTTAATCCAAAGGTTCTCGTAAATCGGCGCATAACCACCATGACGAGCGAAACTGTAATCAAAATCCGAATATTTTTTGTTGGCGTTGCACGAAGCAAGAACTGCTAGAATAAACAGCACAAAAAGTTTTTTCATTGTAAAATTTTTAAAGATTTTAGGTAGTTTTCTCTTCAGATTTGGCTTTTAGTTCCTCATCGTATTCGTGAAGAATGTTGAAATCTTCTGTTTGTTCAATGGCGTACATGATTTTCTCTAAAATCACTTGTGGATTATCTTCGTCATAATCAATGTCTAAAGGTTTTTTGAAGTGCATCGTTGGTTTTACTCCGGTCACTTTTACCCTTAAACCTTTTTTGTCGAAAGCTCTTCGAAAACCGTTTATTTTTATAGGAACTACAATTGGTCTTTGATTTTTCACCAATTTTGCGGTTCCTTTTCGTCCCTGTGCGAAAGCAGAAGTTGTTCCCTGTGGAAAAGTTATTACCCAACCGTTGTCGAGCGCTTTCATGATGTTTTCAACCTCGGTTAAATCGACCATTCTGTTCACGTTTTGACCTTCTGCACGCCAAGTTCTTTTTACAGTAACTGCTCCTGCCAATTTAAAAATTTTAGTCATGATTCCTTTGTTCATCGTTTCTTCCGCAGCTACATAATAGAAATCGACTTTTGGATTCAGTAGATAAATTGGATTTTTAATGGTGTTCATATAACCATTGTTGATCGCGCAAAAAGCATGATACATTGCTGCAACATCCGCAAAATAAGTTTGATGATTCGACACGAAAAGCACATTGGAATCGGGAAGATCTACCAAATTTTCAGAGCCCGTGATTTTCAGTTTGTTAAAACCGTTGAATCTGCGGTAAGAAACAATTCCTAAAATAAAGATAATGAGTCTCTTAAGGAAATAAAGATTGCCAAACGCGTCGGTAAATATGTTTTTCTTCGCCATGTATCAATTAAACATAATCTGCGAATTTACAAATTTTTCAGTAACTGACTAAATTCACTTAAAATCATTGAAGTGGCGCCCCAAATTAAATAATTGTTGAAATTTATCACAGGAACTTCAACTCCTCTCGAACTTGGAAGTGCCATCATTTCAGGTTTTTCAATGATATTCAGAAGTGAGGAAACGGGGAATTCAATTAATTCCACAGCTTCGGTTTCCTGTAAAATGAATTTTGGATTTTTCTTCGTGTAGGAAATGAACGGACGAACATAAAAATTACTTGGCGGAATATAAATCGGCGACATTTCACGGATGATTCTCACGTAATGTTCGTCAACTCCCATTTCTTCGGAAGTTTCGCGTTTTGCGGTTTGCGCAAAGTCTTGGTCGGATTCTTCTTTCTTTCCGCCCGGAAGTGAAATTTGTCCGCTGTGTCGGTCGTTTTCGTTGGTACTTCTCACAATCAGCGGAAACCACCATTGATCTTCCTTTAAATAAAGAAGAATGTTCACGGCGGCAAATTTTGGATTTCTAGTCAGAATTTCCTCATAGGAAAAAAGGGGACGATACGGCGGCGAATAAATAGCGTGTGCATGTTCACCGTGAAGTTCAGCATTCTGAATTTTTTTCAACAAATCTCTACCGAAAATTTCCATACTGCGAAGTTAAGAAAATCAATATTGAAAGTGTTTTAAGGAGATGTTAAAGTTTTTTGAAAAAACAATCTCCTGTTTCCTAATTTTACTCCTTATTTTGGCAAATCCTTTATCTACCGTGTAATTACACAAAATGTTTTATCTTTAGGCAAATTTTTTACGGATGGATTTGGAATTTAATAAAAGAGAAGATCAAAATAAACTCAAATTTGCGGAAATCAATAGATTGCTCACGGAAATCAAAAAAGGTGGTGGTGAAAAGCGTTTACAAAAGCAGCGTGATGAGGGAAAAATGACCGCTCGCGAAAGAATCGAATATCTTCTCGACAAAAATTCAGAATCCATTGAAATAGGCGCCTTTGCAGGTTACGAAATGTATAAAGAACACGGCGGTTGTCCGAGTGCGGGTGTTGTAGTTATGATGGGTTATGTTTCCGGGAAACAATGTTTGGTAGTTGCAAATGATGCCTCTGTAAAAGCAGGAGCTTGGTTTCCGATCACGGCGAAGAAAAATCTTCGGGCGCAGGAAATTTCCATTGAAAACAAATTGCCGATTATTTATTTGGTAGATTCAGCCGGAGTTTATCTTCCGATGCAGGATGAAATTTTTCCTGATAAAGAACATTTCGGAAGAATTTTCAGGAATAACGCGAAGATGAGTTCCATGGGAATCATCCAAATTTCTGCGGTGATGGGAAGTTGTGTTGCAGGTGGCGCTTATTTGCCGATTATGAGCGATGAAGCCATGATTGTAGACAAAACAGGTTCCATTTTTTTGGCGGGAAGTTATTTGGTAAAAGCGGCGATTGGTGAAAATATCGACAATGAAACATTGGGCGGTGCAACAACACACTGCGAAATTTCCGGAGTTACCGATTACAAAGCGAAAGATGATAAAGATGCTTTGGATAGAATAAAGAACATCATGAAATCCATCGGTGATTATGAAAAAGCGGGATTTGACCGAACTGAGGGTTTTCCACCGAAAGAAAAGATTGAAAATATTTTCGGTTACATGCCGGTTTCAAGAGCTGATCAATACGATACTTTTGATATTATAAAATGTCTTGTAGATAATTCCGAATATGAAGAATACAAACGGGATTACGGTAAAACCATCATTTGTGCAACCGCAAGAATAGACGGTTGGAGTGTGGGAATTGTAGCCAATCAAAGAAAATTAGTGAAAAGCGGAAAAGGTGAAATGCAGTTTGGTGGCGTAATTTATTCCGATTCTGCGGATAAGGCGACCCGTTTTATTGCGAATTGTAACCAAAGAAAAATTCCTCTGGTTTTCCTTCAAGATGTAACAGGATTTATGGTAGGTTCAAAATCAGAACACGGCGGGATTATTAAGGATGGAGCAAAAATGGTGAACGCAGTTTCCAATTCAGTGGTTCCCAAATTTACGGTGATTACAGGAAATTCTTATGGCGCAGGAAATTACGCGATGTGCGGAAAAGCTTATGATCCGAGATTAATCGTAGCTTGGCCTTGGTCGGAATTGGCAGTGATGGGCGGAAGTCAGGCTGCAAAAGTTTTGGCACAAATTCAGGAATCTACCTTAAAAAAACAGGGGAAAGAAATTTCGGAGGAAGAACATCAGGAAATTTTAGATACCATTTCAAAACGATATCAAAAACAAACCGAAGCGGTTTACGCTGCAGCAAGATTGTGGACCGATGCCATCATCAATCCAGTCGATACCAGAAAATGGATTTCCATGGGGATTGAAGCGGCAAATCACGCACCGATTACGGAGAAATTTAATTTGGGGGTGATTCAGGTATAATTCAAGATTAAGATTCAAATTTGTTAAACTAAAAACTTAAACTATGAAAAAACTAATTTTATTTATGACTTTGATGATTTATACTTCATCATTTTCTCAATGTGTGATCATAGGAAATCCCACCATGAAAGTTTCTGATGCCGAAACTTATACCGTGGAAAACGATATCGCGCAATGCAAAGATTGCCATCTTTGGGTGAACATTGGCGGAAACAGTGAATTACAGGGTGATGTAAAACAAAATGCTGTAAAATTAAAAGGAACTTCAGGCGGAAGAACCGTTTTGTCTTTGGTGATGCTTTCTCCACAAGGAGTGGTTCAGTGCAGCAAAAATATTGACGTTGTGGATGGTGCAATAATCGATACAAATAAAACGGCAGTTTCCACATCTTCAAACTGCGACATTGATTTCACCGATTATAAGGAGGCGAAGACTTCTGATGGAATTGTCGCCTTTTTACCGGACGGAAAAGAAAACAACTACAAATACGACTGGACGGTTACCTATGAAAACGGCGATCAGAAAACCTCCAAAGAAAAGACTCCACAATTTAGTTTTGCAAAAGACAATGGCATTAAAACCGCAACGGTAAAGATTACTTCTGCACGTTGCATCCGCAATTTCACAAAAACGTACGAAGCGAATTTTTGGAAGTTTTATTAAACTTTGACAACCATACAAATCATAAAAAGATTCGGAAATTTCCGAATCTTTTTTATACTCAACCTCAACCAATCCTCAAGCTCGTCATACTCAAACTTCCACCGATCAATTCATCATTAAATAAAGAAACCTTTTCTGTTTTTTCCTTTAGTCCCACAGAATAAATCAACGGCAAATAATGATCAGGAGTTGGAACTGCATATTGCAAAGCGGTTCCTTGTTTTTGATAATCGATCAAGCTTTGAAAATCTCCGTCGAGAATCATGTTGTTGGTTTTTTCACGGGCTTCAATCGCCCAGTCGAAACCGTAACCAATATTGTCGATATTTCGGAAATCTACCATTCTTAAATTGTGAATGATGTTTCCGCTTCCGATAATTAAAATTCCTTTTTCTCTTAATTTCTGAAGTTTTTTCGCCAAGTCAAAATGGTATTGCGGCGGTTTTCCGTAATCGATACTCAATTGAATCACAGGAATATCTGCATTCGGATAAAGATGTTTCAAAACCGACCACGCACCGTGATCCAGTCCCCAATTGTGGTCTTCTTCTACAAAATTGGGAGCCAAAATTTCCTGCGTTTCTTTTGCCAAATCAGGACTTCCTTTTGCAGGATATTGCACCTCGAAAAGTTCTGGCGGAAAACCATAAAAATCGTGAATGGTTTTCGGATTTTCCATGGCGGTGACAAAAGTTCCGTCAGTCAACCAATGCGCAGAGATACAGATGATTGCGTTCGGTTTCGGAATTTCTTTAGAAATATTTCTAAATCCCTGCACGAAAATATTTTCCTCAACCGCATTCATCGGCGAACCGTGTCCGAGAAAAAGAACGGGCATTTTTTCGGTCGTCTTAAAACCGTCGGAAATGTTGGAAAATTCGTTGAGATTCATCGGTTGGAAATGGTTTGATGTGATTTTAAATGGTTTGATGTTATTTGAAGAAGCAATAACATTATCGAACTTTATCAAACAACATCAAATTCAATCAAACTAAAAATTACGCTTTTACAAACTGCAATTCACCTGCAATTTTCACTTCGTCAGAAACCAAAACTCCGCCTGTTTCCAAAGCTGCGTTCCAATTTAATCCGAAATCTTTTCTGTTGATTTTTCCTTCGAAAGAGAAACCTGCTTTTGTGTTTCCCCATGGATCCACATTGATTCCACCGAAATCTACGTCCAATTTCACGGGTTTTGTAATTCCGTTGATTGTTAAATTTCCTGTAATATCGTCATTCAAAGAATCAGATGAGAAAGTGATCGTTGGGTTTTTTGCTGCGTCGAAGAAATCTTCACCTTTCAAATGTGCGTCTCTGTCTGCATTATTCGTATCGATTGAGTCTGTTTGAATGGTTGCGTTTACCTTTGCATTTTTGAAAGTGTCGTCTTCTGCTTCAATTTCTGCGCTGAAGTTTCTAAATTCACCTTTAACGTTAGAAATCATCATGTGTTTTACTTTGAAAGTAATTTCACTGTGAGTCGGGTCTAAATTCCATTTTGTTGCCATAATCAATATTTTTTGTTGGTTAAATTATGAATGCAAAGATAAATGGATTAAAATTGAACGACATTGATGTATGGTAATTAAAGAGGGATGCTCCGAAAGCTCTTTTTAAATAGGAAATATTGATGTTGTTGATATTTTAATGAGATTACCACAAACTGATTTTTACTAGATGATGAAGAAACTTTTAATTAGTTTTGCTGAAAATTTCGACGATGAAAAAATGGTTTTCCGTGATTTTGATTTTCAATCTAATGATGTTGAATTTCGCACAGAAAAATGACAGCCTGAAAATTGAAAACAAACGTTTCGACTTCCAGTACAAAAAACTTTATGTTCCTGTTGGTTTAATGGCTTCGGGAATTATTTTCGATTCCAACGGACGAGAGTCTCTAAAAAATGAAATCGTCGAGGAAAGAAACGAACACCTTTTTGGATTCAGCAATCATTTAGATGACTATGCGCAGTTTGCACCTTTTGTCGCACTTTACGGATTGGAGTGGATGGGAATGACGCCAAGAACCGATTGGAAAAACCGAACCGCAATGATGATAAAAGGACAGGTCATCAATCTCGGAATGGTTTATTTGCTAAAAAAAACGTTGAAGAAAACCCGCCCAGATGGAACTGCCTATTCGTTTCCTTCAGGGCACACCGCGAATGCTTTTGCAGGTGCGACAATTCTCGCAATTGAATACGGCGAAAATCACAAGTGGGTTCCTTACGCAGCGTACGGAGTTGCGACAGGAGTGGGTTTGATGAGAATGGGGAACAGCAAACATTATCTTTCCGATGTGCTTTTTGGTGCAGGTTTGGGAATTCTTTCCATGAAAGTGGCGTATTGGACGCATCAATACAAATGGAATCAACCGAAATCGGAGACGGATGTATTTGCAGGGGTTATCTATTAAAACCACCTTCAAGCATCCGTCATCCCACACTCAACAACCTGCTATTAACATTCTTTAACAAAATCAATTTTATTTCTTAAATTTAGCAACCTAAAATTTTCGAGATGAAATTTTCAAAATTTTCTTTGCTATTCCTCATTACAGGAAGTTTTCTATTTGCACAGAACCAAAAATATACGATTGCTGAAGCGGTGAACGGACTTCGAAGCAATCTCGCTGTGAAAAATATTTCGCAATTTTCATGGAGCGACGACAACAAATCCTTTTATCAAGGCGTAAAAAATGGCTATTTAGTGACGGAAGTTCAAAGTATGAAACAGGATACTTTGGTTTCTTTGTTTCAGCTAAATAAAAATTTAGCGGCTGATAGAAAGTTGAAAAGCTTTCCAAGAATAAATTTCATTAATAAAGATAAAGGTTATTTCACTAAAGGTTCACAATATTTTTGGGTTCAAAGAAGCGGAAAAGAGTGGAAAGTAACCGATTGGAATTCTTTGGATGAAAATGCTGAAAACACAGAATTATTAAGTGACAACAGCGGTTTCGTTTACACCGTTAAAAATAATTTATTCTTAAACAAAAACGGAAAAGTCGTTGCAATCACCGATGATCAAGACGAAAATATCGTTAATGGAAAATCGGTTCATCAACAGGAATTTGGGATTTCAAAGGGGATTTTTATTTCGCCCGACAATTCCAAAATTGCGTTCTACAGAATGGACCAAACCATGGTGAATGATTACCCAATCATCGATTGGAGCGTGGTTCCTGCTGTTAATAAAAATATCAAATATCCAATGGCGGGTTCTAAATCGCATCATGTGACTTTGGGAATTTATGACATTAAAACCAACAAAACTACTTTCGTAAAAACAGAAGGAGACGCGGAGCAATATCTCACCGTAATCACTTGGAATCCTGATTCAAAGTCCATTTTTATCGGGGTTTTAAACCGTGACCAAAACGATTTGCAAATGAATCAATACGATGCGGCGAGCGGAAATTTCGTTAAAACTATTTTTGAAGAAAAATCCGATAAATATGTGGAACCACAACATCCGCTAACTTTCTTCCCAAATTCTACCACCGATTTTATTTGGCAAAGTGAGAGAAGCGGATTCAATCATTTATTCCATTATAATATCGACAAAGGTTTGATTGCTCAAATCACGAAAGGAAATTGGTTGGTTACCGAACTGCTCGGTTTTAATGAAAAAAAGAAGGAAATTTTCTATACTTCAACGCAGGAAACCCCTTTGGAAAGACACCTTTACAAGGTCAATTGGAATACTTTTAAAACCGAAAAACTGACCAATCAAGCAGGAATGCATTCAGGAATTTTGAGCAAAGACGGAAATCATCTTTATGACAGTTATTCCAACGCAAATAGTCCAAGAATTGTTAATGTTATCAACACGAATACTTTAAAATCGAAAAATTTAATCACGTCCGAAAATACCTTAAAAAATTATCAAAGACCTGAAATCAAGAACGTTACGTTAAGCGCAGATGATGGTACTCCACTTTATGGTAAATTGATTTTGCCAACAGATTTTGATGCGAGCAAAAAATATCCTGTCATCGTTTATTTGTACAATGGTCCTCATTTACAGTTGATTACGAACAGTTTTCCTGCGTCGGGAAATCTTTGGTACGAATATATGGCACAACGCGGTTACATTGTTTTCACGATGGATGGAAGAGGTTCCTCGAATCGTGGACAAAAATTTGAACAGGCAGTTTTCCGTCATTTAGGCGAAACAGAAATGAAAGACCAACTGAAAGGAGTTGCGTATTTGAAATCACTTCCTTACGTAAATGCCGATAAAATGGGAATTCATGGTTGGAGTTTTGGTGGCTTTATGACCACAAGTTTTATGCTGAAACATCCTGAAGTTTTCAAAGTAGGCGTTGCAGGTGGTCCCGTTATCGATTGGAATATGTATGAAATTATGTACACCGAACGATACATGGATTCCCCACAAAACAATCCCGAAGGTTACAAGCAGGCAAATCTTTTGGATAAAGTTCAAAACTTAAAAGGACATTTGCTGATGATTCACGGAGCGCAGGATAATGTGGTAGTTTGGCAACATTCCATCAAGTTTTTGAAAGCGGCGGTTGATAACGGCGTTCAATTGGATTATTTCGTCTATCCAGGTCACGAACACAATGTTTTAGGGAAGGACCGAGTTCATTTGATGCAGAAAGTAACGGATTATTTTGATGAATATTTGAAGAAGTAGGGACAAATCGTGATTTGTCCAAAATTCGCAGAATTTTAGTCAACGGATATTTTGAACAATAATTCATAGAACAGATTCCTCGCTTTGCCTGGAATGACTTACGTCTAATGAGTTTATTGGGGAAATTGGCGGCGGCGAAGCCGCCGCCAATTTCCCCAACTAAATCAAAGTTTTGAAACCGTGATTCCGAGCGAAGCGAGGAGTCTTATTTAGAATTTCTAAAAAAAAATATAAATCTAAAATCATAACCAAAAAAAATTATTAACCATGCAGATCCCCGCCGATTCCATACAAGATTATTTGTCAAAAGTTCCTGAAGAACGAAAAGAAGCTTTTACAAAGCTTTTTGAAACCATTTCCAAAAACTTACCGAAAGGTTTTCAAACCAATTTAAGCTACGGAATGATTGGATGGAGTGTTCCGCTTGAAACTTTTCCTGCAGGTTATCATTGTTCACCTGGAACGCCGCTTCCGTTTATTAATCTCGCTTCGCAGAAAAATTTCATTGCGCTTTATCACATGGGAATTTATGCGAATGATGAACTATTGAATTGGTTTGTGGAAGAATATCCGAAACATTCAAAACGAAAATTGGATATGGGAAAATCGTGTATTCGTTTCAAGAAACCTGATGAAATTCCTTTTGATTTAATTGCGGAATTGTGCAAGAAAATGTCGCCAAAAGATTGGATTTCGATTTATGAGAAAATGCTGAATAAGGAGAAATAGGATTTTTTTTTGACCTCAACCTTAACCTTAAATAAACTATTCCCGAATAACTTTAATTCTTCCATCGCTCCAAACACGGATAATCGATGAGCCTGAATATTCCGAAACTTTATCCTGATTTTCTTCCACCACAAAATCCACTGCATCCACAATTTCCTGTGAAATATCTAAAAATTTCATCGGTGATTTTTCTCCACTAAAATTCGCGGAAGTGGAAACCAAAGGTTTATTGAGTTTTGAAATGAGTTTTTTTAGAAAATCATTTTTCACCAAGCGAATTCCGATGCTTCCGTCTTCGGCAAGAAGTTCTTTCGGCAAACCTTTCGGATGGTCGTAAATGATGGTGACAGGTTTTTCGGACAAGTCCATAATTTCCCACGCCATTTTGGGAACATCCACCAAATCTTGCAAACGCTTTTCGGATTCCACCAAAATAATCATGGATTTGGTTTTTTCCCGTTTTTTGATTTCAAATATTTTTTCTATGGCGTCGATGTTTGTCGCATCGCAGCCGATTCCCCAAATGGTGTCGGTTGGATAAAGAATGGTTCCGCCGGATTTTAAGGTTTGGATGATTTGTTCCATAATATTCAATAGGAGCGGGCTTTAGCCCGTTTAAAAATTGCCAAATTCCATTGGCTTTAGCCAAAATTTATTTTAAAACTTAAAAACCATAATGTTTTATAAATTGCTCGTATTCTTCCGTGAATGACTTTATCGTATGATGCTCTTCCTGATTTTTGATATAATTGCGAACCCTATCAATATGAGATTCAGAAACGGAAACCGCTAAATACTCATCCTGCCAAGAAAATTTTTCAGAAATCACATCATTTTTATTAATCCAATGTGAACTTTCTCCTTTTATTAGTTGAGCAACTTTTTCAATTGTTTGATTAGAGCCCAATGAAATCAGACAATGACAATGGTCTGAAAAACCATTTACCATCTCGATAAAAATTTCTTTTTCTTCAGAATTTTGCTTGATATGTTTCCACATCTTTACTCTTAAATCTTTAGAATTAAGGAATGGTTTTCTGTTGTGAGTAGAGAAAACGAGATGAATGTAAACTTTAATAAACGACATATTATATCCAAAAATACAAATTTCTAAATTTTGGCTAAAGCCAAATTGAACTTTCAAATTAAAAAACGGGCTAAAGCCCGTTCCTATTGATTTGTTTAGAATTAAAGTATCAACCTGTTGTGCATTTAGGAATTAAAAAAGAAAAAAGATTGTCCATTTGATTAAAAAATCGTATATTTAATTGATTACCAAGTCATTAAATACATGAACAATCTTATTCAAAACTACAAAATTATTTTAAAAGAATTGACAAACACCTGTAAATATATTACTACAAGTAAGCAAATTAGGCTTCCAAAAATGTCTGATTTGGAACTTGTGGCACTCAATCTCACTGCAGAATATATGTCTATTAACTCTGAACTACAGTTATTTAGATACATTTCAGGGACTGATTTGGAGGGAAGAATTGAAAGGAGTGTCTACAATAGAAGGAAAAGAAAACTTTTTCCCTACATTGAAAAAATCAGACAAACCTTGAGCAGCAAGTTTTCGGATTTCACCGACGTCTTTATTGTGGATTCCACGCCAATTGAAATCTGTAAAATAAGTCGGGCAAATCGTTTTGCAATCTGTTCCACGGATGAGATCAAACCTGCATATGGATATTGTGCCGCACAAAAATCTAGGTATTTTGGCTATAAACTTCATGCGGTTTGTGACAAAAATGGAATCTTCCACTCGTTTGATTTTTCCCCTGCAAACGTTCACGACGTGAACTATCTGCACGACATTCAGGAGAATTTTGAAAACTGTTTATTAATCGGCGACAGAGGGTACATCAGCAAAGAATACCAACTGGATTTATTCAACTATTCCAAGATAAATCTTTCGGTTCCAATGCGTAAAAACCAGCATAATTTTGTGGACTTTTGCAAGACAAAATCAAAAATCAGAAAGAGGATTGAACTGCGAAGCAATCGTGAATACCATTGAAAAAAAATTAAATCATGAACAAACCAATATTTCGCAACTGTGCGGACAGTTCTTAATAAATATTAACCTCGCAAAAACCTTTCAAGGTTTGGCAACAAGAATAGTATCAAAAATAACTTCTTTTACCATGATTCAATATCTAAATTTTTTCGTCTTCAAGAGAAGTTTGAATAAGTTAAAAATTAATTTGTGCTAAATGCACAACAGGTTTTTTATATAAAATGATATAAAAACCAGCCGAATTGGCTGGTTTTTATGTTAAACCCTGCAATGCTTGACCTAATGCCTTCAACGCTTTTTTCACTTCCTGAGTCCAATCATCAGCAGCATTTCCGTCTGCTCCATCAGAAATATATTTCAAACATAGAAAATCGATTTGTTCCTGCTCAGCGACTTTCGCAAGTGCAAAGGCTTCCATATCAATAACGTTGTATTCGGGGTTATTATGTTCCATTTCGAATTGGTCGCCGGAACCGCAGATCCCGTTCGGGAGATGGCTTGTTTTAATTCCATATTCCAAAAGAATAGGTTCATCAGAAAATGGCGTCTCAAATTTCTTAAAACCCAATGCTCTTACATCCATATCCCGCTGGATAAAACGGTTGCAGTTAACAATAGTTCCTCTGTCAAAAACTGTACTTCCTGCTGTTCCCAAATTGATTATGAGATCTGGCTTATATTTTTGAATGGCTTTTGATAGATGATAAGTCGCTTTAATTTTTCCTACACCAACAAACAATTTATTAAAACTCTCAAATTCTTTTCCGGCTTCTGATTCCAAGGCAAAAACCAAAAGGATGTTGCTGTAAAGCTTTCCGTTAATTGTCATGTTAGGACACAGGTTTTTTCAGAAAGAACAAAGTCAATGTCCGTGCGCCCTGTGCACCGTGTACCAAAACGGCGCTGATGTCCGCTGTTGCAGATGGCCCCATCACAAAACAGCCATAATGTGAGTGTGGAAAATCTACTCTTTTGTAGGCGGTATGCATATTTTCGGTCAAATCTTCCGGATCCAGCAAAACAGCGAGGTGTTGAGATAAATAACCTAATGAATTGGTAACCAGAGATTTTTCGGTGACCCAGACCATTCCCATCTCCGCCACACCAAACTCTGCACGGAAAATACCCAAATCCACATCATTAAGATCCGCGGGCTTTTGCACGTGTATATCTTTATTCCCTCTCCATTCAGGCGTTGCAGAGCAAGTGACCTTAGTATCAGGAAGCTTTTTTCGCATAATTTCCTGCGCTTCTGCTACCGATGCGACATCATAAAAATCGACGGCGGCAATTTTTGCGTTAATTTCAAAAACAGCTTTAAGATCTGTCCCTGGCTTTTTATAATCCGGGATGGCGGGATAATCCATTTTTTCGCGGTTAGCAAGATTGCTTCTTACCGAACTCAGTAATTCTTCTTTAGTCATTGTTTTTTCGGTTTTTTTTGTACCAATCTCTGAAGGTTTCTTTTTTCACGTCAGGCAATTCACGATCCTCTACCCAAGGATCCAACGTGCTGTTTTCCAATAAAGATTTTGGGAGAATATTCAGCATATTGTAAGTGGTCTTTTCCATCATTTTAAAAGCAGTTGCACTGCCCAGCAATCTGTCGGCAGCAGCAAATGCCAGCCTTCTGCCAAAAGGTGTTTTCTTTTTCTCCATCATCACTTTTCTCCACTCGATAATCTGGTCCGAAATATTAATATGAACGGGGCAGATCTCTGTACACGAGCCGCAAAGCGATGAATGGAAAGGTAATTCTGAATAAGTATCTTCATCAAAAGTAGGATCCAGAATAATCCCAATCGGGCCGGAATAAGTAGCACCATAAGACAATCCGCCACTCCTTCTGTACACCGGGCAGGTATTCATGCAGGCACCACAACGGATACATTTGAGAGAATGCCAGAATTTGTCCATAGACAATCGTTTGCTCCTGCCATTATCTGTGAGTACGATGTGCATCTCAGATCCTTCTCTTGGGCCTGAAAAATGAGACGTATATTGTGTTGCAGGCGTTCCTAAAGCGCTGCGGGAAAGTAGTCTGATAAAAACACCCAGATCTTCTACCTTCGGCAGGATCTTTTCTATACCAATACTTGCAATATGAAGTGGCGGAATGCTTGCGGTAAGATCGGCATTACCTTCATTAGTACATACTACAAAAGTACCGGTTTCGGCAACGGCAAAATTAGCGCCTGTCATTCCTGCATCTGCCACCAAAAATTTGGGCCGGGCGTTGTTCCTCATCGCTTCTGCGAGAGAATGCGGATCATCATCATTGGGATCCGTACCAATTTTATCTGCAAATAGTTTGGCAATATCTTCCGTCGTTTTTTGGATGGCAGGCATTACAATATGACTTGGGCGCTCGTCCGATAGTTGCTGGATTCGCTCACCCAGATCGGTCTCCAGGACATCAATTCCTCTTTCTTCAAGGAAAGGTGTCATCCCGCATTCTTCCTGCAGCATCGATTTGCTTTTGATGATGCGCTTTGCGCCGTGGGAATTCAAAATATCAAAAACAATAGCGTTATGTTCATCGGCATCTTTTGCAAAATGAACTGTGATACCGTTTTCCTCTGCTTTTGTTGCAAACTGGTCAATGTAGTGATCCAAATGCGTCAGTGTATGTTCTTTGATTTGCGAAGCCAGATTTCTAAGCTCTTCCCATTCCGGAATCTCAGAGGATACTTTACTACGTTTAATGATAGTATTATAAAGATTTTTATCGTGTTGCGCCTCGTGAATATCATCCTGTTTGATGAATTTTCTCGCATTATCTTCTACGTTTACTTTTCCCATTGTTTGTCTTTTTAGAATGGTCCGTTGTTCAAAACCTGAGCAATATGTACAAATTTGAGGTCTGATTTTTCTCTTTTGGCAATGCCTTCCTGATGCATCAGGCAAGACATATCCGGCGAAACTACATACTCGACCTGATGTCTTGTATAATCAGCAACTTTGTCCTGCCCCATCTTGGCACTCACCGCTTCATCGGTTACACAAAACGTTCCGCCAAAGCCACAGCATTCTTGTGGCCTGTCAATCGTTTCTACTATAACTCCTGACACCTTCTTTAACAGATCTTCGGTTTTATTAAAGTAAGGTTCCTGCCACTCAAAACGGGATGCAATGTGTAAGCCGCGGATAGAACTGCAGGAATTATGGATAGCCACCGTATGCTGGAAATCTGCCCAAGGGAATTCTTCTATCTTGAGAACATCGTGTAAAAACTCTACTAATTCTATGGTTTTGTGACGGATTTCTTTAACTGTGCTTGTTTGAGGAATGGCATCCATATGGAGTTTGACATGCTTTACACAGCTCCCTGCCGGCCCAACGATATAATCAAAATCTAAATCTTCAAAATTTTCACAAAACTGCGTTTCTGTTCTTACAGAATGTTTCTGATCGCCTTCGTTGGCCATAGGCTGCCCACAACAGGTCTGCTGCAGAGGTACTGTAACCTCTACGCCCAATCGCTCCAAAAGCTCAAGTGTTGCGATCCCAACTTTTGGGTAAATCAGGTCTATATAACAGGGGATAAACAGTGCTACTTTCATTACAAAATTTTCTAGGAACTCTAAATTAGCACTATTTCTTCTTTTCCTGATTAGGCTTAGGATGAAAAAAGCCTATACGATAGGTTATTTATATTGAGTAAAAATAATTTGCCTGGCATGATTTGGAAACCAATCACCCATGAAGAAGAAACTGTGCATGACTTCTGAAAAAAATATAAATATGCCTATGAAAAAGTTTTATTTATTAAGTTCATTATGATATTCATTTTTAAGTGATTCAATTTTGTCTTTCAACTCTTTGCTGATTTTGTTTGGATAGTTTTTCAGTTTTTTGAGATTGAATGCAAGAACTATTGCAGAGATACCAGAAAAAATAAATGCCACAGCTGTTATAACAACCAGAGAAATTCCGGCTAAAACAGGATTAAGAATAAGAATAACAGACCCGATAAGGCCAAGAAAACTGATCAGCGCCAGATTCCCCCACTGCAAAACGCCATAGCTTTTGAGATCAAAGGCAAAACCAATCCCCTGTACAGAACGGAACATTAATGAAAATCCAACAAAATAGGGCAAAGCAACAAATGCCACCTGCGGCTGAAAAAATAATATAATCCCTACAAAAAGATCTAGCAAAGCACCTACCAGATACCAGCCCCAATTGTCCAGATTATCCTTGTTTTGTATTGCAAACACAAGTTCCATAATCCCGAAAACCAAAAATGACGCACTGAAAAACAGCACCAGAGACAGGTAAGTGGCTTGTGGAATGCTAAACATGTACAATCCCATAATCACCAGTAAAATACCTACAATTAAAGGTAAATACCAATACTTAACTGTGTTTTTGATAGTTTTAAAAAATGTTGTTCCCATAATAATATGTTTTTGAAATTAAATTAAGGATTACCTGTTGTGCATTTAGGAATTAAAAAAGAAAAAAGATTGTCCATTTGATTAAAAAATCGTATATTAATTGATTACCAAGTCATTAAATACATGAACAATCTTATTCAAAACTACAAAATTATTTTAAAAGAATTGACAAACACCTGTAAATATATTACTACAAGTAAGCAAATTAGGCTTCCAAAAATGTCTGATTTGGAACTTGTGGCACTCAACCTCACTGCAGAATATATGTCTATTAACTCTGAACTACAGTTATTTAGATGCATTTCAGGGACTGATTTGGAGGGAAGAATTGAAAGGAGTGTCTACAATAAAAGGAAAAGAAAACTTTTTCCCTACATTGAAAAAATCAGAGAAACCTTGAGCAGCAAGTTTTCGGATTTCACCGATGTCTTTATTGTGGATTCCACGCCAATTGAAATCTGTAAAATAAGTCGGGCAAATCGTTCTGCAATCTGTTCCACGGATGAGATCAAACCCGCATATGGATATTGTGCCGCACAAAAATCTAGGTATTTTGGCTATAAACTTCATGTGGTTTGTGACAAAAATGGAATCTTCCACTCGTTTGATTTTTCCCCTGCAAACGTTCACGACGTGAACTATCTGCACGACATTCAGGAGAATTTTGAAAACTGCTTATTAATCGGCGACAGAGGGTACATCAGCAAAGAACTCCAACTGGATTTATTCAACTATTCCAAGATAAATCTTTCGGTTCCAATGCGTAAAAACCAGCATAATTTTGTGGAATTTTCCAAGACAAAATCAAAAATCAGAAAGAGGATTGAACTGCGAAGCAATCGTGAATACCATTGAAAAAAAATTAAATCATGAACAAACCAATATTTCGCAACTGTGCGGACAGTTCTTAATAAATATTAACCTCGCAAAAACCTTTCAAGGTTTGGCAACAAGAAAAGTATCAAAAATAACTTCTTTTACCATGATTCAATATCTAAATTTTTTCGTCTTCAAGAGAAGTTTGAATAAGTTAAAAATTAATTTGTGCCAAATGCACAACAGGTAGTATCAATATATATCTTTCCGAAATAATATTCAAATGGTGCAAATTGTGCCCAACTATCAATTTCCCAATCGTTTCCACCGAAATTTCGTTTCCGTTCGCAATTCCTTTTGAAGATAATTGTTCTTGATTCAAATTTTCAAAAAACAGGACAGAAGATTTCCGAACGTTTTCAAATTCATCAACCAAACTTTTTAAGGTTCTTTCAGAAGAAAAATAGTGTTTCGCATATTCTTCCTCGTCCCAACCTGCAAGTTCTGTTTGGTCTTTTCTTGCAAATCTTAATGCACGATAAGCAAAAATTCTTTCCGCATCGATGAGGTGTTGCAGCAATTCTTTCAAATTCCATTTACTTTCTGCGTAGGCAAAATTGGAATTTTCTTCAGAAAGATTTTGATAAATTTCTAAAGTTTTATTTCCGGAAATTTTCATTTCTTCCGACCAGTTTTCAGATGGAATTAAATCTAAATAACGCTGAATGTATTTTTGAAATTCTGTCATTTCTTTTACTAAAATTGCCACGAATTCACGAATATTATTTTTATTAATTCGTGCATTCGTGGAAAAAAATATTTCTACGCAAAAGCTCTTTCCAGATCGGCAATCAAATCATCTTTGTCCTCGATTCCGACGCTTAAACGAACTAAGTCGTCGGTAATTCCCAATTCCGCACGTTTTTCAGCAGGAATTGAAGCGTGCGTCATCAATGCGGGATGATTCGCCAATGATTCCACGCCACCTAAACTTTCTGCCAAAGTGAACACTTTCAGCTTTTCCAAAAATTTGATGGCGTCTTCTTTTTTGCCCGATTTAAAGGTGAATGAAACCATTCCGCCTCTTTCTTTCATTTGCTTTAAAGCTAAATCGTGTTGTGGATGAGATTTCAATCCCGGATAGAAAACTTTTTCGACCGCAGGATGATTTTCTAAATATTTTGCGATTTCTAAACCGTTATCGGAATGTCTCTGCATTCTTAAAGCCAAAGTTTTAATTCCTCGCAAAACCAAGTAAGAATCGTGTGGACCCAATATTCCACCGCTCGCAAATTGGATGAAATGGAGTTTTTCTCCGAGTTCCGCATCTTTCGCAATCAAAGCACCCGCAATCACATCGGAATGTCCTCCCAAATATTTTGTCGCGGAATGCATCACAATATCCGCTCCCAGATCCAAAGGTCTTTGAATGTAGGGCGACGCAAAAGTATTGTCCACCGCAACCAAGATGTCTTTTCCTTTCACCAAATCGGTTACTGCTTTGATGTCCACCAATTTCATCAAAGGATTGGTCGGTGTTTCAAGCCAAATTAATTTGGTTTTATCGGTAATTAAATCTGCAATTTTAGAAACATCATCAAAATTAACGAAAGTGAATTTCAGCTGATATTTTTCGAAAAGTCGTACAAACATTCTGTATGTTCCGCCGTATAAATCGTCAACAGCAATCACTTCGTCGCCCGGATTTAGTAATTTTAAAACACAGTCGATTGCAGCCAAACCGGAACCGAAAGCCAATCCTCTCGCTCCGTTTTCAATGGACGCCAAACTGTCTTCCAAAGCTTGTCTTGTTGGATTTGCCGCTCTCGAATATTCGTAACCGGAATGAATTCCCGGTGATTTTTGTGCAAAAGTTGAGGTTAAAAATACAGGCACATTTACAGAGCCTGTCGCTGATTCGTGGTGTTGTCCACCGTGGATTACTTTGGTATTGAAGTTCATTTCTCTTAATTTATCGATTTACCAATGTGTCAATTTACCAATGAGGGTTCAAAATTGTTACATTGTTATATTTTCAGATTGTTACATTCTAATCGCCGATTTCTTCGCAAATTCTTCCGCCATTTCCTCCATCCATTTTGCGACATCTTCTTCACCGGTTGCACGTTCGTACGTGTTTCCCAAAGATATTAAAATTTGGTGGATAAACATTTTCATTTGGTCAACCGGCATTTCTTTAGTCCAAAGGTCTATTCTTAAAGCTTCCATCGCCTTATGATCCCATACGGAAATCATGGTTGCTTTGGTTTCCTGTTTTTCAATTCCGCCATCCTGTGCATTCCAAGTCATCATTTCTGGAACGTGGTTTTCGTCTAATTCGACGTCTATGGTAATTTGGGTTTTTCTCATTTTTTCGAGGTGCGGGTTACGAGATTCGGGTTGCGAGATTTTTTACCTCGTAATACGTTTCTCGTATCCCGTATCAATTTTTAGGTTTATAATTACTTTGATTAAAAATTTCCTGTGCGTTCATTTTTAGGAAATCTTGGAGTTTTGTTTTTGGATTTTCGTTAAAAAATTTCCTGCAGATTTGCCATCCCGTGAAAATTCCGATTTGTGGGGAAGATTCGTTGTCGATTTCGGTGTAGAATTTTGAGAATGGTCCCGGTTTGATAAATCTTTCGCCCAATCTCGTGTCGTCACTGAAAACCAAATTGTTTTCTACAAAGAAATTCCAAATATTGGCTTCGTTCGCGATTGCCCAATCGTATTGTTTTTGGGTGTAATTCATTTTCAGATAATCAGGAAAATCGGGGAGGAAAGCATCCTGCAAAGTCATCAGTTTTCCTTGATAAATTAATTCGTCAATAAATTTTTGATGTTCAAGATTTCTTGGAACAAAAAATTCGGCAAAGATTTCAGAAACTTTAGGAACAATATTTTGTGGATTCATCGAAGTCTGAAAATATTGTTCGATTCCTTTGTAATTTGGATTGTTTTCGCCCATAAAACCTGTTACGTCAATGAAAAGCATGTTTTGTTCCGGATGATAAAAAACAGGTTCCATTACTCCTTGCAAAGCTGATGAATAAAGGAAAACTTTTGGTTCTTTAAATTCAGGGAAATAATTTTTAATGTGAGAGAATAAATCAGTTAAATCTTTGTTGAGTTTTGCGACATCAATTTTTGAAATCGCTTCTTTGTAGATTTTTGACTCATTTTCGTCGGCTCTTCTGATGGCAAAGTCTTCATCAGAAACCGTTCCCTGAAACCACGGATATTTTTGTTTAAAGTTTTCTAAAGGAATATTCAAATCATATAATTCTTTAGAAATATCGGTGATTTCCACTTTTTGGGCAGGATTTTTAATTTCTATTTTCCATGGATTTTGGTTTTCCTTCTTGCAATTTTGTAAGAGAAGAAGGGAAAGTACAAAGCATAAAAAAAATATTTTTTTCATTTGAACCAACATATCGCGGCTTCGCCGCTTCCTTTTTTTTGGGTTAAAATTTCTACCAACATTTCGCGGCTTCGCCGCTCCTTGTTGAAAAATTTATTTCTATTTTTACATCAGATTTTGAGGTGCAAAAATAGGGAAAAATAATGGCAAAAATCTTCGTGGAAACAGAAAGGCTTATTTTGAGGGAATTGGTTCCCGAAGATGCTGAAAGAATGTTTTTGCTCGACAGTAATCCCGAAGTGATGAGGTTTCTCGGAAGAAATACTGTAACTAAAGTTGAAGAATCCAGCGAAATTATTGAAAAAATTAGAAAACAGTACCGCGAAAACGGAATTGGAAGATGGGCGGTTGTAGAAAAATCCTCAAATCTATTAATTGGTTGGAGCGGCTTGAAATTTTTGACCGAAGAAATCAACGGCTTCAAAAATGTCTATGAATTAGGCTATCGTTTTCTTCCCGAATCTTGGGGAAAAGGTTACGCATCAGAATCGGCGGGAGCTTCTTTGAATTACGGTTTCAATATTTTAGATGTCGAGGTGATTTATGCTTCTGCAACGATTGATAATGATGGTTCCAATCACGTTCTTCGAAAACTGGGTTTCACAGAGAAAGGAACTTTCATTGATCCTTTAGATCAGGAAGAATGCTTTTGGTATGAGTTAAGAAAAGAAGATTTTCAACGGTAATTTGAACTGTTTTTGAACTTTGAACAATTTAAAGAATTTTTATGCAAACAGAAAAAATAATAGATAAAATCGTTTCGTGGCTAAAAGATTACGCCACGAAAGCTGGCGTGAAAGGTTACGTCATCGGAGTTTCGGGTGGAGTAGATTCTGGAGTGGTCTCTACACTTTGCGCAATGACGGGACTCGATTTGCTGATGCTCGAAATGCCGATTCGCCAAAAAGAAGATCAGGTGAATCGAGCTTGGGAACACATGAACGACATCACCAAAAGATTTCCAAACGCAAAAGCGATGAGCGTGAATTTGACTCCCGCTTTTGAGGAATTATACAAAACTTTCGATGTAAAAGATGACGAATTTCCTTCCGAAAAACTCGCATTTGCCAATACAAGAAGTCGTTTGCGAATGTTGACGCTTTATTATTACGGACAAATCAATTCACTTTTGGTTTGTGGAACGGGAAATAAGGTGGAAGATTTCGGAATTGGATTTTACACCAAATATGGCGACGGTGGAGTAGATGTTTCCCCAATCGCAGATTTATACAAAACAGAAGTTTATGAATTGGCAAGAGCTTTAAATTTGGTAGAATCGATTCAAAACGCGATACCAACCGATGGACTTTGGGATGTGGAAAGAACCGACGAGCAACAAATCGGTGCAACGTATCCAGAACTCGAAAAAATTCAGAAAGAGTGGGGCACAAAAACAGAAGAAGATTATTCGGGAAGAGATTTGGAAGTTTTCAAAATTTTCAAGAGAATGAACAGAGCTGCGCAACACAAAATCAATCCCATCCCGGTTTGCGACATTCCGGAAGAATGGCGAAATTGAGGGTGAGAAAATTCCGCTCCTTCGGAGGGGTGGCGAAAATTTTTGACGGGGGTGGTTTACATATAATTTTACAACATGAACAAACAAAATCTAAAACTTTTCCTTTTCTTCATCATCGGTTTATTGTCGGCTTTTTTGGCGATGTATCTTTTTAATAACTATAAAATTGAAAAGAAAAATCAAACTGAAACTTCGCAAAATTCGACCGTAAATCATAGAAATAGTGAAAGTGATTTTAGTAGAGAAAATCCAGGAAAATCTACAACTTTTTCAGGAAATATCGATGAACTAACAGAAGAAAGAAAAGTCATCGATTACGTAAAAGCCAACAAGCAACTTCCTGATTATTACCTCACAAAATCAGAAGCGAGGAATCAAGGCTGGATTGCATCAAAAGGAAATCTCTGCGATGTTTTGCCGGGAAGAGCCATCGGAGGCGACAAATTTTCAAACCGCGAAAAAACCTTGCCTAAAGGAGAACAATATTTTGAAGCCGACGTGAATTACAATTGCGGCAACCGAAATGCAGACCGCATCGTCTTTACAAAAAATGGTGAGGTTTGGCTAACTCATGATCACTACAAAAGTTTTCAAAAACAATAAATAAACTTGAATGGTGAATTTGCTTCGCAGTGAATAGTGAATTTTATCATTAATAAATTAAAAGAACTTAAATAAAATGAATGTCTATATAGATTTTACAGATATAGGGGATTACGAAGATTTCTACGACCAACTCAAAGAAAAGCTTCCGCTGCCTGATTATTTTGGGGATAATTTGGATGCGCTTTATGATTCTGTCACAGGATTTGTTGAACTTCCGCTTCATTTGGAATTTGTGAATATGAGTGTGGAACAACTGGAAACTTTTGAGGATTTGCTTACCACTTTGGAAGATGCGCACGATGAGGTAGAAGATTTTACTTTTACCTATTATCTGGAGCAGTATGAAGACGAGGAATGATTTGTTGCGCACTAGAAGCGAATTCACCGACAAAGTCGAATTCACTATTCACGGCGAAGCAAACTCACCTCATATCATATTCGTTCGGATGATTTTTCTTGATTTCATCAACCGTTCCCAATACTTTATCTTTCAACGAAGTTTGATAAGCATCTAATTTTTTGGCAATTTCCAACTCTGAAGTTCCCAAAATTTTTGCCGCCAAAATTCCCGCATTCGTCGCTCCATTCAACGCAACGGTCGCCACAGGAATTCCCGATGGCATTTGCAGAATCGATAGTACAGAATCCCATCCGTCAATCGAATTTGAGGACAAAATCGGAACTCCGATTACGGGTAAAGTCGTGCAACTCGCCACCATTCCCGGCAAATGAGCGGCTCCTCCTGCTCCTGCGATAATCACTTTCAGTCCACGATTTCTAGCAGATTTTGCATAATCGAACATTCTTTCTGGAGTTCGGTGTGCAGAAACCACGGTGAGTTCATAAGGAATTTCCAAAGATTTCAAAAAGTCCGCGGCTTGTCGCATGATTGGCAAATCGCTTTGACTGCCCATAATTATTCCGACCATGTTTTATTAATGAGGATTGATAATTGTGATTGATGCTGAAAAATAATGCTCAATCTTTACAGGTTTAAAGTTACTGAAATTTCTCAAATTTATTTTATTAATCGTTCTTTCATGTTTAAACCCCTATTTTTGCACCGTGTATTTCCTTAAAGATTTCAAACTCATCTTCGCACTTCTCACCGTCGCCATTGTTTGGGGAACCACTTTTTTGGGAATCCGAATTGCGGTAGAAAGTATTCCGCCTTGGTTTGTGGCAGGAATTCGGCAGTTTCTCGCAGCGATTTTGTTGTTAGGCGTTTTGGTTTATTCCAAAGAATTAAAATGGATTGGTTGGAAAAAACTAAAAATCCAAATTATCTTTTCCGTTTTGATGCTGATTGTCGCGAACGGTATGATGACTTTGGCGGAAGAACACGTTTCGAGCAGTTTGGCGTCTTTGCTTTCTGCGACTTCACCACTTTTTATTTTTGTGGGAAGTATTTTCTTCGGATTGCAGAAATTTTCAACTCGTGCGCTTGTCGGAATTCTTTTGGGAATGTTGGGAATCGTCCTGATTTTCCACGATGGATTGGATGATTTGCTTAATCCCGATTATCGTTTCGGAATTGTCTGTGCTTTCGCATCGATTTTAGGTTGGGCGATTGGTTCGATTTTTACGAAAAAACTTCATCTTCAAAACGAGAATATTTCGCTGAATTTATTCTATCAGTTTATTTTTGCAGGAATTGTTCAGATTATTTTCGGTTTCCTTTTTTCAAAAGAAATCAATGTGGAAACCTGGACTTTCAGAAGTGTTTTCGCAACGTTTTATTTGGCGGTTTTCGGTTCGGTTGCGGCGTATTTTGCATTTCATTATGCTTTAAAGAAAGTTTCACCGACACAGATTTCTTTGCTTTCTTATGTCAATACCATTATCGCCATTTTCCTTGGTTGGTTGATTTTGGATGAAGAAATTTCCGCCGCATTTCTCGTTGCAACGGTGATGATTATTGTGGGCGTTTTTATTACGAATTATAAGCAGGGAATGTTTGGGAAAGGTTGAATACTACTATAGAAAACGAATTTGAAAATTTAGTTTAATGTATGAGCCTTCAATTTCATTAATTTCATTGAAACTTAAAATTCTGCCAAAATCACAACGAGAGGGTTTGCTATCCGGAAAATCGATTTTTGTATTATTAAGAAGATAATCTTGAAAATCGTTCCAATTATAGATATGATAACAAACTAAATCACCATTTTTTTTAACAATTATGTAGCCTCCATTCGCATTAAACGTTCCTGTCCATACTTTTCCTGCTTTCATTCCCAAAGAAGCATCTATTAAAAATCGTTTGATTTTGTAAGAATAGAAATTAGGATTTGTATCGACAGAAAAACCGCAAGGATTTTGCAAAGTTAAATCTTCAACAAGTTCTTTTGTCTTATTTATTTTTTTTAGGTAAGAATTAAGTACGAAATGTCCCATTATTTCAGGCAATCTACTATCAATTAACTCCATAGTAGATTGGAAAGTTTTGCTGTCAGGTTTGTAAAAAGTTAATTGATAGCCATTTTCTTTCAACCATTTAATTCGTTCTCCATATGTTTCCAAACCGTTTACTTTAAGTTTTGTTTCCTCATTCATCGATGGTGAGATTCTATATATTAGGTTTGAACTTTTGCTAGAATTAAATAAAGTAGGTTTACTTCCAATAAAAGATTTGATACTAAAACCCAAAAGTGGTTCATATTGAGTTATAGGATCATGAATAACAATTCTTATATCCGCTGTTAGTTTTCTTTCATCTGATAATGATTTAGTATGCAACTTTTCTAAAACACTTTCCGCAAAATCAAGGTTAAATGCTCTATCACCTGTTTTACCTTTTGCTATACCTTCATAGAATTGTTGAGTAATCTTAACTGCATCTGAAATTAATAATTCAGATAAAATTTCACCATTTTCGTTTTGGATTATGATTTTTTCATTTCGAATATATTCGTAATCATTTCCGTTTCCTTTCCCACGAATAATTTTTAAAATCTTATAGAAAATATTTTCATTTTTATTGAGATCTTTATCTGCGGCATAAATTTTCCCATCTGCAAGTAATTTCAAAAAAGTGTAAAACTCACTCCATTCTCCTTTGTTACCTTTTATCATATTACTATTTCTTTACATGGAAAATTTTCACTTTCCCGTATTCTCCCATTATAGGAAATTTTTGCAATAAAATTGTTTTCACCATCTATAACCCTTCCTCCAATCCATGAAGAACTTCCTAAATCATAAAATTGAATAAATTTTTGGCAAAGTTCACTGGCTTCCTTTAAACTTTCAACTTGGTAATACACAAAATCTCTTGGCTTATTAAGTTCTTCAAATTGAACATTTAAAGATGATTGAAAGAATCTCTCTTCGTTGATTTGAGAACCTAAACTTACAAAGATTATTTGATTAAATTTTTCTAGTTGCATCATTTATTGTTTTTAAATAGAGTTTTAAGTATTTCATTCCCAGTTGCTTGTATTGCTGGAATCGCCACCGAGTTTCCAAACTGCTTATAAGCAGCTGCATCAGAAACAGGAATAATAAAATTGTCGGGAAAACCTTGCAATCTTGCCCATTCTCTTGGTGTCATTTTTCTAATTCCTTGTCGATTAACTTCCCCTTTAATGTGGGTTGTAGGGGTGAAATCTTTAATCCTAAAATCAAGAACCAAATTACATTCTCTTCCCATTCCTCCGCAAACTATCGCATTTGCAATACTGTCATCAGGAATGATTTTGTAGCCAAATCCATTTCCTTTACTTTCATGTCGTGCCTTATGGTTTTCTAAAGTTTTTATATATTGTGTTGACAGATAATATTTTGTAGGAACAACATTTTCTTCTTTGACATCTGCAAAAGTTCTCTGAAAATCAAAAGGTTCAGGATAAGAAAACTCGCTTACATTTGTTGAGGGATGAAAACCGACAATATAAATTCTTTCTCTATTTTGCGGAACACCGAAATCTTTTGCATTAATAATTTGTGGTTCAGGCACAAAATACCCTAAATCATTTCGTAAAACATTTAAAATAGTTTCCAATGTTTTTCCTTTATCGTGATTTCTTAAACCTTTTACATTTTCAAGAAAAATAGCTTTCGGCTGTTTTCTTTTTATGATTTCTGCAACATCGAAAAACAACGTCCCTCTTGTATCTTCAAAACCACCCCGTTTTCCCGCAATAGAAAATGCTTGACACGGAAAACCTGCGCAAAGAATATCGAAATTATCAGGAATGTAAGATTTTGTTTCTTCTTTTGTAATATCACCAAACGGTGTTTTCCCAAAATTTGCTTTATAAGTTTTTTTAGCATATTTGTCCCACTCACTTGTATAAACACATTTCCCTCCTAAATTTTGCAATGCAAGTCGAAATCCGCCAATTCCTGCAAATAGGTCAATAAACTTAAATTTGGGATTTTTTGGTGATGGAAATGGAATGTCAAAATCATCAAACATTCCGTATTGAATTGCTTCTTCTGCAACTTTAAGCGTAATGTCTTCGTCAGGAAATTTGATTTCTAGAATCTCTTTGGCAAAATCTAAAGCGTCTTTTTTATAAAAATCTGAAATTCCATTTTTGCTATTCTGCAAGTAATGAGTTAAAACCGCTTCTTTATTATTATCATGTTCAATAAGTCTTATTCGAAACTTTTTATTTCCGATGGATTCAAGCGATATTTTCTCTTTAAAATTCATTCTGTTATGAAGATAAATTTGCCGTGTTTTAAGCGTGCAATTTAATAAATCTTTTTATGATTTCTTTAGCGAAAATTGATGAAATCCAAATTGTCAAAAAATCACCCACTAATATAATTCCTCAAATACTTCACCAATTCCTTCTGTACCACCACCTGTTCGCGAATCAAATCCTTGATGGAAATCACGCCCACCATTTTACCTTCGTCCACCACGGGAAGATATTGCACATTGTGATCGGACATCAACTGCATGCAGTGTTCGAGTTTGTCGAGCATTTGAAGATAGGGAAAATCGACCGACATCACGTCTTTCACTTTCGTGTCGGAAGAATGGCGGTTTTTTAAAATCACGTTTCGGGAATAATTTCTCTCGGTGAAAATTCCCAGGTAATTTTCGGCATCGCGAACTACGATGGAGCCCACATTGTGGTCGGCCATCATTTGAAGTGCCTCTAAAACAGTCTGTTCAGGTCCAATGGTCAAGTGATTGAAACCACCTTTTCTCGCAAAAATTGTAGCAACGTTTCCCATGATTAAATATTTTGTTGCCTAAAGTTAACAAAAATATTATGGATGGGGAAATGTTCGTGGTTAAGAATGTTTCGTTAAGATTTAACTTTCACCAAAGATTTAATATGGATAAGTTTCTCCAAAAGTTCTTCTCGGGAATCTGCCAAAACATTGATGTGTCCCATTTTTCGTCCGGGTTTGGTTTCGGTTTTTCCGTAGAGATGAACGTAGGTTTTTGGCAATTTCAGGACTTCTTCCAAACCTTCATATTTTACTTTTCCATGAAAATTTTCTTCGCCGACCAAATTCAGCATTCCTGAAAATCCAAAAGAATCGGTATCTGCAAGCGGAAGATTTTTCAACACCCGATAAAATTGCTCGAATTGGGAATTTGCGTTTCCTTCTTGTGTTTGATGACCAGAATTATGAAGTCGGGGCGCAGTTTCATTCACCCAAACTTTTCCGTTTTGGTCTAAAAATAATTCGATGGCGAAAAATCCGGGAGAATTTGCTGCGTCGATGAATTTTTTCGCGATAATATCAATTTGTTTTTGAACATCTTCTGATATTTCTGCGGGACAAATATTGAAATCGAGCAAGTTCAGTTTGGGATCTGCAACCATTTCTGTGACGGGAAAAGTTTTGGTTTCGCCACTTTCGTTTTTTGCCACAATGATGGAAAGTTCTTTTTCAATATCCACCAAACTTTCCAAAACCGAGGGAACATCCCATAAATGCTTTAAATCTTCCTCTCCTTTAATGACTTGAACTCCTTTTCCGTCGTAACCGCCTGTGTTCATTTTTTGAACAAAAGGTAAAGGGAAATTAACTTCAGATTTGTGTTGAATGATTTGAAAATCAGGACTTGGAATTTCGTGTTTACTGTAAAACTCTTTCTGTAAGATTTTTTGCTGAATCGTCTGGATAATTTCTGGACTTGGAATGACTTTAATTCCACATTCTCGAAGTTCGTAAAGCGCATCGACGTTCACATGCTCAATCTCGATGGAAACGACATCTTTCCCTTTTCCGAAATCAAAAACGGTATCGTAATCATCAAAACTTCCCTGCGTAAAATCTGAAATTTTGGAACACGGTGCATCTTCCGAAGGGTCGAGTGTGAACCATTCGTCATCATATTTTAATGCCTCCTGAATAAGCATTCTTCCAAGTTGTCCGCCGCCGAGAATTCCGATTTTCATGTCATTGCGAGTGAAACAAAGCCATCTGTTTCTTTAAAATTATTAATATAAAACTATTTACTCGCAAAAATACGAAAGCAAAACCCCAAATACAAAAGCTTTTCAGTAAAAACAAGCCTGAATTTGGAAAAAAATTTGATGATGTAATCGCTAAATTCTGTTCCTTTGTAAAATAAACTATGGAAACCTTCATCAACTCACTTTCAATGCTCCTTATTCTTTTGAGTGTACTGCCTTTTGCAAAAAATCAGCATTGGGTGTTTCGTGTTCCCGAGTTTATGAAACTGCAGATCCTTGTTTTGCAAATTATGGTCTTGATTTTAAGTTTCATTTTTGTTGAAAAAAATCTTTGGTTTTGGCTGATCAGCGGAGTTCAGATTTTGCTCACCATTTATCATGTTTACATTCTAATTCGTTACACTAAATTTTACAAAAGAAAACGTTTGCACCGCACGAAAAATTCCTCCGAAACCATCAAAGTGATTTCTGCGAATGTGTATCAGTTCAATAAAGATTATCAGCGATTTAAAAATTTAATCAGAAAATGCAACCCCGATTCTTTCATCACCATTGAAAGCAATAAAGATTGGGAAGAAGCCAACCAAATCTTCGAAAAAGATTATCCTCACACCGAAAAAGTGACTTTGGAAAACACCTACGGAATGCATTTCTATTCCAAAATTCCTTTTGAAAAAGTGACAACGCATTATTTTGTTGCCGATGATTTACCGAGTATCGAAGCGATTTTCAAAACGAAAGCTGGAAAAAAATATAAGATTTTTGCCGTTCATCCACCGCCGCCAAGTCCGACCGAAGAAACCAATTCCAAAGAACGCGACGGCGATTTGTTGAGCATTGCCAAAAAAATTAAGCAAACCAAAATTCCCAGTTTGGTGATTGGGGATTTCAATACGGTGGCGTGGAGCGATACTTCCATTTTGTTCAGGAAAACGAGTGAGCTGATTGACGCGAGAGTTGGACGAGGAATTTTGGCAACTTTTCATGCCAAGTACTGGTTTTTCCGAGTTCCGCTGGATTTACTGTTTCACAGTCCTGAAATTTTTATCGAAAAATTGGAGACTTTAGAAGATATCGGTTCCGACCATTTCCCGATTTTGTGCGAATTCCATCTTGATTTGGAGGACGATAAACAGGAAGAGGAAGTGAAAACGATTTCCCATGAAGAAGCCGAAGAAGTGGATGAACTCATCGAAGAGGGCAAAAAAGAGGAAAGCAATAACCGTGAGGAGTTTGCGAAGGAATAGTGTATACTTCGCGCAAAGTTTTTAATCTCACACTGATTACACAGATTACCGCAGATTTAGATACAGTCTTCGGACTTCGGATTTCAGTCTTCGTTTTGGGTATTGCCGAAGGCGGGGGTTTTTAGCGCTAAAGTTCAATCGAAGAACGAATGTTGAACCTTGCACAAATGCCCAATCGAAGCCGTTCAGCCCCGCTTTTGGCAATACCTTGTTATGCCCAGTGCTTTTTTTCGCTGTATTTGTCGGTTAATATTTTATCTATTTTATTAATTATTTCGTCTCCGTTTTTATTGTCAAGGATTAAGTATTTGTATTCCTTGTAAAGATTTAAAATTTCATCTGATGTCTGCTTGTCAAGTAATCCTAAGTCAAGCATCATTCCTTTATTAAGGTCATTTGGTTCAAATTTTTGAAGTCCATTACCGTATTGACGACTGTTGTCTTCAAAAATTTGTTTAGCTGTGTCTGTTAATAGATAAGCAAAAAGTAAATCAATGTCAATTTCTGAAAACAAACTTGTTTGTTTTGGATAAATGCAATGATAAGAAGTTAGGTTAGAAATATTTGCTTCATTTCTAATAAACCGCAAACCTGACCTATTAAAAACAGAAACCCAAATGGGTGCAGGTTTTCTATTTTCTAATGAATACCAAGGTGTTCTACTTGCAGTAAGAAACCGTTTATTTATTTCTTCGCTTTCACCTTTTTGGATATATGAACTTATGTTTTTATCCGTTGAATTTTGAGCATTGAAAAGAAAAACAGATTTATCACTTTTCTTTAATTCTTCAAAATCTTGTTTAGTGAAAAATGATGTTTTAGCATCTTTTGCACTACAAATACAAGGCAATAAATATTGTTCGTCAATATTAAATTCTTTGGCTTTTGATAGATTAAAAGTAAAATATTCATTTGAACCTGTTGCAATACCACGAACTACTTTTGCGTAAGTCGAAAATGGCACAAGATTTTTAAACTTAATGCTATTTTGTTTTTGATAGTAAGCCTTCCATTTAATTTCTGGATTTAAATCAGAAAAATTATAGGTTTGTTCGGTTTCTAAAAAGTTAGGATATTTATTTATTATTTCATCTATTTTGCTTAAATCTTGCAATGATTGGATATTGTTAAACTTAACTTTATCTGTTATATTATCATTTGCACAAAGAATAATTGATGCGGTTGTTAAAGCATCATCAAATACATTTTCTTCAAAGTCAATTACAATAATGTGCCTTAATGTTTTACTTTTTATTAAATAAGTTTTCACTAATTTTCCGTAATCAGAATTCAAAAATTCGGAAGGAATTATATATGCACAACGTCCATTTTGACTTAACTGATGAATTGATTTTAGTAAAAATAAAGTATAAAGATTTGTAAAGCCATTCAGCTTGCATTTAAGATTAGTTTCAATTTCTTTTAAAATATTTTTATTGTCATAATCGTGAAACTTAAAGTAGGGCGGATTGCAAATAATTCCATCATATTTGTTTTTCCAATCATTGTACATATAATCTTGCAAAAGTATATTTACATTTTCAAAATCATCAAAATATTCTTTTGCGTTTTCAAATATCGTTTCATCTACTTCAAAACCTTTTATATTGATTTCTTTCTGTTGGCTTAAAATCGCTCTTGAAAAAACGCCAAGACCGAAAGCAGGTTCAAGAACGGTTTTTAATTGTTTGTTGCCTAAAATCCATTTAGCCATTGCATCAGCAATGGGGAAAGGCGTAAAAAATTGTGCGAATTTTTTACGATGTTCTAATGAAATTGATTTTGAGTAATCTCTTTCAATGGAATTATTGACAATATGTTCCGTTGTTTCTATCATTAAAATTCAGCTTCTTCTATTCCTAAAATAGTTCGTAAATTATCTAAATCAAGATATGCAGTTCCACCTTTGAAAGTTACATAAAATAATAATCGACCTCTGTCCATTTCTTTCCTGATGCTTTCGTGAGTTGGTTCATCAACCTTTGAAGCAATTGGATAACCAGTTTTTGAGTTGATTTTTATCGTTGTTTTATTTTGATTTTGTACATCTTTTTCAACGGAAAAAATTACACCATCATTATCAGAATTTGAAATTATAGTTAGAATTTGTTCAAATGAAATTCCATACACTTTGTCGAAAAACACTTGAAAGTAAAAATGTGGAACATTGAATGTTTCAATCCATTTGTAAACCACTTTTATGTCTTCAACTTTTGGTGTTATTGAAAGATAATCTCTCTTTTGAATTTCTTTTATTGCAACCTTTAGTCTTTTGAATAAATTATTTACTTCTATAAGTCTTTCATTAGACCTCCAACCTGGAACTTTAAAGTCAAAAATTGAAATAGTTTCAAGGGTTAAAGTATTTAATAAAGTGATGTACTTACTTCTACTTGGATGGTCTAAAACATCTAAAAATTCGGCTAATATTTTATCTCTTGTTTGAAATGCAATTTCAGTAAACCTTTGAGTTCTTACTTGCATTGCTTCTTCGTACTTGTCAATCAAAAAAGCACTTGAGCGAACTTCAATTCCTCCAATTGCTTTTTTTACATAATCAGTGATTTGATGATGTGGAATTTGACTAACATCAAAACCTAAAGTAGTATCAAAATCTGTCTTTTTAAAGATTAACAAGTCGGGGCGTTTTCCTATGGTGTCAAGTTCAGTTTGAAAATCTTGATAAAAAGTATCAAAGCCATTTTCTCCTGCAACTAAATTGTCAGATTTCCCATATTTTACAGCTACAAAATTTTTAGAATTTTCATTAATTGCCCTTGTAACAAGGTCTTCAGCCCAATCACCTTGCTCTTTATTTGTAATAAAATTTGAAGATGCTTGTGTTGGTGTTCTTGCCAAGTCTCTTGGTTGTTCAAAATCAACCAATTCTACAGGAACATTTTTTGTTAATTCTCTAATTCTGTCGTAATAATCCATCTTCTTTTATTATGAAACTTTATTCTACAAAGTTAAACTTTTTTTGTCGGTTTTTATTGTGGGTTAGTATTTGTGCGATTGCTCATAGCATTGGGCATAACACACTTTTATCACACTTTTAAATACCCAATTTTCATCAAATTTTCTTGATTTTCCGCAGCTGTTTTTTCTAAAATAATGGAATATTTTTCTTTGGCTTCCTTAGAAAGTAAATCAGAAATTTTATAAATATCATCGATATCGACGCCGTGCTTGTCATCGATGTGACTTTCTGCATTTTTAAAGCCCATTGTTTTGTAAAATTCGGTTTGCTTCACTCTTTTTACAATTTCGCCCATGGATTTTCCAACCATCAAATGTTGTTCGTGAAACTCCTCAAAATGTCCAGGTTTGTAACCGCCCAAATTGATGAAAAACAAATTGTTTTCAGAAATTTCTGAGGTTTTTTCAATAATTTTTATTTCGTAACCATCCGCAAATTGGACTTCCTGATAACAGTCGATGTGAATTTTTGCCTCACTCCAAAATGTTTTAATTTCGGGAATTAAATCTTCGAATTTTTCTGCAATCCCGAAGAAAACATCGTGCTGTTCAATGTTTCTACCTTTCGGAGTGGCGCCGATAATGACGTAAAATAGTTTCATCTGTTTTTAATTTTCGTATTTAATTTTTTCTCGCAGATTACGCAGAATTGAAAAAAATTGGTTCATAAAAGTTATTTAATTCTCATAAAATTCTAATGGCAATTGATCGGGATCTTGCGTGAAGAAAAATTTCTTATCCGTAAATTCATCGATTCGGATTTCTTCACAAACCAAACCTTTTTCAATGAGTTCGTATCTTTTCTCTTCTACATTTTCTACGGAAAAAGCGAGGTGTCTTAAACCGCAACTTTCAGGTTGTGACGGTCTTTTTGGCGGATTAGGAAAAGAGAAAAGTTCAATCACATAATGATCCCCAATTCCCAAATCCAGTTTCCATGAATCGCGTTCTTTTCTGTAAACTTCACGGAGGATTTTTAGCCCTAAAATTTCGGTGTAGAAATTTTTTGAGGTTTCGTACTCAGAGCAGATGATGGCGATATGATGGATTTTCATTGAAATTGATTTTAAAGCCACATAGGCACATAGAAATGAAGATGTTGCTTATTTATTTTCCAGTTCAAATAGAATTTCGTCCTAATTGAACTTTAATTTTATAATTTTTCAGTATAACTATGTTTCTATGTGGTTTAACTTACACCTTTAATTAGGTGAAATTTTTAAGTTAAATATTTATTCGAATTTCAAATTCCTAAGGATGGCTTCGGATTTCAATTCTGTTTCGCGCCATTCTTTTTCGGGCGAACTTTCTGCGGTAATTCCGCCTCCAACATAAATCAAGCAAGCATTTTCAAAAAATTCGGCACAACGCAAATTTACGAAATATTGAACGGTTTCTTCGGTTTCGACTTTGATATATCCCGCGTAAAAATTTCGCGGATGAGATTCAAATTTTTCAATGGCGCTTTTGCACAAATCCTTCGGGATTCCGCAAACGGCGGGAGTTGGGTGAAGCTCGGAAATTAAATTTTCCAAATCTTCTGACATTATCTTTGCTTTAAAATCGGTTCGAAGATGTTTGATATTTCCCGAAATGTGGTCGTAAGTTTCGGATTGATTTACTTCTATTGAATATTTTTCTAAAATATTCTTCATAAAATCAGTGACGGGTTTTTGCTCCTCGATTTCTTTTGCGGTCCATGTTTCGTTGACAGGAAGTGTTCCCGCCAAACTCATGGTTTCAAATTCGGAGGTCTTTTTGTCGAATTTTCCCAAAAGTTCAGAAAAAGCACCGATCCAACATTTTCCGTCTTTAATGAAAAAGTAAACGAATGCGTTTGGATAAGATTTACAAAGATTTAGAAAAGTTTGGGAGAGATTGATTTTTTTTTCTTCAAAGTCGAATACCTTTCTCCTTGAAATAACCAGTTTTGAAAGTTGATTTTCTTTGATGAATTCAATTACCTTTCCAAGTTTTGCTTCATATTCAAATTGATTTTCTTCTTTAAATTCAAGAAGTTCGGTGGAAATTTGATTGGACCAAATATTTTCATTAAAGAAAAATTCTTCAATATTTCCATAAAAATCGATGCTCTCCGTTTCATCAAAAGATAGAAATGAAACCGATTTTTTATCGGAGTTTTCATTCACGGTAAAAATAGAATCGGAAAAAGGAAATCGGAAATAAAGCATTATTTAGTGTGAAAACAATTTGAAAATTTGAAAATGAGAAGATGGAAAAATATTTCAACCACGCACCAACAAAACGATTATGCAGGTTTCGGAATGATATTGTTTGTCATCGTGGTGTGATTGATGAGGTTTCCTTTCTCGTCTCGAATTTCAATTTCAGAAACGTGCATGGTGTTTCCTTTTCGAATAAATCGTGCAGTTCCGGTGACCATTCCTTCTTTTTTGCTTCTCAAATGATTGGAATTGATGTTGGTTCCCACAGGAACAACTTTGTTGGTGTCCAAATGCAAAACGGAAAGACAGGAACCCAAAGTTTCCGCCAGAACGCAGCTGGCGCCGCCGTGAAGAATTCCGTACGGTTGATGAACTTTTGGCGTTACGGGCATGGTTGCAGAAAGGGAATCTTCCGTAAGATCGGTGAAATTTATTCCTAAATTTTTTGCGAGATTTTCACCGCCCCAATTGTTGAGTTGGTGTAGGATTTTTTCTTTGTTTTCTACTATGTTCATTTTACTTCTTTTTGATATTTAACCACTCCGTCTGCAACGAAGTTGCAGGCACCCCTGCAAAGGAGGGGGATTTTGTGCGTGAAAAGACCTCCAGCTTCCATCATCCTACACCCCGCTTAATAAATTTTCGGGTTCCAATTGGCGGGAACTTTTGGGGTGATTTTTTGGTAATATTGTTCCAATTCTTCCATGATGTCCTCAAAGGAGCGGTTTTCTAACTCTTCCACGGAAATTTTTTTGCCGAGATAGATGATTTTGTCTTTAAAATCGCCTGCTGCAACAACAAGCGGAACTTTCGCCGCTAAAGCCATGTGGTAAAAACCTTTTCGCCATTTCGGTACCCAACTTCTTGTTCCTTCAGGAGTAATAACCAAGCTGAAATCTTCTTTTTTGAATTCATTCGCCACGAAATTCACCAAGTCGTTCTTTTGGGAACGGTCGATTCCGATTCCGCCTAAAGCTTTTACAATTCCGCCATACCAAGCTTTGGTGTGCGCATCTTTAATGATGATTTTCAAAGGTTTTTCTAAAGCCCAATAGGCAAAATTTCCTAAAAGATATTCTTCGTTTGCGGTGTGTGGAGCCACGACGAGGATGCAACGGTTGAGGTTGTTCACATCACCTTCGAGCACGATTTTCCACCCGAGAAGTTTGAGCATTAGTTTACCGATGAGTTTTTTCATAACGCAAAACTGGAGAATTAAGGAATTGATTCTAATAAAAAAGTATAACCAACCTGAATTGATTATACTCTACAAATATATTGAATTAAAATTCTAACTAAAATAAACTGCTTACGAAATCGATGATTTTCATTGCGATCTCTAAAACGAACTGTACCATGATTTTGAGGTTTTTAAGGTTAATTGTTGTTGCTTAAAATTAACAGTACGAAATTAAGGATATTATTTTTAAATATTTTTTTTTCGAGTGTTAAATTTTGTTTAAAATTCAATCTTGAGGAACAAGCGAAAAGCGGAAAATTTTTATTTCTAAAGAAATCCGCTTTTGCCTATCCACTCTCATTATTTTGTTTTAATGATGATTTCTTTTTTGCCGTCTTTTACGGTGATGTTGATGTCTTTCAACTCTTTTTTGTCGATTTTTTTCATCATCAAATCGGCTTCGGCTTCACTTACCTTTTTACCGTTTACAATAACTGAATCGGAACCTGCAGAAATTACTACTGATTTACTCGCTGAATTAACATCGGTTGAATCTTGGTCGTTTTCTTCCATCTCTTCGTCATTTACAGAAAATCCACGTTCGTCATTCAAAGCAATTACTTTCATATTTTTTGGCACAACCAACTCATAATCAACTCTATAATCACGAAATCTGTAATCGTATGGATAAGTGAAATAGTTAGGAAGCATGATTTTATTGTCTATGATTTCAACAGGAATCTGCATTTTTAGAGGCAAATTATAGCCGTCCGCAGATTTTTTGATTTCAAGATATGGTGCTTTCACGTCCATTCTTTTTACGTCAACACTTGGGTAATCCTGTTTGAAAATCGTTTTCTTGTCGGAATAAACATCGTCCCAATACGCTTTGAAGTTTTGAGGAATCGCTACTTTTTTCACATCAACCAAGATCGAATCTGAAGTCGTATTGATGGCCACATTTTCAGTTTCATCATTGTTTCCGCTGTACATTGATTTGAATTTAATGGCCGTAAATCCTGTTGCAGCAATCAATCCCATCCAAAGTAAAACCAATCCACCGAAGACGTAACCTGTGTTATTGAGCTTTGTTTTTGGCGAAAATAATTTCATCGCGATATAGCAGAACACCAATGCAGGAATAAAAATCGTAAGGAAACTCACCGCAATCGCGAGAAAACCTAGATTGCTGTCCTGAAGGTAAAAACCGAGATTATCAAAAAAGTTGATGTTACTCGTTCCTGCAACTCCGAAAACTGCGAAAGAACTAAACAACAATACTAAACCGATCGCTCCAAAAAGTGCTCCCAAAATGTATCGAATCACATTCCAGAAACCATTTCTCGCTTTGTTGATGTAGGGTTTGTTTTCGTTGTAGATTTCACCAAATCTCTGTGTAGATTCGTTAGCAAACTGTACAATTTTGTTGGATTCTTCTTTAATGTTGTCAAAATTAATTGGCTTTCCTTTCATTTTCAAAAAATCTGCGGCGGTTTCCGCTTTTGGCATTACTAACCAAAGAATTAAATAAAGAAAAACAATCAACATTGGCGAACCTGGAAGTGGCATCATAATCAAGAATAATCCCACCCAAATTGCGCGCATCGCTGCAACATCCATTCCTACATAATGAGCGAGTCCTGCACAAACACCTGCGATTTTTTGTTTTTCAGGATCACGGAACAACTGTTTTTGGCTCTGAAAACCTCCTGACGTTCTTTGGTTTTTCTTTGTTGAAGTTTTTTCGGAGAAATAAGCTTCTTCCTGTTCTTCGATCACTTCGGGTTTACCAATTTGAGCGATTACTTTCTCTACGTCGTCGTAGTTGATGACTTCGCGTTTTCCTAAAGAATCTTTGAAGATTTCGACCATTCTGATTTCGATGTCGTGCATGACTTCGTCGGCTTCGTTGGCCTCCAAGGAATTGCGGAGCGCTGCGAGATAATCACTTAACTTTATATATGCGTGTTCCTCGATGGTGAAGGAGAAACCGGCTAATCCTATTGAGAGTGTCTTGTTCATTTTATTTAGTTTATAGTTTTTTGGGTAATTTGGTTTACGGAATCAGTGAGTTCGTTCCAAGTGTTGAGCAATTCCGCGAGAAAAAGTTTTCCTTTATCGGTGATTTGGTAATACTTTCTCGGCGGTCCTCCTGTGGATTCTTCCCATCGGTAGGAAAGAAATTCGCCGTTTTTCAATCTTGTGAGAAGGGGATAAAGAGTTCCTTCCACTACATCCAGTTTTCCTTTTTTCAGTTCTTCGATCAAGTCGGAAACGTACATTTCCTTTTTATCGATCAAACTCAAAATACAGAATTCCAGAATTCCTTTTCGCATCTGCGCTTTGGTGTTTTCCGTGTTCATTATTTATACGTTATTAGTTGTGTTAAATATTTCGTCATTCATTTCCTGAATGGTATGAGCAAAGATATATTTATTTTTTTAGTAATATGCAATGCAAAGTAGCGGTTCAAAAAAAATTTACTTTCTTACTTCATACTCAATCTGTCGGCTTGCTTTGGGCAGAACCATCCATAAAATAAAGTAGGCGATAACTACAAAAGTGGTTGAGATTCCTGCCGAAAATATTCCGAAGAAAGCGAGTGAGAACCAGATAATTCTTATGATAGAAACATCAATTTTATAATATCTAGCGAGTCCGGAACAAACTCCGGCAATTCTTCTGTTGTTTGCATCTCTTGTTAATTTTGCTTTGAAGTCTGCAAAATACTGGTTTTGGTTTTGTTGATAAGTGTCCATCTTTAATAGGTTTTAAGATTTCTTATACAAAGATATGTAATTATTTTAGTATTATGCAATACAAAGTAGTAAAAATATTTTGAATTTTATTTAAGATACTGATAATCAATAATAAAAATTTTCAGTAAAATTAGTTTTTATAATAATTAAAGATGAAATGCGAAAAATTACTAAAATTATTTTTTAATAGCTTTAACTGCTTTCACAGTACCGTCATTCATGTGGAGCGTAACGATGTAAAGTCCAGCTCTCAAATCAGCAAGATGAAGTTCTGTAGAAGCTTTCATTGCTTTTACCAGTCTTCCTGAAATGTCAGAAATCGTAATTGATTTTACTCCTTTAACATCAGAAATCTTTAGAATGTCTTGGAAAATTCTCATCCTTAAATCCGTATCGAGTACTGCACCTGCTGGAACTGCAATTGAGCTATTCAAATTATTTGTAGGAGCAGTGAAACCATATAGAAATGGATCGGTGTTGAAGAAAATTTCGCATGCATCGCTAAAGTTGCCATTATTATTCCATTCGATAAAAACTCGTCAAAACAAAAAAACCGCCTAGAAGACGGATGTTTTTTGAGATAAGAAAAATTTATTTCTGGTTTAAAAGATCGAACCTTGTTATTCTTCAGAATAAAGTGAGGAGAGATAAGAAAGTCTCCTGTTTTCTCTTCTTAATTCTTCTAATTTGCTTAAAAGATGATTGATGACCTCTAATCCGGGCAAATTGACGTCCAGATCATAATGCCAATTGGTAAATCTTTCAAAAGCGGGCAATTCTTCGTAAAGCAAATACTTTACGTCGTTTTCAGTTTCCGTTTTTACCAGTCCTGATTCTTCCAGCGAATCAAAAAAGGTGATTTCAATATTGTAAATTTTTACAAGTTCTTCTCTTGATATTCTCTCGATCATTTCTTTAAGTTTTTAAGTTCCTGAAAAAGTTCTTTTTCCTTCTCGGTTAAATGAGTTGGAATCTTCACACTATAAGTCACAAACAAATCTCCGAACTCACCTTCCTTTTTATAAACCGGAAAACCTTTGCCTTTTAATCGCACTTTGGTCCCGTTCTGCGTTCCGGGTTTTACTTTAAGGTTTACATTTCCGTCTAAAGTGGGTATTGTAACATCTCCTCCCAAAACTGCGGTGTACAGGTCAATTTCCACATTAGAGCTTAGGTTGTTGCCGTTTCTTTTAAAATAATGATCCTCTGAAATATTGAAAGTAATGTACAAATCACCATTGGGACCACCGTTGAAACCAGGATTTCCGTGACCTTTCAGTTTAATTTTCTGTCCGTCTGCAATTCCTGCAGGAATGGTAATTCTCACCTTTTTACCATTAATTTCGAAGGTTTGTTGGTGGGTTTTCGCAGCGTCGCGCAAGTTCAGATTCAATTCTGCTTCGACATCTTGACCTTTAAATTTTCCGGAAGCACTTCCTCTCGAGCTTCTTCCGAAACCTGTTCCAGCTCCGCCACCACCGCCAAACATACTTTGGAAGAAATCTGAAAAATCTTCACCGCCACCACCAAAATCAGCACCTGTAAAACCACCGTAGTTTCCGCCATAATTTTGGCTTTTCTGATACTGTCGTTGCTGTTGTTGCGCCTTTTCGTATTCTTCGCCGTGTTTCCAGTGTTCACCGTATTTGTCATATTTCTCACGGTTTTCTGGATTGCCCAACACTTCGTTGGCTTCGTTTAGCTCCTTAAATTTTAATTCTGCTTCTTTGTCGCCGGGATTTACGTCGGGATGATATTTTCTGGCGAGTTTTCGGTAGGCCTTCTTAATTTGGTCGGGAGTCGCGTTTTTCTCAACCCCTAAAATTTTGTAATAATCTATATACGCCATAATTCTTATTAAAAATCTGACTTGAAAATTACGAAATTTTTCAGTTTTTATAAAATAAAAGCCAAAATTTAAGTTTAAAAATCGAAATCTTTGAAATAAATTATCTTTGATGAAAATTACCATCAATGAGAGAAATTCTGAAAAATTATTCCGGCATTATTCTACTCTTAGCAGGCATCGTTATAGGAAGTTTTATTGGCATTTTCTTTCCAGGAAGTGTGGTTTACCTAAAACCGTTGGGCGATATTTTTCTTAATCTTTTATTTGTAAGTGTTGTTCCGCTTGTTTTTTTTGCGGTGGCAAACTCGATTTCAGCCATTGAAAAACAAGGGAAATTCGGTCGGATTTTAATTTCAATGATTTTTACTTTTCTTCTATTCATCATTATTGCAGCGCTGTTTACGATTGCGGCAGTTTATTATTTCCCGACAGAAGCTACGGGAATGAATGCTAAAGAAATTTTGGAAAATCCCGCCGATACAAAATCTTGGGGCGAGCGAATTGTAAGTTTCTTTACCGTGGGAGAATTTACCCAACTTTTTTCGAGACAAAACATGCTTGCATTACTGATTTTTGCCTTCTTAACCGGAACAGCGGTGAGGAAAGCGGGAGCTGCTGGAGAAAATTTCAAGAAATTTCTTTCCTCGGGTTATGAAGTGATGAAGGCGCTTTTGCTTTTGGTGATGAAAGCGGCACCGATTGGTTTGGGTGCATATTTCGCTTATCAAGTGGCGACGATTGGTCCTCAACTTTTTGGATTTTATGCAAAACCTCTTGGTTTATACTATGTTGCTGGAACTGTTTATTTTTTGTTTTTTTTCAGTATTTATGCCTTTGTTGCGATGGGAAAATCGGGTGTGCAGAAATTTTGGAAAAACAACATTTACCCGTCGTTAACCGCAATTTCCACGTGCAGCAGTTTTGCTACGATGCCTGCAAATCTTCAAGCGGCTGCAAAAATTGGCGTTCCAGATTCGATCGCGAATATTGTAATCCCGATTGGCAGTACGCTGCATAAAAATGGTTCTTCCATGTCGTCCATCATTAAAATTTATGTGGCATTTTTAATTATAGGAAAAGATTTCTTTGAACCTTCAAATTTACTTCTTGCTTTAGGAATCACCATTTTTGTCAGCATTGTTGCGGGTGGCATTCCGAATGGAGGCTATATCGGTGAAATGTTGATGATTTCTGTGTATCAACTTCCGGTGGAAGCAATTCCGGCGGTGATGATTATCGGAACGTTGGTCGATCCTTTAGCGACAGTTTTAAATTCAACGGGCGATACCGTTGCTTCAATGTTCGTCACGAAAATTTCGGGAGAGAAATTTATTCAGACTTAAAATAGAAAAAACCACCGATTTCTCGATGGTTTTGTTTTATGAGGTTTTGAGAATTGGTTATTTCAAAGCGGCCAAAAGATCAACACCGTTCACTGTAGCCCAAGCTCCGGAAGTCATCATTACTTTCTTAACGTTCACATCACTTGTGAAAGTTTTTCCTCCGTTTGGAGAAAAACCGTATCCCCAAATATTCAGATTGTCGGAATTGATGTGATTAGCTGGTGCAACAACCACCTTTCCTTTGTTCACCTGATCATTTTCTGTTGCGGAATCCTGAATTAAAACTGCGTATGCTTGTTTTCCGTCGGTGTTTTTATACCCGTCCATATAAACGTTCGAGAAAATTCCTGACCCCTGTTTTTTGAACTGAATGGCAGAAATTTCAGGAGAGTTTGCAGTTTCAGGTTTTGTTCCTGCTGCTCTTATTAAAGTAATGTTCGCTACTTTTGGTGCGGTGTTGTCTGGTTGCGAAGAAGATTCGATTTCCATCCCGAAGTTTCCTGTTCCTACTTGGTAAGCAAACCAGTTGGAGTTGTTTTGTCCGCTCCATGAGTCTTGCCAATCGAAGGAGTCGTCATAATTTCCGTAAGACACTAAATTTTTTGCACTTACTGTTCCACCGAAAAATTCGTAACCGTCATCAGTTCCCATGTAAGTTACTAAATTTTCCAAAATCGTTCCCGCTCCAACCGAATAGAAAGTCATGGAGTTGGTTTCAGAAGTTCCGTCGCCAATTTTTTTACCTCCAAACTCAACTCTAACATATTTCATGGTTCCAGAATTATCGTTTGGATCAGAACCGCCATAATACACCGCATTTCCGTCTTCGGAAAGCGCTTGTGTAGCTCCGTTGATGGCTTTGATGGGTGCTTTTCCGTAAAGGGTAACTCCACCCCAATCTCCAGGTTTTTTGTTGTCGGAAGTGAAGACAATTGGTTCAGAAGCAGTTCCTTCTGCAATAATTTTCCCGCCTTGTAAAACTACCAAACTGCTTCCCACAGAAGATTTAGCCGTGAAAGTTGCGCCTGGTTCTATGGTAAGCGTAATTCCTGCAGGAACCTTTACGATTCCTTCTAATGAATAATTACCCTTTTTAACTAATAAATCTCCTTTAAGTGTTCCGCTTAAAGTACCTGTTCCGCTCAACACATTTCCTGTTGTAGGATTGGTTGGCGCGGTAGTTTGCCCTTCTTCTCTGATATCGATCGTACACGATGCCACAGAAAATAATGTAATTGCTGAAAGTGCAAGTGTAGAAATTAAGTGCTTTTTCATTTTACTTTTTTTAGTTTTATTGCTTTTTATTTTTTAAATTTTTTAGAAAGTGTAACCTACGGTCATATTAAAGGTTGTTCCTCTTTTGAAATCGGTATGAGTGTAAGTTCTCGCTGTAACAGGTGATGTGCTTTTATCTCCAAGTTCAAGTTTGTACATGTTGTTCAGGATATTTTGTACCCCGAATTTTACATTCCAATTTTTGGTAAGTTGATTATTGTAAACAAAGTCTAACTGATGAAAAGGTCTCTCGTAGATGTTGTCGATTCCTGTAGTTCCAACGCCAAAGATTTTCGATCCCGAAACGTTGTAAACCAATGACGCTGAAATCGGTAAATTTTGACGGTTTTTGTATTCGTATTTAATGTCTGCATTTACAACCCATGGAGCTGCTCCCTGCAATTGACGCTTCATTGCTTTTTGTTCCGCAGATTCCTGTTTTTGTTGTTCCTCACTTCTCTTAACATCCGAATACATGAAAGTGGAATTAAATCCAACAGACCATCTTTCAAGATTTTCAGAAATTCTGTTTAATCCTAAAATGGCTTCAAGTTCAATCCCCGCAATCTGGGCAGATTTTGCGTTGAAGAAAGTAATGGTTTGCCCGTTTGAGTTTCCTGATGCCACGAAAGATCTTTCAATCGCATTCTCAATATGTTTTGCGAAAAGGTTTATCGCAAGTAATTCTTTGTTGGTCGGGAAAATTTCATACTTCAAATCGATATTGTAATTTTCACTGTTTGTTAGATTTTTATTTCCAACCAAAGTTTCGTTGTCGGGATTTACATATTCAATCGGCATGTATTCAATAAGAATCGGTCTTGTTATCGTTTTACTTGCCGCAAAACGGATATTTGATTTTGAGTTCACCGCATATTTCATAGAAAGCGACGGTAAAATATAGTACTGATTTCTGGTGTTGTTCACTTTGGCATCAGGATTTTCTATTAAATCCCAATATCTTGAAATGTTGATGTTGTTTTCAACTCTTCCACCAACTAGAATATCCCATTTGTCGTTTGGTTTGAAGTTCACCGTAGTGTAACCCGCATTCACAAACTGATAAAGATAACTTCTGTATTTCGGATCGTAAGAACTTTCCTGAAAATTGAATGCACCATTACTGATTTCCTGGTTGAAATTTATTTGTGGCTTATCGCGGTCAATTACATAAGTTTGATTATTATTTCGCGACGAGAAAATAAATCGGTATGAATTATCCCGTAAATCTGCAAAACCGTTATAACCAAGAGTTACCTGCCACGGGAAATCCTTTCTTTCGCCTTTATCGCCTAAAAATAAACTGTATTCTGCAAATGCAGATCCGTAGAATTTACTTTTTACATCAAGATATTGGCGGATCAAGTTGTTCCCACCATAAGTGATCGAAAGTTTGTTGTCCGGTAAAATATTTCCTTGTGTATCCGCTAAACTTCCTTCCATAATTTTACGGTCGGGTTGCTGATAATTGTTGATGACGTAACTTGCGCCCGCCTTAAACAAATGTCTTTCCCCAATTTTTTGGGATACCAAAAGCTGAAGGTCTAAAAATTTAGAAATATCCTGCTGGTTGGTTCGGAAAAATCCTGTGTTCAAATATTGAGTTTGCCCGTTTTTATAACCGAAATAATCTTCAATTAAATTAGATGAATTTTGAAGGAAAATTGAATTGAAGTTAACATTGGTTCCTTTATTTCTTAATCCTAAATTTAACAGGACGGAAGATTCCAACTCATATTCGTACTGTTTTCTTTTCAGGTCGTTGTTTAAAGCAATATCACCCAAATTGATGAATTGATTTTTTTGACCTTCTCTGTATTCAAACTTACTTCCCTGATTTAATGACAAAAGGAAATCCAAATTTGTGCTACCCAATTTTGTTCTTTGTGCAGTAGTGAATCCTAAACTGGTGTTGGGAAGTGATTTTATGTTTTCAACATTCCAGTTGTCTTTAAATGAGTTGATGGACTCATTCATATTAAATGTGTAACCAGAAGGTGAATAATTTCTTACTTCTTCAGGCATTTGTCGGTCATCAGAATTTTTTCCGATGTAGCCTTTCATGGTGTAAGCGTTTTCGCTTACCTTAAAATTCCTGAAAGTATTCTGTGTGTTAACCCCGATTCCGAATTCGATTTTCGTGAAAGGCTTTTCAAAAACTGCGGTCTCGATATCAAAAGTTGCACCCGCAAAATCCGCATAAAGACTAGAGTTGAAGGTCTTGTAAATATTAAGTTTCCCAACCACATCGGTCGGGAATTGTTTCAAGGCGATAATTTTTTGGAAGGGGTTGTTGGATGGCGAACCAAGTCCGTTGATTAATAAGGTGTTGTATCTTTCTTCCAAACCTCTCACAAAAAGACCTTTACCTTCAACAGTAGTAATCCCTGTAATTTTGGTAAGCCCCTGTTCAACATTTGAAATTCCTTTTCTTGAAATTTCTTCAGCGCCCATCGCTTGTTTTTGGATGATGGCTTTTTTTTGTTCGCCCAGAATAGCAGTTTCAGTCTTCTTATTGTTGGTTCCCTGTATGACAACGCCCTCAATATTTTTCTCCTTTTTTACCGTGTCATTCTCCACAACTTGTCCGTAAAATATTGTTGCAGAAGAGGTTAGGAACAAAACCGCAATACTCAGTTTTCTGATTTTCATTTCTTCTTTTTAATTAGATTTCTTTCGCTGCAAAGGAAGAAATTAAGTCGCGCTTCGGTGTTTACGCAGTCTTAAATGTTTTTTAATTAATCTTTAATAAACCATTTCAAATATTAACAAATTATGAAGTTTTGTTTCCCGCAGATTTTCAATATTAAATTTGACTAACTTTGATGGGTTAAAAAGTAAACATGAGTGCTAAAAAAATTCTTTTAATTGATGATGAACAGGATATTCTCGAAATCCTTTCCTACAATCTTGAAAAAGAAGGCTACGAAGTTTTCACCGCCAACAACGGCAACGAAGGCATCGAAAAGGCCAAACAAATTCTGCCTGATTTAATCCTTCTCGACGTGATGATGCCTGAAAAAGACGGAATCGAAACTTGTCAGGATTTACGCAAAATCAAAGAACTTCAGAAAACCTTAATCGTATTTCTTTCGGCACGAAGCGAGGAATTTTCGCAACTTGCAGGTTTTCAGTCGGGTGCGAACGACTATATCGTGAAAATCATCAAACCAAAAGTCCTTATTTCTAAAGTTAATGCGCTTCTTCAACTGACTTCCCAAGTTTCAGATTCTTCTAAAAATATCGCGATCGGCGATTTGGTGATTGATAAAGACAGCTTCCGTGTTACGAAAAGCGGACAGCAATTTCTGCTTCCCAAAAAAGAATTCGACCTTCTCTATTTATTGGCTTCCAATACCGACAAGGTTTTCAAGCGTGAAGAAATTTTAGAGAAAGTTTGGGGAAACGACGTCATCGTTGGTGAAAGAACCATCGACGTGCATATTAGGAGACTCCGCGAAAAATTGGGAATTCAATCCATTCAAACTTTAAAAGGAATTGGTTACAAATTAGTTGTGTAACTTTGTGAATCCTGAAAACGATCGGGTTCGTTAATATGAAGTTTCACCGTCTCACTTTTTTTGCATCCCTATTGTTAACGGCGGTCATGCTTTTGCTCGTCTATATTTTTGATACCGCAAAACACGAGTTCTCCGATTCGGAACGCCAATTTTTCTTCACATTGGGAATCAGCACTTTTTTGATGTTGGTTATCAATTATTTTGTCATCGATTTTCTTTTAAACTTTTATGGAAAAAGACAAATCAGGAAAATCTCGACGATTCTTCCAGAAGAACTTATTCACGAAGATGAACAAAGCCTAAACTTTCAGGAACTTGGCGCAAGAGTTTCTGAAATGAGCCAAAAAAACGCCACCGAAATCGATACGATGAAAGAAATGGAAACCTACCGAAAAGAATACATCGGAAATGTTTCCCACGAAATGAAAACACCGCTTTTTTCGATTCAGGGCTATGTAGAAACTTTGATGGATGGTGGTGTTGAAAATATTGCCATTCGCGACAAATATTTGGAAAGAATCGATAAATCGGTGGAAAGACTTTTGAATATCGTGAAAGATCTCGACATGATCAACCAATTTGAAAGCGGCGAAATCACCTTAAATATCAGCAAATTCGACCTCAATAATTTAATCAGAGAAATAATCGACTTGCTCGATTTGGAGGCGCAGAAAAAAAATTCCAAAGTAGTTTTGCAAAGTTCATCACCGCAAATTTTTGTCAATGCCGACAAACAGAAAATTTCGCAGGTTTTAATTAATTTGATTTCCAATGCGATACATTATGCAAACCGCGAATTGGCAAAAATTACCGTGAAAACTTCAGTGGTAAAAAACAAAATTTTAGTAGAAGTTGAAGACAACGGAATGGGTATAAAACCCGAAGCATTGCCCAGAATTTTTGAACGTTTTTACCGTGTAGAATCAAGCAGGAACAGAAACGACGGCGGTTCGGGTCTCGGTTTGGCGATTGTGAAGCACATTATGGAGGCTCACAAAGAAAACATTTCTGTAGAAAGCGTATATTTGGAAGGAACCAAGTTTAGTTTCATGCTCGAAAAATCACTTTAAATTAACGTTAAAAATAACGGTACGACAAGTAAAACTTTCCGTTAAAACTTCAGTTGCTATTCGGCAAAATTTAGTAAAAACTTTTTTAACAAAAACCCCGTCAAAATTTTTTGGTCAAATAGCAATTGTTATATATTTGCACCGAAAAGTAAATCTAAAAACTAACCTGCAAAAATTTTTAAAGTAAAAATGGTTTATAAAATCCGCATCATTTTAGATACCAAAGACGATATTTTTAGAGACGTGGAAATCAAGGACAAGCAAAATCTTTGGAATCTGCATTTGGGAATCAAGAGTGCGTTTTCGCTTTTGGGCGAAGATTTGTCTTTGTTCAATATTTTGGATGAAGATGGAGTAGTTGTAAAGAGCGTCCCACTCGAAGATATGAGCGATGATGGCGATGGCGAAATTATGAGCGATGTTTACCTCAACGAAGCTTTTGAAAAAGTGGGCGACAAAATCCACTTCCAATACGGTTTCATGGATTTGTGGGAATTCTTTTGCGAATTGGTAGAAATTGTGGATGAAAAGCCTGCCGTGAATTATCCGATCACCGTTTTTCGTTTCGGAAATATGCCGCTGAAAGCCCCAAGTAAATCAGGCGGAAAAAAATCAGCAAAAAATTCTACGATGGGAATTATGGATGATGATTTCGGAAATTTTGATGAAGATTTCAATTCAGGAAGTTTCGAGGATGAAGACGATGAAAACTATGATGAGGAAGAAGACGACTTTGCAGATGACAACTTTGATGACGAGTTGGATGACGAATAAGCAGGAATTTGGAAGATGGATGCAGGAATTTGACAAAATTCTGTTCGAGAAATTCAATAAAAAATACATGAATCCCGAAGTTTTCGGGATTTTGTTTGCTGTGACTTTTTGTGATTTAAAAACTGTAGATTATAGAAGTCTTTTTTACTTTATTTCTCCTTAATAATTCCAATAAAAAACAATAAATTTGCTACAAATCAGTACAATGAAAAAAATTATTCTTTTAGCGATAATCGGTTTGGGAATTTTGTCCTGCACCACCCAAAAAACTACAAAAACCATGGATTTACCAAGCGAATGGAAACGCACCACCAGTATTTATGAAGTCAATGTAAGACAATATACGAAAGAAGGAACTTTCCGCGCTTTTGAAAAAGAAATGCCGCGTTTGAAAGAAATGGGCGTGAAAACATTGTGGTTTATGCCGATAACTCCAATTGCTCAAAAAAACAAGAAGGGAACTTTGGGAAGTCAGTACGCAGCACAAGATTACACCGCCATTAATCCCGAATTTGGTACGATGGAAGATTTCAAGCATTTGGTGAATGAGGCGCACAAAATGGGTTTCAAAGTCATCATCGATTGGGTGGCGAATCACACCGGATGGGATCACGTTTGGACGAAAACAAATCCTGATTTTTACTTGAAAGACCCGAAAACAAACGATTTCCAAATTGCATCAGGAATGGACGACATCATCGAACTCGATTATAAAAATCCTGCCATGAGAAACGCCATGATCGAAGCCATGAAATTTTGGGTTCGTGAAGCCAATATCGACGGTTTTCGTTGCGATTTGGCGAGTTGGGTAGAAGTCGATTTTTGGCAGGAAGCAAGACCAAAAGTGGAAACCTTGAAACCACTTTTTTGGCTCGGAGAATTCGATGAACTCGACAATCCTGAATACGGAAAAGTTTTCGACGCAAGTTACATTTGGACTTGGATGCACAAAACTAAAGACTTCAACGAAGGCAAAATTTCTTTAGCCGACTTGAAAAACCTTTTGATGAGATATTCTGCGATTGGAGACCATTCGATGAGAGCTTGGTTCACTTCGAACCACGACGAAAATACTTGGAACGGAACCGAATATGAAAAATACGGAATTTTCGCAAAACCTCTCGCCGTGTTTTCTGTGACTTGGAACGGTGTTCCGTTGATTTATAACGGTCAGGAACTTCCATTAAAAACAAAACGATTGGAATTTTTTGAGAAAGACCCAATTCCTTGGACAGGCAAAAATGAACTTCACGATTTCTATAAAACGTTGCTGAATTTAAAATCAAACAACTCAGCTTTGAGAGGCGGTGATGCTGCAGTAACGACTTATTTATTGAAAAGTTCCGCAGATGATAAAATTTTAGCTTACCTCAGAAAAAATGGGAAAGACGAGGTTTTGACGGTGCTCAACATGTCGAAAGAAGCGGTAACTTTTAAAATTAATGATGAACATTTGAACGGCAGTTTCAAAAATGTTTTTGAAAAAACTTCACGTGATTTTTCTCAGGACAAGGGATTTGTGATGAAAGCGGGAGATTATTTGGTTTTTGAAAAATAAAAATTTGCATTAAAAATTAAATCCGCATTATCTGCAAAATCTGCGAGCGGAATTATTCACGCAGATTGAGAGGATTTTGCAGATTTTATCGCACTTACTAAAATCAATGAACGGGCTAAAGCCCGTTTTTTTGAAGGTTCCATTCATTGGCTTTAGCCAAAACTTATTGAAAATGAATAAACGGGAAATATTAAATTTCATTCAAAACATCCTCACCGAAAAAATCCAAAATCTTCAAAAACTGATCGAAGAAACCCGCGCTTCAAGCAACGACACAAAATCTTCGATGGGCGACAAATACGAAACGGGAAGAGAAATGCTGCAACAGGAAATCAATAATCTTCAAATTCAACTGAATGGGTTTTCGAACTCGATAAATATTTTGAAGAACATCAATCCTGTTCCGCATCAATCCGTAGGTTTGGGAAGTTTGATCCAAACCGAAAAGGGGAAATTTTTCATCGCTATTTCTTTGGGAGAAATTTCTTTCGAGAACGAAAAAATTTTTATTATTTCTGCTGAAAGTCCTTTAGCAAAAGCGATGCATGGATTGAAAAAAAATGATATTTTTAGCATTAATAATGTCAATCAAGCCATCAAAAATGTTTGGTAGTTATTTTTGTTGATAGAATTTCTTTGTGATCATTGTGCAAAACTTTGTGACTTTGTGTTTAGGAAACCATATAAAAATTCCTTTAATTTGTAAGCATCATTTACCAGTTATCTTTCATCAATCATGCAAAACTACCTCGATTTACTCCAACATATTTTAGACAATGGAACCGATAAGACAGACCGCACAGGAACGGGAACGAGAAGCGTTTTCGGTTATCAATTGCGTTATGATTTGTCGAAAGGTTTTCCTTTGGTAACCACTAAAAAGGTTCATTTAAAATCGATTATTTATGAATTGTTGTGGTTTTTAAAAGGCGACACCAATGTAAAATATTTGAATGATAACGGCGTCTCCATTTGGGACGAATGGAAAGACGAAAACGGCGATTTAGGTCCCGTTTACGGCGCACAATGGCGAAGTTGGAAAGGAGCAGACGGAAAAGTCATCGACCAAATTACGGAAGTGATCGAGCAAATCAAAAAAAATCCCGATTCTCGACGACTCATCGTTTCCGCATGGAATGTTGCTGAAATTCCAAACATGGCTTTAGCGCCGTGTCACGCGATGTTTCAGTTTTATGTTGCGGATGGAAAATTGTCGCTGCAGCTCTACCAAAGAAGTGCGGATGTTTTCTTGGGAGTTCCTTTCAATATTGCGAGTTATGCATTGCTTTTGATGATGGTTGCTCAAGTTTGCAATTTGGAAGTGGGCGATTATGTGCACACTTTCGGCGATGTACATATTTACAACAACCATTTCGAGCAGGTTCACAAACAGCTTTCAAGAACACCGAAAGCTTTACCAACGATGAAACTCAATCCTGAAATAAAAGATATTTTCGATTTCGATTTTGAAGATTTCACGCTTGAAAATTACGATCCTTATCCGGGAATTAAGGCGCCGGTTGCGGTGTAGTGTCGCTTTCGGCTCTCGGCAATCATCTCTCAGCAAAATGAGGGTAGAAAAATAAAAAGGTGGAAATTATTTTATTTGAAGTACTTTTTTGATTTGTTATTGATAAGCCGAAAGCTGATTGCTGAAAGCTAATAGGTATATGTAACTTTCCCTCAAAAATCACTACCAATTCACCAATGAAATCATTAAAAATCAATCTCGAAGAAAACGCCAATTTCGAAAAGTTAACCGAACTTTTATTGATGATTAAAGGTGTAAAATCCATTGAAATCATCGACGATTCTGCTTCGCAAAGCGATTTGAAAAAAGCAGTCGACAAAAGCAAAGAACAGCTAAAAAGCGGCGACTACGAATCTTTTGTTAACGACTTGTTCGAAACATTTTTAAATAAAAAGTAAATTATCTATTCTCAAATCTGATTATTTTCTATATTAGAAATATTAATTTTCGCCTGCATGAATAAAGTCTTTATAATTTCTTGTTAGAGATTGTGGTAGAAATCAAATTTAAAAATCTTTAAAAATAATATGAAAAAACTCCTTATTTCAGTTTCACTCCTCGGAATTCTTTTTTCAGGAAATGTATTTGCTCAAACCGAAACTTCCGGCAGAACCGAAGTGTACAGAGCAACCCACACCAAAATGACGGAACTGAAACACACCAAACTCAAAGTCAATTTCGATTACCAAAAAGAACAGATGAACGGTGAAGAATGGTTGACTGCATCGCCGTACTTTTACCCCACAGATTCAATTGTTTTGAATGCAAAAGCAATGTTGATTCACGAAGTTTCTTTGGATAAAGGTGGTGCTAAAACTCCGTTGAAATACGATTACAAAGACGATATGCTGAAAATTAATCTTGATAAAACCTACAACAGAAATCAAGATTACACAGTTTACATCAAATACACAGCACGTCCGAATGAAGTGACACAGAAAGGAAGTGCTGCAATCTCCGAAGCGAAAGGACTTTATTTCATTAATCCTCAAGGAAAAGAAGAAGGAAAACCTACCCAAATTTGGACACAGGGAGAAACCGAAGCCAGTTCGGCTTGGTTTCCAACCATCGACAAACCCAATCAGAAAACCACTCAGGAAATTTACATCACCGTTCCTGATAAATATGTGACTTTATCCAACGGAAGTTTAAAGGAGTCGAAAAACGAGGGAAATAATCTCCGCACCGATCATTGGGTGATGGATAAAAAACATGCACCGTATTTGTTTTTCATGGGAGTTGGCGAATACGCAATCGTGAAAGACAAATGGAGAAATATTCCCGTAGATTATTATGTGGAAAAGGAGTATGAACCTTATGCAAAACAAATTTTTGGGAATACGCCCGAAATGATGGAGTTTTTTTCCAAATTATTGAAATACGATTATCCTTGGTCGAAATACGCACAAATTACAGGTCAGGATTACGTTTCCGGAGCGATGGAAAACACGACTGCAACACTTCATTCCGACGCAGCGCAACAAAAACCGGGCGATTTAATTGATGAAAACCGATGGGAAGATGTGATTTCCCACGAACTTTTTCACCATTGGTTCGGGGATTTGGTAACGGCGGAATCTTGGTCGAATTTAACGGTGAACGAATCTTTTGCGAACTATTCGGAATATTTGTGGAACGAATACAAATACGGAAAAGATTTTGCCGATTATACTTTAATGAAAGCTTCGGAAGGATATTTCCGCGATCCATCGAATGTTTCCAAAGATTTGGTGAGGTTTAATTATCATTCCAGAGAAGATATGTTCGATGGTGTTTCTTACAACAAAGGCGGCTCGATTCTTCACATGCTTCGAAATTATTTGGGTGATGACGCCTTTTTTTCAGGTTTAAATGTTTATCTAAAAACCAACGAATACGGAACCGGAGAAGCGCAACAACTACGATTATCATTGGAAAAAATTTCGGGTAAAGATTTGAATTGGTTCTTTAATCAGTGGTATTACGGAAAAGGTCATCCGAAAATTTCCTATACTTCTACATTTGAGCCTGTTAAAAAGCAAGTTACCGTTACAATCAATCAAACTCAGATTGGGGAAAATTTTCAGTTTCCAATGGCGATCGATGTTTTTGAAAACGGAAAAGCGACGAGACAAAATGTTTGGGTTTCTGCCAAAGAAAAGAACAACTTCACGTTTCCTGTTTCCAAAGCGCCCGATTTAATCAATATCAATGCAGACGGAACTTTATTGGCGGAGTTTACCGAAACGAAAACACCTGAACAATATTTCATGCAATATTCCGGTTCGAAAGAATTTTTGAGCCGTTTTAAAGCGGTAGAAAATGCTTCCGAAAATGCTTCAAAAAACGCAACTTCATTGAAAACTTTGGTTGCAGCTTTAAAAGACCAGAATTTCAGAATCAGAATGAAAGCCTTGAGCGGATTAGATTTGTCAAAACCTGACCAACAAAAACTGGCACTTGCTGAAGTGGAGAAAATGGCTTCAAACGACCCGAAGACTTTGGTTCAATCCTCTGCAATTACGGCTTTAGCGAAAACCAAAGACAAAAAATATCTTCAGCTTTTCGAGAAGGGAATCAGTGCGGTTTCTAATTCTGTGAAAGCTTCTTCACTGGCTGCAATCGGTGCAATCGATCCTGCAAAAGTGGCGTCTTTGGCTGATAAAATTGATTTGGAAGGAGCAAGTGACGATTTAATTGCAGAACTTTTACCGATCATCGTAAAAAATAAAATTGAAAAACAAATGCCTGCAATTGCACAAACCGCAGCATTTTATCCGTTTTTGAAATTCCAAAATCCAACTTTGGGCGCAGCTGCGGAAGACGGCTTTAATTGGATTATGAGTTCCGATAACTTGAAGGCTACTCAAAACGTGACCAAGGTTTTAACGCAGGTAAAAGGACAGATTGGCGAGAATCCGCAAGCAAAAATGATGATTGTCCAAATCCTGAAAGACGGGCTTGCCAAAAAAATGCAGGTGTTGAAGGCAAATACATCAAGTACAACCATTAATCAGCAGATTGATGCGATTAATAAGGCGATTGAAGCGTATAAATAATCGAGCTATCATTATAAAAAAAATCGCAGCCGTTCAAAGCTGCGATTTTTCATTTATTATCTTGAAAGGAATTTTACGGATTCGTTTGGTGTTTTTAGAAGGTAACTGCCTTTTTTCAAGTCGTGTTTGAGTTTATTCCAACCGTTTTTCAAAATGATACATTCTACTGTTCTTCCTGAATAATCAAGGATTTCTGCGGGTAAATTTTTGTCGAGGCCATTAACGAGCAAATTTCCTTTTTCCAATACGACGCTGATTTTTTTTTTGGAAATATTATCAACTTGCAAAGCGCTATTTTGAAAAATCCATTTGTAGGCAGCAGCAAATTCACCTTTCCAGTAATTTTCGTTGTGCTGTCCGTAAGAATCTAGTTTTACCAAAGTGTTTGTTGATTTTAAACCTTTTGCTTGAAGATTGTTTTTTACAGTTTCTATATCACTCGCCATTGTGGAGCTTTCATTGGAACCTGCCACGAAATAAATCCTCATATTCGAAAGATTTGCAGTGGAAGTTTGGATGTAGTTGTTCAACTGATCTCTCACAATCCAGTAAGCCGGACTGAAAGAACCGATTTTTGAAAAAACGCCGCTGTATTTCACGCCGCCATAATTAGAAATCAATGCTCCCAAAGAACTTCCAATCAGTGCGTTGTATTCAGCGCCAGATTTGGTTCTATAATTTGAATCTACATAAGGTTTCAAAGTTTCTGCAATAAACTGCATGTATTGATCGCCTTCTCCACCGCCGTATTGCGGGTTATTCCACGGTGTATATTCGTTAATTCTGTTTGAACCACCGTTTTCGATTCCCACTACAATTGCACCGTAATCACCTTGTGAAAAGAGGTTGTTTAAGGTTTCATCAATTTGCCACTCTCCAGAAAAAGAGGTCGCATTATCGAATAAATTTTGCCCATCCTGCATATAAATTACTGGGTAAGTTTTGGTAGAAGTTTGATAGTCAGGAGGTAAATAGATCCATATTTTTCTACTCCGGTTCAGTTGCGGCATGAAGAAAGAATTGCTCATGATGTGAACATTTGAAGCAGCCGTGCTTGCATTTCCGGCACCCAAATCTTCCCAGGACTGAATGGTTAAATTCAATGTTTGAGCGGTTCCGCTAAAAGTAAAAGTACGGTTTGGTAAATAATTTCCTGTAGCGTTTCCTTCTACAGTACTCCAACTTCCGCGGGTAAATTTATACTCCGCAATTCCGCTTCCTTCAGGAACGGCATAAACAAAATTTCCATTTCCATCAGAAACCATTGGCGTTGAAGATGGGTTCCATCCGTTAAAACTTCCCGCAACATAAATTGTTGATGCAGTTGGTGTATTTGTTGGGATCGACGTGATTTTCAAAGTAACCTGCGAAAAGATGAATATTGAAGACAGAACAAAAAGTAAGAGATATTTTCTCATCATTTAAATACTATTTTAATTTTGGATTAATGTTTAAAGAATTCCATTAAGTCCATATAGTTTTTTTGGTTCACGCCGTGTCCGCTCATATATTCTCGGAACGTGAAATAGCACCCTAAATCATAGAGTAGATCAGCTGCTTTTCTTCCCCAATCCAACGGAATTACGGCATCTTCGGTTCCGTGGGAAATAAAAAAACGTAATTTTTCGAGTTTCTTTTTGTTTTTTGATATGTTTTCCAACAGTTTTTCTTCAGGGTAACAGCTCATACAGGCAACCTTTGAGAATAAATCAGGATTCTGCAAAGCCAAAGCATAACTTAAGATTCCACCTTGCGAAAAACCGCAAAGATGCGTTTCGTTATCGGTTAGTCCATAATGATTGGTGATTATTAATATACTTTCTAAAATTGTTTTTTCAGATTGTTTAGCTTGAGGAATGTCAATTCGGTTTTCGGCATTCATCAAATCAATATCATACCAAGAGTAACCTCCGTAAGGAGTAGAAAATGGTGCACGAAAACTCACAACCAACCAATCTTCTGGTAGAGTAGGGACGAAGGAAAAGAGGTCTTCCTCGTTGCTTCCGTAACCGTGCAGTAAAATTAAAAGTGGAGTTTTTGGGGTGATATTTTGTGGTTCTCTAACCAAATATTGTAAATCCATGCAGCAAATATACTGAAATTTGAAGCTTTAAAAACCATGGTTATTATGACTTAAAACTTGCTTGATTACAATCCATTTTTATCAGGCTTGTAGAAATGTTCGATTGAAGAATATGTATATTATTTATTATTTTACTGGTATATTTGCAATGCTATATTTATAATTTTTAGCGACTAAATCTATTGATTTTTTTTTTCCTAATGAGGATTTCTAAATGCGATGTTTAAAATTTTAAAATGGTCTTGTGTTTTTAAACTATATTCTCCAATTTTATACAAAAAATTTTCTATATAAAGTTATACTTTATATGTATTGGTTTTTAACATTTGATTATTAATAGATTACATAATAAATATAAAAATTAGTTTAATTAATTATAAATAGTGTTTTTATTTATATTTGGAAAACTACAGGTAAAATTAATTCTAAATTCTATTTTAATTCTATGTCTACTAAAATAGCCAACACGGATTTCGATGATGTAGATATTTGTTTCATCAAGGAATTTCTTGAAGTTTTAATTTTGTGAATTTCAAACCAGAATATACATTTTACAATCAAAATCGTTTTATCGTTTTTCTCAATTTGTGTCGAAAGAATATTTTTTTTTATTCAAAATAAAGATTGAAAGATTAGAAATCGAGTTTAATTAACTTTTCTCTTTTCGCGAATCGTCGTAACTTTACGAAATAATAAATCGTAAAAATGGCAGTAATAATTTTCATTGCAGTTCTTTGGTATTCGGGACTGTTTTTTCAGACTTTTTTTCTTCACCGTTATGCGGCGCATCAAACTTATAAGATGTCGAGATTTGGTGAAAAATTATGTTATGTTCTAACTTGGATTACGCAAGGTTCAAACTATCTTTCCGCTTATGGATATGGAGTAATGCACAGAATGCATCATGCGTATGCAGACACGGAGAAAGATCCGCATTCACCGAAATATGACCACAATCTTTTCACCATGATGTGGCGCACGAAAAAAATCTATCAGCAAATCAACCAACAGAAAGTTGCGATTGAAGAAAAGTTCACGAAAAATGTTCCGCAATGGGAAGGTTTCGACAAATTCGCGAGTTCTTGGGGTTCGAGAATTGGATGGGGAATTGCCTATACCGCGTTTTTCTACTTTTTTGCTACGGCGTGGTGGCAATGGTTATTTCTTCCTGTTGCTTATTTAATGGCGCCAATTCACGGCGTAATAATCAATTGGTTCGGACATATTTATGGTTATGTGAATTTCAAAGTTTCAGATACTTCAAAAAACTTGTTCCATTTCGATTGGTTGATGATGGGAGAAGGTTATCACAACAATCACCACAAATATGGCGGAAGAGCCAATTTCGGCGGCGTAAGATGGCATGAAATAGATGTAACTTACCTGATTATGGTTTTGCTTGATAAAATGAAGTTGATTAAACTAAATCCTGTTACAAACGTAAAAAGAGAAGTTTAAAACCACATCCATACAACAAAAAAAGCCAAGTTCTAAACCTGGCTTTTTTTATTTCTTTGACCCGTCCTAAAATAAGTTTACACCAAATAGACTTATTATGGAAAATCGAGAGAAGACAGTAGAAAAGCGTACACAACAAGATTACACAATGGCTTTTAAATTAGGTATTGTTAGTCGTGTAGAAAAGGGCGAATTCACTTACAAACAGGCACAACAACATTACGGTATCCAAGGAAGAAGCACCGTTTTGGTTTGGCTCAGAAAATATGGTAATTTAGATTGGAGCAAACCCACCATTCATACCATGTTACAATCCAAAGAAACACCCGCCGAAAAGATTAAAAGATTAGAGAAAGAATTAGCTGATGAGAAACTGAAAACCAAAGTTCTCAATATGATGATTGATATCTCCGACAAGCAATACGGCACACAGATCCGAAAAAAGTTTACGCCCAAACAGTCAGACAACTCCAAGAAAAAGGATTGAGTTTATCCAAAATCTGCAGATTGTTTGGGATAAGCAGACAAGCCATTTACCAGCAGCGCCAAAGATTATGTGTTCGGGAAAAAGAATTGGAGAAAGTTAAACAATTCGTTGAGGAGATTCGTTTAGAACAGCCCAGAATAGGAACAAGAAAACTTTATTATTTGCTTAAAAATAAGTTCAAGGTTGAAAACATAAAAATAGGCAGAGATGCGCTGTTCAATTATTTACGAAGAGAAAACCTGCTTATTTATCCTAAGAAAAGATATACAAGAACAACTTTCTCCAAACACTGGCTCAGAAAGCACCCCAACCTTTTGAAAACGACTTGCCTAAAAAGAAAAGAACAGGTATTTGTAAGCGATATCACATATATAAAAACCAAAACGAATGTCTGTTATTTATCTTTGGTTACGAATGCTTACAGCAGAAAAATAATGGGTTACGAATTAAGTGAAAATATGAATGCTGAAAATGTAGTCAAAGCTCTGAAAATGGCCGTTAAAAACAGAACAACTCATCTTCCGCTTATTCATCACTCAGACAGGGGATTGCAATATTGCTCAGAAGTGTATCAGAAAGTACTTGTTGAAAACAAAATAAAACCCTCAATGACAGATGGCTATGATTGTTATCAAAATGCTTTGGCAGAAAGAATAAACGGAATATTGAAGCAGGAATTTTTAATTTATAAATGCAAAAACATTCAGGATTTAAAACAAATGGTTAAAGAAAGTATTTATATTTACAACAACAAAAGACCACATCTTAGTCTGAAGATGAAAACCCCGGAAACAATCCACAAAAAATCCGGAAAATCAATATCTTCCGGATTGGTATCTTAATGTAAAACTTGTAAACCTATTTTAGGATTAGTCACTTCGTTTCGACATTAAGTAAAATTCGAAATGATTAGATTCCTCACGTCGCTCGAAATGACAGTCATTTGCCTTGTTGCGTGAGGAAAAACCGCCGCCGCAGCGAAGCTGCGGCGGCGGTTTTTCCTCATTTATGATATTTTATGCAGGTGCCATTTCGGGCGAAGCGAGAAACCTCTTGAGTTCCGAATCCTGAACCTCGAAACTCGCATCTCACAACGCTTTCACGATGAAATAGTTCTTTTTCCCTTTTTGGATGAGAAGGAATTTTCCGTCGATCAAATCTTTGTCGGCAACTTCAAAAGTGTCGTCAACTTTTTCCTTATTAATGGAAATCGCGTTTTGCTGAAGTTCCCTTCTCGCTTCACCTTTCGATTTTAAAAATCCTGATTTTTCTGAAATTAAGTCGATAATGTTCGAACCAACAACTTCGTTTTTAGAAAGTTCCTTTTGTGGAACACCTTCGAAAACTTCCAAAAAAGTCGCCTCGTCCAAATTCACCAAATCTTCAGCGGTGCTTCTTCCGAAAAGTATTTCAGATGCTTTTACGGCTTTTTCCAATTCTTCTCTGTTGTGAACCCAAACTGTTACTTCTTCCGCCAATTTTTTCTGAAGTTTTCTTTCGTGTGGTGCGGTTTTATGTTCAGCAATGAGGTTTTCGATTTCCTCTTTGCCTAAAAAAGTATAGAATTTTATGAACCTTTCGGCATCTTCATCGGTCGCGTTTACCCAAAATTGGTAGAATTTGTAAGGCGAAGTTCTTTTTGGATCCAACCAATAATTTTCACCACTTTCCGACTTTCCAAACTTGGAACCATCTGATTTCGTGATTAATGGGACAGTTAAAGCAAACGCTTCACCTTGCGCTTTTCTACGGATTAATTCAGTTCCGGTCGTGATATTTCCCCATTGATCAGTTCCGCCCATTTGAAGTTTCACATTTTTTTCACGGTACAGATGCAGGAAATCGTAACCTTGCAAAAGTTGGTAGGTAAATTCCGTGAAACTCATTCCTTCCGCACCGCCTTCTCCTGTAAATCTTTTCTTTACGGAATCTTTCGCCATCATGTAATTCACCGTGATGTTTTTCCCGATATCGCGAATGAAATCAAGGAAAGAAAACTCCTTCATCCAATCGTAATTGTTTACCAATTCTGCTTTATTTTCGCCCTCTCCATCAAATTTCAAAAATTTAGAAAGCTGGTTTTTTAGGCAATCTACATAATGATTTAAGGTCGCCTCATCCAAAAGATTTCTCTCGTTGGATTTTCCCGAAGGATCGCCAATCATTCCTGTTGCACCACCAACCAATGCAATCGGTTTGTGGCCGTGTTGCTGAAAATGCGCCAAAATTTTGATCTGAATCAAACTCCCGATATGCAGCGAATCCGCAGTTGGATCGAATCCGATATAAGCGGTCGTCAATTCCTTATTCAATTTTTCGTCTGTTCCGGGCATCATGTCGGCAAAAAGTCCGCGCCATTTCAGTTCTTCAATAAAAGCGTTCATTTCCTGTAAATTTTTTGAAGTCGCAAAGATAGGGAATTCGTCAAGATTTCTTTAAGGTTTTTGGGCGTGTTTTTCGCCAACGCACTTTCCAATTCCAAAAAAACCGCGTTTTCCGCTATATCTTTTCTTCCGCTTCGCTACAGAAAAGGATGCCGCTGCAACCGCTCACGCAGGGAGTCGCTTTTCATGAAATTTTTGGCAAAAAAGAGGGTAAATAAAACACTCTTTTCGGCGGCGGCGAAGCCGCCGCCGAAAATTCCAATAAATAGAACCAATTTTTTTTAGGACAATTTAATAATTTTAAAATATTGATAATCAAATTTATATCCGATACAAATGACTACAAATGATATTAAACACTTCTTTACCGACTAAATTTTGGTGAGCGGTGAATCTTTGCACCAGAGATTTGCGGAAAAACAGTGAGACGCAATTCTAAAGTATAATCAATAAAATTTAAAGTCATGTCACTAAGAAACAAAGTTACCTTAATCGGTAGAACAGGAAAAGAAGTCGAAATCGTAAAATTCGAAAACGGAAAACTGGCGAAAGTAAGTTTAGCCACCACAGATTACTACACCAATGCGCTTGGTGAAAAAGTAGAAGAAACGCAATGGCACAATCTCGTTGCCAACGGAAAATTAGCCGACATCATGGAAAAGTATGTAGAAAAAGGTAAAGAAATCGCCGTGGAGGGAAAAATCGTCTATAGAACTTACGACGATAAAGATGGAGTAAAAAGATATACCACCGATATTCGTGTAGAAGAATTAGTGATGGTCGGAAGCAAATAATTTGGTGAAATGAGCCGATTTGCAAATTGTAATTCGGCTCAGTCTCCCATCATTCAAGATCCAACACCCACCATAAAAATCCACCGATCATGAAAGTAAAATTAATAAAAGTCCGTTTGTCGGAAGAATATATCTACAGTGACCAAAGAATTCTAGACCAGTTTCTGAGAGAAAATACTATTTTGAAATACGAATCCGCTTTTGTAAAGGACGATGAAAGTTACTGGTCCGTTATTCTTTATTACGAGGAAATGAAAATGTCGGTCAACGAAGCAAAATCCCAAAAATATTCTGCCGGAAAAGACGCAGAATTAAGTAAGGATGAAATTGCAATTTTAGATTCTCTAAAACTGTGGCGCACCGAGAAAGCAAAAGAGCAAAATCTTCCAGTTTATTTTATAGCAACCAATAATGAATTATTATCCATCGCAAAATACAAACCGATAAGAAAAGAAGAATTGCTTGATATAAAAGGTTTCGGCAGACACAAACTCGAAAATTATGGCGAAGAAATCATCGAAATTTTAGAGCGTGTATGATAAAATAATGCGATGTAATCACTAGAGACGGGCTTTAGCCCGTCTTTTTTAATGAAGAATACATTGGCTTTAGCCGAAAATTCCCATTAGACTTTTATTTAATTTTTTCAGAAACTACAATCAGTCAAATCATTATCATTTCCTTATTTTTGCAAATGTAGATTGCTTTATCAATCATCAATTATTATTCATCAATCATAAAAAATGAAGCCAAGCTTAGCAAAAGGAACAAGAGATTTTTCTTCCGAGGAAGTTTTCCGTAGAAAATTCATTATCAATACATTACAAAATAATTTTGAACTTTTCGGATTTCAACCTTTGGAAACCCCGAGTTTTGAAAACCTTTCAACTCTAACCGGAAAATATGGTGAAGAAGGTGACCGTTTGATTTTCAAAATTTTGAATTCTGGAGATTACGCTTCCAAGACAAAAGAAGAAGATTGGAACTCAAAAAACTCACAAAAACTCATATCGCAGATCTCGGAAAAAGCGTTGCGTTATGATTTGACGGTTCCTTTCGCGAGATATGTCGCGATGAATCACGGAACCATGACTTTTCCTTTCAAACGTTACCAAATCCAGCCGGTTTGGAGAGCGGATCGTCCACAGAAAGGCAGGTTCAGAGAGTTTTATCAATGTGATGCCGATGTAGTTGGAAGCGAAAGTTTATGGCAGGAAGTGGAGCTAGTTCAACTTTATCTTCAATCTTTTTCAGATCTGAAAATTCCGGTGACGCTACATTTGAATAATAGAAAAATTCTTTCCGGACTTGCGGAATATGCAGGAATTTCAAAACATTTAATTGAGTTTACCGTCGCCTTAGACAAGTTGGATAAAATTGGTAAAGAAGGAGTTATTAAAGAACTTCTTGAAAAAAATATCAGTCAAAAATCCATCGATAAATTGGAGTTTCTTTTCGAACAGACTGATGATTCCATGGAAAATCTCCTTTTATTAAAGGAAAAATTTGTGGAAGACGACCTCGGTTTCAAAGGAGTTGAAGAATTGGAATTTGTTTTCAATAAATGTTTGGATTTGGGAATTTCTGTCGGAAATTTAAAGTTCGACATTACTTTAGCGAGAGGACTTGATTATTATACCGGTGCCATTTTCGAGGTGAAAGCAGATGAGGTTGCAATGGGTTCCATTGGTGGTGGTGGAAGATACGACAACTTAACCGAGGTTTTCGGAGTGAAAAATATTCCGGGAATCGGGATTTCTTTCGGGCTCGACCGAATTTATTTGGTCATGGAAGAACTTGGTCTTTTTCCCCAAAGTATCGAAAATTCTGTAAAATATCTTTTTGCGAATTATGGTGAAAGAGAATCGTTGGAAGCATTAAAAGTAATCTTCCAGCTTCGCAAAAATGGAATTTCAGCCGAACTTTATCCCGAATCAGCCAAATTGAAAAAGCAGTTCACTTACGCAGAGAAAAAAGGAATTCCAAATTTAGTTTTCTTTGGTGAACAGGAAATTTCAGAAAATAAAATCACCATAAAAAATCTTGAATCCGGAGAACAAAAAACATTATCGTTGAAAGAATTTTTAAACTAGTTTTATTCTCTAAACTTCAAACTTCAAACCTGAAACTTGAAACCGAAAATTCAAACGATATCAAACAACTTCAAACCATTTCAAACAAAATTCCTATGTGGTGGCTTTACGCACTTCTTTCCGCCTTCTTCGCTGCACTCACAGCCATTTTTGCAAAGATCGGTGTGGAAAATGTAAACTCCAATTTGGCGACTGCAATTCGAACAGTTGTGGTTTTGGTGATGATTTGGCTCATTGTCTTTTCACGCGGGGAAATGAAGGGAATTGGCGAACTTTCCAACAAAACATGGTTTTTTCTCGGAATTTCGGGAGTTGCAACCGGACTTTCTTGGATTTTCTATTTCAAGGCTTTACAAATGGGCGAAGTTTCCAAAGTGGCGGGAATCGATAAGTTGAGTTTGGCTTTAACCATCATTTTTGCGGTAATCTTTTTAGGCGAAACTTTAACCTGGAAAACCGCACTTGGAGCAGGATTGATTATTACAGGAACCTTATTTTTAATTTGGAAATAATGAAAACTTTCCACATTCTAAATGGCGATTGTCTTGATCAAAGATTTCCCACTGATTTGGACGGAGAGAAAATAATTTGGCGTGAATGTTTAATTGATGGTCCAGTTTCGGAAACAAATTTTTTGGAATATCGAGCAAAATTTATTCAAGAAAGCTTTGGAGAAACAAAGGAAGGCTATTCAGAAAAAGTTTTGAACGAGTTTGAGAAAATTAAAAATATTCCCCAAAATGCTGACGTTTACTTTTGGTTTGAGGACGATTTGTTTTGTCAGGTAAATCTGTGGTTTTTGCTTTCTAATTTTTCATGTGAAAATCAAAGCTTATTTGCGGTTTTTCCCACTTTTAATGATGAAAAAGACAGATGGAAAGGTTTTGGCAATCACGACGCTGAAGATTTGAAAAGATGTTTCGCGGAATCAAAGAAAATCAATTCGAACGATTTGGAATTAGGACAAAAATTATGGAAAGCCTTTTCAAAAGGGGACTTACAGAAATTAAAAATATTTTCAAAATCAAAATCCGAAATTTTTAGAAAACTGAAAGACGTTTCAATAGCAAACGAAAACCGATTCAACGGCAATTTAGATAAACAAATTTCAGAACTTGCCAATCAAGAAAGTGATTTCAATAAATTATTTCAGAAATTTACAGAAAAATATGGAATTTACGGTTTCGGCGATTTACAGTTCAAAAGGTATTTTCCTCAACCTTAACCTTAACCTTAACCTTAACCTTAACCTCAACCTCAACCTATGAAAGACTATCTCGAAATCAACCGCAATTCCTGGAACGCCAAAGTAGAGCCGCATCTGAAATCCGACTTCTATTTTGTGGAGGAATTTCTACATGGAAGAACTTCTTTAAACTCGATTGAGCTTGAAGTTTTGGGCGATGTGAAAGGAAAGGAAATTCTCCATCTTCAATGTCATTTTGGACAGGATTCCATTTCGCTTTCAAGAATGGGCGCGAAAGTTACAGGAATTGATTTGTCGGATAAAGCGATTGAAACCGCAAAAAATTTAGCACAAAAATGCGGGACAGATACCGAATTTATCCTTTCGGATGTTTACGATTTGCCAAATGTTCTGGATCAGAAATTTGACATCGTTTACACCAGTTACGGAACCATTGGTTGGCTTCCCGATTTGGAAAAGTGGGCAAAAGTGATTTCACGCTTCCTGAAACCAGGCGGAAAATTTGTTTTTGTGGAATTTCATCCCGTGATTTGGATGTTTGATGACGATTTTACTTTTGTGAAGTACAATTATTTCAATGAAAAACCGATTGTGGAAACCCACGAAGGGACTTATGCAGACCAATCCGCAAACATTGTGCAAGATTACATCATGTGGAATCATCCTCTTTCTGATGTTCTGAATAATTTAATCAAAGAAAACCTCAAAATAGAATATTTTGAGGAATACGACTGGTCGCCTTATGCGTGTTTCCGCCACAATGAGGAATTTGAGAAAGGGAAATACAGAATACCACAATTTGGGAATAAGGTTCCACATGTTTTTTCGGTGGTTGCCGGGAAATAGTTTTTTTAAGTTGTAAAAGATTAATTCTAACTGAGAAAAATTTTAAGTTTTTAAATTTTGCTTGTTTTGCTTTAAAAATATTAACAAAGTTGTTTTGAAGAAATTTATTGAGGTAATCGACTTATTTATAAAGTAAAATTTTCGCAAAATCAATTAAAACCATGCAATTTGAAACAAATTTTTTGTACTATTGCAAACCTAATTCGAATTTCGAATTTCGTACTTCAAATTTTTTACGGGGGATTAGCTCATTTGGCTAGAGCGTTTGACTGGCAGTCAAAAGGTGGTCGGTTCGATCCCGATATCCTCCACTTCTTTATTTTACTAACCTCGAATATCAGAGGTTATTTTGTGTTTAAACTACTCTTAATTCCTGCTACCTTTCCTAATTTTTATTCATAAAAAAGGAGGCAGAATAAACTATTAATTGATTTTAGTAGAAATCTTTTGAAAAAAGATTTTTTATTGCAAAGTTATTTTTCACGAAATTTTTATGAACAACTGATTTCAAGCGATCAACAATTTGGGAAACGATTAAAAGTGAAAATTTTGGCAGGTTACTTGGGAATTCAGTTAAACAGGATCCGTAAAGTCAGGAATCTGGCCAGTGCAAAAGATCAATGTAAAAATTTAAAGATGACAACTAAAGAATAGGAACGAACTTAACTAAAAAACTTTCAGATATTTATGAAAGTTTTTTTAATATTCTTTTTCGGCATTTTTCCACAACACACCCACTCACCAACACACCCAAAAATTTTCAACTCAATCCCGAAATTTTCCCATCCTTGTCAATCACCATTCCTTCCGCAGCAGGAATATTCGGTAAACCGGGCATTCTCATCATGTCGCCCAAAATTGGAATAATGAATCCTGCACCTGCCGCAAACTCAAATTCGCGAACCGTGATTTTAAAATTAGAAGGTCGCCCGATTTTGGTTTCGTCGTCGCTTAAAGATTTTTGAGTTTTCGCCATACAAATCGGGACTTTATCAAAACCTAAATCATAAATCGTTTTCAGTTGATTTTTTGCTTTCTGGGAATACACTACGCTGTCTGCTCCGTAAATTTCTTTAGCGATGGTTTCAATTTTATATTCAACAGAATCATCAACTTTGTAAAGCGGTTTGAAATCATTTCCACAAAAATCCGCACAGTAAACCACTTCTTTTGCCAATTCGGTCATTCCTTCTCCGCCTTTTGCGAATTCTTCGGCGAGAATTGCTTTTACCCCTAATTTCTCACATTCGGATTTCACAAAATCAATTTCCTCTTCAGAATCGGTTGCAAAATGATTGATGGCGACAATGGGTTTCAGACCAAATTTAAAGGCGTTTTCAATATGCTTTTTTAAATTTTCAATTCCGTTTTTCACGAAAGGAAGATTGGGTTTTTCATATTCACCTTTTTTCGCACCACCGTGATAACGCAGTGCACGAATTGTCGCAACAATTACATACGCATCCGGTTTTATTTTTCCGTAATGACATTTGATATGGAGGAATTTTTCCGCACCCAAATCTGCGCCGAAACCTGCTTCTGTCACGACATAATCAGCCAATGAAAGTCCTGTTTTTGTAGCAATAATCGTGTTTGTTCCCTGTGCAATATTGGCAAAAGGTCCACCGTGAAGAATCGCGGGATTTCCTTCCAAAGTTTGCACAAGGTTTGGTTTAATGGCATCTCTTAACAAAATTGCCATCGCATTTTCTGCTTTTAAATCTCTTGCAAAAATCGGTTTCTTGTCAAAAGTAAAACCCACGAAAATATTTCCCAAACGGTTTTTCAGATCCTCAAAATCCTGACTTAAACAAAGAATCGCCATCACTTCACTTGCAGGAGTAATGTTGAAACCTTCTTCACGGGTAATTTCGTTGTTTGAGCCGCCTAAACCAACCACAATATGACGAAGCGAACGGTCATTCATATCCATCACTCGTTTCCAAACGATGGTTCTTGGGTCGATGTTTAATGAGAATTTTTTGTTCTGTAAATTATTGTCAATCAATGCAGAAAGAAGATTGTTGGCTTTTTCAATGGCAGCAAAATCTCCCGTGAAATGCAGATTAATATCCACCATCGGAATCACTTGCGCATAACCACCACCTGCAGCACCGCCTTTCACCCCGAAAACAGGACCGAGCGAAGGTTCGCGTAAGACGGCAATGGATTTTTTTCCAATTTTATTAAGACCATCGTTCAAGCCAACAGAAACTGTAGTTTTTCCCTCACCTGCAGGAGTTGGATTAATCGCGGTGACCAAAATAAGTTTGGACTTTTTGATTTTTTCTTCGTCAATGTATTTTAAAGGAATTTTGGCTTTGTATTTTCCAAAATATTCCAAATCATCATTGTGGATTCCTATTTTTTCTGCAATGTTTTTAATGTGTTGGATGTTTGCGGATTCTGCAATTTCAAGGTCGGTTGGGAAACTCATAGATGTAAATTTTAAATCTATCAAATTTAGTCATATTCAGAGAATTTCAGCAAAATTTTAAGCTGTTTAAAATCACCCCGAAAAATTAAATTATTGCTCTTAAAATTTTGCAAACTAAAATTATGATGAGGAAATCAATAGTTCAATAAGAAAAGATACGAATTGGCTTTAGCCAAAACTTATTTACAAGCTTGAAATTCATTTTGCGTGAATTTTCAAACTTATCGATAAGATGAATACAGATTGAATATGGCATAAAAATTCCGTATTTTTGCAGAATTCCGAATTTTTAAAATTTCGGACCTAAAAAATGAAAGATTCTAAAGAATATATCGAAGTTTACGGCGCTCGTGAACACAATCTCAAAAACATTTCCGTAAAGATTCCACGCAACGAATTGGTTGTTATTACGGGACTTTCGGGAAGTGGAAAATCTTCTCTCGCTTTTGACACTATTTTTGCCGAAGGTCAAAGACGTTACATCGAAACTTTCTCTGCTTATGCAAGACAATTTCTCGGTGGTTTGGAGCGTCCCGATGTGGATAAAATCGACGGACTTTCTCCCGTCATTGCGATTGAACAAAAGACCACCAATAAAAATCCCCGGTCCACCGTTGGAACCGTGACTGAATTATACGATTTTCTTCGTCTGCTTTTTGCAAGAGTTTCAGATGCTTACTCTTTAAGTTCAGGAAAAAAATTGGTGAGTTATACCGAAGAACAAATTCTTGAAACCATCAAAGAAAATTACAAAGGTGAAAAAGTAATGCTTCTCGCTCCTGTTGTTCGTTCCCGAAAAGGTCATTACCACGAACTTTTCGTACAGATGGCGAAAAAAGGTTACGGACAGGCAAGAATCGATGGTGAATTGATGGACATCGAGTATGATTTAAAACTCGACCGCTATAAAACTCACGACATCGACATTGTTATCGACCGTTGGATTATCGGAGAAAATGCCACCGAAAACCGCATGGAAAAATCCCTGCGAACTGCTATGGAAATGGGAGAAGGAACCATTGGTTTGCAAAAATTAGGCGAAACCGATATTCATTATTTTTCTAAAAATTTAATGGATGATGAAACAGGCGATTCTCTCGCTTTGCCTGAACCGAACACGTTTTCCTTCAATTCCCCAAAAGGAAGTTGCCCACATTGCAAAGGTTTGGGAACCATCAAAAAAGTGAATGCCGATTATTTCATTGAAAATCCCAAACTTTCCATCAATCAGGGTGGTTTGTTGCCGTTGGAAGACATTAAATCCAACAAGTGGATTCTTGGTCAGATTAAAAATATTTTGGAAGTTTTCGATAAGGATTTGTCAACTCCAATCAAAGATATTCCGCAGGAAGCGTTGGATTTAATTTATTTTGGAGCTCACAAAGAAGTTTCCAAAGAACTGAAACACGCAGGAATTACCAAGAAAATCAAGGTGAATTTCGACGGTCTTGTTCCAACCGTCGAGGAAATAATTGAGGACAAAGAAAGCTACGAAGCCATTTTGTTGGAACGTCATTTCACCACCGAAGAAACCTGTCCCGAATGTAAAGGAACTCGACTTCAACCTTCGAGTTTGAGTTTTAAAATTGACGGAAAAAATATTGCGGAAATCAACGCTTTGTCATTGGCTGATTTGAAGGATTGGTTGAATGAAGTGGAAGATCAATTCAGCGAAAAAAATAAAATCATCGCCCACGAAATCTTGAAAGAGATTAAAACCCGACTTCAATTTTTGTTGGATGTTGGTTTGGATTATTTGAGTTTGAGCCGAAGCTCAAGAACACTTTCAGGCGGTGAATCGCAGCGAATTCGTTTGGCGACGCAAATCGGTTCGCAACTCGTGAACGTTCTTTATATTTTGGATGAACCTTCGATTGGTTTGCATCAAAGAGACAACGAAAGATTGATTAATTCCTTGAAAAATCTTCGTGATATCGGCAATTCCGTGATTGTGGTTGAACATGATAAAGACATGATTTTGGAAGCCGACGAAGTTTTGGACATTGGTCCACGCGCAGGAAAATTCGGTGGTGAAGTTCTTTGGCAGGGAAAACCAAAAGATTTGCTGAAAGCCGACACCATTACTGCCGATTACATGACCGGAAAGCGGAAAATCGAAATTCCAAAAGAAAGACGAACAGGAAATGGAAAATCTTTAGTTCTAAAAGGTGCGACAGGAAATAATCTAAAAAATGTAAATCTTGATGTTCCACTCGGGAAATTGGTTGTAGTGACAGGAATTTCAGGAAGCGGAAAATCCTCTTTGATTAACGGAACTTTATATCCGATTCTCAACAAACACTTTTACAGAGCCGTTCAAGAACCACTTCCGTATAAAAAATTTGAGGGAATTGAAAATATCGACAAAATCGTAGATGTGGACCAAACTCCGATTGGAAGAACACCGCGCTCAAATCCAGCAACTTATACGGGAATGTTTACCGATATTCGAAATCTTTTTGCCGAACTTCCCGAGTCAAAAATTCGCGGTTACAAAGCGGGAAGATTTTCATTCAACGTAAAAGGCGGAAGATGTGAAACGTGTCAAGGTGGCGGTTTGAAAGTGATCGAAATGAACTTTTTGCCGGATGTTTACGTGCATTGCGAAACCTGCAACGGAAAGCGTTTCAACCGTGAAACATTGGAAGTTCGCTACAAAGGAAAATCCATTTCCGATGTCTTGGAAATGACGATTGATGAAGCAACGGATTTTTTCCAGCCAATTCCAAAAATTTTCGCAAAAGTGAAAACTTTGCAGGATGTTGGTCTCGGTTACATCACTTTGGGACAGCAATCTACGACTTTGAGTGGAGGAGAAGCACAACGCATCAAGTTGGCAACCGAACTTTCCAAAAGACAAACCGGAAACACACTCTACATTTTGGACGAACCTACAACCGGGCTGCATTTTGAGGATGTAAAAGTGTTGATGGAAGCGATTAACAAACTCGTGGATTTAGGAAATTCTTTCATCATCATCGAACATAATTTGGATGTGATTAAATTAGCGGATCACATTATCGACATCGGTCCAGAAGGTGGAAAACACGGCGGAAAAATTATTGCAGAAGGAACCCCGGAAGAAATTGCGAAGAATAAGAAGTCTTTGACGGCGAAGTTTTTGAAGAGGGAATTGGAATAAAAACGAATACATTATGATTCACACGATACTAAAATCAAAACCGTGGCACAGAGCCTTCATTAGTTTATTAATGGGTGTCCTGACTTTTTTTATGGTTCAGTTGAGTGATTTGGAAGTGATTTTCTCCGCCATTTCGGGTTGGATTGCATTTTCAGCGACATTTTTATTTTTAAATTGGGTTATTGTTTTTAAAAGAAAAGTTTCGGGAATCAGAGAAAAAGCTCGTGAAGATGATGGGAGTGCTTTCTTTGTTTTTTTAGTCATATTGATTTCTTCATTCGCAAGTATGGTTGCGGTTGCAGTACTGATTACGACTCAGGATGATGGAATTCGCAGCCAAAAATTTTATGTTCCGATTACCGTTTTGGCGATGATTTTAGCTTGGACTACGCTTCATACCCAATATCTTTTTCATTATGCTCATGAATATTATGACAAAGATAAAAATGGTAAAAAAAATCAGGCAGAAGGTTTGAGCTTTCCCGATGATGAAAGTCCTGATTATTTGGACTTTGCTTACTATTCATTTTGTATTGGGTGTACTTTTCAGGTTTCTGATGTGGAAACAACCTCGAAAAAATTGCGTAAGTTAACCATGGTTCACAGTTTAATTTCATTTTTTATGAATACTTTCGTGGTAGCTTTAACTATAAATTTGGTGGCAGGTTTAAGTAAATAATTAATTAATTTCATTAAATAAAATGAACTACGAAATCCGAGAAATGCAGCCCAGTGACGGTGAAAAAGTAATCGAAATTTTTCAGGAAGGAATTGACGGAGGAAACGCCACTTTCGAACAAAATGTTCCTACTTGGGAAGCTTGGGATAATAAATTCTTTAAAATCTGCCGCTTCGTTTTGGAAGACGAAAATGAAAATATCGTTGGTTGGGCGGCATTGCAGCCAATCAGTAACCGTGATTGCTATAAAGGTGTTGCCGAAGTAAGCATTTATTTAAAAAATGAATTTCAGGGAAAAGGTTTGGGAAAAATGTTGTTGAGAAAACTAATTCTCGATTCTGAAGAACATGAATTTTGGACTTTACAATCAGGTATTTTTCCTGAAAACGAAGCAAGCATCAATGTTCATTTGAATTTAGGTTTCCGAAATGTGGGAACAAGGGAGAGAATTGCTCAAATGAATGGGGTTTGGCGCGATGTAATTTTGCTGGAAAGACGCAGTGCAGTGGTGGGAATTTAATGTTTTAAAGCAACTTATTCAATTTAAATTTTAAAGTTTGGCATCAAGATTGAAACATTGTGTTAAATATTTAAATTTTATTGAAATGAAAACAATACTCAAAATAACGGCAGTTGCAGGTTTAGCTTTTACTATGGCTTCTTGTGGTGCAGTGAACGATCCTTACGGAAATAATTATCCAAATAATTACCCGACCAACTATCCTAATGACGGCACATTTTACAGAGCACCTGATGGAACAGTTTACGGTAGAGGTGATGTGTACAGAGACCGAGATGGAAACGTTTATCAAAATGGTAGAGTAGTGAGAACAGGTGATGTTTACGGAAATCCGGGAATTTTAGGAAGAAGTGGAAACAACACGGTTTATTATCCAAACAACAACGCGAGAAATCTTCCTCCAGGACAGGCGAAAAAAATCTACGGCGGTAGTGCGAAAGATTACGCACCTGGACAGGTGAAAAAAAGACAGCGTTATTATAACAATGGGCAAGTAATTTACGATCAAAACAACCGTAGGTTTGCAGATGACGATAAGAACAAAGGAAACAAAAAGTTCAAAAATCAAAACGGAAAACGTCACGGAAACGATGACTAACAATAAATAAAAAGAGCGGGAAATTTTTCCCGCTTTTTTCATTTTATAATTTGGAAGTCATTTGTGCCAATTTGCACCCATTGCAAACTTGCTCCAAAAAAGGTTAAACTTTATCGATACTTCCCATTACTTTCTGCGCAAAACCGTTCAGAGCGTCTTTTTCGCTCATTCCGTTTTTTACGTTGGCGTGAACTTCTAAAGCTCCGCAAATATCGGTGATCAATTCTCCCACCACGTTTAGATCTTCTTCGGTTGTTCCTCGGAATTCTGAAAATGATTCCAAAACTTCCAAAGTTTTTTCAAGGTTTTCGGTAGTTTGATTTTGATAAAACTGTCTGATGATAGGTAGTTTCATTAATTCAGTTCTTTAAAAAGGTTAATTAAACTTTCCTGTTGGTTCGTTTGAACCTGATCAAGCAATTCTCCGTTTTTGAAGATGGCGAAAGTTGGTAAGTTATCAACTTTGGCTAGTTTTCTGCTTTCTGGTAATTTTTCGGCATCCACATATAGGAAAGGAATCGCTTCATTTTCTGAAGCCAATTTTTTGAATTTCGGCTTCATAATTCTGCAGTTTCCGCACCAAGTTGCGCCGTATTGAACCACTACTTTTTCATTGTCTGCAACGATTTGCTGCAAATTGTCTTCTGCTAATTCTGTATACATAATTCTTTTATTTGAGAATGAAATAATTTGAAAATTTGAAAAGGGAAAGTTCTAATTAATTTGAGAAGCTGTATCATTTTCAAATTATCCCATTTTCAAATTTTCAAATTTTCAAATTGTTTAATTAGTTTTGGTGTGTCGCCAAATATTCTGCGGTAGATTTTCTGTCCGCCTTCATTGCATCTTTACCTTCTTCCCAGTTTGCAGGACAAACTTCACCATGTTTTTGAACGTGCGTGTAAGCGTCGATCAATCTTAAATATTCTTTTACATTTCTTCCTAAAGGCATATCGTTTACCGATTCGTGAAAGATTTTTCCAGTTTCGTCAACCAAATAAGTTGCTCTGTACGTTACATTGGAACCGGTGAAGAACTCATTTCCTTCTTCATCGAATTCGAAATCTTGGTCAACAATTCCTAAAATATTTGCCAATTGACGGTGAGTGTCTGCAAGGATTGGGTAAGTTACGCCTTCAATTCCGCCGTTGTCTCTCGCTGTATTTAACCAAGCGAAGTGAACTTCGTTGGTGTCGCAAGAAGCACCGATGATTTTGGTATTTCTTTTTTCAAACTCGGGTAAAGCCTCCTGGAAAGCGTGCAATTCGGTAGGACAAACAAAAGTGAAATCTTTCGGATACCAAAACAAAAGCACTTTTTGTTGGTTTGTTGTTGCCTCCTCAAAGATGTTGATTTTTAAATCGTCTCCCATTTCAGACATTGCGTCGATTGTGATGTTTGGGAATTTTTTTCCTACTAATGACATGTTATAATTGTTTTAAAATTAGACGGTGCAAAGATATGAAGATTTTATCAATTAAAGAAGCAATAATTATTTATAATATCTATCAGAATAATGAATCCGATAATCAAAATAAAAAATGATGTTTTGACCTAAACACACAAGAAAAGTTTTAAAACTTTAACGCCTTTCTTTGTAGTAAAACACTTAAAAATTCAGAAAAAATTGCTAAATTCACTTCGTGAAATCCCTTAATTATAAAATCGCCATCATTGCTGAAAGCCAAGTACTAATGATGATGTAGGAGAATCAATAAGACCATTAAAAATATAAATACCCAGATATGAAAAAGATTTTAGTTATTCTGTTTGTAGCTTTTGTACTCATTCAGTTTTTCCCGATTGATAAAAATAATCCTGCGCCAACGCCGCAAATGGATTTTTTAAATATTAAAAAAACCCCTGAAACTACAGCAACTTTAATTCGAAATGGTTGTTACGATTGTCACAGTAACGAATCAAAATATCCGTGGTATTCTAATGTACAACCGATTGCTTGGTTTTTGAAGGATCATATCGATGAAGGCAGAAAAGAACTTAATTTCTCAACTTTTGCAACACTTGAACCCAAAAAACAGGCGCATAAATTAGATGAAGCCGCTGAAATGATTGAAAAAGGAGAGATGCCTTTAGATTCGTATATTTTGGCACATTCTGAAGCGAAGTTTTCTGAAGCTCAAAAACAGGAACTGATCAAATATTTTAAGTTCCAAGCAAATGATATTAGAATCTTGAATAATCTTCCTACGGAAAAAGGGGCGGAATAAAGTATTGAGTTTTTGAATATACCAACATTATTAAACGAAATCAAACAATTTCAAACCACATCAAACTTTAGACTTGAAACTTGAAACAATTTTTCTGCTATGTTAATGGATCTTTCAAAATATTACGTTTTTTATGATGGCGAATGCGGTTTTTGCAACCGTTGGGTAAAATGGATTTTAGACAACGACAAAAAAGACCAATTCCTATTTGCAGCACTGCAATCTGAATTTGGGCAAGGTTTTCTGAAAGAGCGGAATCTAAAGAACAACAAATTCGGTACACTTTATTTATGGAAACCGAACTCTTACTATCTCGAAAAATCACAGGCGGTTTTTGCCATCGGGAGAATCTTAGGCGGAATCAACGGTGTTTTTGGAAATATGAATTTTTTCCCTAGAATGTTGAGCGATTTCGTTTACGATAAAGTGGCTGAAAACAGAGATAAAATTCCATCTCAAAAATGTTTTGTTCCAACCGAAGAGGAAAAGAAGAAGTTTTTAGGATGATATTTTTGGAATGTAGATGTAAAATTCAATATTGCAGCCATCAAACAAATTCAGGGAATTTCAAATAACATCAAACTTCAATCACGAATCTCGTAACTCGAATCCCGCAACTCATAACTCGTATCTCGAACCTCGTCCCAAATTTTATATATTTGCACCTATGGAATACAACACCGAAAGGACTCAACTTCAACTGCCTGAATATGGCAGAATTATACAGCAACTCGTGGAACGCTGCAAAGAACTTCCTACCAAGGAAGAACGCAACGAAATGGCGGTTGCCATCGTAGATTTCATGGGACAAAGAAATCCACAGCTTCGCGACGAAGAAAACTATAAACATAAACTTTGGGACCATCTGTACATTCTTTCGGACTACGATTTGGATGTGGATTCGCCTTATCCTTTCCCAACCATTGAAGAAATGCGCGAGAAACCAAAGAAAATGGATTATCCGATTCTTCAGGGTGAATTTAAGTTTTACGGAAAAAGTATTTTGCAGCTTATCGAGAAAGCGATTGAGTTAGAAGCGGGAGATGAGAAAGACGCCCTCATTCAGGTTATTGCGAACAATATGAAGAAATCCTACAATGTTTATAACAAAGAACATGTTCAGGACGAGGTAATTTTTCGCCATTTGAAAGACCTTTCGGAAGATCGACTGGATTTAACGAGTATTGACTCTTTAGACAAGAGCAAAATTTATTACGCAACCAACAGAAGCAATAAAAACAATCAGAAAGGCAGCCAAAACAGCCAAAACAAAAGACGTAATTTTCACAATAATAAAAACCGTAAATAAGGATGAGCGGAACATTTCAAATAAGGGGAGGAAAACAGTTACACGGCGAAATTACGCCACAAGGTGCTAAAAATGAGGCGCTTCAAATCTTATGTGCGGTACTTTTAACGGACGAGGAAGTACGAATTAAAAATATTCCCGACATCCACGATGTGAACCGGCTGATTGAAATTCTCGGCGATTTCGGGGTGAAAATTACCAAAAATGGCCACGGTGATTATACCTTTAAAGCCGATGACATTAATTTCGATTACGTAAAATCGAAGGAATTCAAAAAAGACGGCGCAAAACTTCGCGGTTCGATAATGCTTTTGGGACCAATGTTGGCAAGATTTGGGGAAGCGTATATGCCGACTCCGGGTGGAGACAAAATCGGAAGAAGAAGATTGGATACCCATTTTCAAGGTTTGGTAGAACTCGGTGCGGAATTTCATTATGACGAACAGGAATATTTCTATTCTTTAAAAGCAAAAGAACTTCACGGGAAATTTATTTTGTTGGAAGAAGCTTCTGTTACCGGAACGGCAAACATTGTTATGGCGGCAGTTTTGGCGAAAGGAAAAACGAGAGTTTATAACGCTGCTTGTGAACCTTATCTGCAACAGCTTTGCAAAATGCTCAACAGAATGGGCGCAAACATTTCCGGAATCGGTTCCAATTTATTGACGATTGAAGGGGTGAATCATCTTCGTGGAACGGAACACACCATGCTTCCCGATATGGTTGAAATCGGTTCTTGGATTGGACTTGCTGCGATGACAAAATCTGAAATGACCATAAAAAATGTGAACTGGAACCAACTCGGTGTCATTCCAAACACTTTCCGAAAATTGGGAATTCAGTTGGAGCAAAGTGGCGACGATATTTATATTCCTGCACAGGAACATTATAAAATTCAGAAATTTATAGACGGTTCTATTCTCACTGTTTCCGACGCACCATGGCCTGGATTTACGCCGGATCTGCTTTCCATTATATTAGTAGTGGCAACTCAAGCGAAAGGAACTGTTCTTGTGCACCAAAAAATGTTTGAATCCCGTTTATTTTTCGTTGATAAACTCATCGATATGGGTGCTCAAATTATTTTGTGTGATCCGCACCGTGCAACAGTGGTTGGCTTAAATCACGAATATCCGTTGCGTGGGACTACGATGACTTCTCCCGACATTCGTGCAGGAAACGCATTACTTATTGCGGCACTTTCAGCGGAAGGAAAATCCATTATCCACAATATCGAGCAAATTGACCGTGGTTATGAGAATATTGACGGAAGATTAAAAGCTTTGGGAGCGGATATCGAAAGGATTTAATAGTTAGATGAAAATAATATAATAGTTCTGAAAAATTTTCAGAACTTTTTTGTGATTGCAACTTCCAATTCGTTTTATCTTGAAAACCTTATCTTTGCAAAAATTTTTGGGCTTCAAAAGTTGAAGTAACCCATTCTTAACCAAACGATTTTTTTAAAATTAAACATCAAAGAAAATCGAAAAGAAACAAAATTTTATGTCAAATATTGTCGCCATTGTTGGCCGTCCCAACGTAGGAAAATCAACCTTATTTAACCGTTTATTAGAAAGAAGAGAAGCCATCGTAGATTCCACCGCAGGAGTTACTCGTGACCGCCATTACGGAAAATCTGATTGGAATGGAGTAGAGTTCACGGTAATTGATACTGGAGGTTACGAAGTAAATACCGAAGATGTTTTCCAGGAAGAAATCTCAAAACAGGTTCAGTTGGCAGTTGATGAAGCCATTTCAATTATTTTCATGCTGAATGTGGAAGAAGGTTTAACTGACACGGATCAAGAAATTTTTGAATTGTTGAGACGTTCAAATAAACCAGTGTATATAGTAGTCAATAAAGTAGATTCCGCAAAAGAAGAACTCGCCGCAACAGAATTCTACCAATTAGGAATCGAAAAATATTACACCATGTCTTCTGCAACCGGTTCTGGTTCTGGGGAATTGTTGGACGACATTGTAAAAGATTTCCCGACAACCGATTATAAAGATCCTTTCGAAGGTTTGCCAAAAATCACCATCGCAGGAAGACCCAACGTAGGAAAATCAACCCTAACAAACGCTTTGCTCGATGTCGAAAGAAACATTGTAACCGATATTGCAGGAACAACCAGAGATTCCATCGAAACACTTTATAAAAAGTTCGGACATGAATTTGTCTTAGTAGATACAGCTGGAATGCGTCGCAAAGCAAAAGTTTCCGAGGATTTGGAATTTTATTCGGTAATGCGCTCCATTCGTTCGATTGAATATTCCGATGTCGTGATTATCATGGTTGATGCAACTTTAGGTTGGGAATCGCAGGATATGAATATCTTTGGGTTGGCTCAAAAGAACAGAAAGGGAATCGTAATCCTCGTCAACAAATGGGATTTGGTGGAAAAAGAAACCAACACGATGAGAGATTTTGAAGCTAAAATCAAAGAAAGAATAGGTCAGTTTACAGACATCCCAATTCTATTTATTTCAGCATTAACGAAACAAAGAATCCTGAAAGCAGTTGAAGTGGCGATGGAAGTTTACCAAAACCGCGCAAAAAAAATCAAGACTTCAAAACTGAATGAAGTGATGCTTCCCATCTTTGAAAATACGCCTCCTCCTGCTTTGAAAGGAAAATACATCAAAATAAAATATTGTGTTCAGTTACCAACGCCAAGTCCGCAATTTGTATTTTTCTGCAACCTACCACAATACGTGAAAGAGCCTTACAAACGCTTTACAGAAAACCAATTGCGCAAAGAATTTGGTTTCACGGGAGTTCCGATTGAGGTGTATTTCAGACAGAAATAGAATTTATCGAATCAATAGGAGCGGGCTTTAGCCCGCTTTATTATTTTACATATTGTTGGCTTTAGCCGAAATTTATCTTTAATTTTGTATCAAAATAAATCTAAAATAATGGTTAACGTTTTATCTGAAAACTTTTCGCTTGTCAATTCCTGGATCAATGATTTAAGAAATACCGAGGTGCAAAACGACCGCATGAAATTCCGCAGAAATATGGAAAGAATCGGGGAAATCGCCGCGTTCGAAATTTCAAAAGGTTTGGAACAGAAAGAAGTGGAGATCATTTCGCCTTTAGATAAAATTACCGTTAAAGAAATAGCAGTCCAACCTGTAATAACAACTATTCTAAGAGCAGGAGTTCCATTGTTCCAAGGAATTTTAAATTATTTAGACAAAGCCGATTGTGGATTTGTCGCCGCATACAGAAAACACGATGCGAACGATTATTTCTCCATTAAGCAAGATTATTTAACCTGCCCAAATATTGATGGAAGACCTTTAATCGTCGCTGATCCAATGTTGGCAACCGGCGCAAGTTTAATAGAAGCTATCAAAGATTTATTAAACCACGGGAATCCCACGCAACTCCATATTGTTGCCGCAATTGCTTCCAAACAAGGAGTTGAAACCATTCAAAACGCTTATCCCAACGCGAAAATTTGGGTCGGAGCAATAGATGAAAAACTTACTTCAAAAGGTTACATCACTCCTGGTTTAGGTGATGCGGGAGATTTGTCTTACGGTGAAAAACTACAGCGATAGTTTTTCAGATAAATTTGAGTTAAGTTAGTGGAGGAATTTTGTAATCTCCCGACTTCGGACTTTAATCCATCGCCATTACCAAAACGCTCACCTTGTTATTTCCGGATTTTAGAATTTCCCACGCAACGGAGCTCATGGTGTTTCCTGTGGTGAAAACGTCGTCGATAATCAATACTTGTGCGTTCGAGATTTCCTCTTTTAGACAAAAAAGGTGTTCTGTACCTGTTCTGTCTTTTTTACTTTTTTTCGCTTGTGCTTTTTTATAGCTGTTTCGTTTTAATAGCTCATGGTTGCAGGGAACTTTAAATTTTTCCTGCAAAGTGTCTGCAAAAAGATGAAGCTGGTTGTAACCTCTTTCTTTCAATTTTTTTGGATGGAGTGGAACAGTGGTGATTAAATCGGGTTTGTCTTTTGTAAGGTCAATTCTTTCGGAAGTCCAGTTCGCCAATATTTTTCCCACTTTTTCACGGTTTCCATATTTCAGGGAGTGGACAATTCTTCGGCTCAAACTTTCCTTTTCAAACTGCATCAAAGCAAAAGCGTTTTCAACCGGAAAAAGTAAATTGCATCTTTCTTTCAACAGGTTGTTTTCCCCAAATTCGTGATGAGTAAAATTGATTTGGTCAAAACACAGTTCGCAAACCAATTCATCTGCCGAAATAATTTTTCCACATTCCATACATCGGTTCGGGAAAAGTAAATTGAGCAACACGGATTATTGATTTTTATAAAATTACTATTTTTTTCTTCAACCTTAACCTAAATCACCTCTTTCCTAATCTTCTCAATCGCCCGTTTCATATCCTCGTTAAAAATTTCCTTTTCCAGGCGAATTGGCGGTGCTTTACGAACTTCGCAATCCGAAATGCTGCACGTTTCGCAAGTCACACCAACATTTACGGTTTTTACGGATTCGCTTTTTGAAAACTTGATCTTTTTTAAAGTGTTTGAATTCAGCAAAATTCCGAGGCAATAACTGCGGTTTGTGCCGTCTGAAAAAGGATTTTTCTGCGAAGTAGAGATCACCAAATAGGAAAGTCCGCTGTCTTTATAATGTGAAATTTGGGCATCGGTTACTTTTTCGTTTTCCTTTAGATTCGCCAGATTTTTCACGGCAATCCATCGTCTGCAATAATGTTCGTTGGTCGAATTGGCGTGTGGAGCTTGTTGTTGATTGAGGTGCAACTCTTTCAGAATCTGTATTTTATCGGAATTTTTCTTTTTGGTAAAACATAAATAGAACAAATCTTTGATTCCCAAATCGGCGGGAAGAATATTTGTTAAACGGTAATAAAAAGTTTCGGGTGAGTTCGTGAAATCTTCGATGAGTTTTTCAAATTTCTTTGGATTCCAATCTTGGTTTTGGAAAAAATCGGAAACCTCTTCCGTCAATTTTTCTTTCGGAATTAAAAGGCAACCCGCAAAATAGGAGGCGTAATAGTTGTTCAACAAGCTTTCGAAACTCGTGAAATCCAACCAAGAATAGGTGTTCGGACGCGGATTTAATTCCAAAATATTAAAACCGATTTCTTTGGCGAGAATAAAAGTTTTTTGGTCTTCATCTAAAAGTTCGTTCAGTAAAAGCAAATTTTTCTCTGGAATGAATAGCGAGCGCAATTTTCCCGATGCGCCGTATTGTTCGAGGCTTAAAGACTTTAGTTCATAATTAAACTGATTGATGAGAATCTTTTCAAAATCTGCCGAATTTGGTTTTGCCGAAATTTGGTGTTCATAAAAATATTGTTTCGCTTTCTCCTCAATTTCTGGAAAATAATTATCATAAAGTTCCTGAAAACTCCTTAAAACAGCGAAATAAAATCGCTCTTTTCCGAGATTGTAATTCTGCGAAATTTCAATCAAAGTATTGATGAAAGCCGTCACTTTTTTCGGTGCGTCACTGATGATGCTGATTAAATTATTCTTGTTAATCCCAAATAAATCTAGAGGAATTTCTTTGAAAAAGTCAGACTGCAAAATCTCCGTAAATGGCGTCAAACTCTTATCCAATTTCGTAGAAACCAATTCATCATAGGTGCATTTTAAACTTTCTGAAAGTTGTATGATTTTGTCGTGTTTTGGGTACTTTTTGCCGTTTTCAATTTCATTTAAATAGGATTTGGACAAACCGGTCTCGTTCGCCAAATCCTGCAAAGACCAATTTTTTTTTTGTCTTTGCTGTTTCAGTTTCAGTCCGAAAACCGTTTTGATATAGTCGCTTTCTCCATTCATAAATCAAAAATAGGAAATTTTGCGATTGTTCGCATAATTATTTTTGAAAATATTTAGCGAACGTTCGCTGTATGTGAAAATTTATTTTTACATTTGTCACATCAAATCACAAAATATTAGTCAAAATGGAAACAGTAACTCAATTCAAAATCTTAGCAGAGCATCAATACGAAGATGTTTTTTCCCCTGAATTAGTGGATTTTCTTACTGCGCTTCATGAGAATTTCAATGTGAAACGCCGTCGTCTTCTCGACCAAAGAAAACTAAAGCAAATCGATTTTGATTTAGGTCAAAAACCAAAATTTCCGGAAGAAACTTTGGAAATCCGAAACGGAAACTGGACTTGTGCGCCGCTTCCACAAGATTTGCTCGATAGAAGAGTGGAAATTACCGGTCCCGTTGACCGAAAAATGATTATCAATGCTTTAAATTCCGGAGCTTCTACTTTTATGGCGGATTTTGAGGATTCCAACTCGCCGACTTGGGAAAATTGTGTGGAAGGACAAATTAATCTTTCCGATGCGATTAACAGGAAAATTGATTTTGTAAATGAAGAAGGAAAATCTTACAAACTAGGTGAAAAATTAGCGGTTTTATTGGTTCGTCCGAGAGGATTGCATTTGGAGGAAAAACATATTGAAATTAATGGAGAGAAAGCCTCTGGTTCGTTAACCGATTTTGGAATTTATTTTTTCAGAAACGCCAAAAAATTGTTGGAAAACGGAAGCGGACCTTATTTTTATTTGCCAAAATTAGAACATTACAAAGAAGCCCGTTGGTGGAATGATGTTTTCGTTTTTGCCCAAAATTATCTTGGAATTCCGCAAGGAACAATAAAAGCTACTGTTTTAATTGAAACCATTACCGCATCTTTTCAATTGGATGAAATTTTATTTGAATTAAAAGAACACAGTTCAGGTTTGAATTGCGGAAGGTGGGATTACATTTTTTCCTACATCAAAAAATTTAGAAACATTTCGGGTTTTGTAGTGCCTGATCGTGATCAGGTAACGATGACTTCGCCTTTTATGAATGCCTATTCAAAACGGGTAATTCAGGTTTGCCACAAAAGAGGAGTTCATGCAATGGGAGGAATGGCGGCTCAAATTCCAGTAAAGAATAACGAGGAAGAAAATGAAATCGCCTACGCAAAAGTTCGTGCAGATAAGGAGCGAGAAGTGAAAAACGGGCACGACGGAACTTGGGTTGCGCATCCAGGATTGGTTCCGGTTGCGAAAGAAATTTTTGATGAATTCATGCCGACGAAAAATCAAATCGACAAAAAATTCGAGGAATATCAAGTTTCTGAAAGTGATTTAATCGAAATTCCAAAAGGAACAATTACCGAAAAAGGCGTTCGCAAAAACATCAACGTAGGAATTCTCTACATCGAATCCTGGTTGATGGGAGTTGGAGCGGCCGCACTTTACAATTTAATGGAAGACGCTGCAACGGCAGAAATTTCGAGGACCCAAGTTTGGCAATGGCTGAAAAATGAAGCGAAATTGGACGACGGCAGAACATTGCTTCCGGGAATGGTAATGAAATGGCAAGATGAAGAACTCGAAAACATCAAAAAATATGTTGGCGAAGAACGCTTTAACAATGGGAAATTCAAATTGGCGGCGGAGATTTTTGATGACTTGGTGATGAATGACCATTTTGAGGAGTTTTTGACGCTTTCTGCTTACAAATATCTGTAAAAAGTCAATGGTGAATTGCTTTGCGTGAATTTGCTTCGCAGTGAATTTTTCATCAAACAATATCAAATTATATCAAACAAATTCAAACAAAATCAAACAAAAAATTGAGATATGAAAAATCAAGAACAAATCCAGAAACTGGAGCAGGAATGGTTAGAAAACCCAAGATGGAACGGTATTAAAAGACCTTATTCCGCAGAAGAAGTGCTGAAACTTCGGGGAAGCTACAAACTCGATTACACTATTGCCCAATTAATGTCAGAGAAATTGTGGAAAAAACTGAATAATCAAGATTTCGTGGCAGGTTTGGGCGCATTGACGGGAAATCAGGCGGTTCAGGAAGTGGACGCCGGTTTGGAAGCAATCTATCTTTCAGGATGGCAAGTTGCAGCCGATGCGAATTTGAGCGGCGAAATGTATCCCGACCAAAGTCTGTATCCTGCAAATTCGGTTCCTTCCGTTGTGAAAAAAATTAATAATGCTTTGTTGAGAGCCGACCAAATCCAGACCGTAAATAATGTGGACGAAGTGAACAGAAAAGAATATCTCGTTCCAATCGTAGCTGATGCAGAAGCAGGTTTCGGCGGAAATTTGAACGCTTTCGAACTGATGAAACAAATGATTGAAGCAGGTGCAGCCGGAGTTCATTTTGAAGACCAATTATCTTCCGCAAAAAAATGTGGACATTTAGGAGGAAAAGTTTTGGTTCCAACACAGGAAGCGATTAACAAACTAATTGCGGCGCGTCTTGCAGCCGATGTTTGCGGCGTTCCTACGGTTTTAGTGGCAAGAACTGATGCAGATGCAGCCGACTTATTGACTTCCGACATCGACGAAAGAGACCACAAATTCATCACGGGAGAAAGAACTTCCGAAGGATTCTATTATGTAAAAAATGGAGTAGAACAAGGAATCGACAGAGGTTTGTCTTATGCTCCGTACGCCGATTTAATTTGGATGGAAACTTCAAACCCTGATTTGGATTACGCAAGAAAATTTGCAGAAGGAATTCATGCAAAATTCCCTGGAAAAATGTTGGCGTATAACTGTTCACCAAGTTTTAATTGGGCAGCGAAATTATCGGTTGCAGAAATGGAAACGTTCCGCGAAGAGTTGGCGAAAATGGGTTATAAGTTTCAATTCATCACTTTGGCTGGTTTCCATGCGTTGAATACTTCCATGTTTGAGTTGGCGTTGGCTTACAAAAAACGAGGAATGGCAGGATATTCCGAACTTCAGGAAAGAGAATTTGCATTGCAGAAAGAAGGTTTCCGTGCGGTGAAACACCAAAGTTTTGTGGGAACTTCCTATTTCGACCAAATTCAAACGGTGGTCACTTCCGGAAATGCTTCTACAACGGCTTTGGCTGGATCTACGGAAGCGGAACAGTTTCATTGATTTAGACAAGAGGTTTAGAGATTTGAGAGTGGAGATTTGAGAGTGAAGAATTTTTTAATAGCTCAGTACAATTTGTCTCTCAAATCTCAAAGTCTCAAATCTCATTTCCATAAATTTAGTTGTTAAGTGAAGTCCTTCCAAATTTTTTTGGGAGGATTTTTTCACTTCCAACTTCCCGCTTCCAACTTCCAACCAAAACATTATCTTTGCAAAATGATACGCATCACCAAAATTTTCACCTTCGAAACAGCCCACGTTCTCTACAATTACGACGGGAAATGCAAAAATATGCACGGACATTCCTACAAACTTTTTGTAACGGTGAAAGGAAAACCCATCAACGATTTAAACAATCCAAAAAACGGAATGGTTGTGGATTTTGGCGACATCAAAAAAATTGTAAAGGAAGAAATTATCGAAGTTTGGGATCACGCCGTTTTGATTAATGCGCTTTCTCCGCACAAAGAATTGGGCGAAGATTTGGAACAAAAAGGACATAAAGTGATTTATTGTAAATTTCAGCCAACTTGTGAAAATATGCTTTATGAAATAGCGGAAAAAGTGAAAAGCCGATTGCCTAATCATGTTCAATTAGCGTATCTGAAATTGCATGAAACCGAAAATTCTTATGGGGAATGGTTTGCGGAAGAGAATTAAAATCCCCTAACCCCAAAGGGGAATTTTTGAAGCAGTTTTAAAATTAAATTATGGTATCAGAAGAACAAAATTTTTCCTCAGAAGTTAACATTGCTCCCCCTTTGGGGGAAAGGGGGATTATTCATCTTCAAGAAAATAATAAAGTTTATTTCTGTTCCGACCAGCATTTCGGCGCGCCAACTGCGGCTGAAAGCAAGAAGCGGGAGGAGAAATTCATTCATTGGCTGGATGAAATCAAAAATGATGCGCAGGTTTTGTTTCTGATGGGGGACTTGTTCGATTTTTGGCATGAATGGAACCACGTAATTCCGAAAGGCTATGTTCGGGTTTTAGGAAAATTGGCGGAACTGAAAGATTCTGGAATTGATTTGTATATGTTCGTGGGAAACCACGATCTGTGGATGAAAAATTATTTCGAGGAAGAAATCGGCTGCAAGGTTTTTTTTGACAAACAGTATTTTGAAATCAACGGGAAAAATTTTCTGCTCGCACACGGAGACGGACTTGGACCGGGAGATAAAGGTTACAAGCGGATGAAAAAATTATTCACCAATCCAATTGCGCAATGGGCTTTCAAATGGCTTCATCCTGATATTGCGATGAAGGTGGCGATTTATTTTTCCACCAAAAACAAAATGATTTCCGGCGAGGAAGACAAGGAGTTTTTAGGCGAGGACAAAGAATTTCTCATCATCTATTCCAAGGAAAAACTGAAAACCGAGAAAATCGATTATTTCATTTACGGTCACCGTCATTTACCAATGGTTCTCGATTTGGAGGGCGGAAAAGCGAAATACATCAATCTTGGTGACTGGATTTCTTACTTTACTTATGGGGTATTTCATAATGAGTTTGAATTAAAGAAATTTGACCATTAAGTAATTAATAGTATTCATTCTTAATTTCCATAATACCTTAATGGTGGCTTATGATTGAAGATATCTTCCACATAAAATCTGAAACCGATTTCCAACAAAAATGTCTGGAAACATTCCGCTATCAATACCAAAATATTGAGGTTTACCGAAAGTTTTGTGACTATTTAAAAATCAATACAAACGAAATTGATGAGGTTGAAAAAATTCCTTTTCTGCCGATCGAAACATTTAAAAATCATTTGGTTTTAGACAAAGTCTTCGACTTCGCTCAGACTGACAAACCAGTAAATTTCTTTCAAAGTTCGGGTACTTCACAAATTCAGAATCGTTCCAAACATTTCGTTGCAAATTTTTCTTTGTATGAAGAAAGCATCTACAAAAGCTTCGAGCAGTTTATCGGAAAACCAGAAGATTTTATTTTCATCGGTTTACTGCCAAATTATTCTGAAAATCCACATTCTTCCTTAATTTATATGGTTGATTTTCTGATGAAAAAATCAGGTAAACCTGAAAACGGGTATTTTCTTTACAACCACAAAGAATTATTAGAACTTTTAAATAAACTGAATGATAAAAAAGTCATTCTCTTCGGAGTTTCTTTCGCACTTTTCGATTTTTTGGATTTTCTTCATTCAAACGCTCAAACGCTCAAATTCTCAAACGCGCTCACCATCATCGAAACCGGTGGAATGAAGGGCAGAAAAGAGGAAATGATCAAAGATGAACTCTTAAAAATCTTCAAAAGAGATTTCGGGACAGAACGGATTTTTTCGGAATATTCCATGACGGAACTGCTTTCGCAAGCGTATTCTTTAGGCGAAAATATTTATGAAACTCCAAACTGGATGCGGGTTTTGATAAGAAATGCCGAAGATCCTTTCTCATATGTGGAAGATGGAAGAAATGGCGCTATCAATATAATTGATTTAGCGAATCGGCATTCCTGTTCGTTTATTGCGACGCAGGATTTGGGCAGGATTATAAATAATCCTGAGATTCTTCGCGATGCTCAGAATGACAAAAACGATTTTGAGGTTCCTCGCTTTGCTCGGAATGACGATAATGATTTGTTTTTAGAATTAGAAAATGCTCGGAATGACAAGGAAAAATTTGGTTTTGAAGATGAGTCTGTTAAGATGCTTCGCGAACCTCAGCATGGCGAAACTCCGATCCAAAACAAAAGATTCCAAGTCTTAGGAAGGATTGATCATTCGGATATTCGTGGGTGTAGTTTGTTGATTTCTTAAATTTTTTCAAAAATGATAAAAATAGAAGAACTTACCTACAATTTCATCCACCATTTTTCAGATTTTGAGAAGGATTTGGTGTTGACCAATCATTTCCATTCGGATTGGGAAGCGGATATTTTGTTGGTGAATTCAGAAGGTTTCAGCCACGAAATTGAGATTAAATTTTCTAAAAGTGATTTTAAAAACGATTTTAAAAAGAAGTATCTTAACCAAAAAACCAATCAAAAATTCTTGAAACACGACAAGATTTCTTGTGGCGATTATCTTTGCAACCAATTTAGTTTTCTATTGCCGATGGGAATGATTGCGCATGACGAAATTCCCGTACATTGCGGAATCATCGAGTTTTACCACAATCCAGATTCTTGGGAGACCGAATTTTATGAAAGCAGAAAACCTACGCAGGTTCATCAACAACAATTCTGGGATTTGGTAGATAAGGATTTGATGTTGAGGTTGATGGCAAGAAATTATTATTTCAAAAAGCTTGAAGCAAAGGGGAAATTTGAGGAATTGATTTTGCCGAATCAGTTTCTTTCAAAAAAATAAACCGCTCAAAATCTTGAACGGTTTATCTGTTTATTGGGATAATTTTTAAGCTAAAACTTCGGTATCGCCTCTCTGCAAAAGCATTTTGTAGATTAATCCGCCTACAACCGCACCTGCAATTGGAGCAACCCAGAACAACCAAAGTTGGGAAAGAGCTTGTCCGCCAACAAAAACTGCTTGAGACAAAGATCTCGCAGGATTTACTGAAGTGTTGGTAATTGGGATAGAGATTAAGTGAATTAATGTTAAGCATAATCCGATTGCAATTCCCGCGAATTTTCCGTTTGCAAATTTGTCGGTTGTTCCCATAATAACAATTACAAAGAACATCGTTAACAAAAATTCAGCAAGGAAAGCCTGCATTGCGCTGTAGCTTTTTCCGAAGTAAACTGCTGATTCATAAAAATTTGTGGCAAATGATCCCGCTGAACCGTCGCCAGAACCACCATTGATTACAAACAAAGCTCCTGCAGCAGCAATTGCACCAATACACTGTGCCACAATATACGGTAGAAGTTCTTTTCCAGAAAATCTACCACCTGCCATTAATCCGAACGAAACTGCAGGATTAAAATGACCTCCAGAAATGTGTCCTACTGCATAAGCCATGGTAAGAACAGTAAGACCGAAAGCTAAAGCAACTCCTAAAAGTAAGATTCCGAGTTGACCACCGGTTGCAGACGGAGCGATTTGTGAAGCGAAAATCGCACTTCCACACCCACCGAAAACCAACCAAAACGTGCCGAAGAACTCAGCTGCTAATTTTTTTGACATAATAGTTTAATTTTAAAGTTCATTCAAATATAGAAGTATTTTTTAAATTAAACATTCATATCTTCGGTAAAATTGGGTGTGAAGAAAAAAATCTATAAAGCTTTATTTAATTCATTATTAATTTGTTTATTCGCTAAATTTGTAAAAAAATACGGAATGCCAAAAAATCTTAGAATTATTTTATGGTCGGCTGCAGTGATTACCTTTCTTGGATTGGGTTATCTAATTATGCAGTTGATGAATCACAATGCGGGAAGCAGCGGTTTGATGATTTTGATTATGCTGTTGCTGGGTTTGGTTTTAGGAGGAATTATAGCATTTCTTGCAACAAAAAATTTTAGAGCTGAAGCACCTGTAATTAAAGAGAGTTCGCACACTATTGCAGAAAGTATGAGGAAGGTTTTCAAGGTGGTTTCTGCCGAAGGACATTTTAACGAGATTTACAATTACGAAGAAAGTACGAAGCTTTTCAACTTTATTCCTTCAAAGAAGAAAGCGTTGGTGATCGTTCAGGCGAAAGTTTTGGTGGGTTATGATTTTGAAAAATTCAAATGGGAAGTCGATGAGCAAAACCGAAAAGTAAAACTCCTCAATTTTCCCGCTCCCGAAATTCTTTCAACAGAAACTGATTATAAATATTACAATATCGAGGAACAGTTTTTTAACCTGTTTAGTAAAGATGATTTGGCCAAGATTCAGCAGAACGGTAAAAGACAGGTCATTGAAGCAGCGAAAAAATCGCACCTTCCGGAAGTGGCTGCAGAACAAATGAGAATGTTGCTAACGGAGCTGCTTGAAACGAAAAACTTTTTTCTGGAGAATCCATCAAAAATTTCTGAAAGCAAGAGTCATATTGGCTTTTCAGAATTATAGATAATGTCTCTTGGTGAGAAATAGTTGTTTTCAGAGTATATTATTAGCGATACTTAAATGATGCTTACAATTTGATGAAATATTGTTATTAATATGCAGTTTGTATTATAACTTTTTATATTTTTACACCCTTAAAATTTTAGATATGATGAAATATTTTTACACGCTATTCTTGGCTGTATTATTACCATTTTTCGCTTTGGCTCAAAAACAGCCGAACGTTTTCACGGTAAATCCACCAACCTTTGACGAAACTGATGCAATCACTATAACTTTTACAGTAAACGAAACTGCTTATGGTGTTGCAAGTTCTCATGCACTTTATTTGTGGGCCTGGTCAACCGATATCAACGGTGCGCAAGCTGACTGTCCTACAAATGGAACCTGGGCGGCTTCAAATGCTGCAAACAAACTGACTTATGTTTCCAGCTCAGGTTCAACAGGAACGTACACGTTTACGATGAATACTGTAAAATCTTTCTTTGGAAATAGAGCCAATCCACTTAAATCCATCGGATTTTTAGTAAAAACAGTAAACGGTTCTGTACAATCCGAGGACGGATCGCTCAATGTGGGAAGATTTCAGTTTAACCTTACAAATCCACCTGCGGGCAGTATCAATGTAGTGAATTCCGGAACGGTGATCAACATTACAGGGACTGCTTCTTTGGCTGCAAATTATGTGGTGAAATCAAACGGAAATCCAGTTTATACGAGTTCTGCGCCTTCTACAACGCTTAATTATGCCTATACTGTAACACAGGATGCAACAATTGATGTGGTGGCAACGAATCCTGCAGATGGAACCGTGGTTACCAAAACATTCACCGTTTCTTTATCTTTACCGGTAACTTCTGCGCCAATTCCAGCCTACATGAGACAGGGAATTAATTACGATCCTGCAGATCCAACCAAAGTTGGTCTAGCGTTATATGCTCCAGGAAAAGCGTATGTTCATGTTATCGGAAGTTTTAATAACTGGGCGGTGAACGGAAACTATCTCATGAAAAGAGATACTTCAAACACCAATCTCTACTGGATTGAAATTACAGGTTTAACCCCACAACAGATTTATACCTTCCAGTACCGAACTGCGGACGGAATTAAGGTTGCAGATCCTTATTCTCCATTGGTTTTATCACCTTACGACGATCCATACATCAACCAGAATGCTGTAGTGTATCCTAATCTTCCCGCTTATCCAACAGGACAAAGTTTTGAAGTTTCGGTGATTCAAACTGCAAAACCTGCTTATCCATGGGTGGTGACGAATTTCGCGAAACCTGCTAAAGAAAACCTGATTGTTTATGAACTTTTGGTTAGAGATTTCACCACACAGCAAACTTGGCAGTCATTGATTGATAAAATTTCGTATTTAAAATCTTTGAAAATCAATGCAGTGGAGTTAATGCCTGTGATGGAATTTGACGGAAACAATTCTTGGGGTTATAACACCGCTTTCCATTATGCGTTGGATAAAGCATACGGAACTCCAGAAAAATTCAAGGAGTTCATCGACTTATGTCACCAAAATGGAATTGCAGTTATCTTAGATATCGCATTGAATCACGCGACAGGAAGAAATCCGTTGGAAAGAATGTGGATGATCGATCCAGATGGTGACGGTTTCGGAGATCCTGCAGCAGATAATCCTTTTTTCAATCAGGTTGCGAAACATTCATACAGCGTATTTAACGACTTTAACCACTCAAAAGCGGAAACAAAATATTACGTGAACCGTGTTTTGGAGCAGTGGATTAAGGAGTATAAAGTTGATGGTTTCCGTTGGGATTTAACCAAAGGTTTCACGCAAGCTTGTACTGCAGGTGACGATAATTGTACTAACGCTTTTCAAATTGACAGAGTAAATATATTAAGAGGTTATGCAGATTATCAATGGAGTTGGGATCCAACTTCTTACGTCATTTTTGAGCATTTAGGAACAGACTCTGAAGAAGCAGCTTGGGCAAACTACAAAATTGCTGAAGGTAAAGGGGTAATGATGTGGGATAAAGAAACCAATCCTTACAATCAGAATACGATGGGATTTGCTGCAAACAGTAACTTCAACAGAGTAAAATATTCAGCCCACGGTTTCACAGAAAGAAGGGCAATGAGTTATGGCGAAAGTCATGATGAAGAGCGAATCATGTACAAGAATATTAATTTTGGTGCACCGGGAGCGAACACTCTTGCAGAAGCACTACAAAGACAAAAATCTTACGGCGCAGTTTTCTTAACTGTTCCAGGTCCGAAAATGATTTGGCAGTTTGCGGAACTAGGATTTGATAAGAGTATTTTTATGTGTACCAATGGTACGGTAAATACTGATACTGATGCAACTCCGGGAGATTGTAAACTTGATCCAAAACCATCCGCTTTCGGACTAAATTATGACACAGATGCGGCAAGAAAATCTGTTTATGACACTTGGGCAAAAATTTTAGAGATAAGACTCTCCAGTCAGGTATTTAACACCAAAACTTTTAACGTTGAATCTGGAAACTTGATGCCTAGAATTTTTATTTGGAACGATGCAAGTACTGAACCTTTGAAAAATGTAGTGATTTTGGCCAACTTTACCACTTCATCACAAAGCATTGTTCCAGACTTTCCGTACACAGGAAACTGGGTAAATTTAATGGATAATTCTGCAGTACCTGTTGCAAGTACAACTGCCCCAATTACCATTGAAGCAGGAGGATTCAGAATTTTTGGAAATGCACCTGCTTTGGCAACCAGCGAAACAGGAAATGTTAAGAATGCAGTGAGTTTGGTGATCACTCAAAATCCGGTAACCAACGGAACTGCAAACCTCAGATACACGAATGCAGACAACGGAACTTTAGCGATTTATGACCTTTCAGGAAAATTGGTGAAGTCTGTGAAAACAGCAAAATCTAATGGCGATGAAGCGGTTTCTATCAACGGATTGAAATCAGGAATGTACTTAATTCAATTGAAATCCGACAAAGGTGTTGCGGTAACAAAAATGGTTGTGAAGTAATTAACTTTTGAATAGATCTAAAACGGCTCGCATATTTGCGGGCCGTTTTTTTAATAATGAAAATCTTTCGGAGTGTGTTTGATATAATCCCGTAAAACCTGCATTTGCTGTTTGTTTCCTAATTCGACTAATTTCTGATATTTCTCGGGATTATTTAAATCGAAAATTTTTTGTGAAATTTTGTTGGTTTGAACGACTATTTTTGGAAAGATTGCTGAAACTGAAACTTTCGGGATGCTCAAACGTTCATTAATTTCTTTATCGATTAAAAACCAATTCATGCTTTGATGGAGATTCAGCAACAATTTTCTTTGAAACGGATATTTGTAAATGGTGTTCTCTAAATTTTCATCAAGCAACGCTTTTGCTAAATGGATGGAATCTTCATCACCTTTATTCTGCGTAGAACTCCATAAATACAAATGTTCAACGGCTTGCCGTTTATTTTCGGGTAAAAATTCGGGCGGAATTCCCAAAAGATAACCAATGTATTTCCAAAGATGAAAAACTCCCAATTCTTCCTGTTCTGAAATTTTTACTCCTAATTTTTTCAAACCCTGCATGAATACCAAGCTAAAACCGGTATAAGTCGCAATCATATCCCAAGAATTGATGGGTTCTCCCCAATTTTTATAGTCCCAATTTTCAGTTTTTTCCTTGATTTTTACTCGAGCGTAAGAATGCATCAAGCGAGTTCGTACCATCAATTGATAGGCCTCGGAATTGGTTTTCAGTGCGTTTTCTCGTGTAACGTTTACCCAAAACTCAAGGGTGTCTTTTAATCTTTTTACCGCGCCTTTTTTTAAAGCTCCCGTAAAAATCAAAGGTTTGTTGAGGTAGGCAAAATCGTAACCGCCCATCAAAGTGAAATCGCGTAAAATAATCAATGCATTTGTGCCGCATCTCATGCAGAATCTTGCACCGATGTTGGCTAAATCTTCATTAAACCAAGCCGGAGTTTCCTGCATTTGTAGAAAAAGTTTTTTTAAACTTTCTGGAGCATCATCATTGTCCGAAATTTTGTTTTTTGAAAACTGCTGAACTAAGGCTGAAGCTTCATTATAGGGGAGTTTGAGATAAGTGTCACTCACTGCATTGTCGCCCAATTCATCGACTTGATAATAAAGATGCGCGAATTTTTCAAAATTTTCGAAAGTCGGTTTCCAGCCTGACCAATCGAGCAGTTGTTTTCCGTTGCCTTTTGCCCAAAATGTTTTGAAATGTTTAGAATCTTTAAATTTTGGCAGAATCTGCATTTTTTGAAGAATTTTTTAACAGCCATAAAATTAGTAAAGTCAGAACAAAATGCGGAATTATACTAAAAGCATCTATACCGCCGCCTGTAACATAAAAACCATGACTTCCCAAACTTACATTTCCAAATGGATATTCTACTGAATTGGGAACTTTATGGAAAAGATGAATGACGGTGGCGGCAATTCCATAAAAGATTGTTGAGTAGAAAACTGTTCTTCCGAAATTTTTGCTTTCAAGTAGTAAAATTACTGCAAGCAAAAATGGAGGTAAAACGACTAGTTGATACAAGATAATTTCTAAAAAAGTTGCTTTTGAATCACCAAATAAGAATTCTTTCACGATAAAACTTCCAAAGAAAAACTGTAGAAGTAATCCAACAAATATTAAAGAAATTTTTATGGAATTTTTCATTTTTAAATCGCAGCAAGTTTTAAGCCGAAATCTCCTTTACAAATTCTATTGCAAAAGGGATAGTAGTGGAAATCCTTTTTGGCGGCGGCGAAGCCGCCGCCAAAAAGATTGAAACGTATAGCCCGACCCGAGATGCGGGAAGGTTACACCAACATTCAGTAAGCGTTGGAGAGGGATTTGCCATAAAAAAACCTCCCAATCGGAAGGTTTATATTACTCATTGCTAATTACTTGTTGCTTATAAAGAAGCCGAATGAATCAACAAATCGGTCAATTTATTGGAGTAACCCATTTCGTTATCATACCAAGAAACTAACTTTACGAAATTTGGCGACAACATAATTCCTGCATCCTTATCGAACACGGAAGTTCTCTTTTCACCCACGAAATCTTGAGAAACTACGGCATCTTCAGTGTAACCAAGGATTCCTTTCAATTCACCTTCAGAAGCAGCTTTCATCGCCTGGCAAATTTCTTCGTAAGAAGTTGGTTTTTCTAATCTCACCGTTAAGTCAACTACAGAAACGTCTGCTGTAGGAACTCGGAAAGACATTCCTGTCAATTTTCCGTTCAAAGAAGGGATTACTTTCCCAACCGCTTTTGCAGCACCTGTTGAAGATGGGATAATGTTGTTCAAAGCAGAACGGCCACCTCTCCAATCTTTTACTGAAGGTCCATCAACAGTTTTTTGTGTTGCTGTTGTAGCATGAACAGTCGTCATTAAACCTTCCACAATTCCAAAATTATCGTGAACTACTTTTGCCAAAGGAGCAAGACAGTTGGTTGTACAGGACGCGTTGGAGAAAATTTTAATATCGTCGGTCAATTCTTTGTGGTTTACACCCATTACGAACATTGGAGTATCGTCTTTTGAAGGAGCAGAAAGAACTACTTTTTTCGCACCTGCATTGATGTGAGCTTGAGCAGTATCTTTAGAAAGGAACAAACCTGTAGATTCTACGATGTATTCTGCACCCACTTCGTTCCACTTCAAATTATTTGGGTCTTTTTCAGCGGTTACTCTGATTCTTTTTCCGTTAACGATAAGGTCGTTTCCTTCTGTTGAAACTTCCCCTTTAAATTCGCCGTGTACAGAATCATATTTCAGCATATACGCCATGTATTCAGCATTGATGAGGTCGTTGATTCCTACTACTTCAATATTTTCTCTTTCAGTCATTGCTCTGAAAACAAGACGTCCAATTCTACCGAATCCGTTGATTCCTACTTTGATTGTTGACATAATTTTTATTTTAAATTAAATTTTTGGATTACTATTCTTTTTATTTTCTAAAAATTCTTCATTCATTTTAATAAATAAATTCTTCAGAAAAAAGTTTTTTTGGTTAAAGCATTATTGATGACGAGAATCTGAAAGCTTCCATCAGCCATCATCCATCAATTCTAAATCGCCAAAATCTCTGAAATCTTCAGCAAATTTTGATCAATCTCATTGTGTTTTTTAATGGCTTCCTCAAATGGCGTATAAACCAATTTGTTTGATTTCATTCCTGCCATAACATTGTTTTTTCCTTCCATCAAGCCGATTACAGCGCCATATCCTAACTGACTCGCCAAAACTCTGTCCGCACAACTCGGCGAACCACCACGTTGAATGTGTCCCAAAACCACGACACGAATGTCATAATCAGGGAAACCTGCTTTTGTAGCTTTTGCAATATCATAAATACTTCCTAATTTTTCACCTTCAGCAACTACCACGATGCTTGAAGATTTCCCAGCCTTTTCTGCACGTTCGAAAGTGGCAAAAAGTTCATCAATACTGTCTTTTCGTTCAGGAATTAAAATATCGATCGCACCTGTTGCAATTCCACTGTTTAAGGCGATAAATCCAGCGTCACGTCCCATCACTTCCACGAAAAATACACGGTTGTGCGATGTCGCAGTATCACGAATTTTATCAATGGCTTCCATCGCAGTATTCAAAGCGGTATCGTAACCAATGGTATTATCTGTTCCGAATATATCGTTATCAATCGTTCCCGGAACACCGATTACTTTGATTCCGAATTCTTCGTTAAAAATTTTCGCTCCTGTAAAAGTTCCGTCTCCACCTATGCAAACCAATGCGTCAATTCCTCTTTTTACCAAATTGTCGTAGGCTTTTTGACGGCCTTCTTTTGTTTTAAATTCAAGAGAACGTGCTGATTTCAAGATGGTTCCTCCTTCGGTGATGATGTTTTTTACGGAACGGGGTCCCATTTTGATGAAGTCGTCATTAATTAAACCGTTATAACCTTCACGGATTCCGTAACATTCTATTTTGTAATGATTTGCAGTTCTTACTACCGCTCTCAATGCAGCGTTCATTCCCGGCGCGTCGCCTCCTGAAGTAAATACTGCAATCTTCTTTACTGCGCTTTCTTCCATGTGTTAAAATTTCAGTACAAATTTACGAAAAAGAGGTGAAATAATTAAATGTTTAAAGGGGAAGATTTTTGTTTTGTCAATGTTTATTTTCAGATTTCAATCCATTTTAACTTGTCACTCCTACGGAGCTTCCTCCCACTAATCAAAATTCTCCTACAAACTTTCCCGTTCCACGGAGTTAGATTTCATTACTATTTCTTATTGATTTTAGCATGCTTGTCAAATTTTCAGTAAATGGTGTCATGAATGTAAGAATTCCGAATGATCAGAAACTTATTATTGGCTTCGTAGAAGCCGTAAGTTTGTAGTTAAGCAGAGGGATGTTTTTAGGGAGCTCCGTAGGAGAGACAAGTTAAGTGGTAAATTATTGGTCATATTGTGAGTAAAATTCTTAATTTCGCCAAATGTTGAAAAACAAAACCACACGAACATCTCTTGCGACACTTTTTACAGGGGTCTATCTTTTCGTGGCGCTGTTTTCTCAAAATTTTCACAATCACGGAAGTGGTGAAGTTTTCAAGGATTTTCATTTTCAGAAAACGGAAAAAACTTTATCTAAAGGACATTCCATCCATGAGTTTACCGACTGTCTTTCGTGCCACATTTCTCATGAGGGAAAATATTTGATTCCACAGGATTTCAGTTTCAACTTTAACCATTTTTCTGAATTCAAGAAACAGATTTTTGCTTATCAGCAACGGTTTGCAAAGCTTCAGCTTTTCTATTTCCAACTTCGCGGCCCGCCTGCAAATTTCATTTAATTAAAGACATTTTTTAGCGAATTGTAGCGCAAAAGACTTGATTTGAAGTCTTTGCATTTTCGTATTCCATCCATTCAAAAATTTAATTTTAATGAAATTTATTATTCATATCTGTTTGGTCTTTTGCGGACTGACTTTTTTCAACGCACAAAACACATTCAATATTCAGGGAAAAGTGATTGATTTTCACGACAAAGTTCCCTTAAGCAACACCTCCATAAAAATTGGAAATTACAGCACAACTTCCGACGAAAACGGAAATTTTACCTTTAATAATGTTAATAAAGGAACCTACACTTTAACCGCAAATCATCCCAATTGCGACACTTTTACAGAAAAAATAGAGGTGAATAAGGATTTGGAAATCACCCTAAATCTTGAACATCACATTGCGGATATTGAAACCGTTACCATTCACGGAACGCATAAAAACAATGCTTCCATGATTGTGAAAACATTGGATAAAGAAGCGATTGCAAGAAATTCCACCGAAAACTTGGGAAATATTTTATCGAATATTTCGGGAGTTGGAGCATTAAAAACGGGAAATAATATTGCAAAACCTATTATTCACGGACTTTACGGAAGTCGTGTTCCCATCATAAACAATGGCGTGAAAATGGCTGAACAGGAATGGGGAGTGGAACATGCTCCAAATGTGGACATTAATAATTTTGAACACATCGATGTTATCAAAGGCGCATCTTCATTGAAATACGGAAGTGACGCAATCGGTGGAGTTGTGGTGATGGAACCAGAAGTTTTTCCAAAAAAAGACACTTTAAAAGGTTCGGCAAATTTGTCGGGAATTTCAAATGGTCGTGGAGTTGGATTCCATTTACATCTTTTAAAAACTTGGGAAAATGGTTGGGCTGTAAAAACGAATGGCGGTTTCAAGAAATTGGGAGATTTAAAAACACCTCACTACAATCTGATGAACACAGGTCTTGAAGCCACTTCTTTTAATATCACAGTTCAGAAAAATTCTTTTTTGCGGGGAATTTCTTTCGATTACAGCGTGACGAATCAGCAAATCGGGATTTATCGCGGTTCGGACATGGGAAATTTGGAGGATTTTTATAAGGCTTTAACAACGGATGTTCCCATTTATCAAAGGGATTTTTCTTATTCGATTGATAATCCTAAACAGGCCGTTCAACATCACATTGCGAAAATTTCTGCTTTTAAAAGGTTTGAAAATTTAGGAAAAATTTCGATGGATTACAGTTTTCAGTACAACCACAGAAAAGAGTTTGATGTGCGCCGTGGTGAATTGTCGCAATTTCCTTCTTTGGATTTGGAATTATTTACCAATCAGTTCAATATCAATGATTTAATTGAAAGGCAATATTGGAGTTTGGAGACGGGAATCGATTTGATGTATCAGTATAATTATTCTACTCCCGAAACTCAAGCCAGAAGATTGGTTCCGAATTATAACAAATATTCGGGTGGAATTTATTCAATTTTTAAATATAAAATGACACCGAGACTAAATGCAGAAGCAGGTTTAAGATTCGATGTCACCAAATACGAAGTAAAAAAATGGTACGATTTGAGCACCTGGGAAAATCTTTATGCCGAAAATTTCCCACAGTTTTACGTGAACACAGAAGGAAACCGAGTTTTCACCAATCCGATTTTGAATTACAAAAATCTTTCTTTCAACGCAGGTTTGGAATTTAAACCATCTAATAATTTCGATATAAAATTCAATTATGCGAAAGTGGGACGAACTCCCAATATTGCGGAACTTTTTGCGGACGGACTTCACCATTCTGCCGCCGTAATCGAGGTTGGAAATATGGGAATGAAAAACGAGGACGGTCATCAGTTTACTTTGAATATCGATTCGAAACTCAATGTTCTTCAAGGTTTGCAGATTTCGGTAAATCCGTATTTATTTTTAACTAAAAATTTCATCACCGAAGTTCCGACGGGAATTCAAAACACGATTCGTGGCGTTTTTCCTGTATGGAGCTATGAGCAAATTGATGCAAAAATGTACGGATTGGATTTTGACGCAAATTTGAAAATCAATGAAAACTTTAATTATAAAGGCAGATTCTCTTATGTGTACGGACAAGATTTAACCAACAATCAGCCATTAATTCTGATGTTGCCGCCGAATTTTTCCAACAGTTTGGAGTTTGCAAAAGCGGAATGGAAGAACTTCTATTTTAAAGTAGAAAATCAAACTTTCTTACATCAGAACAGATTTCCGATGTATAACCCCACCATCAACATTTTTGAAAATGGGGTAGAAGTGGAGAAAACTTTGGATTTGTCAACGCCGCCTCCAACTTATTTGTTGTGGGGAATTCAAACTGGAATTGATTTCAGCAAACATTTTTCCGCAGGTTTGAATGTGACGAATCTTTTCAGCAAAAACTATAAAGATTATCTGAACAGAATGCGGTTTTTCTCGTACGAAATGGGCAGGAATTTTATTCTGAACATTAAATATAATTTTTAAGCTGGAAGTTGGAAGCTGGAAGATGAAAATTCAATCATCAGGAAGTAACCATTTCAAACAACTTCAAACTATTTCAAACAATTAATAAAATGAAACATTTAAAATACATCATACTTTTCTTAACCTTAATCCTAACATTTTCCTGTTCAAGAGCGGATGAAGACTTGGACGTTCTTTCACAAGAGGATATTTCAAACATCATTCTGAACGTGACAGACGATGCAACGGGAATTACTCAAACTTATAATTACACCGTAAATTCCGTCACCAATCCTGTCATCAAATTAACGGACGGAAAATCTTACACCGTAAACGCCATTTTCCTCAATGGAAATGAAGACGAAACCGAAAGCATCAAAGCCGCAAAAGATGAACATTTCCTGATTTTCGATTTTCAAGGTTCGCAAATTAATCTGACAAGGATTGATGACGCTTCTTCCACAAGAACCGACGGAAATAGAGTCGGTTTAATGACCAAATGGAATGTGGTAAAAGCCATCAATTCTACATCGCCACAATTGGTTTTGACGGTAAATCATGATGCAGTTTCAGTCAGCGAACAACAGAATGGAACCACTTTCGGAACTGCAAACGGCGGTGAGACGGATGCAATGGCGATTTTTGGGATTTCGAATTAAATAGATTCCACTTCTTTCGGAAATGACTTCCTCCCAAAAAAAACCATGGCGGGAATCGGCGCGGCTTCGCCGCGCCGATTCCCGCCAAAATATAGCGATGAATGTTGTCATTCCGAGCGAAGCGAGGAATCCGATTGTTTTTTAGGCTTAATTTACTTTTTCAAATAAAATTAATCTATGCAAAAATTGCCATTGATTTTCATTTAAATAAGTCAAAAAAAATTCCTATTTTTGCAACCTAAAATTTTAATCAATAATGAACGTTACAGCGACAAACCATGATGATGTAAGTGCATTGCTTACAGTGACTTTAGATAAATCAGACTACAAAGACCAAGTTGAAAAACAGCTCATCAATTATGCGAAAAACGCACAGGTTCCAGGTTTCAGAAAAGGAAAAGTGCCGTTAAGCATGGTGAGAAAGCAATATGAAGCAGGAATCGCTTTCGAGGAAATCAACAAGCAGGTTTCTGATGCGCTGAACAATTATATCAACGAAAATAATTTGAGATTGGTTGGTCAGCCTGTTCCACAACCGGTAGAGGATTTCAACCACAATGCAGAGCAACTTTCTGTGGCTTTCGAAGTAGGTTACGAACCAAATTTCACGGTAGATTTGTCAAAATATGAAGCGCCTCACTACAAAGTAGAAGCATCTGACAAAGAAATCGGACAAAGCATCGAAAACATGCAGAAGCGTTTCGCAACTCAAGTTCCACAGGATAAAATTGGGAAAGATTCTCACATCGCTTTAGAAGTGACACAAATCGTTGAAGAAAATGCGGAAGGTGAACATCATCACGCTCCAAAACAAACCGTTGTGAATGCCGACAAAAAGGAAGCTTTCAAATTGGTGAAAGATTTGGCGATGGATGGAACCGTGAAAGTAACTAAAGCTGATTTGGAAAAAAATGAAGAATTGGCGAAAGAATTAGGTTTCAGCAAAGAGGAAGTTGAGCATCTTCACCACGACGAATTAGAGGTGAAAGTGAAAGATTTCTACGGTTTGGATTTGGCTGAATTAAATCAAGATTTATTCGACAAAGTGTACGGTGAAGGAACGGTAAAATCTGAAGACGAATTGAAAGCTAAAGTAAAATCTGAACTGGATGAATATTTCCAACAGAATGCGGATGTACATTTCGTGAACAAAATTTTGGCTCAAATCAACGAGAAAGAAGAAGTAAAACTACCTGAAACTTTCTTGACGAAATGGTTGATGTTCAGCAACGAAAACATCACCTCTGAAGAACAGGCAAAAGAAATTTTGGAAGCTGAGAAAAACGTGTTGAAATACCAAATCCTTGAAGGAAAATTGATGAACGACAACGAAATCAAGTTGGAATATTCAGACGTTCTTGGACAGGCGGAACAATTGGTGAGAAATCAGTTGGCAATCTACGGAATCCATCATTTAAGCGATGAGGAAATCCAAAAATATGCGGTTGAAATGTTGAAAGACCAAGAACAAGTTCGTCAGATTTCATCTGAGGTTGCGATGGCAAAACTGAAAGACGTAATCCTTGAAAAAGCATCTAAAAAAGAAACCAAAATCTCTCACGACGAATTCTTGGAAGAATTGAAAAAGTAAGTAATCGCACCCGTTTCCCCTCTTTCAGAGGCGTGTCTTCAACCTGTTGAAGATGTGGTGTTTAAAATAGAAAATCCGTTTCAGCAATGAAACGGATTTTTTCATACGGGCAATTCTTGAATTTTTTTTGAGCCACACAGGTACATAGTTTCTATGTGATTTGTGGCTTTTATTAATTATTGGTAACTGAAAAACACAATATTTTCATTTTCAGCGAGGTAATTTTCAAGTCTTGTAACTTTATTCGCATCTATGTGCATGTCGAGAATCACCTGAATTTCTCCTTTTTCCTTTTGCAATCCCACTTCATTGACATCTTTTGCAATCTGCCTCAAATCATTAAGAATAGCATCTTTCTCTTCCACAAAATTTTTTGCTTGAATATGGAGTTTCAAAGTCTTATTATGATTTTGGGGCAAGAAATTTTTCGACAAATATTCTGCGGAGTAAATCACGAAAAGTGCAGAACCCAAAAAGGTAAACGCCAGATAAACTTCGCCAAAACCAATCGACATTCCCACCGCAGCTGCAATCCAAATAATTCCTGCCGTCGTTAACCCACGAACACTGAATCCCTGCTTGAAAATAACACCCGCTCCCAAAAAACCAATTCCGCTCACGATATAGGAAGCAATTCTTGTTGGGTCGCCTGTTCCCGAAACTTTGTACGAAAGGATTGAAAACAAGGTGGAACCCAAACAAATCACGGTAATGGTTTTTAATCCCGCAGATTTGTCCTTCATTTCCCGCTCAAAACCTAAAATAAGTCCTGCAATGGCGGAAAGGATGGCTTTGTAAACATCTAAAAGTTCAAAATGTTCCAAATTTTTTCTTTTAAAGGTAAGGCTTTTTTTAAGAATTAAATTCTCTGTTCCATTCTTCCGCAGCTTCACAAAGGGTGGTGTAGAATTCTTCACCGTATTTTCTGATTAAAGGAGTTTTCAAAAATTTGTAAACAGGCACTTTCAATTCTTTTCCCAGAATGCACGCATCTTTGCAGACATCCCACTCATGATAATTCAATGCCGTGAAGGTAGAGTATTCATTCACCCGAATTGGATAAAGGTGACAGGAAATCGGTTTTTGCCAATCTACAGCACCGTCTTCATACGCTTTTTCGATTCCACATTTGGTGATGCCTCTTTCGTCAAAAATCACATACGCACATTCTTCACCATTCACCATTGGAGTTACAAAATCGCCATCCATTGGATCGACCGTCCAAGTTCCCTGTTCTTCCAAAGCTTTCACTCCTTCAGGACGAAGATAAGGCTTTACTTGGTCAAAAATTTTATCGAGAATTTCGGTTTCATATTTTTCCAAAGGCGCACCAACGTCACCTGCAACGCAACACGCACCTTTGCATTTGCTGAGGTTACACACGAATTCTTCAGAAAAAATATCTTCAGAAATTAATTTATTTTCAATTTGAATCATTTAAATTATTTGAAGTTGTTTTTTATTTTTTGATTTTGCTTGAAATGGCTATTCAAAAAATCAAATTTCTTTTTAATTATGATTAACACTCGGCTCTTATCAATTAAAGAAAAAGTTGGTGAGTTTAAAAATCACCAAACACAGAATAATCGTCCACAAACCGAGTTCCCTCATCCAATATTTTGGGAGAAAACGCAGCATTCTACTCAAAATAATCGAAGAAGGAAACGCAAGTAAAAGCAAATACTCGTAATTTTTTCCCATGTATAAAACAATCGTAATTAATTGTGCAATCGAAAAAACCAACAAAAAGGCATACTTGAATTTGCTTGTCGGACTTTTCTTATTAAAATTTCTAAAGTGATCCATTACCGCATGAATCAACATTAAAGCAACAGGAATTAACCAGGCAAGATTTTGTAAATCCGTCGAAGGTTTTAAATTTCTGAACGGAAAATACGCAGGATTCCAAGAATTATAATCAAGGAAATAAACAATTCCAAAGTAGGAAATTGCAATGAGAAACGCACCAAAAAATAACCTGAAAATATGCAGCCCTATTCTGTCTGAAGTCCCAATAATATGGAAAATTACGAAAATCGCCATGGGCCAAGTTGTAGGCAAAAAGATGAAATTAATCGCCAAAATTGCTCCCACCAAAATATAAGAATTTTTCCGCACCGACATTTCGGTATTGGTTAAAAGCAACAAAATAATGGAATTGGTAAAAAGCGCGACCGCAATTCCAATGTCTAAATCTCCCGGATAAAATGCGAAAATAAAAGCGGTATATAGAAAAAGCGGAAGATGGGTTTGATAATTCAGCGCAATCGCATTAAAACAAAAATATCCCAACGCCACACCCGCAAAAGTAATAATAGCGGAAATTACATCTAACCTACTGTAATCCAAAAAGTTAAATCCAATTACAATTAAAAGAAGCACGCCAATGTAAACCGGAACTGAAAAAATATTGCTTTCTTTTGAAAGTAATCGAAACATTTTTTATAAATTTGTGCAAAGTTAATTTAAAAAAGGAAAATAATGACGTCTTTTTGGCTATTCTTAAGCAGTGTTTTCAAATGGTCTTTCGGATTTTTTGATTTTGCAGGAAATTTCGTGAACTGGATTTTATTCATCGTTGCAACTGTTTTATTCTGCTATTGGTGCTATGTTTTGGTAGTAACTTTAGGTGGTGACAAAGACAAGGAATATTTTTCGCCAACAGAAGGTCATCATCCTTACTATGATCCAAAAATCATGAAGAAAGAAAACTAAATAATTGATCTTTATATTTATTATAAAAGAATCCCTGGAATTTTATTTTCAGGGATTTTTGTTGCGTCATTGCGAGAACGAGGTTCGAAGCAATCCTTCAATCCTATTTTTTTTCTAATGAATCGGAATCACCAATACCGGAATCGGTGACCTTCTCGTAAGTTCCTTGGTTAAACTTCCTACGAAAACATCATACATATTGCTTCTTCCGTGTGAACCCATCACAATGTAGCCTGCATTTTTTTCTTTGGCATATTCCAAAATAATATCTCCTGCAACGCCTTGTTTCAGCATGTGTTCGCAATCTACGTCGTGTGCGATGACTTTTTGTTGAAGATTATTCAAACGCAGTAATTCTTCTTTAATTTCATTCTGTTCCACTTCCGGGAAATATTGGAAACCCATATCGCCAATCGCAAAACCAATATCTGCAGGTGCAACGTGAATCAGGCAGATTTTTCCGCGGGTTTCTTTCGCAAATTTCAATGCACCTTCCAAGAGTTTGTCGGTCGCATCTGAAAAATCGATGGGTAAAACAATGTTAATCATGACTTTTAATTTTGTTCCTTAAAGTTACAGAATTTTTTCTAAATTAAAAATCGACAGCAGAAAAATCATAAAATAAATTTGAAATAAAGGGATTCCGCTCTTTCAGAGGGGTGACAAAAATTTGATAAAATTTTTGACAGGGTGTTTTGTTTATTGAATCCTCAAATCCAAAACTTTCTGTTCTTCAAGATAAGCTTCTAAAATATCGTTTTCAGAAACCTTCCCAACACCTTTCGGGGTTCCCGTAAAAATTAAATCACCCACTCTCAAAGTGAAGTACTGCGAAACAAAAGCGATGATTTTTTCGGGTGAAAACATCATCAACGAAGTGTTTCCGTTTTGCACTTCTTCTTTATTTTTAAGTAAGGTGAAATTCAAATTTTTTAAATCAAAATCTTCTTTTTTGTAAAATTCAGAAATTACAGCAGAACCGTCAAATCCTTTCGCCAATTCCCACGGAAGTCCTTTTTCTTTAAGTTCAGACTGTAAATCTCTCGCAGTGAAATCGATTCCCAAACCAATTTCCTCAAAATATTTGTCGGCATTTTCTTCCTGAATGTACTTTCCGCCTTTTGAAATTTTAAGCACCACTTCCAATTCGTAATGAACATCATTCGAAAATTCAGGAATATAGAAATCGGAACCTTTTTTCAAAACCGCAGTGTCGGGTTTCATAAAGATGACCGGATTTTCAGGAATTTCGTTTCCTAATTCTTTGGCGTGGTCTGCATAATTTCTGCCGATACAGATGATTTTCATGATTGATAAATGATAAATGATAATTGATGAATGATAATTGATGAATGATGATTGGTATTTATCCTAACTATTGAATCCAAATGCAACCATTTGCACCAATTTAGAACTTGGACTTCAACTGAATTCCCGTCAAAACCTTCTTCGTGTAAAGCGGAAAATCAGCATTCTGAATCCATCCAAAATATCCCAAATCTTTTTGGAAAACGTCTTTCACTCGTTGTCCTTTATATTTCCCGAAAGTGAAAATTTCCTTTTCATCTTCGTCAAATGCAATGAATCCTGCCAAATCAGCAAATTTATTGTGAAATGAAAATTCACTCAAACCTGCAATATCTTTTGGAAGGTCTTCGTAATGACCAACTTGCGCATCCAAAACCTCGAAAGTCGCCAAAACATCAGCTTCCGCAGAATGGGCATTTTCCAAAGATTTTCCGCAATAAAAGCTGTAGGCGGCAGTCAAATTTCTTGGTTCCTTTTTATGGAAAATCGTTTGTGCATCGACTAATTTGAATTTGCTCAAATCAAAATCAATTCCTGCTCTCAATAATTCTTCCGCCAAAAGTGGCACGTCAAAACGGTTGGAATTGAATCCGCCCAAATCGCTTCCCGAAATCATTTCCATAATTTTTGGGGCAATTTCCTTGAATTTCGGAGCGTCTTTAACGTCTTCATCATAAATTCCGTGAACGGCGCTTGATTCTTTTGGGATATACATTTCAGGATTTACAAGCCAAGTTTTGCTTTCACGGGACGAATCGGGATTGACTTTTAAGATGCAGATTTCAACGATTCTATCTTTAGCGACGTTGGTTCCTGTGGTTTCTAAATCGAAGACGCAGAGTGGTTTATGTAATTTTATGTTCATAAAAACTAGGTGCAAATGGTTGCAATGGTTGCAATTGCTGCAGGGTTTAGTTGGGTTTTAATTTAAACTTCTTTGAAAAATTAAAGAAATCAAAATATAATAAATGATTACTAATGGAATTCCTGTGATTCCGAAAATAACTAATAGTAAAACGGCGCCGATTAGTAAAGCCAATTTCGGGTAATTGTCTTCCAATTTCATGGATTTGAATTTCATGGCAATCATTTTTATGGGAGAAACCAAGAGCCAGGAACTTAATGCTGTTAAGAAAAGAAGCCCAAATTTGTAAATTTCCATGTCGAAGATTTTTGGAGAAAGTTTTTCCATCAAAACATAAAAAATTCCAAAAAGCAAAATCGTGTTTGAAGGCGTATTCAAACCTTTAAAATAATATTTCTGCTCTTCATCCAAATTGAAAATGGCCAATCTCAAACAGGAAAAAAGCGTGATAAAAAGACCCAAATATTTTAGTTCAAAAGGAATTCCGATTCCCAAGATTTGATTTCCAAATGGTTCCAACGCTTTATACATCACGATTCCTGGAAGTAACCCGAAACTTACCATATCTGCAAGCGAATCGAGTTGAACGCCCAATTGCGAATTCGACTTCATCGCTCTCGCTACAAATCCATCGAAAAAATCGAGAATTAATGAAAGAATGATGCAAATCGCTGTGACTTTGTAATCTCCTGTAATCAAATGAATTACACCAATACTTCCCGAAAATAGATTCGCCAAGGTAAAAGCGTTCGCCAAATTGTTTTTAATGAAATTCATGGAAGCAAAAGTAGTGAATTTGGCTGGATGTTGTTTGTTGGATGCAGGAAGTCTTTTTTTACGAATTGTAAAAAACAAAAACTCAAAACCAATTGGTACCCATTGCAAGCTTCAACAATCTGTACCAAAAAAATCGAATGTAATCTAAATGTGAATTTAATGTAAATTTGCAGAATTATTTTTGAAAATTTTTCGATGAAGGAATTGAGGTTTCAGGAGATTACTGCGCTGATTTACAGGTTGTTTTTGGCTTTCTTTTTTTATCAGATTGCACGTTTTCTGTTTTGGATTTTTAATAGGGATTTGATTAAAGTCGAGTCCGTTTCCGATTATTTTAATTTGGCTTATCATGGAACAGCTTTCGACACCACTGCGATTTTTTATGTCAATTCGCTGTTTATTTTATTGAGTTTGATTCCGGTTATCATCAACACGAAACCTTATTATCAGAAATTTCTTTTTTGGTTGTACTTCATCATGAACGGAATTGCATACGGAATGAATTTTGGCGATTTTGTGTATTATAAGTTCTCTCAAGCACGACTCACCAGTGCAGCGATGCACGTCGCACAACACGAAAGCAATTTGGGAAGAATATTTTTTACTTCAATTATAGAACATCCTTTCGTTATTTTTTGGTTTGGATTTTTGATGTTTTTGTGGGTTTTCCTTTACAAAAAAGTGAAAGTTGAAGAATTTAAACCGAAAAGAAAATGGGTTTATTTTGTTTCATCCATCGTCACTTTATGCATCACCGCTATTTTGGTTGTAGGCGGAATTCGAGGGGATTTCAAACATTCAACACGACCGATAAATTTGGTGGATGCCAATAAATTTGTGAAAAATCCATTGCAGGCCAATATTGTTTTAAACAGTGTTTTCTCGTTTTTCCGAACCATTGGGACCAACAATTTTGAGGAAGTTCATTTCGTGGACCAAAAGTTTATTGACGAAAATATTCATCCTTACAAACTTTATAAAAGAGAAAACGTAGAACCGAAACCCAATATTGTGATTTTCATTCTTGAAAGTTTTGCGAAAGAATATTCGGGAGCTTTTAACAGAAATACGGAAATTAAAAATTTTGTTTCTTACACCCCATTTTTCGACAGTTTGGCGACACAAAGCTTGATTGCGACCAATGCTTTTGCCAATGGAAGACAGTCCATTCACGGAATGAGTTCTGTTTTGGCGGGAATTCCGAGTTTGAAAGATGCGTTTACAAGTTCACCTTATTCCAATCAAAAAATCCAGTCGATTGTTTCGGTTTCCAATGAAATGGGTTATGATACCTCATTTTTTCATGGCGCTCCCAATGGTTCGATGGGATTTCAAGGGTTTGGGAATATTTTGGGTTTCAAACATTATTACGGAAAAGATGAATATAATAACGATGCGGATTTCGATGGAATGTGGGCAATTTGGGACGAACCGTTTTTTCAATATTTTGCGAGAACTCTGAATCAGAAGAAATCCCCGTTTATGGCGACAATGTTTTCTGCTTCTTCACACCATCCGTTTAAAGTTCCTGAAAAATACGAGGGAAAATTCAAAAAGGGAACTTTAGAAATTCACGCACCGATTCAGTACACCGATTATTCGATTAAGAAATTCTTTGAAACCGCTAAAAAAATGCCGTGGTATAACAATACGATTTTCGTTTTCGTGGCGGATCACACCAACCAAGTTGCTTATCCTGAATACGAGAAAGCAATCAACCGATTTGCCGTCCCGATTCTTTTGTATTCTCCAAATCCGAAGTATAATTTAAAAGGAGAAATTATCGAACCTGCTCAACAGATGGATATTTATCCCACTTTGGCAGATTTGATGGGTTACAATAAACGGCTCAGAAGCTGGGGCAGAAGTTTGGTTTCCGAGGATAAAAATTATATGATTGTGAATTCGGATTCCATCAATGAGCAGTTCATGATTGGGAATTATATCTATCTATTTGATGGAAAAAATGTGACGGGAATCTATGATATCAATGATAAAGGTTTGGAGAAAAACCTCATTAATTCTGTTAAAAATGAGGAAATTGAAAAAGGAATTCTGCTGTGTAAAGCTTGGTATCAAGATTATATGTATCGGGTGATTAACCGGAAGTTGGAGTAATCTAATTAAGCTGTAATAATATATGGCAAGGATAAACAAGGATTTTTTCTAAAAATAATGTTGGTTTTAAGCTAGACAAAGGCGCTAACGCTTATTTTTCGGCTAAACAAAGAGAAGTTGCTGTAAATCCAAAGTTCCTTTTTTTGTTCTAAAAAAAGATTTCATTTCGCAAGTCTCCTTATTAATTTTCCATTTTTTAAATCATTCAACAATAAAACTAAACCATTGTTTAATTCCTAAAGTAATCGGTGTCTCTTTTGTAAGTTATGATGTGAATAGCAAAAAATTTGCTGTTTAACTTTTTTTAATTACTTTTATCCAACCTAAAAATTAAAGTAATTTTAAAATGAAATCGCCAGCAAAATCTTCAAAAAGATTTGACATAAGGCGATTGCATATCACCGAAAAAAAAATAAAATTTTTGATATGAAAAAAATAGCTTTCGCTTTCGTTGCCTTATTTTTCGCAACACTTTCTTATGCACAAATCGAAGGAAAATGGAAAACCATTGACGACGAAACGGGTAAACCAAAATCAATCGTAGAGATTTATAAAAAATCAGACGGTAAATATTATGGTAAAATTGTTCAACTTCTTATCAAACCTGAGCACAATACCTGTGTTGATTGTTCTGATGATAGAAAAAACAAACCGTTAATTGGATTGGAAATTATTAGAGGACTTTCTAAAAATGGGAATGAATTTTCCGGAGGTACCATCGTTAATCCTAAAGGTGGAAAAGAATACGGTTGCAAAATCACCAGAAGTGGAGATAAATTAAATGTAAAAGGTTCATTGAAGAGTCTTTCATTTATTGGGAAAACCCAAACTTGGCATGCGGTAAAATAATTTTCTGAATAAACTTTGAAAAGAGCAACTCGAAAGAGTTGCTTTTTTTATGAGGCGTTGCCTAAGAAATTTGTAAAAAAATCTTTACTTTTGTACTCTAATTTTTCAAGGATATGGAATATACTTTTCGTGAAGTGATTTGTCAGGCAATGAGCGAGGAAATGCGCAAAGACGAGTCAATTTATTTAATGGGTGAAGAAGTTGCAGAATATAACGGTGCTTACAAAGCCTCAAAAGGAATGCTCAATGAATTCGGTCCGAAAAGAGTGATTGACACGCCGATTGCAGAACTAGGGTTTACAGGAATTGCGGTAGGTTCGGCGATGAACGGAAACCGGCCGATTGTGGAATTCATGACGTTCAACTTTTCTTTGGTGGGGATTGACCAAATTATCAACAACGCGGCAAAAATCCGTCAGATGAGCGGTGGTCAATGGAACTGCCCAATCGTATTCCGTGGTCCGACTGGTTCTGCGGGACAATTAGGAGCAACTCACTCACAAGCTTTGGAATCTTGGTACGCCAACTGTCCGGGATTAAAAGTGGTGGTTCCATCAAATCCTTACGACGCTAAAGGACTTTTGAAATCAGCGATTCAAGACAACGATCCAGTAATTTTTATGGAATCTGAGCAAATGTATGGCGACAAAATGGAAATTCCTGAAGAAGAATATTACATCCCACTCGGGAAAGCAGACATCAAAAAAGAAGGAAAAGACGTGACTTTGGTTTCTTTCGGAAAAATCATGAAGTTAGCAATTCAGGCAGCTCAAGATTTGGAAAAAGAAGGGATTTCTGTAGAAGTAATTGATTTAAGAACAGTTCGTCCTTTGGATTACGATACGGTTTTGGCTTCGGTTAAGAAAACCAACAGACTCGTTATTTTAGAAGAAGCTTGGCCATTTGCAAGCGTAGCTTCGGAAATTACGTATATGGTTCAGCAAAAAGCGTTCGATTATTTGGATGCGCCAATCAAGAGAATTACAACTCCTGATGCACCTGCGCCGTATTCCGCTGCACTTTTCGCAGAATGGTTCCCGAAATTGGACAAAGTGAAAGAGGAAATCAAAAAAGCACTTTACATCAAAGCATAAATTGTAAAACTCTCGAAAGGGAGTTTTTTTGTTTTAAGACAAAAAAATCTTCTGATAAAATTTTCAGAAATGATTTTTAATTTAAATTTGCACGATTAAATCTTACCTGTAATGGCAGAAATCACAGAAGGCGGTCATCATTTCGATACCAAAAAACTCACCGCAATGGGAGTTTTAGTTTCACTCGGGATTGTTTTTGGAGACATCGGAACGTCGCCGCTTTATGTAATGAAAGCGATAGTAAACGCTTTTAAAGGTGGATCTGCAATGCCTTTCGACGAGTATATTGAGGGCGCACTGTCCTGCATTATTTATACTTTAACTTTTCAGACCACCATAAAATATGTTATCATTGCTTTAAGAGCAGATAACAAAGGTGAAGGTGGAATTCTTTCACTTTATTCTTTAGTGAAAAGATTGAAGAAAAAATGGCTTTATGTCATTGCGATTATTGGTGCATCAACTTTGGTTGCGGACAGTGTGATTACGCCTTCGTTAACAGTAATGTCAGCAGTGGAAGGTTTGAAGATTTTCAGTCCGCACACTCCGGTTGTAGCAATAACGCTCGTGATTTTAGCCATTGTATTTTTTGTTCAGCAATTCGGGACTGCTTCTATTGGTAAATTTTTTGGGCCTGTGATGGTGACGTGGTTTTTGGTTTTAGGAATTTCAGGATCGGTGCATATTTTTGATCATATCGATATTTTAAAGGCATTTAATCCCTATTACGCTTATAATTTGATTACCCATTCGCCGAGTGCAATTATAATCATGGGTGCAGTTTTCCTTTGTACAACAGGGGCGGAAGCACTTTATTCCGATCTTGGTCACTGCGGAAAACAAAATATCCGAGTAAGTTGGGGTTTTGTAAAAGTGATGCTGATTCTTAATTATTTAGGACAAGGAGCTTGGCTTTTGGATAACTATCACAAAGTTGCAGAAGGGGTGAATCCAATATTTGGAATTTTACCGGAATGGGCTGTTTTACCGGGCGTAATTTTAGCAACAGCAGCTGCAATCATTGCGAGTCAATCAGTAATTACCGGAGCTTTCACGATGTTTTCTGAAGCGATGTCTGTTACTTTTTGGCCAAATCAACAGATTGATTATCCATCAGGAATCAAAGGTCAAATGTACATTCCAAGAGTTAATTGGGGTTTAATGGCGCTTTGTTTTATGGTGGTAATTTATTTTCAGAAATCTGAAGCAATGGAAGCTGCATACGGTTTAACAATTACCGTTACGATGTTGATGACGACAATTTTGCTGTTTTTTTGGTTGCGCAGGACGAAGGCCTACAAATATTTTGCAGTTGGCTTCATCATCGTTTACCTTTCCATTGAACTTGGATTTTTCTACGCCAATGTGATTAAATTTTTCGACGGTGGTTGGTTAACGATGGTTCTCGGCGGATTTATCGCAGTTTGTATGTATGCTTGGTATAACGGAAGATTGATTAAAGCTAAATTCATCAAATTCATTAAACTTGATAAATATGTTCCTGTGATCAAAGAGCTGAAATTGGATGAAACCATTCCAAAATATGCAACCAATCTTGCTTTTCTGAGCCGCGCCAAGAGAGAAGATGAAATTGAAGCCAAAATTATCTATTCCATTTTAAGAAAACAGCCAAAAAGAGCGGATCATTATTTTATCTTAAATATTATCAATCAGGAAGATCCATACACTTTTAAATACAATGTGGATGAAATTATGCCCGGAACAATTTACCGTGTAAACTTCCTTTTAGGTTTTAAAATTGACCGCAGGATCAACGATTATTTTGACCAAGTTTTAAGCGATTTGATGGAAGAAGATGTGATTCCGTCAAGAAGTCCGCATCCTTCTTTGAGAGCGCACAATGTTCCGCCTGATTTAAAATACGTCATCATTGACAATACTTACATTAACGATACTTTGTTGACGGTGAAAGAAAAACTCACGCTCAACATATATAATTTCGTAAAGTATATCGGAAGTGACGATTTCAAAGCTTGGGGAGTTTCGCCGCACAATGTGGTGGTAGAATCTGCGCCGCTTCTGGATCAGAAAATTGTGACCAAAAAAATTCAGCAGGTAGATTTTAAGCATTATCGTTCCTAAAAATTTTATTCGAAATAGTTGGAATTTGTTTGAAATGGTTTGAAATTGTTTCTCGTTTCCTGCATCCAACACCCATCACCAAACTTCCAACTTTTTTCAATAAATTTGCCTATATTTAATGCAATGGATCCGAAACAGAAAGAACTCAATATTACCACCATAAAGGAAGTTTTAAGGCAATATCTTCAGGAAAAAGGATTTCGTAATACGCCCGAAAGATACACCATCCTTGAAGAAATTTACAATATGGAACACCACTTCAACGTGGATGACCTCTATATTTTGATGATGCAGAAAAAGTATCACGTTTCCAAAGCCACTATTTACAACACTATCGAAATTTTCTTAGATGCGGGATTGATCAGAAAACATCAATTTGGCGAAAAAACACTTACTTCTTCTTCTTATGAAAAATCGTATTTTGACAAACAGCACGACCATTTGGTGATTTACAAGAAAGATTCCGACAAGGAAATTGAGGAAATCATCGAATTCTGTGATCCTAGAATTCAGGGAATTAAGGAGGCGATTGAAGCTGCTTTTGGCGTAAATATTGATTCGCACTCACTTTACTTCTACGGAACCAAAAAAGATTAATGCAAAAATTTTTCATTTTACTTCTGTTCTCTACTGTTCAGATTTTTGCTCAAATTAATACGCAGCCGAAAGATGTTTTGGTGAAAGATCCGTATTTCAATGCGCCACAAAATGCGCAGCAAGGTGCAAAAGTGCGTTTAATTCACTCCGATTTTTTTCAGAAAACTCCTGATAAATATAGCGGGAATCCATACTTCTCGGGAAATGTGCAGTTCGAGCATCAAGGTTCTTTGCTATCTGCGGATGAGGTAATTTTTTATCAGGAACAAAATTTCGTGAAAGCGATTGGAAACGTAAAACTCCAAAATTCCGACGGTTCTGTGATCACTTCAGGTGAAATGGAATACGACGGAAATACCCAAAAAGGAATTGCAAGAAAAAACGTCGTTCTCACCGATCCAAAACAAACCATCAAAACGGAAACAATGTATTACGACAGAGTTTCCAATAAAGCGTATTTCAACACGGGTGGAACAATTTCCGACGCAACCAACACGATGTACACCAAATCGGCAACGTATGATTTGAACACAAAAATGATTGACTTTACAGGAAATGTGAAAATCAACAATCCTGAATACACCGTTGAAGGAACCAACATCAAACAAAATCAAAATACCAACACTGCAGATTTTTTCGGTCCCACTACGATTACGAACAAAAAGAATCCTTCAAATTACGTTTTTACGGAAAGAGGTTCCTATAACATGAATTCTAAAGAAGTGTATTTGAATAAAAATTCCCGCATTCATTACAATGGAAAAATTCTCACAGGTGATGATATGTATTTCAACCAAATCACAGGTTTTGGAAAAGCTACAGGAAATGTAACTTTACGAGACCCGAAAGAAAGACGGTATATGAAAGGAGGTTACGGCGAAATCTACGAGAATAAAGATTCCGCCATGATGACCGAAAAACCTTATGCCGTGAAAATTTTGGAAAAAGATTCCATGTATTTTTCAGCACAGCGAATTTTGGCTTACCAGAAAATTGATGACAAAGACGCTTTAAAGAAAAAAAGTTTCCTTCGTGCCTATCGAAAAGCGAGAATGTTTAAATCCAACATTCAAGTTCGTGCTGATTCTTTAAGTTTTAATGAAACCGACGGAATTATGCGCCTTTTCGGGAAACCAATTGCTTGGAGCGGAGAGAAACAGGTTACAGGAGATAAAATCGAAGCTTATTTCGATACCGAAAAAGAGTTCATCGATTCCTTAAAAGTGATAGGAAATGCTTTCGCCATCAGTAAAGCGGATTCTTTAAGTATGAAAGATGAATTCAATCAGGTGAAAGGAAAACTGATGACGGTTTATTACGACCAAAACGATATCAAACTCGCCAAAGTCATTGGAAATGCACAAGCAATTACTTATGCAGACGACCAAAACGAGAAAACCAAAGAAGTGGAGAGAATCGGTGTTACTCTGTCCACTTGCGGAACCATTGAAGCTGAATTTGAAGATAGAAAAGTTCAGATTATTTCCTGCAACATTGGTGCAAATACCGACATTTATCCCATGAGTAAAATATCGCGCGAGAAAAGATTCTTCCCCGATTTCAATTGGAACACCAAAGACCGACTACGAAAATGGCAAGACATTTTCCTGGAAACTCCCGATTATGAGGAAATAAAATACGAATCCGACGACAAACTTTTCAACGCCGCACAGAAAGCAATCGACGATGCAAAAGCAAAAGAAGAAGCGAAGAAACCGAAACGAGTGCGGAAGTAGTGTTGGTGAATAGGTGAGTTTGTGGGTTTGTAGGGACAAGTCGTGAAACCTAACGAAGTGGTTCGACGAAGTCAATCGTCCAAAATCCGAAGGATTTTAAATAAAAATAATTTTGATTTGTAAGAAGCCACGAAGTGGCGACATCAACAGCAAAGGGTGAAGCCCTTTGTAATATAGAAGGAATTTTTTTAAGAAGCCACGAAGTGGCGACAGCAACAGCAAAGGGTGAAGCCCTTTGTAAAATAGAACGAGTTTTTTTAAGAGCCACGAAGTGGCGACAGCAACAGCAAAGGGTGAAGCGCTTTGTAAAATAGAACGAATTTTTTTAAGAGCCACGAAGTGGCGACATCAACAGCAAAGGGTGAAGCCCTTTGTAAAATAGAACGAATTTTTTTAAGAGCCACGAAGTGGCGATATCAACAGCAAAGGGTGAAGCCCTTTGTAAAATAGGACGAATTTTTTTAAGAGCCACGAAGTGGCGACATCAATAGCAAAGGGTGAAGCCCTTTGTAAAATAGGACGAATTTTTTTAAGAGCCACGAAGTGGCGACATCAATAGCAAAGGGTGAAGCCCTTTGTAAAGTAGAACAAATTTTTTTAAGAGCCACGAAGTGGCGACATCAAAAAAAATAAAGCAATGTTCCCCAAAAATTTAACCATTTATTCATAACAAATCTAACTGCAGCCTGCACCAATTGCACCCTGCAACCATTTACATCAAAAAGACAAATGAATTCCGATTTTTTTAAATATCAAGCACAAACCACCCAATTCGCCGCAGGTTTTGAAGTAGAAAAAGCCGAAGGAAACTACATTTACGGAAACGATGGCAAAAAATACCTCGATTTTGTGGCGGGAGTTTCTGCGAATACTTTGGGACATTCCCACCCAAAAATTGTGGATGCCATAAAAACGCAGGCCGAAAAATACCTTCACGTCATGGTTTACGGCGAATATGCGCAAGAAATGCCTGTAAAACTTTGCAAACTTTTAGCCGAAGCAACTCCTGAACCTTTAGAAGTCACCTATCTTGTAAACAGCGGTGCAGAAGCAATCGACGGAAGTTTAAAACTTGCCAAAAGATATACAGGAAGAGAAGAAATCATTTCCTTTAATAATTCTTATCATGGAAATACACACGGCGCTTTGTCGGTTTCGGGAAATGAATACCATAAACGTGAGTTTCGTCCGCTTTTGCCGATGGTGAACTTTATTGAGTTCAATGACGAAAAGGATTTAGAGAAAATCACGGAGAAAACGGCGTGTGTTATTTTAGAAACCATTCAAGGTGCAGCAGGATTTCTTGTTCCTGAAAATAATTATTTGAAAAAATTGAAAAACCGTTGCGAAGAATTTGGAGCTTTATTGATTCTCGATGAAATTCAGCCCGGATTTGGAAGGACGGGAAAACTTTTTGCCTTCGAACATTACGGAATTGTTCCCGATATTTTGGTGATGGGAAAAGGAATGGGAGGCGGCGTTCCTGTTGGTGCTTTTATGAGTTCTCGAGAAATTATGGAATCACTTTCACATTCCCCGAAATTGGGACATATCACGACTTTTGGTGGAAATCCTCTGATTGCGGCGGCAAGTTATGCGACTTTGAAGGAGGTTCTTGAAAGCGGTTTGATGAATGAGGTTGATAAAAAAGAAAGTTTGTTCCGAGAACTTTTGGTTCACCCGAAAATTAAAAATATCAACGGACGAGGTTTGATGTTGGCCGCAAATCTTGGTTCGCCTGAATATACCTTGGATGTTGCTAAACGCTGCATGGAAAAAGGTTTGATTGTTTTTTGGCAATTGTACCGAAACGAATATCTAAGAATTTCTCCGCCTTTGACGATTTCGGAAGACGAAATTAAGAAAGGTTGTGCAATTATTTTGGAGGCTTTGAATGAATGATTTTACAGGGGAATTTGCTTTGCAGTGAATTTGCTTTGCAGTGAATTTGCCTTGCAGTGAATTTGCCTTGCAGTGAATTTGAAAATTTTGATAAATTTTTAGTAGCGATGAAAAATTCACTGTTGACAGCGAAGAGAATTGACCATTCACTTTCCGCAGGAAAAATTCACCGACGAAGTAGAATTGACCATCACATGAAAATCGTCCCTTCAAAAAACAAACCACCTTTTCTCTCTAGCCCCGATGTTCTATGTTAATCTGCAAATTTTTCAGGTTAAAATTTTTAATTTATTTTGAAAATCCTGTTGAAAAGCTGTTTTGTTTTTTACTACGCTGAAGCATATTCGTAGAAGTTTGTTGCA
>Ga0209571_1000119_pt1 | contig 179079 bp, 173 predicted proteins | sample EBPBio102011_DNA_FD_185866 | JGI IMG/M metagenome (GOLD analysis project Ga0209571, IMG submission 185866) | Wastewater treatment Type I Accumulibacter community from EBPR Bioreactor in Madison, WI, USA - Reactor 1_1/10/2011_ DNA (SPAdes)... | ecosystem: Engineered > Bioreactor > EBPR >...
TTTTCCCGAGGGTATCTTTTCTGGGGCCGAGGTACCCGAGGAGGTAGGCTGCGACTTTTCGGATCTGGATTTCCTCGGCGCCTTCGGTGATGCGGTACCGGCGGTGGTGGCGGTAGATATGTTCGAAGGGTTTGTGGCGGGAGTAGCCGATGCCGCCGTGGATCTGCATGGCGCGGTCGGCGGCTTCGCAGCACAGGCGGTTCGCCCAGTAGTTGCACATGCTGACCTTGTCCGACAGGCGGTGCTCGACCTCCTTGTGCGGCATATTGTCCATCTCCCACGCCGTCTTGCGGATCAGCAGGCGCAGCATCTCGGCCTGCGTCGCCAGTTCGACCAGCGGGAACTGGATCGCCTGGTTCTTCGCCAGCGCCTCGCCGAACGGCTTGCGCTCGCGCGCATATTTCACGCTCTCCTCGATGCAATAGACCGCCGCGCCCAGCGAGCTCGCCGCCTGGCGGATGCGGTTCTGGTGCACGAAGCTCTGCGCGATCGACAGACCGCCCCCTTCCGGACCCAGGCGCGCATCGTCGGGCACCCACACGTCGGTGAACGTCATGCGCGGATGGTCGGTCGGCATGTTGAACGTCCACATATATTCGTCGACGGTCATCCCCGGCGTCCCCGTCGGTACCAGCAGGCAGGTGATCCCCTTCGCATCGCCGTCCGCGCCCGCCGTCCGGCAGAAGGTCGCGCAGTGCGTCGCCACATGCATGCCGGTGATCCACATCTTGCGGCCGTTGATCAGCCAGCCCTCGACCCCGTCCCGCGTCTCGCGCACCGCGCGCGTCTCCATATGCGTCGCATCCGACCCATGGTCGGGCTCGGTCAGCCCGAACGCCGTGCGCCGCCGCCCCTCGAACCCGCCCAGGATGAACTCGGCCTTCTGCTCCTCGCTCGTCGCAAACTGCTCGAACATCGCCACGAAGGGGAAGTTGCCCACGATGCTGTGCTCGTTCTGCAGATCATTGTGCAGCCCCAGCCCCTTCGCCGCGAAGTGCTCGCGGATCACCGCCATCCACAGGTTGCTGCCGTCCTTGCCGCCATATTTCTTCGGCGCCGAGAACCGCCAGTGACCCGCCGCATCGGCCTTGCGCGTCGCCGCCTTCAAAAGCTGTTCCCACTCGTGCCGCGGCAGGCCCTGATTGTCCCAGTCGGTCCGCGCATGCTCGCGGCGATGGTCGAAGAAGCGGATATTGTCGTCCGCCAGCTCCAGCGGACGGATCTCCGCCTCGATGAACGCGTCGAGCTCGTCCAGATAGGCCTGCAGATCGGCCGGCATCCCAAAGTCCATCGTCTCTCTCCCGTCTGTCTCTATCTATCCGGTCCACGCCGCGCGCGCCGCGCCGAGCGCGGCATATTTGGGGCTGTCGACCGCGCATTTGTCGAGCACCGTCCGGCGCAGCCGGGCCAGCAGCCCCGGTTCGGCAAGCGTCGTCCCGCCGTCCAGCAGCGCCGCCGCCAGCGCCCGGTCCTCGGCCCGCGTCCCCGCTTCCAGGTCGCGCATCGCGATCCCCAGCGCGTTCATCGCAACCACCGCCTCGAACTTCGCATGGCCCTCCGCCGCCGGCTTGATCGCCCCCTCGATCCAGTCGCGGACCGCCTGCACCATCTCGCGCACCGTCGGCTCGCCCGTCGGCACCGGCGCCGCATCGGGCGACCGCGACAGCGCCCGCGCGCGCTCGGCCTCGGGCGCCTCCTCCTCGAGCAGCCGGACAAGGTCGAGCTCCTGTTCGGCGGTGCGCCGGCCCACCACCACGCGCTCGACCGTCGCATCGGCGCCGCTCCGCCACGCCTGTCCCATCTGCAGGCAGCCGAGCGCCCACCACAGCGTCCGGTACACCAGCCAGAAGCGGAAGCGCGCCGGATCGACCCGGACCCCGCCCGCCGCCTCATAGGCCGCAAAATAGTCCGCCAGGCTGCCCACACCGAACGCCGGACGATCGAGCTGCCCAAAGCGCCATACCGTCATGCAGCCGAACGCCAGATCCTCATGCGCGTCGCCCAGATGCGCCAGCTCCCAGTCGAGAACCGCCGCCAGGCCGCCCGCGTCGTCGCCGGCATCACCACCGCCCTCGGCCAGGTCGACCATCACATTGCCCATCCGGTAATCGCCGTGCACCAGCACCGGCGCCGCCGGCTCCGGCAGATGCTCCTCGCACCAGCGGATCGCCAGCGCGATCACCGGACGGTCGCCGCCATAGCTCAGGAAGCGCGCCTTCAGCTCCGCCAGCGCCGCCGCCGTGTCCATCAGCGGGATCGCCGCCGGAACCGCCGCGCGCGGGATCGCATGAATGCGCGCCAGCTCGCGTCCCAGGTCATCCAGCAGCGAGCGCGGCGGCGCCGCCACGATCCGCGCCGGGCTCACCTCCCCCGTCACCCGCCGCATCACATAGCCCGTGCCCAGCCCGTCGGACGCCGACAATACCCCCACGACCTCCGGCGCCTTCACCCCCGCCGCAAACGCCGCCCGAACCAGCGCCGCCTCGTCCGCATGACCATAAGGCCGGCCCACCATATAATCCGCCGACGGCGCCCGACGCAGAACATAACCCACACCGCCCCAGTCGAACGACCAGCTCTCCATGTTCGCCCCGCCAGACAAACGGCGCAAACCACTAAGCTCGCCAGAACCGGCAAACTCCCCCATCGCCGACGTCAGCAAAGATGCAAAACTACTCATGGTCCGATACTGCTTGCAGTTTACGTAAACGGCAAGCGCGCAGTTGCCTGCACCGCATCTTTGTCGCGGTCATCGGAAAAGCGAAGTCGGGCGGCAAGCGCCTCAGCGCCGCATTTTCATCCGCCGATCGTACCATTTGCCCGCAAAGTGAAACGCCCAGGCCAGCGGCGCGAGGGCGAAGAGCCAGCGCCAGTCGACGCGGTCGATGATCCCCTCGTCGAGGTGCGCGACGAACGCGAGCAGGATGATCGGGACGACCGCCGCGATCGACGCGGTCTGGAACCAGTTGTGTCCGCTGCCGAGTCGCGCCGGATCGATCGGCATCGGCGCCCGCGCACGAACCGCGGCTTCGATACCGTCGCGCCGGCTGCGCCAGCCCGCGACATAGTCCGACACCTCCAACCCGAAGAGCCCGACCTCGACGATGAAGATGCCGAGCCCGATCGCCGGCCCATGGAACCGCCGCGCAATCTCCAGAACATCGAGCAGCCAGCCCCCGCCGAAGACGATGATCAGCAGCGCGCCGACGCCCCACGCCATCTGGACCGGGATCGACGCAATCATCGCATCGACATGCGCCTCGACATCGGCGCGCCAGCCCGCCACCTCCTCGGCCCGCACGCTCCGCGCGCGGCCGTCGCGGCCGCGATAGACGGGCCCCATCACGGTATCGACGAACCAGCGGTCGAACCGCCGGAGCTCGGTTTCGCGGATCTGCCGCTTCTGATAGTCGCTGATCAGGGCCATGACGCACCCTTTACGGCGCAGACCTTAGGATCGCGTTATCCTAGCCGGCGCGTTCGCGGCCGCGCGTCATCACCGCCAGCCGGCGCGCCTCGACATCCTCCGCCCCGACCATGCGGTTCAAGGCCGATGTCGTGCGATGTTCGAGCGCCAGCGCCTCGCCAAAGGGCAGCGCATAGCCATCGTCGATCAGCTTTTTGTACGGACGCGCCATCGCCGGCTCGATGCTCGCAATGTCGCGCGCCAGCGCCTGGGCAGCGGGCATCAGCTCTTCGGGCGCGACGACGCGGTTCACGAGGCCCCAGTCGCGCGCCGCCTCGGCACCCAGGAAATTGCCCGTCAGCGACAATTCCTTCGCGCGCGAAAGGCCGATGATCCGCGACAGCTTCTGCGACAGGCCCCAGCCCGGCAAGATGCCGACGCGCGCATGCGTGTCGGCGAAGCGCGCGTTGGTCGACGCGATCAATATGTCGCACGCCAGCGCGACCTCGAACCCGCCGGTGATCGCCACGCCGTTGATCGCGCCGATCACCGGCTGCGGACATAGTTCGATCGCCCGCACCGGATTCTCGTCGGCGCCATCGGCATTCGCCGCGCCCAGGCTGCCGGTGTCGGCGCCAAGTTCCTTGAGGTCGAGCCCGGCGGTAAAGGCGCGCTCGCCCGCACCGGTCAGGATGATCGCGCGCACCTCGTCGTCGGCCGCCAGCGCCCGCATCGCAGCGGCCAGCTCCGCCCGCAGCGCGCGTGACAGCGCATTCATCGCCTCGGGCCGGTTGAGCGTGACGGTCGCGACCCCGGCATCGCGGGTTACAAGAACGAGGGACATGATCGCTGGCCTTTCAGGGGATTTCGAAACGGACCGAATTGATGAAAAAGGACGGAAAGGGCTTGCCCTCGGCATCGAGCGCAGGCTCGAACCGCGCGCGCGCCATCAGCGCCTTGCACACCGCCTCGTTGAAACCGGCCGGGTTCGTCGATTGCTGGACATGACAGGCGGTCGGCGCGCCGTCGGCACCGACGATCAGCCGGAACTGGACCATGGCCGGTTGTTGTTTTGCGAGCATTCCCTGCGGATAGTCGCTTGATCGCACCCATTTCGCCGGCGATTCGGCAGGCGTCGCCCAGCGCGTCAGCGTCGCGTGGCGCGCCACATCGATCCCCCAATGGCCCAACAGCTCTTCGGTACAGCGGTGGAGCGCGGCGAAGGCGTCGGTCATCGGCCCGGTGTTAAGCGTCCGCGCGCGGCTGAACGGCTCGCTTATCTGGATGGTGGTGACCGACGCGCGTTCCTCGGCGGTGATCCAGTCATTGATCGGGATCGCATCCGCATCCTTGGGATCGGCATAGGGGCGGATGCGGATCGCGTTCGAGAATACCCACGCTGGTCCGCCCTTGCCCAGATCGCCGGGCAGGAACGCAAGCCTCTGTTCGGGAAGCGTCGTCCCGAAGCGGATGGTCGCGGTCGTTTTTATATGCCGGCCGCCCATCGGCTGCCCGGCCAGGATCAGGCGAAAATTGTCGCTGGGCTGAAACCGGTCGATAACCAGCGAAATCCGGTCGCGCCCCTCGCCGAACGTCCGCGACAGACGACAGAAGTCGTCGGCGTAATGGACGTTCCATTTCGACGAGGGCTGGAGCAATTGCGCTCCCGCATCCCTGGCCGCGACGGGCCCCGGCGACAGCAGGCCGACCAACACCGCGCCGATCGACGCATGCTCGAAATATTTCCCCATGCGTCCATGTTGCCGGGACCGACGCCCGGTAGCAAGTGCCTGTTAAAGCACGCCCCAGGACGCATAATCCTCGACATGCGCATTGGGTCGGCGAAAGCTGGTAAAGCTCATGCTCGCCGACAGGTCGAGCGCCTCGACCTGGTGCCACCAGCCCACGGGCAGGAAAATGCCCTCCCCCGGCCCCAGCACCGTTTCGAGCACCGGCGGCGTCGTTTCGTCACCCGGCCCCGCCGGCAACGCGTCATTGCCCCAGTCCGAGAAACAATGGCGGCTGTTGCGCATGCGCGCAAAGGCCCAGGGCGGCGCCATCCGCACGCGCTTGCGGCCCATCACCTGCACGAGCAGATTGTTGGTAAGGTCGTGATGCCAGGGCGTTAGCGTCCCCTTGGGCCCCAGCCAGAAGAACCCGTCACGCGGTCCGCGCGCGTCGAGCAGATCGATAGGCGCAAGATCGTCCCACAGCGGGCCGAGCGCGGCGGCGTTGGTGCCGCTGTTATAGGCGGTGAGATAGATGTCGTTGCTCGGTTCGTCCTTGCGGAGCCAGTCGACCAGTTCGCCGAAACGGATAAGGCGGCGGTGATCGTCCTTCGCCAGTTCATAGTCGGGGTCGCGTTCACGCTCGACCTGCGCCTCGACGGCGGCATCGCCCGCGACCGCGGCGAAATGGTCGAGCGACCAGCGCCGAAGCGCGGACCAATGATCGACGATGCCCGTCAGCTTCGCGGGCCTGTTCGCTTCATAATAGTGGCGGTAGAAGAAATCGGCGTCGGGCCTGTTCAGCGTATCGAGCGCGAAGCCGCCATCGGCCTCGACCGCCAGCCGCTGCTGATTCGCGAGCAGCCAGCCCTGTTTCGCCATGCGCGCGCCCTGCCGCCGCAGCATCGCCGCCATCGGATCCTTGCCGAGCCGGTCGATCTCATATTTCGCCGAGGCCGCCGATATGCCCGCGCCGACGAGGCGCGCGTGCAGCGCCGCATCCTCCTCGCCCAACGCCAGCCCTTCGGCGAGCAAGGCGCGCTTGTCGGGCTGGGACATGATCAATCTCCTGGACGGCTCGGGACAGGGTAGCGGACCGAAGCCCCAAGCCTCAAGCGGAAGTCGATGACAGAGAGATGACGCTATTCGCCTGTCGACGCGGTTGTCGTGGTCAGGCTGCCATTCTGGACCAGCCATTGCGCATGATCCGCCTGCACCGCTGCGAGGATGCGGTCGATGGCGGCCGCGACCTGTTCACCCTCGGCCTCACGATCGCGCGCGACGACCACGCGGCGCGCCTGCGCATCGATCAACACCCGGTCGCGCGGAACCAGGCCGCCAACGGTCAGCCCGGCAAGGATTGCGGCGCTGTCCGCGTCGCGTTGTTCCAGCGCGCCGATGCGATCGCTGAGACGCTCCTCGACCTGCACCGCAGCATTGCTCTGTTTCTTGAGTTGGACGAGGTTGACGACGACGACGCGGTCGAGGTCGCCCCGAACCTTGGCGGCAAGGTCGTCGTCAAGACGCGGACTATAGCGATCGACGAGCACGACGCCGTCGACCGACAGATCGTCGCCCACGGAGCGAACGGTCAGGCTGTCGACCCGATCGCCGTCGCCAAGTAGCCGCCCTAGTTCGGATTGCACCGAAGATCGAGCCCGCACCTCGCCCGCGATATTGTTGAGCGACAGCGCCAGCGGGATCGACAGGATGCCCAGCGTGACGACGATCCCGACCACCTGCACCGCGGTGTGCTGCGGCGTCAGCGAAGGACCGAAATGGTTGAGCCGGGCGACGATCGTCGCCGCAAAGGCGATAGCGAGCGTATTGGTCAGGAACAGCAGCGCGGCGCCAAGCGCGAAATCGGGGCGACCGGTGACAAGCCCAAAGCCGACGGTGGACAGCGGCGGAACGAGCGCGGTCGCGATCGCCACGCCGACCATCACCCCCGACAGCTTGCGCATGATCGCATAAACGCCGGCGATACCACCGACCACCGCAACGCCCAGATCGAGCAGTGTCGGCTGGGTCCGCGCGCGCAGTTCGGGGGTCACATCGTTGATCGGCGACAGCCAGATGATCAGCATCGCCACCAGGACCGCGACCGCCATGCCCGCCGCGAGCGTAACCAGCGAACGCCGGATCAGATTGCTCTCGATCGTCGCCAGTCCAAAGCCGACACCCATGATCGGCCCCATCAGCGGCGAGACGAGCATCGCGCCGATCACCACCGCGGTCGAGCTTTGCAGCAGGCCAAGCGTCGCGATCGCCGACGCTAGGATGATCAGGAGCAGGAATTTCTTGTCGAGCCGGGCATCGCGCGCGACGCTCGCCAGAATCAACGAGCGGCCGTGAGCATCGCCCACGGCCGCTTCGTCAATTGGATGCGGATCGTTCCGGGTCGCCCGTCGGCCGCCCGCATTGAAGGGGGCGTCGCCAAGACCGGGCGTTCCGGGATGATCGTCCGCCACCGATCAGATCTTGCCGGTCAGCTCCGGAACGGCGTTGAACAGATCGGCGACAAGGCCATAGTCCGCGACCTGAAAGATCGGGGCGTCCTCGTCCTTGTTGATCGCGACGATCGTCTTCGAATCCTTCATGCCGGCGAGATGCTGGATCGCGCCCGAGATGCCGATCGCGAAATAGACTTCCGGCGCGACGATCTTGCCGGTCTGACCGACCTGATAGTCGTTGGGGACATAGCCCGCGTCGACCGCGGCGCGCGAAGCGCCGAGCGCGGCGCCGAGCTTGTCGGCCAGCGGAACGATGACTTCCTGATACTTCTCGCTCGAACCCAGCGCGCGGCCACCCGACACGATGATCTTGGCCGAGGTGAGCTCGGGACGATCCTGCTTGGCGATTTCGGCGCCGACGAAGCTCGACAGGCCGGCGTCGCCGCCAGCCGAGACGGCCTCGACCGCACCCGAACCACCGGTGCTGGCGGCCTTTTCAAAGGCGGTGCCGCGAACGGTGAGGACCAGCTTGGCGTCCGAGCTTTCGACGGTCGCGATCGCATTGCCGGCGTAGATCGGGCGCGTGAAGGTCTTCGGACCCTCGACCGACAGCACTTCCGAAATCTGCATGACGTCGAGCAGCGCGGCGACGCGCGGCGCGATATTCTTGCCGGTCGTGGTGGCGGGCGCGACGAACGCGTCGTGCGAACCCATGAGGTCGGCGACGAGCGGCGCGATATTTTCGGGCAGGTTGTGACCGAAAGCGGCGTTGTCGGCGACATGCACCTTCTGCACGCCCGCGATCCCGGCGGCCGCCTTGGCGACGCCATCGACGCCGGCACCGGCGACGAGCAGATGGACTTCGCCCAGCTTCGAAGCGGCGGTCACCGCGGCGAGCGTGGCATCCTTGACGGCGCTGCCGTCATGTTCGACCCAAACGAGCGTTTTCATGAGTGCACTCCCATCGCCTTCAGCTTGGCAACCAGTTCATCGACATCGGCGACCTTGACGCCGGCCGAGCGGACGGGCGGTTCCGAAACCTTGACCGTCTTGACGCGCGGCGTGGTGTCGACGCCGTAATCGGCGGGCGACTTGGTATCGAGCGGCTTCGACTTCGCCTTCATGATGTTCGGCAGCGAGGCATAGCGCGGTTCGTTCAGGCGAAGGTCGGTGGTGACGATCGCGGGAAGCTTCAGCTTCACGGTTTCGAGACCGCCGTCGACTTCGCGGGTCACGCTGACGCTATCGCCATCGACGTTCACGGCGCTGGCGAAGGTGCCCTGCGCCCAGCCGGTGAGCGCGGCGAGCATCTGGCCGGTCTGGTTGTTGTCGCCGTCGATCGCCTGCTTGCCCAGGATCACGAGACCCGGCTGTTCGGCATCGGCAATCGCCTTGAAGATCTTGGCGAGCGCGAGCGGTTCGACTTCGTCGTCGGTCTGGACGAGGATCGCGCGGTCGGCGCCCATCGCAAGCGCGGTGCGCAGCGTTTCCTGCGCCTTTGCCGGGCCGACGCTGACGGCGATGATCTCGGTCGCGACGCCCTTTTCCTTCAGGCGGATCGCTTCCTCGACGCCGATCTCGTCGAACGGGTTCATCGACATTTTGACATTGGCCAGGTCAACGCCCGTACCGTCGGCCTTCACCCGCGGCTTGACGTTGTAATCGAGCACCCGCTTCACGGGGACGAGGATTTTCATGGCTTTAAAAGCTCCTCTCAAAAATTGTGCACTGCGCCATAGTTGCGCTTTACGTAAACGTCAACCTTGCAGTCCCTCTCTCCCGCTGGCGGGAGAGGCCGCGAGACTTGCGGCTTTTGTCCGCTAGTCGCAGCGGTGCGGGCATTGCGACATCGCAAGCCCTCACCAAGTCCGACCGGACGGCAAGCCGCCAGGTCTTGCTACCCTCTCCCGCAAACGGGAGAGGGTGATTCCCTATCACGCCGCCTTGGCAACCTCGGCGACGATTTTCTTTGCCGCGTCGCCCAGATCGTTGGCTGCCACGATCGGCAGACCCGAATTGGCGAGGATGTCCTTGCCCTGCTGGACGTTCGTGCCCTCAAGGCGGACGACGAGCGGAACCGACAGGTTCACTTCCTTCGCCGCGGCAACGATGCCCTCGGCGATGATGTCGCACTTCATGATGCCGCCGAAGATGTTGACGAGGATGCCCTCGACCGCCGGGTCCTTCAGGATGATCTTGAACGCCGCGGTGACCTTTTCCTTCGAAGCGCCGCCGCCGACGTCGAGGAAGTTCGCCGGGAAGGCGCCGTTGAGCTTGATGATGTCCATCGTCGCCATCGCGAGGCCGGCGCCGTTGACCATGCAACCGATGTTGCCGTCGAGCTTGATGTAGGCGAGGTCATATTCCGACGCCTCGACCTCGGCCGGGTCTTCTTCGGTCAGGTCGCGCAGTTCGGCGATATCCTTGTGGCGGAACATCGCATTGCCGTCGAAGCCGAGCTTGGCATCGAGGACGAGCAGTTCGTCGCCGTTCGCGCCTTCGCAGACCGCGAGCGGGTTGATTTCGATCTGCTCGGCATCGGTCGCGAGGAAGGCGTTGTAGAGGCCGGCCAGAACCTTGGCCGCCTGCTTCGCCAGATCACCTTCGAGTTCGAGCGCCGCGGCGACGCTGCGGCCGTGGTGCGGCATCAGGCCGGTGGCGGGATCGATGACGATCGTGTGGATCTTGTCGGGCGTGTTGTGCGCGACGGTCTCGATGTCCATCCCGCCTTCGGTCGAGGCGACCACCGCGATGCGGCTGGTGGCGCGGTCGACGAGCAGCGCGAGATAATATTCCTTTTTGATGTCCGCGCCGTCGGTGATGTAGAGGCGGTTCACCTGCTTGCCGGCATCGCCCGTCTGGATCGTGACCAGCGTGTTGCCGAGCATGTCCTTGGCGTGCGCCTCAACCTCCTCGAGGGTCTTGGCCAGGCGGACGCCGCCTTTCGCATCGGGGCCGAGTTCCTTGAACTTGCCCTTGCCGCGGCCGCCGGCGTGAATCTGCGATTTCACGACATAGAGCGGCCCGGGAAGCTGCTTGGCCGCAGCCACGGCTTCCTCGACGCTCATCGCGGCAATGCCCTTGGGCACAGCAACGCCAAATTTTGCGAGCAGTTCTTTTGCCTGATATTCGTGGATGTTCATGAGGTCTGCCGGGCCTTTCGACTCTGGAGAGGGAGAAGATTGGCGCCGCATAAGCACAAGTTGCGCGGCAAGGCTACCCCTGCCACGTCCAGAAAATCTTGGGCTGTCGAAAGCGTGAGCTAAGTCGTTAGCGCAGCGCGCAAAGCGCCGCCGAGCTGGTCGACACCGTCAGTATCTCGGGATCCTTCAGCGCGCGCACCTTGTGAAGGAACTGATCGAGCGACAGGTCGGCGATCCGCTTGTCCTTCAGGCTGCCGAGCGCGGACAGGCGGCGAAGCTGGAGGAGCGACAGCCGGTCGACCATCCGTTCGGCCATGCACGCCGACATCGCCTTCGACAGGCCGGCGTTGTTGAGCCCCGTGCGCAGCCGCGTCTCGGGGGTGGCGCAGCCGGCCAGCATCAGCGATGCGGCGATCAACGGCAGGACGGCAAGCTTCATCCGATTATCTTCCATGAAATTCTGCAACGGCGCCCGAAACCGCCTGCATCAGCGCCATGCGCGCGGGGACCGAGGAGGTCGTGCTGCCCATCATCACGACGATGGCATAGCGCGTTCCGTCGGGCGCGGTCGCGATCCCGATGTCGTTATATCCCGCGGTCATGCCGTTCAGGTCCTGGCCCGTGCCGGTCTTGTGAACGAAGGTCCAGCCCGCCGGCAAGCCCGCCTTCAGGCGTTTCGGCCCGCTCTTGGTCCGGCTCATGACGCCCAGCAGATAGTCGGTCGACGCGGGCGACAGCAGCGTCCCGCGCGCAAGCCGGGTCAGCGCGCTCGCGATCGCGGCCGGGCTGGCGCCGTCGACGGGGTTCGCCAGATAATTGTTCATCGCCGCCTGGCGCGTCGGCATCGGCAGCGCCGCGCGCGCGGTCTGGAAATTGCGCCCGAGCGAATAGCTCTGCTGCCACGTCAGGCCGGCGGTGCCGCTCTGCAACAATCGCTCGCCCGGACCGAAGCGGATCGAGCCGAGGTCCTTTTTCGAGATGAAGGCGCGCACGGCACTGGGGCCGCCGACGGTACGCAGCAGGCTGTCGTTCGCGGTATTGTCGCTCATCGTGATCGCGGTTTCGATGAGGTCGCGCACGCTCATGCTGACCGAACCCTCCGCCTGCACGCGGCCTGCGATCGGCTGATGGAACAGCGTCAGATCCTCGGGACCGATGCGGACCTTCTGATCGAGGCTGAGGCGGCCGTTGTCGACCGCGTCGAGGACGCTGAGCGTCACCCACAGTTTCGACACGCTCTGCTGCGGAAACAGGTCGCCGCCACGCTGCGCGATGGCCCATTCGCCATCGATACGCTGGACCGCGATACCGGTCTTGCCCGGATAGGCGCGCCACAGGCCCGCGATGCGTTCGTTCAGCCCGGGCGGCGGCCGGCGGAAACCGGGATCGAGCGTGCCGCGCGGCGGCGGCGTCGCGGCCGATGCCCGGACCGGCGGCCCGATCGCAACCGTCACCGGCCCCGATCCGCTGTGTGCCTGCGCCTGTGCCTGGCGCGGAGCGGGCACGAAGGCCGCGCCGCTTACGCAGCCCGCGAGCATGGCTGCCCCAATGGTAATGCCGAGCAGTGGTCTGCCCGAAAACCGAAACTTCATTTACACCCCGCGGTTGCGACCGTCTTTTATTCCCGAACCCCATAAGGCCCAGGCCAGTCGTCCCGCAGGCGCGCCGGACGAACCAGCGATTTGCGATGAATGATTCAAATGCCGCGATAAGCGGCGGAACCCGTGCTCCCTAGGGTGCGGGTTTGCCGCGAACCAGGTCGGGGAACAGCCGCTTCAGCGCCGCCAGCTTGGGCGCGTCCCAATAAGCGATGTAGCTGTTCTTGGGATTCAGCTGCATGAAATTCTGGTGATTGGGTTCGGCGCGGTAAAAGGTCTTGTAGCCTTCGATCGGCACGACGATCGGCTTCGCGAAATATCGGCCCTTCGCGATCTGCGCCAGATAGGCGGTCGCGACCTGGCGCTGCGTATCGTCGAGCGGGACGATGGCGGCGCGATATTGCGGCCCGCTATCGGGTCCCTGGCGATTCTTGAGCGTCGGGTCGGCGATGACCGAAAATAGTATGCGCAGCAGGGTGCCATAGCTGACCTGCGTGGGGTCATAGACGATGCGCACCGCCTCGGCATGCCCCGACGTGCCGTCGTGGGTCAGCTCGTATCGGGCGGTCGCCTTGCTGCCGCCATGATAGCCCGATTCGACGGAGATCACGCCCTTCACATTGGAAAAGACGCCCTCGACGCCCCAGAAGCAACCGCCCGCAAGAACCGCGGTCGCCTTTTTCGCGTTCACCGCCGGATCGACCGTCGCGGCGGGGAGCTTGATATAGGATTCGGCCTGCGCAGGCGGCGTGCATTGCGCGACGATCGCCGCGGCAAGGATGACGCCGATCGCGCGGCGCGCGGTCATCAGAGCGGCAGCGCCAGCGCGGGCTGCTGCGAGACGACCAGCACAGCGCCGATGGCAAATCCGGCGAGCATGGTCAGGAACCAGTCGGAGCGAAGCATGGACAGCATATGGGCCTCTTCTCAGATCATGTCGATTCGCGGACGAAGCCGCTTTGATTACACCGACGATATGGCGCGCCCCGACCAACCGTGCAGTGACGGCGATCACCCTTAGTCGTCAGGGCTTACCATCCGGTGAACCGGATGGTTGCCTGAGGTTCAGCTAAGCGCGGCGCAGGCCTGCTGGATGCGGACGCACGCTTCCTTCAGCACCGCCTCCGACGTCGCATAGGAAACGCGGAAAGCCGGCGACAGGCCGAACGCCCCGCCATGCACCGCCGCGACGCGCGCGCTGTCGAGGAAATAGTCGATCAGCGCCTCGTCGGTGTCGATGACCTGTCCCGCCGGAGTCTTCTTGCCCATGCAGCCGCTGGCGTCGGGATAAACGTAAAAGGCGCCGTCGGGCACCGGGCAGTTCAGCCCCGGCGCGTCGTTCAGCATCGCGACGACCATGTCGCGGCGCTTGCGGAAAGCGGCGTTGCGGTCGTCGAGGAACTGCTGCGGCCCGCCCAGCGCCGCCGCGGCCGCGGCCTGCGCGATCGAGCAGGGGTTCGACGTCGACTGCGACTGCAGCTTGCCCATCGCCTTGATGATCCACGCCGGACCGCCGGCATAGCCGATGCGCCAACCGGTCATCGCATAGGCCTTCGAACAGCCGTTCACCGTCAGGATACGGTCGGTCAGGTCGGGACAGCGCTGCGCAAGGGTCGAAAAGGCGAAGTCGGCGTACCAGACATGCTCGTACATATCGTCGGTCATCACCATCACATGCGGATGGCGGCGGACCACTTCGCCGATCGCGTCGAGCTCCTCGGGCGAATAGGCGGCGCCCGACGGGTTCGACGGCGAGTTGAAGATGATCCAGCGGGTCTTGGCGGTGATCGCGGCGTCGAGTTGCGCCGGCGTGATCTTGTAATTCTGCGCCGCCGACGCCTCGATGACGACCGGGGTGCCGCCGCAGAAGGCGACGATGTCGGGATAGCTGACCCAATAGGGCGCGGGAATGATCACCTCGTCGCCCGCGTCGACGGTGGCGACCAGTGCGTTGAACAGCGTGTGCTTGCCGCCGACGTTCACCGTGATCTGGTCGAGGCCGTAGTCGAGGCCGTTGTCGCGGCGGAACTTGCCGCGGATCGCTTCCTTCAGCGCGACCGTGCCGTCGACGAGCGTATATTTGGTCTGGCCGTTGCGGATCGCTTCGATCGCCGCTTCCTTGACGAAATCGGGGGTGTCGAAGTCGGGCTCGCCGGCCGACAGGCCGATCACATCGACGCCTTCGGCTTTCAGCTTGGTGACGCGCGCGGTCATCGCGAGCGTCGCCGAAGGCTGGATGCGACCCAGGGCGGCGGAGGTATGCGGCTTCAGCGACATGGAGGTGTCTTCCTTCGCGGGCAAATTGGCATGAAATTGCGCGGGGCCGCGCCTAAAGCCTCCGATCGATATTCGCAAGCGCGCAGCGGTATAATTTACCTATGCGAACGGCTGTCAGGCGAGTGACGCATCCGCGAGCCGCGCCGGAACCAGTCCGCGCAGCGAATTGCCGATAAAGAAGCCGTCGGCCAGGTCGGCAAGGCGCAGGTGCGATTCGACCGCGCGGCCCTTTTCGAGGAGCTCCGCGCGCAGCACGCCGGGAAGCAGCCCCAGCGACAGCGGCGGCGTCAAAAGCACGCCTTCGCGCTCGACGAAGACATTGCTCCAGCTTCCCTCGGTGACGAAACCCGGTTCGTCGAGGAACACCACCTCGGCCGTTCCTGCCTCGCCCCGCGCCGCGTCATAAACCGCGCGCAGGCTGGTCTTGTGCGCAAGGCGGAAATCCTCGGCTCCCATCGGCGCGGGCCGAACCGCGACGGGAACCGGCAGTTCGGCAAGCCGCGGCAGCGGCGACACCTCGACCGCGAGCGCGCCCGACGGCGCAAGCCGCATCCGTATCCGCGCCGCGCTCCGCAGACGAAAGGTCGCCGATTGCAGGCTGTTTCGGGCGCCGTGGCGATCGAAGACAAAGCCAAGCGCCGCCGCGCTCGCCTTCATGCGCGCAAGATGCCCCTCCAATCGCTGGACCCCATCGACCGGATCGAAAAACATCGTTTCGATCAGGTCGAAGCTTTCGCCCGCTGCGCTCACAAATTCCCCCTTGGCCAGACATTCGCGCCATTCCTCAGCCGGCCGGCTGTCGGCGACGATTCCCGAACCCAAACCCAGCGTGGCGCACATCGGCGCGTCTCGCAAGCCGCTCTGCGACGGAAAGATCAAAGTCCGGATCGCGACATTGAAGGCGGCATCGCCCCCCGCCTCGATGAACCCGATCGAGCCCGTGTAGAGTCCGCGCGCGTCGGCCTCAAGCGCGTCGATCACTTCCATCGCGCGCACCTTCGGCGCGCCGGTGATCGATCCGCAGGGAAAGGCCGCGCGAAGCAGATCGACCGCGCCCGCCCCTTCGGGCAGCGTCGCCGACACGTCGGAAACGAGCTGATGAATCGTCGGAAAGCTTTCGACGCGAAACAGGTCGGGCACGGCGACGGAGCCCGGGACCGCGACGCGCGACAGGTCGTTGCGGATCAGGTCGACGATCATCAGATTTTCGGCCCGCTGCTTGGGGTCCTCGGCCAGCGCGCGCGCCGCCGCCGCGTCGGCGTCCGGATCGGCCCCGCGCTCGGAGGTGCCCTTCATCGGCCGCGCCATCACCTCGCGCCCGCGCAGCGCAAAGAAAAGCTCGGGCGAAAGCGAGGCGACAGCCTGGTCGCCGGTCCAGATGAAACCGCCATATCCCGCGCGCGCGGTGCGTCGCAGCCGGGCATAGACCGCGAGAGGGTTGCCCAGCGCGGGCACGTCGGCGCGAAAGGTGTAGTTGGCCTGATAGATGTCGCCGTCGCGGATCAGCCCCAGCACCGCCTCGATCGCGGCGATATAGTCGGCGCGCGAAACGCGCGGCCTGACCGCGCCGACCCACGCGCCCGCCGGATCGGGAAGCAGCGCGGGCACCGCATCGGCGTCGATCCGCTGGACGCGTTCGAACAGCCCGAACCAGCCAAGCGGCCGGTCGCCTTCCGCTGCGTCGACCCCGCCACGCCATGCAGGCGCCAGCCCCTTCCCCGCTTCATACGCCAGATAGCCCGCGGCATGGAGGCCGCGGGCCTGCGCCCCTTCCAGCGCCGACAGCAGCGCGGGAATCTGAGCGGCCGAGCGCGCGATCAGGATTTCGGTCGGATTGACGAACAACCGCGCCGCCGCCGCACCCGTTGCGCGCGCATCGTCGAGCAGCACGAACGGCGGGCAATCGGGCCCTGGTCCCCGAATCGCCGCGTCGCCCGTCATGCTTGTCTCGCGGAAAAAGCGGCCGCGATCAGCGGTCGCGTTTCAGGCGGATCGCGCGGCCACCCTCGATCGTCGCGAAATAGCTGCCCATCGTCGCCGTCTTGATATGGATTTTCTGCCCCGGCTTGGGCTGGCGCGGCAGCTTGGTGGTGTCGATCTGCACCCACACCGCGTCATCTTCCATCACCAGCGTATATTTGCCGGATTTGTCCATGCTCACCGATCGGATGACGGTGTCGATTTCCTTGATCTGATCCGCGTCATCGTCGCCGCCGAAGATTCCGCCCAGCTTGGGGAAGGAAAAGCCGAACAGGCCGCGCCGCGTCTTCTTCGCGGTTTCCTTGTCGGTAAAGACGATCTCGCGCGCCTGGTCGGCGTTCGCAAGTTCGCCGACCTCGCGGTCGAAGCAGGCGAGGCGCGCGGCCGGATCGGCGATGTCGCGGCAGGCGTAAAGCTCCTGGATCTGGGCGGGACGAGCGGGCGCTTCCTTGTCCTTCGCGGCCGCAGGCGTCACGGCAACGGCGGCGAGGAAGGCGAGCGGCGCGGCGAAGCGCGAAATCTGCAGCAGCATGAAAAACCCCTGTCGAGAATGACGGCCCTGACTAGCCGCCGCGCCGCAGCGCCGCAAGCGTCCGGCGCGGTCAGCTCCCTATCTGGCAGAGCAGATTGCAGTCGGTCCCGGCCAGAACGGCGGCGATGTCGCGCGCCTGCTTCGCAAGCGTCGGCGGAAGCTGGGGGGTGATCGCCAGAACCTGCTTGCGCAGGCTGCTCCGATCGGCCGGCGTATAGCTGGCCGCAGTGAAGCGCAGGTCCTCGATCACCGCCGCCAGCAGCCTCGCCCGGTTCGCAAGGCTGATGCTGGGCGATGCGGCCGAGGCGACCGAGCTGGAGATCGTCTGCGCTCCGCCGGCCCGCATCTGCGCCAGAGCATCGCGCACATTCACGCGTTGTTCGGGCGTCAAGGTCGTCGCAAAGCCGGCGACGGCGCGAAAGCCCTTTTGCACGCAAAGATTCGCCGCAATCGATCCCGCGGTCAGTTCATTCTGCAATTGCGCGAGCTTGGCCTCCGACGCGGCCGTGGGATCCGGCGCGCCTTTGGCCGAGCGGTTGGCATAATTAACATAGGCGACGATCGAATTGCCGATGCCGATGCACGACCGGCTGACCTGGTTGAGGTCGAGCGGCATCGCACGCAGGACATTCTCATCATAGGCCGTGCGCACGATCGGGCCGCCGTCGTTGGTCAGGGTCGGGGGCGCGGCCGTTCCGCTGTTGCCATCGAGGCGCTTGATCAGCGTTTCCGCCGCGGTGATCAGCGCCTCGGTATCCGACGTCGGATCGGCGCTCGCGCGCATCGGTACGGCAAGCACCGCGAAAAGCACCAAAAGACGCGTAAAACGAAATCGAACGGCCATCTTATCCCCCTTTTTGAACGGCTTTGCGAAACTCTAGGCGGCGTCTCCCCGCTTGGCCAGCCGCAATCGGCCGCCCCGATTGCGGAGGCAGCGCGCCTTGCTTAGAGTGATGTAAATAACGAAGCGGAAGGGTCCCCCACCTCGATGAACAGCCCCTATGACTGGTCGCACGATTATCGCCATCCGACGCCGTGGAACCAGCCGTTCGATCCGCTATCGCTGCCCGACATGCTGGCCGCGAGCGCCGCGCGCCAGGGCGACGCGCCGATGCTGGACTTCATGGGGCGCCGCTTTTCCTATGCCGAGGTCGCGAACGGCGTCGCCCGCGTCGCGCGCGGGCTGCAATTGCAGGGGATCGGCAAGGGCAGCCGGGTCGGCCTGTTCCTTCCCAACGTCCCGCATTATGTCGCCGCTTATTATGGCGCGCTCGCGGCCGGTGCGACGGTCGTCAATTTCTCGCCGCTCTACACCGTCGCCGAGCTCGAGGCGCAGGTCGAGGATTCGGGGACCGACACGCTGGTGACGATCAGCGCGGCGGCGCTGCTTCCCACTGCGCTGGCGGTGCTCGACGGCTCCAGCCTCAAGCGGCTGATCGTCGGATCGATCGCCGGCGGACTACCGCCCGCCAAGTCGGTGCTCTATCGGCTGTTCAAGCGCGGCGAGGTCGCGGCCCTGCCCGACGATCCGCGCGTCATCCGCTTCTCGGCGCTCACCGCCAACGACGGCCGCCCCGACCCGGTCGCGATCGACCCCGACCGGGATATCGCGTTGATCCAATATACCGGCGGCACCACCGGTACGCCGAAGGGCGCGAAGCTGACTCATCAGAATCTCACGGCCAACGCGCGGCAGGTGAATGTGATCGATCCCGATCATGACGCCGGCGACCGAATTCTGGGCGTGCTGCCCTTTTTCCACGTCTTCGCGAATACCTGCGTTCTCAACCGCACCATCCTCAACGGCGGGATGATCACGATGCTGCCGCGCTTCGACGCAAAGGCCGCGCTTCAGGCGATCACGCGGACAAAGGCGACCGCGCTTCCCGGCGTGCCGACGATGTACCAGGCGCTGCTCGATCATCCCGACCTCGCCCGGACCGACTTTTCCTCGCTGCGCGTCTGCATTTCGGGCGGCGCGCCGATGCCCGCCGAACTGCGCGAGAAATTCATCGCCGCGACCGGCGCCTCGCTCGTCGAAGGCTATGGCCTCACCGAAAGCTCGGGGGTCGTCGCGACCAACCCCTATGCCGGTCCGGTCGAGCCCGGGACGATCGGCCAGCCGATCCCCGCGACGCACATCCGCCTGCTCGACAAGGAGGACCCCGCAAAGGACGCGCCCGCTGGCGAGCCGGGCGAGCTGGCGGTCAAGGGGCCGCAGATCATGCAGGGCTATTGGAACCGCCCCGACGCCGACGCGGACAGCTTTACCGCCGACGGCTGGCTGCGCACCGGCGACGTCGCGACGATCGACGCGCAGGGCTATATCCGCATCGTCGACCGGCTGAAGGACATGATCGCCGTCGGCGGCTTCAAGGTCTATCCCAGCGTGATCGAGGCGCATCTCCACCAGCATCCGGCGGTGAAGGAGGCGATCGTGCTGGGCGTTCCCGACGCCTATCGCGGCGAGGTTCCCAAGGCGTTCGTCACGCTGGAGGACGGGTTCGAGGTTTCGGGCGAGGCGCTCGCCGCCTGGCTGAACCCGCAGCTCGGCAAGCATGAGCGGGTCAGCGCGGTCGAGGTGCGGTCGAGCCTGCCCAAGACGATGATCGGCAAGCTGGACCGCAAGGCCCTGCGCGCCGAGGCTACCGCCTGACCGGCGCTTTCGCGGCGCGGGCGACGCAGCAAGAATGTTACAATGAGATATTGTAACCTCGGTCATGTTATGCCATATCAACGCCTGCAGTTGGACCAACGGAGAATCGGGTGACCCAAGTCGCCAATCACAGCCATGCTTGGCCGCGCTTCGGCGCGCTGGTTCGAGCTGCGCGCGATTCGCGACCGCTGACGGCGCTCTCGGGCGACCAGCTCGCCATGGGCCTGTCGGGCCTGTGCCTCGTCCACTGCCTTGCCAGCACAGTCTTCTTCGCCTCGATCGCATCGGTCGGCGGAGCGCTGCTCAACCCCGTTTTCCACGAGGTCGGGCTGATCATCGCGATCGGGTTCGCGCTGATCACGCTCGTTTCGGGCGTACTCAGCCACGGCTATATGATGCCCTTCGGCGTCGGCTGCTTCGGGCTGGGCATGATGGCGGGCGCGCTGTCGCGGCCGCACGACGGCAGCGAAATCCTGGCGACGATGATCGGCGTCGCGGTCGTTGCGCTCGGCCACGACCTCAACCGCCGCGCCCGCAACTGACTCGGCCGCCAATCGCGCGGCCCGCGTAACGCCCGCCGCTTGCGGGCACCCCGCAAACGACCTACATTGGTCCCATCGGGGGCAGATAGGCGCGGACCATCGCGCACAAGGAAACGCCAATGGGCAAGCATGAACATCCGCATGTCGAGGCAACGGGCGCCTCGCTCGCCAAGGCGGCGCAGGACGCGCTCGAAAAGGGCGGCGAGGCGTGGACCGACATGCGCGCGGAGATTTTCGACGTGGTCGCCGCGATCGGCAAGCCCGCCAGCGCCTATGAAATCGCCGACATCGTGTCGCAAAAGCGCGGCAAGCGCGTCGCCCCGAACAGCGTCTATCGCATCCTCGACCTGTTCGTCGCGAACAACCTGGTCCGCCGGGTCGAGAGCGCCAATGCCTTCGTCGCGAACAGCCATCCGGGCTGCCTCCACGATTGCATCTTCCTGATTTGCGACCATTGCGGAACCGCGGTCCACGTCGACAACGACAAGCTGTCGGACGGCGTGCGCGCCGCTGCCGAGGCGACGGGCTTCGTCGCCGAGCGCCCGGTGATCGAGGTGCGCGGCAAATGCGCCGAGTGTCAATAGGCTGAAAACGACGGGCCGCAGGCCGCGCTACCCCCTTCCCACCCCGCGCTGCCGGGTCTAGGGAGACCCGAATCCTGAAACAGGGCAAAGGGGGCTGCACCCATGAACACTGTCGTCATCCGCGAGGACGATCTGATCGAAACGATCGCCGACGCGCTCCAGTACATCAGCTATTTTCATCCGATGGATTATATCCGCGCGCTCGGCGCGGCCTATGAGCGCGAGGTATCGCCCGCCGCGAAGGACGCGATGGCGCAGATCCTGTCGAACAGCCGCATGTGCGCGGAGGGGCACCGCCCGATCTGCCAGGACACCGGCATCGTCACCGTCTTCATCAAATGGGGCATGGACTGCCGCCTCGACAGCCCGCGCAGCCTGCAGCAGGTCGTCGACGAAGGCGTCCGCAAGGCCTATCTCCACCCCGACAACAAGCTGCGTGCCTCGATCCTCGCCGACCCGGCCTTCAGCCGCGTGAATACCAAGGACAACACGCCCTCGGTGCTGAATGTCGAGATGGTGCCCGGCAGCAAGGTCGTGATCGACGTCGCCGCAAAGGGCGGCGGCAGCGAGAACAAATCGAAGTTCAAGATGATGAACCCGTCGGATTCGATCGTCGACTGGGTGCTGGAAATGGTGCCGCAGATGGGCGCGGGCTGGTGCCCGCCGGGCATGCTCGGCATCGGCATCGGCGGCACCGCCGAAAAGGCGATGCTGCTGGCGAAACAGTCGCTGATGGACCCGATCGACATGACCGAACTGCTGGCACGCGGTCCGTCGAACCCGACCGAAGAGCTGCGCATCGAACTGTATGAAAAGGTCAACGCGCTCGGCATCGGCGCGCAGGGGCTCGGCGGCCTCGCGACCGTGCTCGACATCAAGATCGCCGACTGGCCGACGCACGCCGCGTCAAAGCCCGTCGCGATGATCCCCAACTGCGCCGCGACCCGCCACGCGCATGTGACGCTCGACGGCAGCGGCCCGGCCTTCCTCGAACCGCCGGTGCTCGCCGACTATCCGCAGATCGACTGGGCGCCCGACAAGGCGGCGATCCGCGTCGATCTCGACACGCTCACGCCCGAAGTGGTCGCAAGCTGGAAGCAGGGCGACCGCATCCTGCTCAACGGCAAGATGCTCACCGGCCGCGACGCCGCGCACAAGCGCATCGCCGACATGCTCGCCAAGGGCGAGGAGCTGCCCGTCGAGTTCAAGGGCCGCGTCATCTATTATGTCGGCCCCGTCGACCCGGTCGGCGAGGAAATCGTCGGCCCCGCCGGCCCGACCACCGCGACGCGCATGGACAAGTTCATGGACATGATGCTGGACCAGGGCCTGCTCGCCTGTGTCGGCAAAGCCGAACGCGGCCCCGCCGCGACACAGGCGATCGCCAAGCACAAGAGCGCCTATCTGATGGCGGTCGGCGGCGCGGCCTATCTGGTCGCGCGCGCGATCAAGGGCAGCAAGGTCGTCGGCTTCGCCGACCTCGGCATGGAGGCGATCTACGAATTCGAGGTCAAGGACTTCCCCGTCACCGTCGCGGTCGACAGCGAGGGCCAGAATGTCCACGTCAACGCGCCGCTCGTATGGCAAAAGCGGATCAGGGACGAAGGCTTGCTGGAAAAGGCCTGAGGCAAGGGGGCGGGACATGGCGAAGAGCGAAACGATCGACCTCTACTCGCCCCTCCCGCCCGACGCGATCGCCCGCAAGCTGAAGGCGATCATGGACGATCCGATGGAGGACGCACAGGCGCGCGTCTTCGGCAGCGGCAGCCAATATGACATGACGCTGCGCTATGCGCGGCGCAACATCCAGAACACGATGGCGCCGCAACTCGATGCGACGATGGAACCCGAAGGGGCCGGCACGCGGATCAGCGGCACGCTGGGCCAGACGAGGGCGGGCCGGATGTTTCCCTTCGTCTGGCACGGCTTCCTGTCGCTGTTCGTGATCGTCGGCGTATCGGTCGCCTGGTTCGCCCCCGACGCCCTGCTGTTCGGCGTCATCTTTGCCGGCATCCCCGTGCTGATGATGGTCATGGGCGCCATCGCCTTTCGCGCGGGCGGCAAGGGCGAGACCGACAAGGCGGAGATACTCGCCTTCCTGAGGCGCGAACTGGACGCGAGGCCGGCCGCATGAGTGTCACCCTCACCCCGATCGGCCAGGTCCGCGGCGGCCGCGCGGAGGCCATCGACGATGATTGGGGCGCCAGCCGGGCACGGATCGAGCTCGACCCCGCGCGCTTCACGCCCGACGCCCTCGCCGGGCTCGCCGATTTCAGCCATGCCGAGGTCATCTTTCTTTTCGACCGCGTGCCCGACGACAGGATCGAAACCGGCGCGCGTCATCCGCGCGGCCGCGCCGACTGGCCGCTCGTCGGCATCTTTGCCCAGCGCGGCAAGAATCGCCCCAACCGCCTGGGCCTGACCACCTGCCGCATCGTCCGGGTCGACGGGCTGGTGGTGGAGGTCGAGGGGCTCGATGCGATCGACGGCACGCCGGTACTCGACATCAAGCCGGTGATGGTGGAGTTTCTTCCGCGCGAGGACGTGCGCCAGCCCGACTGGTCGCACGCGCTGATGCAGGATTATTGGGAAAAGCCAGAGCCACAATCACAGCAATAACCATAGCGACAAAGGGGTGCACCATGCGCGATGATGATCAGACGTTCCAAACGATGCTCGAACGGCGCGGGGTTCTGCGCGGCGCGGCGATGCTGGGCGCAGGAGCCGCCGTCATGAGCCCGCTGCCCGCGCTCGCCGCGAGCAGCCAGAGCGCCGCGATCCGCAAGGCGGCCGAGGCGGGCAAGGACGCGTCGATCAAGCGGCTGCGCGACTGGATCGCCCTCCCCTCGATCGCGGCCGAGAATCGCAACATGCCCGAAGGTGCGGCCTATATGGCCGAGCTTGCGAAGGATGCCGGCTTCACCAACGTTGAAATCGTGCCCACCGATGGCCATCCCGGCGTCTTCGGCACGATCGACGTCGGCGCGAAGCGCACGATCGGCATCTATTTCATGTATGACGTGAAACAGTTCGACCCCGCCGAATGGTCGTCGCCGCCGCTGGAAGGCAAGATGGTCGACAAGCCCGGCTTCGGCCAGTCGATCGTCGGCCGCGGCGCGGTGAACCAGAAGGGCCCCGAGTCGACCTTCCTCGCCGCGCTTCACGCCATCCGCGCCGCAAAGGCCAAGCTGCCCGTCAACATCGTGCTGATCTGCGAGGGCGAGGAGGAAATCGGTTCGCCGCACTTCCGCCAGGTCGCGACCAAGCCCAACGTCCTCGCCGCGCTCAAGAAATGCGACGGCATCTTCATTCCCTTCGCCTCGCAGGACAAGACGGGCGCCGTCGACGTCAATCTGGGGTCGAAGGGGATCATCGAACTCGAACTGATCGCGAGCGGCGCGAAATGGGGCCGTGGGCCAAAGGGCGACGTCCATTCCAGCCTGAAGGCGATGATCGATTCGCCCGCATGGCGGCTGGTGCAGGCGCTGCAGACGCTCGTCACGCCCGACGGCAACACCCCGGCGATCGACGGCTGGTTCGAAAATGTCCGCCCGCTGACCGAGCGGGAAAAGACCCTGATCCGCCAGGCCGCGAAGGGCGCCGACGAAGCCGCCGAGAAACAGGCGCTGGGGGTCAACACCTGGATCGACAATCTCAGCTACGACAATGCGCTGATCCGCCTCGCGCAGGAACCGACGGTCAATATCGAGGGGCTGGTCGCGGGCTATACCGGGCCCGGCGGCAAGACGATCCTTCCCGGCCGCGCGGTCGCGAAGCTCGACCTGCGTCTCGTTCCCAACCAGACGCGCGCGGAAGCGGAGAAAAAGCTTCGCGCGCACCTCGACAAACATGGCTTCACCGATGTCGAGATGAACGTCTCGGGCGGCTACGATCCGACCGAGGTCGCCGAGGACAGCATCCTCGTCCGCACCGAACTCGCGACCTACAAACAGCTCGGCATCACCGCGAATATCAACGCGCGGCTTGCCGGAAGCTGGCCGGGCGCGACCTTCACCGCGCCGCCCGTATCGATCCCCGCCGCGCATTTCGGCATCGGCCACGGGTCGGGCGCGCACGCCCCGAACGAATATTATCTGATCGATTCGACCAATCCCAAGGTCGCCGGCCTTGTCGATGCGACGATAGGCTTCGTCGAATTTCTCTACACGCTCGCGGCGATGAAGTGAGCGAACGGATGGGCGGGCTGAACGGCGTCGCGCATGTCATCCTGACGGCGGGCGACTTCGCCCGCTCGACGGCTTTCTGGCGCGACGTCATCGCCTATCTCGGGCTCAAGAAAGTGCTTGATACCGACTATATGCTCTATGGCGTCGGTGGCCGCACCGCGATCGGCATCCGCACGCCCAGTCCCGAGAATGCCGGAAAGCGCTTCGATCAGGGCGCGCCCGGGCTGCACCATGCCTGCTTCCGGATGCGCGACCGCGCGGCGGTCGACGCCATCCACGATTTCCTGAAGGGCCGGGAAGATATCCATATCGTCCACGGTCCGCAGGAGGAGCCGTGGGCGCCCGGCTATTATTCGATCCTGTTCGAGGATCCCGACGGCATCCGCATCGAATTCAACCATGTTCCGGGGACGGGACTGCTGGTCGAGGGTGAGGAAATCGGCGGCGCCGACGTCTTCGACGGCAGCTAGCGGCCGCAAACCCCCAGGAGCCGAAACCCCAGAAACCAAAACCCCTGAAACCGAAACCTAGAAGCCGTATACCAGCGTGAAGCGCGTCAGCGTGTCGACCTTTTCGATCCCCGGCCGGGGGTTGGTGTCGATTTCCGCCGAATAGGCGACGCGCGCTGACAGCGCCGTCGTCAGCTTCGCGTTGAGCGCGGTCAGCGAACTGGTCGAGGTGTTGCGTTCGCCGACGATCGTCGAGGCGACCTGCGTCAGCCGCAGCGTCGGCGACAATTGCCACCCGAAGTCCAGCCCGGCGAGCCCGGTCAACTCGCTGTCGCGATCGCCGCGCACGAAATCGGTCTGCCGCCAGGTCGGGCCGCCCTTCACGCTCAGCGACATCGCCTTGCCGTCGATCAGCTTGTAACCGAGCCCGCCCGAGACGTTCCAGCGCCTGTCGTAACCCAGGATGCGATCCTGCTCCCAGCGGACGAGTCCATAGGCGAAGCCGCGGTCGCTGACCTTATATTGCGGCTCGGCCTCGGCAAGGAAGCGCTCGACCGAGGTACGGCCGTTCGTCCGCTGATAATCCGCCTGCGCGCGAACCTTGTAATTCCAGTCGATGCCCTTGCGCGCCAGCGCGAGACCGGCGCTGAGACCCTTCGAGCGCGTGTTGCCCGTGGCGAGCGACGCACCGATCTGTCCCTCGCCCTTCCAGTTTTCCCAGATTTTCGCCGCAGCCAGCTTCGCGCGTGCCGCGGCGGCCGCCTCATCCCGGATCCGCTGCCGTTCGGTGCGATAGGCGAGCACGCGGACGTCGATCTCCCCCGCCTGCTCGGGGTTCGTCTCCTTCGCCAGCTTGGCGACCGCCTCGACATCGCCGTCCTTGCCGCTCGCAATCGCGGCCGCGAGCAACTCGCCCACCGGGTCCGGCGGCGCGGCCAGCGGATCTGCGCTCCGGCGATAGGCGATCAGCGCGTTGAGTTCGCCGAGGCTCGCCGGATTGGCCATCCGCGCATATTTGACCACTGCCTCGACATCGGCGTCCTCGCCGCTCGCAAAGGCGGCGTCGATCATCGCGCGCACCGCATCGGGCAGCGGCGGATCGGGCGGTACCAGCATAGTCGGGACCGGACCCATCAGCACAGGGTCGACAAGCGCCGGATTCGGCTGCAGCGGATCGACGGGCTCCTGCGCCGCATGGGCTGGCTGCACGGAGAGCGCAAGCAGGCCAAGGGCCGCGAAACGGGGGAGAGCGGTCATCGAAGCCTCCTTGATTGAAGATCGCGTTGGTTAGATCGCTGGACGACACCCTAAGAGCGCATCCAAGCTTTCCATAACCTGAAAGAGGCTGGCATTTCCACCCCGGCTGCCCCATCTGCAATCCTATGCTGATCGCCATCATCGCCATTTTCTGCGCCGGCGTCGGCAATTTCGCGATGCATCGCGCCTTCATGGACAGCGACGATCCGCTGATACAGCAAATGGTGAGGCCGCTGGCCGACAAGGTCGGGCCGCACGTCACCTATATTTTCGAGTTCCTGCTGCTCGTCGGCGCAATGGCGATCGCGACGCGCAACTGGTTCACCGCGCTGCTGCTCTATGGCCTCTATACCATCTTCAACGCGATGGCGTTCAGCTGGGTGATGCACCGACCGCGATAGGCGCGATCACGCGACGCCGTGATACCACCAGACGCCGTCGCGATCTTCCTTGCGGACGCGGCCTTCGACCTCCAGCCGCTTCAGATGCGCGAAGGCTTCGCCGGTCGCCAGGCTCTGGTTGTGACCGCCGATCGGACGGTTGAAGAGCAGGGGAAAGCTGTCGACGGCGCGCATGGGCTTTTCGGCGATCGCCTCGGCCAGCTTGTACAGCCGCATGCGATGCTCGTCGCGCAGCGCCATCAGGCGGACGTGCAGGCCCTTGAACGGCTCGCCATGCGCGGGGCACACGATCAGGTCGTTCGGCAGCGTGGCCAGCAGCTTGTCGATCGACGACAGCCATTCGCCCAGCGGGTCGGCGTCGGGTTCGGTGATGTTCACCGACACGTTCGAACTGATACGCGGCAGCACCTGGTCGCCCGATACCAGCACGCCCTCGCGCTCGTTCCACAGGCAGGCATGTTCGGGGCTGTGTCCCGACCCGACGACCACCCGCCACTGATGCTTGCCGAAATCGATACGCTGTCCGTCGACGATGCGGACATAGCTGCGCGGCAGGGCGAAGATCATGCGCTGGAACATGTTCCAGCCGCGCGCCCGCTGCTCCTCGATCGCCGCCTCGTCCCACCCGGCGGCGCGCGACTGCGCGATCACTTCGTCGGGTGCGGTGTCGCTCGAATCGGCGACGATTGCACGCGCGGTGAGCATTTCTCCGCGCGTCATCCACAATTGCACGCCCTGCTTCTTCGCGATCCAACCCGCCAGGCCGATGTGATCGGGGTGCAGATGCGTGCCGAAAACGCGGGTTATCCGCCGATCCGCAAGCGCGCCGGCGTACAGCGCCTTCCACGCGTCAGAACAGATCGTTAGACAAATACCCGTATCAACAACAGCCACCCCCTCCCCGCGATCGTCGGCGTCGTCGAGCAGCCAGCTGTTGATATGGCCGAGCGAGCCCGGCATCGGCAGGCGCGCCCAGCTGATCCCGTTGGCGATACGGATCGTCTCTCCCGCACCGGGCGCGGCGTCGCCCCACGGATAGGTGAGACCCGCGTGACTGGTGGCGGTAAAGCTGTCGTCCTGGGTCAGCGAAGCGTCCGGCGAGCCGCTGGCCGCCGGGATGTTGTCGTCATCGCCCCCCGCCACGCGGTCAGCCCTGCGCTTCGTCGGTTTCCCCGGCGGCGAGCGCTTCGACAGCCGCGGCGCGTTCGGCGCGCAGCTCTTCGAGCAATGCCTCGCGGTCGCCTTCGAGGCGGCTGTCCTCGGGCGCCTTGATGCCGGCCTTCTTCGCAGCCTTGGCGACCAGCGCGTCCAGCTCGCGCTGCGAGCAGAGGCCCAGAGTCACCGGATCCTTCGGCACGATGTTCGCGCTGTTCCAGTGGCTGCGGTCGCGGATTGCGCCGATCGTGTTGCGCGTGGTGCCGATCAGCTTGCCGATCGCGCCGTCCGAAACCTCAGGATGATTCTTCAGGATCCAAGCGATGCCGTCGGGCTTGTCCTGCCGCTTGCTCACCGGCGTGTAGCGCGGTCCGCGGGTACGGCGAATCGTATCCTGCGCCTGCTTGGTCATCTTGAGCTTGTAGTTCGGGTCCTGCTGACCCTTTTCGATCTCTTCCATCGACAGTTCATGCGCGCGGACGGGGTCGCGGCCGGTATATTTGGTCGCCGCGGTCTCGTCGGCGATCGCCTGAACCTCAAGGATGTGGATGCCGCAATATTCGGCGATCTGGACAAAGGTGAGGCCGGTGTTGTCGACCAGCCAGGCGGCGGTCGCGTGCGGCATCAACGGGGTTGCATCGGCATTGGCCATGACTGCTCTCCAAAAGCGCAAATAATAAGGGCCGCCCCTCGCGGGGCGGCCGGACATTGGCGGCGGATATATGCCGGTTTGACCAAAGGGGCAAGTGCGGGGATTCAGCGTGCCGCGCGGACACTTGCGCCGGGGGTGCGGGGCGCCCGCGCCTCAGTCTTCACGGGCCCATCCGGCGACCGGGTGGCTGCTAGGCCGCCATCGCCACATAGCCGGGTTTTGCCTCGATCCGCGCTATCCATTGCCTGATGCCCGGACAGTCGCCAAGGTCGAACAGCCCGCTCTCCTCGGCGACATGGGTATAGGCATAGAGCGCGATATCGGCGAGCGAGATGTCCTGTCCCGCCAGCCAGTCGTGCGTCGCCAGATGCCCGTCCATCAGAGCAAGCGCGGCCCGCCCCGCCTCCTGCTTTGCGGGAATCAGCGCACGCTGCAGGTCGGAGAGATTCTCCTCGCCGATCCAGCGCATCCAGAAACGCAGGGTCGCGACATTCGGTTCGTGATTATATTGTTCCCAGAACATCCAGCGCAGCATGTCGGCGCGCTCGAACGGGTCATGCGGGACGAGATGCGTTCCCTCGGCCAGCCAGAAGCAGGCGGCATTGCTTTCGGGCAAGAAGCGATCGCCGATCTGAAGCACCGGAATCCGCCCGTTCGCATTGACCCCAGCGAGGAAATCGGGGGTCCGCGTCTCCCCCTTCATGATGTCATATTCGCGCCTCTCGATCGCCATGTCGAGGAACGCCGCGGTCAGGCGGATCTTGTAGCAATTACCGCTTGCCGCATATTCGTGAAGGATCGGCCCGTCGCTCATGTCACGCCCTCCCGCCCCTTAGTACAGCGTCATGCGACCGTGAGCACGATCTTCCCGACATGCGCGCCCGCCTGCATCCGCGCATGCGCGGCCGCGGCTTCGGCGAGCGGGAAGCTCTGGTCCATCGCCGGCTTCCACCCGCCATCGGACAGGCGCGGCCACAGCGTGCGATGAATCTCGTCGGCGAGCAAAGCCTTGAACTCCGCGCTCCGCGCCCGCAGCGTCGACCCGGTCATGGTGAGCCGGCGGCGCATAAGAGACGAGATGTCGATCTCCACCTTCGCGCCGCGCTGGAACGCGATCGTCACATGCCGCCCGTCTTCGGCCAGGCACTGGAGATTGCGCGGGACGTAATCGCCGCCAACCATGTCGATCACGACCTCGACACCCTTGCCGCCGGTAAAGGCCTTAACCGCCTCCACATAATCCTCGGACGAGTAATCGATGGCCAATTCGGCGCCGAGAGCACGCGCGGCATCGCATTTTTCAGCGCTCCCGCAGGTGACGATCACCCCGATCCCGAACAATTTGCACAGCCCGATCGCGGTCGTTCCGATGCCGCTGGTGCCGCCGTGGACCAGAACTGTCTCACCCTCACGGACATAGGCGCGCTCGAACAGATTGTGCCAGACCGTAAAGACCGTCTCGGGCAGCGCCGCGGCTTCCTCCATCGAAAAGCCGCGCGGCACCGGCAGGCAGATCCCGACCGGCGCGACGCAATATTCGGCATAACCCCCGCCGGCAACAAGCGCACAGACCGACTGCCCCAGCAGTTCGGGATCGCCGCCCGGCCCGACCGCGACGACCACGCCCGCGATTTCCAGCCCCGGCAGGTCGGACGCGCCCGGCGGCGGCGGATAAAAGCCCATGCGCTGCAGCACGTCGGGGCGGTTGACCCCCGCCGCCGCAACGCGGATCAGCGCTTCGCCCGGTCCCGGCTGCGGCACCGCACGCGTCTCCGCCTCCAGCACATCGGGCCCGCCCGGCTCGCGGATCGCGACGGCGGTCATCGTTGCGGGCACGTTAGTCACTGATATTCCCCCACTTTACTCGGGCATCCCCACAACGCCCTTGCCCCGCCTTATTGACAGAGGTGCGACACGGGTCAACAGTCGCGCGCCTTTTATAGGGGGCAAAAGCGCGAGAGGACACGCCATGGACGATGACGACCTTCCCCGCCGCCGCGACGACACACTCGCCGCGCTGATCAAACAGTCGCTCGATCCGCTGTCGGTCGAGGAGCTCGACGAACGCATCGCCGTACTTGAGACCGAGATTGCCCGTGCCAAGGCCCACAAAGCCGCCGCAGGTAGTTTCAAGGCAAGCGCCGAGGCCCTGTTCAAAAAGGGCTGACGCAAACCGCGAAAGCCATTGGTACCAATCTGGTTCCAATCCCCATCGTTACTAAGATTTTGTTGACCAAATTTTGGTCTCATCACGCCCATGAGGGAGAGCAGGGGTGCGATGTCCGGATAGATCGAGCGACGAGCCCGCGCGGCTGCGCGCGCTGGCCGAATATCGGATCGACGAAAAGGCGGGGCTGCCGAGCCTCGACCCGATCGTCGACATGGCCGTGCGCATCTTCGACTGCCCCGCCGCCGCGGTGAACATGATCGGCCACGACCATGTCTTCCTCGCGGCCAATTATGGCATCGACGAGTATGAGGAAGGGCGCGACGTCAGCTTTTGCGCGCACGCGATCAACCAGGATGATGTCATGGTGGTCGAGGATACGGCGCTCGACCCCCGCTTCCACGACAATCCGGCGGTGCTGTCAGGCGCGGTGCGTTTCTATGCCGGAATTGCGCTGAAAGCGCCTTCGGGCCACGCGCTCGGCGCGCTCTGCCTGCTCGACCACCAACCGCACGCCTCGTTCGGCGCAGAGGATCGCGCGCGGCTGAAACAGCTTGCAGGACTCGTGTCCGACAAGCTGGAGCTTCGCCGCCTCGAAGCCATCGCGGAGGTGCACCCGAGCCGGTTCGAAGCGAGCGCCGCGACCTCCCCAAACGCGATCATCTGCTTCGACGACCGCGCGCGGATCAGCGCATGGAACGGCGCAGCCTCGCAGATGTTCGGCCGCTCGGCAGACGAGATGATCGGTCATTCGGTCGATATCCTGATCGCCGAGGAGGACCGCGGGCTGGTCCATGGCGCGATCGACGATGTCCTTCACGGCGGCACGCCCTGCGCCGCCGCGACGCCGCTGACGGGCCTTCGCCGCAGCGGCGAGCGGTTCGCGGGCGAACTCCATTGGTCGCGCTGGCCCGAGGGCGATACGATGCACTTCGGCGCGATCATTCGCGACATGACCGAAAAGCTGCGCGAACATGACGCGCTCTATCGCCTCGCCAATCACGACAGCCTGACCGGGCTTCCCAACCGCAACCTCCTCCACACGCGCCTGTCCGACGCGTTCGGCGCGGGCGGAAGCCCTGCGGTGATCGTCACCGACCTCGGCGGCTTCACCGACGTCAACAACACGCTCGGCCATGACGCCGGCGACCTTGTACTGAAGACGATCGCCGAGCGTATTCGCGCGACCGTTCCCGAACCCGGGCTGCTTGCCCGGATCGGCGGCACGATATTCGCGACCCTGACCGACGAGGGCAATCCGCTCCGGCTACAGGCGCTGACCGCCGGCATCCTCGCTGCGATCGCGCGGCCGATCGTCGTCGACGGACACGAGGTCCGGCTTTCGGGGAATTGCGGCATCGCGATCGCTCCCGATCACGGCGAAAATCACGACGAACTGATCACCAGCGCCGAACTCGCGCTGTTCCAGGCACGCAGCGGCGGGCGCGGCGGCAGCCTGATCTTTACCCCGCATCTGCGTGCCGAAGCCGTCGCGCGGCGCATGTATGACGCCGAACTCCACCGCGCCTTCGAACGCCACCAGTTCGCGCTCTTCTACCAACCGCAGGTCCGTCTCGTCGACGGCGCGCTTGTCGGCGCCGAGGCGCTGATTCGCTGGAAGCATCCGGAACGCGGCCTCCTCCGCCCCGCATCCTTCCTTCCCGCGCTCGACGCGGGCGTACTCGCCGAGCCGGTCGGACGCTGGGTGCTGGAAACCGCATGCGCGCAGGCAGCCGAATGGCGGCGGATCGACCCCGACTTCCGGATGAGCATCAACCTGTCGACCGCACAATTCCGGTCCGGCGAACTCGAATGGCAAATCCGCGACGCGCTTGAACGATACAGCCTGCCCGCCGATGCGCTCGAGCTCGAAATCACCGAGAATATCCTGCTCCACCGGCAGGAGGATATTTTGGCGCAGCTCCAGAATATCCGCAGCCTCGGCGCCGGCCTGTCGTTCGACGATTTCGGTACCGGTTTCGCGTCGCTGAACCTGTTGCGCAACTATCCGGTCAACCATATCAAGATCGACAAGAGCTTTACCCGCCTCGTCCGGTCGTCGCCCCGTGACCGCGTGATCGTCGTCGGGCTGATCGACATGGCACGTCACCTCGACATCGGGGTCGTGGCCGAAGGCGTCGAGAGTGTGGAGGATGCCGAATTCCTGCAAGCGCACGGCTGCGCAGAGGCGCAAGGCTATTATTTCGGCGAGCCCATTCCAGCCGCTATCTTCGCCGACCGCTATCTCGAGACGATGCCGCGCGCCTCGCGCGCCTGACGCTCCCGGCGCGCGCAATTTCTCAACGCGCCGTTAACCATAGCGCAATCCTGTCATCGTAATTTCACATAGCCGACCGCTTTTCCCTTGCGGTGGGGCGGCGGCATCGCCACGTTACCTTCCTAAGGGGACCGCCATCTCCCAGGCTTGGTCCCCGCAAGGAGACACATACCATGCCGTCTTTTTCGGAATCGCTCGAAAAGACCCTCCACAATGCTCTGAAGGCCGCGTCGGAGCGGCACCATGAATATGCGACCCTCGAGCATCTGCTCTATGCCCTGATCGATGACGATCATGCGGCGGAGGTGATGCGCGCGTGCGGCGTCGCGCTCGACGATCTGCAATCGGCGGTCGTCCATTATCTAGACACCGAACTCGACAGCCTGAAGGTCGAGGGGCACAGCGACCCCTCCCCCACCAGCGGTTTCCAGCGCGTCGTCCAGCGCGCGATCCTGCATGTCCAGTCGTCGGGCAAGGATGAGGTGACGGGCGCCAACGTTCTCGTCGCGCTTTTCTCCGAACGCGAATCCTACGCCGTCTATTTCCTGCAGCAGCAGGACCTGACGCGCCTCGACGCCGTTTCATATCTCAGCCACGGTGTCGGCAAGGGCGGCAAGCCCTCGCCGCAGGCCGAGCCGGAGGAAAAGGAAGAGGCGAAGGAAAAGAGCGAGGGCAAGAACAAGAAGGAAACCGCGCTCGACCAGTTCACCGTCAACCTCAACGAAAAGGCCAAGGGCGGCAAGGTCGACCCCTTGATCGGCCGCAGTGCCGAGGTCGACCGCACGATCCAGATCCTCTGCCGCCGCAGCAAGAACAACCCGCTCTATGTCGGCGATCCCGGCGTCGGCAAGACCGCGATCGCCGAAGGCCTCGCGCGCAAGATCATCGAGGGCGACGTGCCGGAGGTGCTCCTGCCCGCGGTCATCTATTCGCTCGACATGGGCGCGCTTCTCGCGGGCACGCGCTACCGCGGCGATTTCGAGGAACGGCTGAAACAGGTCGTCTCCGAACTCGAAGGCCTGCCGCACGCGATCCTGTTCATCGACGAGATCCACACGGTGATCGGTGCCGGCGCAACCAGCGGCGGCGCGATGGATGCGTCGAACCTGCTGAAGCCCGCACTGTCGGGCGGCGTCATCCGCTGCATCGGTTCGACCACCTACAAGGAGTTCCGCAACCACTTCGAAAAGGACCGCGCGCTGCTGCGTCGGTTCCAGAAGATCGACGTGATCGAGCCGAGCATCGAGGATACGAAGAAAATCCTCGCCGGCCTGCGCGAAGCCTTCGAGAGCCATCACAACGTCAAATATACCGCCGATGCGATCAACGCGGCGGTCGAGCTGTCGTCACGCTACATCAACGACCGCAAGCTGCCCGACAAGGCGATCGACGTGATCGACGAAGTCGGCGCGATGCAGATGCTCGTCCCGCCGTCGAAGCGCCGCAAGACGATCACCGCGAAGGAGATCGAGGCGGTGATCGCGACGATGGCGCGTATTCCGCCCAAATCGGTGTCGAGCGACGACAAGAAGGTACTCGAAACGCTCGAGACCGATCTGAAGCGCGTCGTTTTTGGCCAGAACACCGCGATCGAGGTGCTGTCGTCGGCGATCAAGTTGAGCCGTGCGGGCCTGCGCGATCCCGAGAAGCCGATCGGCAACTATCTCTTCTCGGGCCCGACCGGGGTCGGCAAGACCGAAGTCGCAAAGCAGCTCGCGTCGATCATGGGCATCCCGCTCCAGCGGTTCGACATGTCCGAATATATGGAACGCCACTCGGTGAGCCGCCTGATCGGTGCGCCTCCGGGCTATGTCGGCTATGATCAGGGCGGCCTGCTGACCGATGCGATCGATCAGAATCCGCACTGCGTGCTGCTGCTTGACGAAATCGAAAAAGCGCATCCCGACCTGTTCAACATCCTGTTGCAGGTGATGGACAACGGACGCCTGACCGACCACCACGGCAAGACGGTCGATTTCCGGAACGTCATCCTGATCATGACGACCAATGCGGGTGCCAGCGACATGGCACGCGAGTCGATCGGCTTCGGCAACTCGACCCGGGAGGATGTGCAGGAGGAGGCGGTGAAACGGATGTTCACCCCGGAATTCCGTAACCGCCTCGATGCGATCGTGCCCTTTGGCTATCTGCCGCCCGAGGTTGTGACGCGCGTTGTCGACAAGTTCATCCTGCAGCTCGAACTGCAGCTTGCCGACCGCAACGTCCACATCCAGCTCGACGATCCGGCGCGCCAGTGGTTGACCGGCAAGGGCTATGACAAGCTGTACGGCGCGCGCCCGATGGGCCGCCTGATCCAGGAAAAGATCAAGCAGCCGCTCGCCGAGGAGTTGCTCTTCGGCAAGCTCGTCCACGGCGGCGAGGTCAAGGTGAAGCTGAAGGAAGGCGAGGATGCCAAGGTCGGCAACCCGCTGACCTTTGAAATCACCCCCGCCGCGCCGAAGGCAGGCAAGGGCAAAGCAAAGGCGAAGGCCGAGAAATCGGCTGAATAATCCGACTTGCCCCCTCCCGTAAACGAGAGGGGGCAGTCGGACTCGATGGCTTGCGGCCAGTCGCGGAAGCAAGACCATTCACACCCGCGCCTGCCCGCTTAGACGTCAGCCGCAAGCAGGCGGGTTACTGCCCTCGCATTTCGGCCCGACATCGCCTATATCATTTCCCATGTACGACTATGTCTCCGTTACCGCCGACGAGGCGTCCGCCCCTGCCCGCGTTCGCGACGGCACGATCAAGCTGCACGACGAGGCGGGATTTGCCGGGATGCGCAAGGCGGGCCGGCTTTCGGCTGAAATCCTCGACGCGCTCGTCCCCTTCGTTCAGCCAGGGGTGACCACCGGCGCGATCGACGACCTCGTCCGCACGATGATGCTCGACGGCGGCGGCATTCCCGCAACGCTGGGCTATCGCGGTTTCACGCGTAGCTGTTGCACCAGCATCAACCATGTCGTCTGCCACGGCATTCCGGACGACAAGCCGCTGCGCGACGGCGATATCGTCAATATCGACGTCACCAGCATCGTCGACGGCTGGCACGGCGACACTAGCCGCATGTATCTGGTCGGCGACGTGCCGATCAAGGCGAAGCGGCTGGTCGACGTCACCTATGAATGCCTGATGCTGGGCATCGAGCAGGCGAAACCGGGCAATCGCATGGGCGACGTCGCGCACGCGATTCAGCAGCACGCGGAGCGGCACCGCTATTCGGTCGTGCGCGATTTCTGCGGCCACGGGCTCGGCCAGATGTTCCATGACGCCCCCGAAGTCGTCCACGCCGGTCGCCCCGGCACCGGCCCCGAACTTCGTCCTGGCATGTTCTTCACGATCGAGCCGATGATCAACACCGGCAAATATGCGGTGAAGATGCTCCCCGACGGTTGGACCGCGGTCACCCGCGACCGCAGCCTGTCGGCGCAGTTCGAACATAGCATCGGCATCACCGAGACCGGCTGCGAAATCTTCACCGCCAGCCCCAAGGGCCTGAACGCGCCGCACTGGAACTGACGCGTCCGCCAGGGACCGTCCGCCAAATCTCCGCTTGCCAATCCACCCTTCGGGGCGCAGTCTTGACGTTAACGTCAACGATAGGCGTGGGAGAAGGATATGGCGAAACGGGTCTTGAAGGCTGCGCTGCTGGGCTGCGCGGTACTGGCATTGTCGGCATGCAACGCATCGAAGAACGACAGCATCTCGGGCGGCGGGTCGCTCGACGAGGCGGAAAAGGCCAGCGAGGCCCTGCTCAAGACCGGCGGCAACGGCGATAACTGGGCCGGCATCGGTTACAGCTATGACGAACAGCGTTTCAGCCCGCTCACCGATATCAACGACAAGAATGTCGGCCAACTCGGCATCGCCTGGTTCGCCGACCTCGAGGACGCACGCGGACAGGAAGCAACCCCGGTCGTCGTCGACGGGGTGCTCTATGTCAGCCACGCCTGGTCGAAGGTCGACGCGTGGGACGCCGCGACCGGCAAGAAGCTCTGGAGTTTCGATCCCAAGGTGCCCGGCGAACGCGCGGTCAGCGCCTGCTGCGACGTCGTCAATCGCGGCGTTGCGGTGTGGGGCGACAAGGTTATCTTCGCGACGCTCGACGGTCGCCTGATCGCGCTCGACAAAAAGAGCGGCAAGGAACTTTGGTCGACGCAAACCTTCGACACGTCGAAACCCTATACGATCACCGGGGCACCGCGCGTCGTGAAGGACATGGTGCTGATCGGCAATGGCGGCGCTGAGTTCGGCGTGCGCGGTTATGTCACCGCTTATGACGCCGACACCGGCAAGGAGCGCTGGCGTTTCTACACCGCCCCCAATCCGAAGAAGGAAAAGGACGGCGCGGCCAGCGACGACATCTTCGCGTCCAAGGCCAACGCAACCTGGTCCGACAAAGGCGAGTGGCAGACCTCGGGCGGCGGCGGCACCGTGTGGGACGCGATCGTCTACGACAAGGATCTCGACCAGATCTATCTCGGCGTCGGCAACGGCAATCCGTGGAACCACGGGACGCGGTCAAATGGCGAGGGCGACAACTGGTTCCTGTCCTCGGTCGTCGCGCTCGACGCCACGACCGGCAAGTATAAGTGGCACTATCAGGAAACCCCGGCCGAGACGTGGGACTATACCGCGACCCAGCCGATCATCCTTGCCGAGCAGGCAGTGAACGGCAAGCCGACGAAGGTGCTGTACCATGCGCCGAAGAACGGCTTTTTCTTCACGATCGACCGCACGAACGGCAAGCTGATCGATGCCAAGCCCTTCGTCGACGGGATCAACTGGGCGACGGGCTACGACATGGCCACCGGCCGCCCGATCGAGAATCCGGAATCGCGCTTCTACAAGACCGGCAAGCCCTTCATCGCGGTCCCGGGCGCGCTCGGTGCGCATAACTGGCACCCGATGAGCTTCAATCCGGCGACGGGCCTCGTCTACATCCCGGCGCAGCAGATTCCGCAGGGCTATCTTGCCGACATGGATGAGCTCGACAAGCGCAAGGTGCTGGGCTTCAACGTCGGCACCTCGCTCAACAAGACGATGCTTCCCGACGACAAGGCCGCGTTCAAGGCCGCGGTTGCCGCGACCACCGGGCGCCTCGGCGCCTTCGACCCGCGCACCGGCAAGGTCGCATGGGCCGTCGACTATCCCGCCGCGTGGAACGGCGGCACGATGACGACGGCGGGCAACCTGGTCTTCCAGGGCACCAGCACCGGCCGCTTCCGTGCCTATACCGCCGACACCGGCAAGCAGTTGCTCGATCTCGACATGCAGTCGGGGATCGTCAGCGCACCGTCGACCTTCCGCGTCGGCGGCGTGCAATATGTCGCGTTCCAGACCGGCAAGGGCGGCGCCTTCCCGCTCGTCGCCGGGGTTGCCGGCGGAGTGACGCGGAAGCTGCCGAACTTGCCGCGCATCGTGGTGCTCAAGATCGGGGGCGCGGTGAAACTTCCGGCGGCGCCGGCGACGACGACGCTCGCGTGGAACCCGCCGCCGCAGTTCGGGACGCCCGAACAGGTCGCGGCGGGCAAGGCGCATTTCGGCCGTTATTGCCAGGTGTGTCATGGCGACAGCGCGATCGGAAATGGCTTCACCCCCGACCTTCGCGTCTCGGGCACGTTGACCAACGCCGATGCGTGGAAAGGCGTGATCCTGGACGGTGCGCTGAAGGATCGCGGCATGGTCAGCTTCGCGCGCGTCCTGACGCCGCAGGATGCCGAGGCGATTCGCGCCTATGTCATCGATCGGTCGAACTGGACCAAGGCCAATCTGCCCGACGCGACGGCCCCCGTGGGGCGCTGACCGGCCGACTGCCTATTTTTTAATCACGAATTTCGCGCCGTTGCTCACCCCTTGGGCAACGGCGCAATTCCCTGTCACAAATCTTACCGAAAGCTTGCGATTCGCCAATTGGCACGGCTTTTGATTGGTGCAAGATGGCGGGGCCTCGCAGCGACTCAAGAGGAGCGGACCGGACCAGGCAGGCCTGATCCGGCTTTGGCTGCGAGCATCGAGACAAGACCCAGTGGGGGATATGAAGCGTGAAGAAGATTGAGGCCATCATCAAGCCGTTCAAGCTCGACGAAGTGAAGGAGGCGCTGCACGAAGTCGGCGTCAGCGGCATCACCGTGACCGAAGCGAAAGGCTTCGGACGGCAGAAGGGCCACACCGAACTTTATCGCGGTGCCGAATATGTCGTCGACTTCCTTCCGAAGGTGAAGCTGGAGGTCATCGTCGAGGATGGCCTGGCCGAACGGGTGGTCGAGGCGATCGCAGCGGCGGCGCAGACCGGCCGTATCGGCGACGGCAAGATTTTCGTGATCCCGGTCGAGACCGCCCTGCGCATCCGCACGGGCGAACGCAACGAGGACGCACTCTAGGAAGCGAAGCGACCGCTCCCCAACCTGTTCAACCAGACGCCGGCCCAGCCGGATATCATCGCAAGAAGGAAGTATAGACCATGGCTACGAAGCCCAAGGATATCATCGCGCGGATCAAGGAAAACGACATCGAGTGGGTCGACCTGCGTTTCACCGACCCGAAGGGCAAGTGGCAGCACCTCACCATGTGCGCCGGCGCGATCGACGAGGACGCGCTCGAGGACGGCCTGATGTTCGACGGTTCGTCGATCGAGGGCTGGAAGGCGATCAACGAGTCGGACATGATCCTGAAGCCCGACCTCGACGCCGTCTATGACGACCCCTTCTCGGCGACCCCGATGATCGTGATGTTCTGCGACATCGTCGAGCCGTCGACCGGCGAAGGCTATGCCCGCGACCCGCGCACGACCGCAAAGCGCGCCGAGGCCTATGTCGCCTCGACCGGCATCGGCGACACCGTCTATGTCGGCCCCGAAGCCGAATTCTTCATGTTCGACGACGTCCGCTTCGAAACCGGCTATAACAAGTCGGGCTTCGAGATCGACGATATCGAGCTGCCGACCAACACCGGCCGCAGCTATGAGGGCGGCAACCTGGGCCACCGTCCGCGCGCCAAGGGCGGTTACTTCCCCGTCGCGCCGGTCGACAGCGCCGTCGACATCCGCGCCGAAATGGTCTCGACCATGCTCGAACTCGGCCTGCCGTGCGACAAGCATCACCATGAAGTCGCCGCCGCGCAGCATGAGCTGGGCCTGACCTTCGGCACGCTGACCGAAACCGCCGACCGCATGCAGATCTACAAATATGTCGTGCACCAGGTCGCGCATGCCTATGGCAAGACCGCGACCTTCATGCCGAAGCCGATCAAGGACGACAACGGCAGCGGCATGCACACGCACATCTCGATCTGGGAAAAGGGCAAGCCGCTCTTCGCGGGCAACGGCTATGCCGGCCTTTCGGACATGTGCCTGTACTTCATCGGCGGCGTCATCAAGCACGCCAAGGCGCTGAACGCCTTCACCAACCCGACGACGAACAGCTACAAGCGCCTCGTCCCGGGCTTCGAAGCGCCGGTGCTGCTCGCTTACTCGAGCCGCAACCGCTCGGCCTCGTGCCGCATCCCCTATGGCGCGGGCGCCAAGGCGAAGCGCGTCGAGTTCCGTTTCCCCGACGCGATGGCCAACCCCTATCTCTGCTATTCGGCGCTGCTGATGGCGGGCCTCGACGGCATCCAGAACAAGATCCACCCCGGCGACGCGATGGACAAGAATCTGTACGATCTGCCGCCCGAGGAACTGGCCGAAGTCCCGACCGTCTGCGCCAGCCTGCGCGAAGCGCTCGACAGCCTGCTCGCCGACCACGACTTCCTGCTGAAGGGCGACGTCTTCTCGAAGGATCAGATCGAGGCCTATGTCGAACTGAAGTGGGCCGAAGTCTATAATTTCGAACAGACGCCGAGCCCGGTCGAATTCGACATGTACTACAGCGCCTGATCACTGGCAGGCGCTACAAGGGGGGGCGTCCGGTCTGGGGGGATCGGACGCCTTTTCTTTTGCCCCATTTCCTGCCCCTGGGTCCCCTTCTCTAGCGGACCATCATGCCGCGCCGGCCGACGGCAATGAACGAGCCGAGCAGCATCATCGCGGCAAGCGTCGTGACGACGTCGATCGCGGTCAGCGACGCGCCCAAACCCAGGAAGTCGGCCGCCGCCCACAGCGTGAGCAGAACCCAGCTCAGGCAAAAGGCCCAGAAACAGCCTTCCAGACCCAATTGGCGATTGAGCTCATCGAACCGGTCGCGCCACGCCCAGCTTGCGACCGCGCCGCCGACAACCGAAAGCGCCAGCGCGCCCATCGCCACCTCGGCCGACACCAGTCCGGCGGCAAAGCCGGGCGTCCGCGCCACGGCGAGCAGAACCAGCACCAGTCCCAGCGCGCCCATCGTCACGACCGACAGCAGCATCCCCGACCGCTCTTCGCGCAGTTCCTCCGCGTCGGCGACATTGAGCAGCTTCGCGCCGGCGCGCGGCGCCGCCAGACCGAAACCGACCATCAACGCCATCAGGCCATAGATCAGGCCGATGGTCGCCAGCGCCACGCGCGACGGCCCCATCGCGCCCACCAGATCGGACCCCGCCAGCACCAGCGCACCCGCCGAGGCCGCCATGCCCACCAGCCCGCCCGCGACCAGCCGCGTCGCCGATTTTTTCCACTTCGACAGGCGATCCTGTGTCATCGCGTCCATCATCATTCCTCCTCCGGCGTCCAGCGGTCGATAAACAGTTCGCGCACCTCCAACCCGAACAGCTGCGCCATGCGCAGCGCGAGCGGCAGGCTGGGGTCATATTTGTCGGTCTCGACCGCGTTGATCGTCTGGCGCGACACGCCAAGCCGGCGCGCCAGTTCGCCCTGGCTCCATCCCGCCCGCTCGCGGCAATCACGCACCCGATTTTCCAACGCCCGCCCCTTCGTGTGTCAAACATTCTTTACAGGTAGGCAAATTGCCTGTCAAACACTCTTTACACCTTCAGGACCGCTTACGCTTTGGTAAGCCGCGCGCGCTATGCATCGGTCGGGTTTACGGGGGGCATATCGATGCTGCGTCATTTCTTCCTGATCGCCGCGATGCTGCTGATCGGCGGCTGCGGCGACGTCGCCAAGCTGGTGAACCAGACAAAGGTCGTCGCGGCACCGCGCGAGCAGGTGTTCGCAAAGATGTTCGGCGACGGCAGCACCTTCACCGGCCTGCCGCTCGTCACCAACGGCGGTTCGGACCGCCTCTATGAGCTGGTCGTCGAAAAGAGCGATCCCGAATGGGCGATGGTCGCGCCAAAGGAGCGCCCCGACGCCTATAAGGTAAAGATCGCGGTCCAGATGGACATCCCGCGCGAGGCGCATCTGCTCTACAGCGTCGACGACGGCGCGATCGCCACCGGCCTCAAGTTCAATTTCGAGGAGTTGGCCCCCGATCGCACGCGCGTGACGTTCCAGATCGACGAGCTGACGGGGCACGATACGAAGGGGATCGCGGTCAACACGATCAAGCTGCACCAGATCGCCAGCGACGCGCTGCGAAAGCTCGACGACTTCGACGAGGTTAAGGAAGCCTCTTAACGCCCGCGCAACGCCGCAGCCCGCACGGGGTTGCGGACGCCCGCCGCCGATGCCAGACTGGCGGCAAGAGGGGGCGCTTGCGAAAGGCGATTTGCCATGCAGTTGCGTGCGCTTACCCTGCTTGCCTCCCTGTCCCTTGCCGCCATGTCCCTCGCCTCGTGCGGCGGAGGCGGCAGCGGCGGGGGCGGCGGCGGCAATCCACCCGCCGCCAATTCGCCCCCCAGCTTCACCTCGCCGCAGACCGCGAGCATCGCCGAAAACATCACCGCGGCCTATCAGGCGACGGCAAGCGATCCCGACGGCAATCCGCTGACCTTCACCATCGACGGTGGCGCCGATGCGGCGCTGTTCTCGATCACCTCCGCAGGCGCGCTGCGTTTCAACGTTGCGCCCGATTACGACCTGCCCGGCGATGCGAACGGCGACAATGTCTATGCCGTCGTGCTGCGCGTCAGCGACGGCACCGCCAGCGCGACGCAGCCAGTGAACATCACCGTCACCAACAGCCGCGAGGGCATCTCGGTCGTCCGCGTCGGCACCGGCTTCAACCAGCCGCTCTATGTCGCGCCGATCCCCGGCGACACGCGCGTCTTCGTCGTCGAAAAGGGCGGCGACGTCTATCGCCTCGACCCCGCGAACGGCAGCCGTACGCAGGTGCTCGACATCACCGACATTTCGACCGGCGGCGAGCGCGGGCTGCTGGGGCTGGCCGCCTATCCCGATTTCGCGACGTCGCAGCGACTGCTGGCGGTCGCGACCGCACCCGACGGGACGGTACAGGTGCGCCGCTATACGCTGGGGCAGCCGAACAGCTCGACGGTCTATGACACCGTACTCGGCGTGCCGCATCCCGGCGCCGACAATCATAATGGCGGCTGGATCGGCTTCGGCCCCGACGGCCTGGTCTATGTCGGCATCGGCGACGGCGGCGGGGGCGGCGACCCCAACAACAATGCGCAGAACACCAATGTCCGCCTGGGCAAGATATTGCGCTTCACCGTCGGCGCGAACGGCAGCACCTATGCGCCGGCGCCCGGCAATCCCTTCCTCGGCGGCGGCGGCGATCCCTATGTCTATGCCTATGGCCTCCGCAATCCGTTCCGCGCCTCGTTCAACGGATCGACGCTGATCATCGGCGACGTCGGCCAGGGCGCGGTCGAAGAGGTCGACATGGTGACGACGACGCAGCCCGGCCTCAACTTCGGCTGGCGCTTTCTGGAAGGGACGCAGCCCTATAGCGGCACCGCGCCGGGCGGCCTGACCCCGCCGGTCGCCGAATATGGCCATGGCAGCGGACCTCGACAGGGCAATTCGATCACCGGCGGCTATGTCTATCGCGGTCCCGTGGCATCGCTCACCGGCCAATATGTCTTCGCCGACTTCGTCTCGGGCAACATCTGGTCGGTGCCCTTTTCCCGGTTCGTTGCCGGGCAGACGTTGCCCTCCTCGCAATTCGCCCGCCGGAACGAGGATTTCGCGCCCGACGCCGGAACGCTGAATTCGATCGCCTCCTTCGGCGAGGATAGCGCGGGCAACCTCTTCATCGTCAGCATCGGCGGCGACATCTTCATGGTGCGGCCCGGCTGACGGCTTGCCCCCGCACGCGGCACGCGCCACAAGGGGGGTGTTCCAGAGGAGTCCTCCATGAAATCGCTGCCTTTTGTCGCCCTGATCGCCCTTCAGCTCGCGCTCGCGCCCGCCGCGCAGGCCAAGCTCAGCCCCGCCGAGGCCAAGATGGCGAAGACGGTCGAGGCCGAGCAGGACCGCAACCTCGCCCTCCTCGAAAAGCTGGTCAACCAGAACAGCGGCTCGCTCAATCTCGCAGGCGTGGAGAAGGTCGGGCAGATTATGCGCGCCGAGCTGGAGCCGCTGGGTTTCAAGGTCGAATGGAAGCCGATGACCGACACCGGCCGCGCCGGCCATCTGATCGCGACGCACGTCGGCAAGCCGGGAACCAAGCGCCTGCTGCTGATCGCACACCTCGACACGGTATTCGAACCCGACTCGCCCTTTCAGAAATTCGTCCGCAAGGGCGATATGGGCGAAGGACCGGGCGCGGGCGACGACAAGGGCGGCATGGTCGTGATCGTCGCGGCGCTCCGCGCGATGCAGGCGGCGGGGACGCTCAAGAACGCGAATATCGAAATCCACATGACCGGCGACGAAGAGGATTCGGGCAGCCCGATCGAAAAGGCGCGCGCCGATCTGGTCGCAGCGGGCAAGCGCAGCGACGTCGCGCTCGATTTCGAGGGCCTCGTGCGCGACAATGGCGCCGACATGGGTTCGATCGCGCGGCGTTCCTCCGATAGCTGGACGCTGACCGCGACCGGCAAGGCGAGCCACAGCTCCGGCATCTTCAGCGCCGCGGCGGGGGATGGCGCGATCTATGAACTGACGCGCATCATCCACCGTTTCCGCACCGAGCTTCCCGAACCCAATCTGACCTTCAACGTCGGGCTGATCGCGGGCGGGCAGCAGGCCGATCTCGACGCCGGGGGAATCCGCGCGACCGTCAGCGGCAAGACGAACATCATCGCGGGCACCGCCGTCGCGCGCGGCGACCTGCGCGCGCTTTCGCCCGAACAGATCGACCGCGTGAAGACAAAGATGACCGCGATCGTCGCCGACCATGCGCCGGGTACGGGCGCGACAATTCGTTTCGATGCCGGCGGCTATCCCCCGATGGCGCCGACCGAGGGCAACCGCGCGCTTCTGGGCCAGCTCAACGGCGTCAACCGCGACCTGGGCCTGGCCGAGATGGCGCCGCTCGACCCGCTGAAACGCGGTGCGGGCGACATCAGCTTCGTCGCCGCCGACGTTGACGGCCTCGCGGGGCTCGGCCCGTACAGCACCGGCGACCATGCGCCGGGCGAAGCGGTCGACATCCCCAGCATCGCCCGCCAAGCGACGCGCGCTGCCATTCTTATGTCACGCCTCTCTGCTGAAAAGCGCTGAACGACGACTTTTCCGGCGTGGGTCACATCGGAGCTGGTCCGGGAGCATGCTAGGGTCGTCGCGCGAACCCCGGATCAAGTGCGGGTAATGAAAGTGGGGCGTGGCGCTTGATTCATTCGCCACCGCCATTAGGTAGCAATGTAAGACGTATCTGGACACGCCGATGGGAGAAAGATGATGAGCACCGAAACGCACCTGAAACAGAATTACATCGGCGGCAAATGGGTCGACAGCCAGGGCGGCAAGCTGCACGACGTCATCAACCCCGCGACCGAGGAAGCGGCCTCGACCGTCGTTCTCGGCACCGCCGCCGACGTCGACGCCGCGGTCGAGGCTGCGAAGGAAGCCTTCAAGACCTTTTCGCAGACGACGCGCGAAGAGCGCCTCGACCTGCTGAACCGCATCGTCGAGGAATATAAGAAGCGCGGCGCCGACCTTGCCAAGTCGATGGCGAGCGAAATGGGCGCCCCGGTCAGCTTCGCAGGCACTGCACAGGTCGGTGCCGGCATCGGCGGCTTCCTCGGCACGATCGCCGCGCTCAAGGATTTCCAGTTCAGCGAACAGCATGGCGCGAACAAGGTCGTCTACGAACCGATCGGCATCGTCGGCATGATCACGCCGTGGAACTGGCCGCTCAACCAGATCGCGCTGAAGGTCGCACCGGCGCTCGCCGCCGGCAACACGATGATCCTGAAGCCGTCGGAAGAATGCCCCGGCAACGCCGTCATCTTCGCTGAAATCCTCGACGCCGCGGGCGTGCCCCCGGGCGTGTTCAACCTGGTCCAGGGCGATGGCCCGACCGTTGGCAACGCGATCAGCTCGCACCCCGGCATCGAAATGGTCAGCTTCACCGGCTCGACCCGCGCCGGCATCCTGGTCGCCAAGGCGGCGGCAGACACCGTCAAGCGCGTCCATCAGGAACTGGGCGGCAAGTCGCCGAACATCGTCCTGCCCGATGCCGACCTCGAAACCGTGCTGCCCCCGACGGTGCAGGGCGTGCTGGTCAACACCGGCCAGAGCTGCATCGCCCCGACGCGCATCCTGGTGCACAAGGACCGCGAGGCCGAAGCTGTCGGCGTCATCAAGGCGATGTTCGACGGCACCTCGGTCGGCGACCCGCAGGCCGAGGGCGGCCACATCGGCCCCGTCGTCAACAAGGCGCAGTTCGACAAGATCCAGGACCTGATCCAGTCGGCCATAGACGAAGGCGCGACGCTGGAGACCGGCGGCACCGGCCTGCCGAGCAACGTCAATCGCGGCTATTACATCAAGCCGACGGTCTTCTCGGGCGTGACGCGCGACATGCGCATCGCCAACGAGGAAATCTTCGGCCCGGTCGCGACGGTGATGGCCTATGACAGCCTCGACCAGGCGGTCGATATCGCCAACGACACCGAATACGGCCTGTCGGCGGTGATCTCCGGCGACCCGTCGAAGGCGGCCGACGTCGCGCCGAAGCTGCGCGCCGGCATGGTCGCGGTCAACGCCTGGGGCCCCGGCCCGGGCGCGCCCTTCGGCGGCTACAAGGCGTCGGGCAACGGCCGCGAAGGCGGCCTGTTCGGCCTGAAGGACTTCATGGAGATCAAGGCCATCAGCGGTATTCCCGCCTGAGCCCGAGATGCGCGTCGCCCCGGACTCGATCCGGGGTGATGAAAAATCCGGATTGATGCACGGCCCCTCCCTTGAACGGGAGGGGTTTTGCTATCGGCCGAGAGCGATTATGCGCACGCGCATGACCAGTCGTTCCCCGCTCGCCCCCGATGCCTTTCCCACGCTGCCCGATATCGCCGGGGTGACGCGCCGTGTCGCGCGCGCGCAATACAAGAGCTGGGATCGCTGCGACCTCACCTATGTCGAGCTGGTGCCCGGCACCACGGTCGCGGGCGTCTTCACGCGCAACATCTGCTGTTCGTCCGAGGTCGAGCTGGGCCGCGAGCAGGTCAAGGGCGGCAGCGGCCGCGCGCTGATCGTCAACGCCGGCAACAGCAACGCCTTCACCGGCTATCGCGGGCGCGAGGCGGTCGAACAGATCATGGCGCAGGTCGCGGACCATCTCGGCTGCGACCCGGCCGAGGTTTTCGTCAGCTCGACCGGCGTCATCGGCGTGCCGCTGCCCAAGGACAAGGCGCAGGCCGGGGTCGAGGCCGCGCTCACCGCCGCGCCCTGCTCGTGGGAAGCTGCGGCGGAAACGATCGGCACCACCGACACCTTTGCCAAGGGATCGGCGGCCAGCGCGATCGTCGGCGGCAAGACGGTCCAGGTCGCGGGCATCGTCAAGGGATCGGGCATGATCGCGCCCGACATGGCGACGATGCTCGGCTATATCTTCACCGACGCGGCGGTCGCGCCCGCGCTGCTGCAGGCGATGCTGACCGAGGCGACCGGCGGCAGTTTCAACAGCATCACCGTCGACAGCGATACCTCCACCAGCGACACGGTGCTGCTCTTCGCGACGGGGCAAGCGGGCAACGTGCCGCTGACCACCCGCGACGATCCGGGCGCCGACGCGCTTTATGCGGCGATCCGCGCGGTTGCGCTGGACCTGGCGCATCAGGTGGTGCGCGACGGCGAAGGCGCGTCGAAATTCATCGAGGTTCATGTGACCGGCGCGGCCAGCGACGACAGCGCAAAACGCGTCGCGCTGGCGATCGCCAACTCGCCGCTGGTGAAGACCGCGATCGCGGGCGAGGATGCGAACTGGGGCCGCGTCGTCATGGCGGTGGGCAAGGCCGGCGAACCCGCCGACCGCGACCGGCTGGCGATCCGCTTCGGCGACCATTGGGTGGCGAAGGACGGCCTGCCCGTCGACGGCTATGACGAGGCGCCGGTGGCGGCCCATCTGAAGGGACAAGAGGTACGCGTCGGCGCCGACCTGGGCCTGGGACAGGGCAGCGCGACCGTCTGGACGTGCGACCTGACGCACGGCTACATCAGCATCAACGCCGATTATCGCAGTTGAGCGAACCCCGGCTTTCGCCGGGGTTCCGCCGGATTACAGCGCGCCTTCGAGCCAGCCCTTGAGCGCGCTCTTCGGCGCGGCGCCAACCTTTGTGTCGGCGATCTCGCCATTCTTGAACAGGATCATGGTCGGGATACCGCGCACGCCATATTTGGCGGGGGCATCGGGATGATCGTCGATGTTCAGCTTGGCGATCACGACCTTGCCCGCCAGTTCGTCCGAAATCTCTTCGAGCGAGGGGCCGATCATCTTGCACGGACCGCACCATTCGGCCCAGAAATCGACGAGCACGGGAGTGTCGCTGTCGAGCACGTCGTTCTGGAAGCTGGCGTCGGTAATGGCCTTGGTACCCATAGTCTGAACTCCTGAAATTCTGTTGTCCCCAAGCTAAGGCGTCGGCGCGTCCGGCTCAAGGGTCGAACCCGGCAAATTCGCCTTGGCTGCCGCCAAGCCCGGCTTGTGCGCGTCGAGCAGCCTATCGTCGAGCGTAATGAGGCGCGGCGCGGCGGTGTAGAGCAGTGCCGCTGCGACGCGCCGACCGGGAAAGATGACTCGCAGCGCGTCGCGATAGGCCGCCATCTGCCGCAGATAGGCAGGGGCGACATCGGCGGCCGCGGCGGGCGCGTGCCGCCCGGTCTTGTAATCGATCACCGTTACGGTCCCGTCGGTGACCAGCAGCCGATCGACGATACCCGCGACGACCATGCCGTCGACCACCGCCGACAGCGGCACCTCAGCTAGGCTACCGGGGCCGAAAAGCGCGGCGTGGGCGGGGTCGTCGAGCACGGCGATCACTTCATCGACCATCGCGCGCCGCGCCGCTTCGTCAAGCGTCGGCGCCTGCGCGGCCAGCCAGCGCAGCGCCGCCTCGCTTCGCTTCGCGGCCGCGACGGGCGGCAATCGTTCGAATAGCGCGTGGAGCAATATCCCGCGCTCGACCGCCGCGGCGCGCGCGGTTCCCTGCGGCGGCACCGCGACATCGTCCTCGCCCAACGCCGACGGGGCGAGCGGGCGCGGCGGGCGCGCCTCCTCGGGCGCGGGCTTCCGTGCCCAATCGGGCAGCGCGGGCGTCGGCGCCGCAACCTTCGCCGCCTTTTCCTTCTTCGCCCATTTGCCTGGATTGGCGCGATGGACGCGGCGCTGGCCCCACATCGGCCCGGCGTCCTCCCATGCGCGCTCCATGCCCGCCAGCACGGTCTCGACCGCTGCGTGCCAGCTCGTCTCGGGGATCGTTCGATCGGCCTTCTTCGTCACGCCCGCGACGACCAATATCTCCTCGGCGCGCGTCATCGCGACATAGAAAAGCCGCCAATGCTCCTGCGCCGCGGCCAGCGCCGCCGCATTATAAGCGTCGGCCAGCTTTCCGTGCCGCTCGTCGGCGGGCACCGCGAACACCGGCAGCTTGTCCCACGCGGCAACGTCGACGGTGAACGGCCGATGCCCGATCCCGGCATCGTCGGTCGCGTCGGCCAGGATCACGATCGGCGCCTGCAGGCCCTTCGATCCGTGCACCGTCATCACGCGCACGACGTCGCTGCGCGCCTCGGTCTGGCGCTTGATGTCGACCGCGCTCGCCGACACCTGCGTCAGAAATCCCAGCAGCGACACCGTCTCGCGCTGTTCGAAGGCCAGCGCCTGGTTCAGCAGTTCGTCGATCGGATCGCGCGCCTCGCGCCCCAGCCGCGAATAGAGCCGCCGCCGCCCGTCGATCGGCCCCGACAGCACGCTTTCCAGAAAGCGAAACGGCGTGGTGAAATCGGCCATGCCGAGCAGGTGGCGCAGCGCCGCCATCGCCTCCGCCGGAACCGATTCCTCGGTCGCGCGCAGATGCTCCCACAGAGACGCGCGCCCGCGCCCATGAGTGCGATCGTACAGCGCATCCTGCGTCCATCCGATCAGCGGCGAGACGAGAAGCGCCGCCAGATTCAGGTCGTCGAGCGGCTGGACGGCAAAGCGCATCGCCGCGATCAGGTCCTGCACCGCCAGCGGCTGGGTCAGCGCAAAGCGATCGACGCCCGCGACCGGCACATGCAGCGCCTGCAACCGCGCGACGATCCGCGCCGCCAGGTCACGGCGGCGGCGGACCAGGATCATGATGTCGCCCGGCGACACCGGCCGCCCGTCCTTGCCGTTGGCGATCCAGTCCTGCACCTCCGCCGCAATCGCGCGCGCCAACCGCATCGAGGCGGGATCGGATGCGGGCGCGCTCGAATCGCCTTCACCCTCCGCGCCCTCCGCACCATCCTCCTCGGCGGCGACGTCCAGCGCCTTGCCGACCGGCAACGGCTGCCACAGTTCGACCTGCCCGGCATGGGTCGACCGGAACGGACGGTGCGGCGGCTCGTCGCCGTCCAGCCCCATCGCCTCGGTCCCGCCGGCCGCCAGCCACGCATCGACCACCGCCAGCACCGCCGGGGTCGACCGATAGTTCGACACCAGGTCGACCTGCCGGAACGGCTGGCCGCCGATCTCCCCCATCGCGTGGAACATGTCGCGCGCGGTCGCGAACGCCTTGGGCTCGGTCCCCTGAAAGCCGAAGATCGCCTGTTTGCGGTCGCCGACGGTGAACAGCGTGCGCAGCCGTTCCTCCTTCGCGCCGATCCCGGCGAAAAACTCCTCGGCCATCGACAGGATGATGCCCCATTGGCGCATGTTCGTGTCCTGCGCCTCGTCGACCAATATATGGTCGGTGCGCTGGTCAAGCTTGAAGCGCACCCATTCGCCGAAACTGCTGACGCGCAGCAGCGATCCCGCGAGCGCGATCAGATCGTCGAAATCGGCGAGCCCCTGCTCGCGCTTCGCCAGCGCATAGCCCTCGGCAAAGCGGCTCCCCAGCTTCCACGCCGCCGCCAGTTCGTCGGCGACGCGCATCGCCGTCGCGGTGCCGGTCAGTTCGCGCGCCGCATCGACGATCCGCACCGCGCTGTCGGCGCAGTCGGTCATCTTGCCCTTGTCACCCGCGAAATCAGCGCGCAGTTCGCCCTTGCCGGTCAGGAAACAGCCGAGCAATTCGCCCAGCATCGCCGCGCGCGCGGACGCATCGGCGATCAGCCAGCCGACCATCACGTCCGAACAGGCAAGCCCCGTCTTCGTCCCCCAGTTCGCCCCGCTGGTCGCGACCGCGCGGACGGCATCGTCGGATATGGCACCCGCCGCCAGTTCGGCCGCGATCCACGCATCGGGATCGCCGCCCGGCAGGTTGAACGCCGCGCGCAAGTCGTGCAACGATGGGGGCAGCGCGGCGCGCGGGCCGCCGAACGCCGCGGCGCAGCTCGACAGAAAGGCCAGCGCCGATTCCTGCCCCAGGCGCCGCGAGAGCATCGCCGCCGCGTCGCCCAGCATCGCGCGATCCGCGTCACCCTCCAGCAGGTCGGCCAGCACGCGCCGCTGCAGCGCCGCCGCCTCATCCTCCTCGATCGCGCGAAAGCCCGGCAACAGCTTCGCTTCGAGCGGAAAGCTCGCGAGCAGCGTCTGGCAAAAGCTGTGGATCGTCTGCACACGGATCGCGCCGCCGGGGCTGTCGATCACCGTCGCGAACAGCGACCGCGCGCGCGTCACCAGGCCGGGCCGGTCCCATTCTAGCCCCAGCGCGCGCAGGTCCAGCCGCAGGTCGCCGTCATCCATCCGCACCCATGCCGCAAGCCGCTCATGGATGCGGTGCGCCATTTCGGCCGCGCCCGCCTTGGTAAAGGTGATGCACAGGATCGCCTCGGGCGACACGCCGTCCAGCATCAGCCGCAGCACGCGCGCCGACAGCACCTGCGTCTTTCCCGTTCCCGCCGACGCGCCCAGCCACACATGGCTTTCGGGATCGGCGGCGGTGCCCTGTCGCGGATCGAGCGTGGCGAGGCCGGCGGCTTTCGTCATCAGCCCTCCTCGCCCCGGCCGAACCATTCGTCGCGGCGCATCAGCTGGTCATAGTCGCCATAGCCCGCGCCCTCGCCGGGCAGGAAGGGCGCATCGCCCAGCAGATAATGCGCCGCCAGTTCGGACAAGGCGTCGGCGGCATGATCGATCGCCTGCTCCGCGCTCTTGAGGGTGCTTCGCGAACCATAAGTGTTCGATATCTTGCCCGCGCCGCCCGCGCGGCGATCGGGGCGCAGGCTCCAATATTCCAGCGCCGCGACCGGCGCAGCGTCGATTCCCACCATCCCGCCCTCGCGCGCGATCAGGCCCAGCAGGCCAAGCTGGTTGTCGAGCTTGTCGGATGCCGCCTTTGCGCTCGGCGCCCCGCCCGATTTGTAATCGACGATCGCCAGGCGGCCTTCGGCATCGCGGTCCAGCCGGTCGGCCTTGCCGTACAATGTCACCCCGTCGACGACGATCTCGCCCTGTGCCTCGACCGCCAGCGGCGTGCGGCCCTCCGAATCCCAAAGCTGCCCCGCCGCCCAGCGCAGCGCGGGTTCGATCCGCGGCAGCCAGAAGGCGCGCGCGATCGCGTCGAGCGCAGGGTCGCTGCGCAGCGCGGCCAGTTCGGCCTCGAACCCCGGACGCGTTGCGCCGCCGCGCACCCAATCCTCGAACAGCTTGTGCACCCGCGTTCCGCGCCAGCGCGGATCGGGCGCGGCGCTCAGCGAGTCGAGTGGCGACAGGCCCAGCATGCGGTCGGCATAGAAAGCGAAGGGATCGCGCGCGAGCTTGTCGACACCTGTCACGCTGATCTTGCGCGGACGATCGGCGGCGGGCGGTTTGGGCGCGGGCCTTCCGACCGGCGTGACGGGCTGCGCAGGTGCATCGAGTTCGGCCGCGAGCCGCGTCAGCGCCAGCCCGCCCGGCGCGGGTTCGGGCAGGTCGCCCGCCAGTGCCGCGAGCCGCAGCCAAAAGCGCGACGCGACCGCCGGATCGCCGCCGCTCCGCTGCGCGCGCGTCACGACGATCTCCCGCCCGCCCAATGCACTGGCGAAATCATGCGCGGCCATCCCCTGCTGCCGCTCGGGCGCAGGCAGGCCCAGCAGCCGCCGGATGCCGGGTGCCAGCCACGGATCGGGCTGCGTCGCCGCGGGCCAGCGTCCCTCGTCCAGCCCGCCCAGGATCATCAGGTCGGCGCGCTGCAGCCGCGCCTCCAGCAGCCCCCAGATGAACAGTCGCGGATGCCCGCCATAGGGTGGCCGCACGCTCGCCTTTGCCAGCAGCTGTTCCAGCATTTCGGGGAAATCGGCCGGATCGATCAGCGCGGGTCCGTCGCCCCGCGCGAGCGCCCATTGGTCGAACAGTTCGGCGAGCATCCGCCCCGCCGGTCCCGCCCAGACGGCATCGCCCGTCAGCCACTCGACACCCTTTTGCAGCGCCGACAGCAAAGTGGCGGGCGGCGCCGGGGCCGAGAATGCCGCCAGCGCCTCGCCCAGTGCGGCCGACAGCGCGGCCCACCACGGTTGCAATTCGGTCGCGCGGCCATGCCCGCGCGCCTTGGGGTCGGCCGCGCGCGCCGCGATCCGCGCGCTCACGCCGTCCCATCCGGGCGTCAGCCCAGGCTCGCGCAGCGTCAGGTCCAGGCGCCGGACCTGGTCGAGCCACGCCGTCCGCCCCTCGCCCTTGCGGACCAGCGGATGACCGAGCAGCGCAACCAGCGCGACCGGATCGAAATCCGCCGCCAGCCGCGCGAGCAGCAACAGCAGCGCGCCCGGCGGCGTCCGCGCCAGCGGCTGCCCGGCGCTGTCGTCGACCGAAATCCCCCAACGCGCGAGCGCTGCCGCCACGCGCTCGGCCAGGCCGCGATCGGGGGTCACCAGCGCCGCCGTGCGCCCCGGCGTCTCGATCGCCTCGCGCAGCAGCAGTGCAATCCCCTGCGCCTCCTGCCCGTCGTCGGCGAACACCGCGCCCGAAATTCCCGCCGTCGCCGCCGACAGGTCGCCCGCCGCCTGCCACTGCGCGGTGTAATCGGCGGGCGCGAAGAGCAGCGACAAAAAGGGCGCGCGCGCCGCGGGTCCGTCGAAGGGCGAATCCGCGCTCCATTCGCGCACCTCGTCGCGGCTCACCCCCATGCGGTCGAGCAGCAGTTTCAGATGATATTGCGGATGCGTCTCCAGCGGCCGCCGGGCAGCTTCGGGATCGGGCCGCGTCGGCCCCAGCGCGTCCCACTCGGCCGCCGCCATGCCGCAATCGACGCCGGGCAGCACGACCATCCCGCGCTCCATATCGGCGACCGCGCGCAGCAGCCGCGCGATCGCCGGCGCCGCGGTCGTGATGCCCGCCGCGACGACGAAGCGCGCGGGCGGCGCCGCGCGCCATCCCGCGGTCACCCTGTCGAGCAGGCGATTGCGCCGCTCGGCCCGGTCGATCGCGCCCGTCCGCGCGAGCACGGCCGGCCAATGGTCGACGAGCAGTCGCAACCGGCCCAGCGACGCCTGCCAATGTTCGGCAAAGGCGCCCAGGTCCAGGTCGACCAGCTCGGCAACCCGCACCTCCTCGTACCGAAGCTGGTCGATCACCCGCGCCAGCCCCTCGGCCAGCAGAAACGCCGCGGCACCCTCGATCGGCGCTTCGCCGGCGGGGGTATGCCGTTCGATCAGCTCGGCCAGCAACAGGTGCCGCCGCAGCGGGTCGATGGCGGGCGGAAGCGGGTCGTCGTCGATCGCGTCGAGCGCCAGCGCCACGCTCTCGTCCAGGTCGGCGTCGCCGATCACCGCGAAGCGCGGCATCAGCAGTCCGGCACCCCCGGCGCGCACGAACGCCGCCTGCACCGCGCTGCGCGCGCGATTGCTCGGCAACAGGACGACGCCCTCGGCCAGCCCCAGCGCGCCATCGGCATGGCGATCGATGATCCCGGCGACGAGCGCATCGGCAAAGGCCCGGTGGACCGGGATCGAAAAGACGCAGGGCTTTGCGTCAGCCATGGGCGCTAGGGCTCGTCATTGCGAGCGCAACGAAGCAATGCCGAAAGCCGAAAGTCAAACCTCGCCCAGCGCGGCTTCGGTCGGTGCAATCGCGGCCGGCGTGCCGACGTCGAACCATTGCCCCATGTGCGACAACCCATAGAGCCGCCCCGCCGCGATCGCGCGGTCCCACAGGATGTTCGTCGAAAACGCCCCATCGGGCGCATCGGCCAGCAAGCGGCGCGAGACGAGCTGGATGCCGGTATAGACAAAGGGCGCGACCCGGCCCGGCTTGCGCCGCGACAGCAGCCCGGTGGGATCCATGTGGAAATCGCCCTTGCCGCCGTGCCCCGTCGCGCTCGCCTGGCGAATGAGCAACAGCAGCGCGTCCATCTTCGCATCGTCCCAGTGGCGCGCCAGATTGGCGATGCTGTCCTGCGGGCCGTCGGTCCAGATATTGTCGCTGTTGACGATCAGGATCGGGTCGCCGGTCAGCAGTGGCAGCGCCTTGACCATCCCACCCCCGGTTTCGAGCAGCTGCTTGCGCTCGTCCGACACCGCGATGGTAAAGCCGCGCTTCTGCGCCGCCAGATGCGCTTCCAGCGCGTCGGCCAGATAATGGACGTTGACGACGACATGGCCGATCCCCGCCGCCTCGATCCGGTCGAGGCTGTGGTCGATCAGCGCCTTGCCCGCAACGCGCACCAGCGGCTTTGGCCGCGTCGCGGTCAGCGGACGCATCCGCTTGCCGATCCCCGCCGCCATCACCATCGCGCTTTCGATCTTCACCGTCACAACCATGCCTCCGCCCGCTTCGAGGCGGGGATATTGGCGTCGAACCATTGCCGGACCGGGACAAGCGCGGGATGCGCCAGGTCGCGTTCGAGCAGCCCCCACATGCGCGGCTGGAACTGCCGGTATCCGGGCTTGCCATCGCGCTTCCACAGCCGGACGAAGACCCCCAGAATGCGCGTGTTGCGCTGCGCCGCCAGCGCCCAATAGGCGGCACGAAACAAATCACCCTGCCCCGTCGCGGCGACGTAGCGGTCGAGCATCGCCGCCTCGACCGACGGCGTCACGTCGCGCCGCGCATCCTCGAGAACGGACGCCAGGTCATAGGCGGGATGGCCGACCAGCGCGTCCTGGAAATCGAGCAGGCCATAATGGGCGATGCCGTCGCGACCGCGCACCAGCATGATATTCTCGGCATGGAAATCGCGCAGCACGGTGACGCGCGGCAAGCCGTCGGCCTCGATTGGCGCAAGCACCGCTGCCCACGCCGCGCGAAAGCCGTCGCGATCGACCTCCAGCTCCAGTGCCGGGCAATACCAGTCGGTGAACAGCATCGCCTCGTCCAGCCATTGCTCCAGCCCATGCGCGGGCAGGCCGTCCATCGCGGGCCGCGCGTGCAGATGGACCAGCAGGTCGGTCACCCCTGCATAATAGTCCGCCTCGGCATGCGGCTTTTCGTCCAGTGTCTCGCGCAGCCGCACATCGCCGAAATCTTCGATCAGCAGCAGCCCCTGTTCCAGGTCGCGCGCCAGGATCGCCGGCGCGGTCAGTCCCTGTTCGCACAGGAATTCGGCGACTGCGATAAAGGGGCGCGGATCCTCGTGCGGCGGCGGCGCGTCCATCAGCACCGCCTGCCGCGATCCGTCGACGACGCGAAAATAGCGGCGGAACGAAGCATCGCCGGCAAGCGGCAATATCTGTGCGTCGCCCCAACCATGCGCGGCCAGAAAGGCCGGGGCGTGGGCGGGCGGAATCATCGGAGCGGCCATCGCGCTTCCCAAGCCGCCGGCACCTCGGCTGTCAAGACGCGCGCGTCGCCCTGCCCCGAAATGCGAAGCGTCAGCGCGTCGGGCCAGCCCTCGCCGCCCAACCGCTCGGGCCATTCGATCAGCAGCGCACCGTCATAAAGATAATCGTCGAGGCCCAGCTCGATCAGCTCGTCCTCTGCCTCGATCCGGTACAGATCGACATGCGCGATGGGCAGGTCGACCTCGGGCGGGGCATAGGGCTGGACGATCGCGAAGGTCGGGCTGGGCGCCTCACCGGCAAGTCCGCGCTGTTTCAGCATCGCGCGCGCCAGCGTCGTCTTGCCCGCGCCAAGGTCGCCCGACAGCAGCACGACGTCGCCGGCAGCCAGCACCGCGCCGATCGCCGCGCCGATGCGTTCGGCCTCTTCCAGCCCATAGTCGTATTGGCGCGTCATGCGCCGCGCGGCAGGATGATGCGGACCAGCGTGCCCTGACCCTTTTCGCTCATCACCTCCATCGTCCCGCCGTGCGCCGCGACGAGCTGGCGCGCGAGCGCAAGGCCGATGCCCCCGCTCTGCGTGCCCGCCTGCTGTCCCTTGGTGATCGCCGTGACCGTATCGGGCATCCCCGGACCATTGTCGGACACGACGATCTCGACGCCCTTCGCGTCGCCGTCGGCGTGAAGCAGCACGCGCCCGCCCGTACGCCTGGTCGGCGCGGTAAAGCGGATCGCATTGTCCAGCAGGCCTGCGACCAACCGCGACAGACGCGGCGCGTCGCCCTCGATCGTGCCGAGCGCCGCCGAAAGCTGGCCCGCCAGCTCGATCTTCTCGGCGTCGGCAAAGCCCTTGGCGTCGGCCAGCGCCTTTTCGAGCAACGCGTGCACGTCGACCGGCGCGCGCTCGACCGCAAGCGTCCCCGCCTCGCCCTGCGCCAGGTCGAGCACATCGTCGATCTGCCGCCCAAGCACCCCGACCGAATCCATGATCGCGTCGACATAGGCCTTCGCCGGTGTCGGCAACTCGCCCGCATAGCCCGCCTGCAGCATCTCGCCGAAACCGCCGATCGACGTCAGCGGGGTGCGCAGCTCATAACTCATCCGCGACAGGAAGGCGGTCTTGACCTTGTCCGCGGCCTCCAGCGCCTCGTTCCGTTCGCGCAGCGCGCCTTCCATCTTTCGGCTCGCGGTGATGTCGAGCATGATCAACAGCGCATTGCCGTCGGGCAGCGGGATCGACGCAAAGTCGAAATGGCGGCCGTCTGCGAACCGCACTTCGCCGACGCGCTGCGTGCGTTCCAGCGTCGCGGCACGGATCACCTCCTGCACGATGCTGATCTGGTTCGGCTTTGCCAGCCGGTCGGCCAGGCCGCCCATCAGCACGTCGACGCGCGGATGCGCCGCGAGCATATGCTCCTCGACATTCCACAAGCGGCGGAAACGCTGATTCCACAAATGCAGGCGGCCATCGGGCGCAAAAACCGCGATCGCCTCGAACAGATTGTCGAAGGTCGCGGTGCGGACGCGAAGCAGCGTGTCGCGCGCGCCGGCCAGCTGCACCTGTTCGGTGCGATCCTCGGCGATCAGCAACAGGCCGCCGTCCGGCGTCGGCTGCGCGACGACGTGCAGGTGCGTCCCGTCGCGCAGCAGCCATTCCTCCTCGCAGGCGTCGGCGCGCGCAAACCAGTCGACATGCGCCTGCCGCCATTCGGGATAGTCGCGCACCTCGGGCGTCCGCCCGCCCTCGCGCCACAGGTCGAGCAACCGGGCAAAGGACCGCCCCTCCGACACATCTTCCGCCGACAGATCGAACAGCCGCCGGAACGGCTGGTTCGCGAATACCAGCCCCTGATCGGCGCCGAACTGCGCGACCGCCGCCGACAGCCGGTCAAGCAACTCGCGCTGGGTGTTCACGAAACGACGGTGCGCGCCGCGTTCGCTTTCCAGCTCCTGGATGTCGATCGCATAGCCCGCGATCCCGATGACACGCGCGCCCTCGGCCGCCAGCGGGACGTCGACGACGCGCATGATGCGGCGCTCGCCCTCGATCGTCACCGGCACGGTGCGCTGTTGCGCCGATCCCGCGGTCCGTGCCGCTTCGGCGGCGTCGCTCGCGCTGACCCCCGCGATCGGTTCGCAAAGCTCGGTCCCGGCATCGATCACTGCGGCGGCGCTCTTCGCCTCGACCGCGCGGACATAGGCGGTGTTGACCAACGCCAGGCGCATGTCGGTCTCGCGGAACCACATCGGGAAGGGCGCGGCCTCGATCAGTCCCGACAAGGCCTCGAACGCGGCCATCGCCTCGTCACGCTCGTGCCGGGCCTGCGCCAGCGACTGTTGCCCGTCGGTCGCGTCGCTCATCCACAGCAGCACGCTCCCCGGTCCACCGACCGCGGGCGGCGCGGCGGCTCCGTGAAAGACGATGGTGCGGTGGCTGCCCTGCGGCTTCAGGCTGAGAACGAACGGCTTGGCGCCGCGCTGCGCGCCCAGGATCGCCTGGCGCAGTTGCTCGTGCCCCGGCTGGTCCAGCCCGGCGCCCAATCCGCGCAATTCGTCAAAGCTGCGCGGCCCCTGCTCCAGGCCTAGCCAGCGGCCCAGCCGCTCGCTCGCCTCGATCCGCCAGTCGGCGCGCACGACGATGGGAAGCTGCGGCGACGCCTCGACCAGGCTCGCCAGCCGTTCGGTCTGCCCGGCGACGAAGGCCGAGCGGCGCTGCATCGCGATCCCGCGCAGCGTCGCCCACAATCCGGCGAGCAGCCACAGCGCGGCGAACAGGCCGATGGCGAACAAAAGCCCCGGGGAAAGCGCGCCGCTCATCCCGTCTCAAATCCCCGCATGTCCGGCTGTCCCGCGCGCATGATCGCATGCCCTAAAGGCGATGGAGTCATGTTTCAATCGCATGTCATGGCGAAACGGCGCGTCTCATCCTCCGATGAGCGCGCCGTCCACAGTTTTCGTCGCTCCCGGCCGAGGCCGGGAAGCGAATCAGTAGCGATAATGGTCGGGCTTGAACGGGCCCTCGACCGGCACGCCGATATAGTCGGCCTGCTTCTGCGTCAGCTTCGACAGCTTCACGCCCAGCTTTTCGAGGTGCAGCGCCGCGACCTTTTCGTCGAGGTGCTTCGGCAGGACATAGACGTCGTTGCCGTACTGCTCGCCCTTGGTGAACAGTTCGATCTGCGCGAGCACCTGGTTGGTGAAGCTCGACGACATCACGAACGACGGGTGGCCGGTCGCGCAGCCGAGGTTCACCAGGCGGCCCTTGGCCAGCACGATGATCTGCTTGCCGTCGGGGAATTCGACCAGATCGGTGCCCGGCTTGACTTCGGTCCACTTGTAATTGGCCAGCGCGGCGATCTGGATCTCGCTGTCGAAGTGGCCGATGTTGCAGACGATCGCCATCGGCTTCATCGCCGCCATATGCTCGGCGGTAATGACGTCGGCGTTGCCCGTCGCGGTGCAGAAGATGTCGGCGCGCTGGACGGCTTCGTCCATCGTCACGACCTCATAGCCTTCCATCGCCGCCTGCAGCGCGCAGATCGGGTCGATTTCGGTGACCAGGACGCGCGCGCCGCCGTTGCGAAGCGATGCGGCCGATCCCTTGCCGACGTCGCCGAAACCGGCAACCGCGGCGACCTTGCCCGCCAGCATCACGTCGGTGGCGCGGCGGATCGCGTCGACCAGCGATTCCTTGCAGCCATAGAGGTTGTCGAACTTCGACTTGGTGACGCTGTCGTTGACGTTGATCGCGGGGAACGGCAGCTCGCCCTTCTTCGCGATCTCGTACAGGCGGTGCACGCCCGTCGTCGTTTCTTCCGACACGCCCTTCAGCGCCTTGACGGTCTTGGTCAGATAGCCGGGGTTCGCCGCGACGAACGCCTTCAGCGCGCGCTGGAATTCGACTTCTTCTTCATTTTCGGGAGCGGGCAGCGTCGCGCCGGCTTCCAGCTTCGCGCCCCACAGCGCGAACATGGTGGCGTCGCCGCCGTCATCGAGGATGATGTTCGCGGTCGTGTCGCCCCAGTCGAAGATGCGGCCGACATAATCCCAATAATCGGCCAGGCTCTCGCCCTTCACGGCGAACACCGGCGTCCCGCCCGCGGCGATCGCGGCGGCGGCATGGTCCTGCGTCGAAAAGATGTTGCAGGTCGCCCAGCGGATGTCGGCACCCAGCGCGGCAAGCGTTTCGATCAGCACCGCGGTCTGGATCGTCATGTGCAGCGAACCGGTAATGCGCGCGCCCTTCAACGGCTGCGCGGCGCCATATTCGGCGCGGAGCGCCATCAGGCCGGGCATTTCGGTTTCGGCGATCGCGATTTCCTTGCGGCCGAAGTCGGCAAGGCCGATGTCAGCGATCACATAGTCACGGGTGTCGGCGGCGAGGGTAGCCACGGTTTTTCTCCAGTCTGGCGAGTACGACCGCAGGCGAGCGGCCACGAAATTATGTTGCGCGCCCTAGCCGAAAGCGCGCCCGCGATCAAATATAAAGTTTTCTTTATATCTTCAAGACCGGGTAGGCGCGCAGCCGCGATTTCGGCACGACTCAGCGGCCGGAAAGCAGGGGTGGCCGAAAATAAATTTTGGGCAGGCGCAATTGTTACAGCCGGGGCTTCGGCTGTGTGACAAAGAGTCGCGAACGCCAAGATTATGAAAATCCTGACTTATAATGCGCCCCAGCGAGTAGTCTAATTTGTCTTTGTGACACCAGTGTTACAAAGCCCCCGAAATATTGACTTTTCCAAGGGTCAGCGAGAAAATCGGCTAAAGTTTTCGGGGAGATACGAGAGATGAAAAAAATTCTGCTTCCGCTCGTCGCACTGGCTTTCGCGACCCCTGCCGCGGCGCAATCGATCGTCGTGAACGGCGCGGAGGAAAGTGATTCGACGCCGCTGTCGGTCGCCTATGAAGAGCTGAAGGCCGGCCGGAACGATGCCGCGGTCGACAAGCTGACGCACAGCACGCTCGATCGCGACGATCCGTCGCGACTGATCAACCTCGGCACGGCCTATGCCCGCCTCGGCAAGACCGCCGACGCGCAGACGGCGTACAAGGCCGCGATCACCAGCTCGATCCGTTACGACGTTGAACTTGCGAACGGCACCTATATGGATTCGCGCTGGGCCGCGCGCACCGCGCTCGCCAATCTCGACCAGGGCAAGCCGCTCCTCGCGCTCGCGCGCTAGGCCTCGCCGCCCTTCGTGGTCAGCAGGCGGGCGTCCACTCCCGCTTCCGCGAACGCCGCCTGCCAACGACTGGTGGGCGGCGTTTCGAATATCAGGGCATCGCTGCCCGGCGTGACGTGCCAGCCATGGCGCACCATTTCCTCTTCGAGCTGCCCCGGCGACCAACCGGCATAGCCGAGCGCGACCATCCAGTGTGCAGGGCCCCGCCCCTCGCCGATCGCGCGCAATATGTCGTGCGAGCTCGACACCATCCAGCGGTCGGCGACCTGCACCGCGCCTTCGCCGCCCCAATCGCGGCTGTGGATCACGAAGCCGCGCGTCTGTTCGACCGGCCCGCCCAGGAATACAGGCTGCTCCAGCGGCTCGTCATGGTCGATGTCCAGCTGGTCGAGCACCGCGCCCACGGTCATGCCGTCGATCGGATCGGCGATGCCGATCCCCATCGCGCCCTCCTCGTCGTGGCTGATCATCGCGATCACCGCATGCTCGAAGCGGGGATCGCCGATGCCCGGCAATGCGAGCAAAAGCTGGCCGGTGAACCAGGTAGGCACAGTCTCCATGACTCCACAATGCCGCGCAGGGTCAAAAGGGTCCAGCGCCTATTCGCGGAATCGACGCGCGCGCCGTTCCGCGCCTTGACTTGGAGGCCTTGCGCCCCAATGTCGCGTCCGACGAAAATCCCCTCGAGCGAAAGGATGCCTCAATGACGATCCAGACCGGCGACAAGCTTCCCGAATCGACCTTCGTGAAGGTCACCGAAAACGGCCCCGAACAGGTGAACACCGCCGATTATTTCAAGGGCCGCAAGGTCGCGCTCTTCTCGGTTCCCGGCGCCTTCACCCCGACCTGCTCGGCCAAGCATCTGCCGGGTTTCGTCGAAAAGGCCGAAGAGCTGAAGGCGAAGGGCGTCGACGAAATCGTCTGCACCGCGGTCAATGACGCGTTCGTGATGGGCGCCTGGGGCAAGAGCGCGAACGCTGGCAGCAGCGTGACGATGCTCGCCGACGGCAACGGCGCCTTCGCCGACGCGGTCGGCCTGACGATGGACGGCACCGCCTTCGGCATGGGCAAGCGCGGCCAGCGCTTCTCGATGATCGTCAACGACGGCGTCGTCGAACAGCTCAATGTCGAGGCGCCCGGCGAGTTCAAGGTGTCGAGCGCCGACCACATGCTCGAACAGCTTTAAGGAACGGGAGGGGTGGCGCGATGGCGCGCTTCCCCTCCGTTCTTCGCCACCCCGGACCCGATCCGGGATGCCGAGTGGAAAAGGCCGCGGGTCCGCCCCCTTCCCTTTTGTCACATTTTCGTGCAACAGCGCCCTGATGACATCAGACGCATCGAACGATCAGAACATCGCCGATCCCACCGCTCTCGTTGAAGGGATCATCACCGAACTGCAGGACCGCTTCCGCACTTCGGTCGCCAACCTCAAATCCGCCATCGCCGCCTATGTGCACGATCGCACCCTGCCGCCGGCCGACGCCGCCGCGACGGGGCTGTTCGACTATCCGGCGATCCGCCTGACCACGACGGGCGAGCAGCGCGAGGGACAAAAGGGTCATAACCTGTCCTTCGGCCGCTTCGAGCGCGCGGGCGAATTCGTCACCACGGTAACGCGCCCCGACCTTTTCGCCGACTATCTCCGCGACCAGCTCACCCTCCTCGCGCGCCATTACGACCTGACGCTGGAGGTGACGCGGACGGGCCAGCAGATTCCCTTCCCCTATGTGCTCGACGCCAGCGACGGGTCGGACATGGGCGGGGTCACGCCGCTCGAACTCGCGCGGCATTTTCCGACGACCGAGCTGGCCGACATCGGCGACGAGCTGGCCGACGGCCTGTTCGGTGCCGATCCCGCCGCCGCGCAGCCGCTCGCGCTGTTCGACGCGCTGCGCACCGACTTCTCGCTCGCGCGCCTCCGCCACTATACCGGCACCGCGCCCGAGCATTTCCAGCGCTATATCCTGTTCACCAACTACCACCGCTATGTCGACGAATTCGTCGCCTGGGCGGGCGCGCAGGTCGGGCAGGGTCGCTACACCGCGCTCGCCGGCGCCGCGGGGCTGTATGTGGACCAGCCGGGCGTCAACGCCAGCGCGCTCGTCGCCGACAGCGCTTGGCGGCGGCATCAGATGCCCGCCTATCACCTGATCGCGCCCGACGGCGGCGGCATCACGCTGGTCAACATCGGCGTCGGCCCGTCGAACGCCAAGACGATCTGCGACCATCTCGCGGTATTGCGGCCCGAGGCGTGGCTGATGATCGGCCATTGCGGCGGCCTTCGTCCCAGCCAGCGCATCGGCGACTATGTCCTCGCGCACGCCTATCTGCGCGACGATCATATCCTCGACGCGGTGCTGCCGGTCGAAATCCCGATCCCGCCGATCGCCGAGGTGCAGGTCGCGCTCGCGACCGCCGCCGAGGCCGTCTCGGGCACCAGCGGCGCCGACCTGAAAAAGCGGATGCGCACCGGCACCGTCGTCACCACCGACGATCGCAATTGGGAATTGCGCTACACCGACAGCGCGCTGCGCTTCTCGCAGTCGCGCGCGATCGGCATCGACATGGAATCGGCGACCATCGCCGCGCAGGGCTATCGCTTCCGCGTCCCCTACGGCACCTTGCTCTGCGTCAGCGACAAGCCGCTCCACGGCGAACTCAAGCTGCCCGGACAGGCGAACCGCTTCTACGAAGAGGCGATCGCCGCGCATCTCCAGATCGGTATCCGCGCGTGCGAGACGATGCGCGACGAGGGCGCCAAGCTCCACAGCCGCAAGCTGCGCGCGTTCAACGAGCCGCCCTTCCGTTGACGGCGGCCCCTGCCCTGTCGCGCTCGGTCGCGGGCCGCGTCGCGATCGTCACCGGCGCGGCGAGCGGCATGGGCCGCGCGACCGCGCTGCTGCTGGCCGGCGAAGGCGCGAAGGTCGCGGTCACCGACCTCGACCTTGCCGCCTGCGAAGCCGTCGCCGCCGAGGGCGGGGCGAACACCAAAGCCTTCGCGCTCGACGTCGCCGATGGAGAGGCGATCAAGCGGGTGGTCGCCGACATCGCGGCACATTTCGGCGGCATCGACATCCTGATCAACAACGCCGGCGTGTCCAGCTTCGCTCCGCTCGACGCGGAAGACGAATATGAGGCGATCTGGCACCGCGCGATCGCAGTTATGCTCACCGCGCACCAGCGCATGGTCCGCGCCGCCCTGCCCTGGCTTCGCAAGAGCGACGCCGCGCGCATCGTCAACATCGCCTCGACCGAGGGCCTGGGCGCGACCCCCGGCGACACGCCCTATGTCGCCGCCAAGACCGGCGTCACCGGGCTGACGCGCGGCCTCGCGGTCGACCTCGGCAAGGAGGGCATCACCGTCAACTGCATCTGCCCCGGCCCGATCCGCACCGGCATGACCGACAAGGTGCCCGACGAGGACAAGGCGATCTTCGCCCGCCGCCGCACCGCGCTCCGCCGCTATGGCGAACCCGAAGAGGTCGCGCATGTGACCCTCAGCCTGGTCCTGCCCGCCGCAAGCTACATCACGGGCGCGGTGATCCCCGTCGACGGCGGACTGATGGCACGGAATGCTTGAGGAGCGCGACCGAGTTTGAAGCTGACTTCACCCGTCCGCATTATCAAACTGGATAGCCTCCTCCAAGAAACGTTGCGGGTCACGCAAAAATCGCATGGCTCTCGATTGCATTATCATTCTCGCAAAAGCCTCGCGGTTCGGCTGGATTATCGCTCCGTCTGGAGTAGCCAAACAACAGTCAAACTGACGGGCCAGCGCACAAATGCCACCCAACAAAGGTAGCTTTAGGTCTCCGACGTTGATGCGAAACCGGACGTCCTCGACAGTTTGACCGTCCAATCCGACCTGAATGTCATCCGTTTTATCGTCTCCCCAAATTCGAAGCGTGGGAGACCATGACGCTCTCTCGGGCAAGAGCGTCGCAAGAAAGGCAAACAACGCCTCGGTTTCAGTCTCCGAGAAATCAAGGTCTATCTCATCAAGCTGATCTTGGCTCATACGAGCGGCAGGTACGTCAGCAATTTTTGCCGCCGAAGCCGGAACCAAGTCTGCGACGAATTGCCAAATTGCCATGAGCGCAACCTAACGACCCGTCGCAGCACCAACAACGGTCATTCCAAAATCCTCGTCATCCCGGGCTTGACCCGGGATCCGCCTTTCTTCCTCCCGGCAGCAACGGCTCGAACCCGAGGTCCTCGGCCAGATCGCGCCACGTCGGGTTCATCGCGTTAATCAACTCATATTTCCACGGCCGTAACCATCGCTTGATGCGCTTCTCGCGAAGGATGGCGCCGTCCATTGTCTCGTGCCGTTCAAACCACACGAGACGCTTTATCCCGTAATCCTTGGCGAAACCGTCGAACGTCCCTTCGCGATGCTGATAGACGCGTTGAACGAGGTTCGACGTGACACCTGTATAGAGCGTGCCGTGCGACGAACGCGCGAGAATATAGACGCAGGGGTGGCGTTCGATCATCACGGGAAAAGAGAAGGCGGGCCCCGGGTCAAGCCCGGGGTGACGATGACTGGCGGCGATGGTTCGCGCAGCAATAGCTGACCTCCCGCTACGAGAGCCCCAACAGCCCCTCGCAATCGTCCCACAGCTTCGCGCATGCCGCATCGTCGCGCGCCAGCGCCGACGGGTCCAGCCGCACCAGCTCCGGGTTGCGCACCGCCCAGTAATCGCCATGCGCCTCGGCATAGGCCGGCGCCGCCGCCAGCGCCGCGAGATATTCGCCGGACAGCGCGATCGTGCTTTTCCGGTCGCGCTTCATCGTCAGCGGCAGGATCAGGCTGACCAGCGACGACAGGATCTTGCCGCTCGCGCGCGCCAGCCCGGTCCACGGCACATAGCCGGGGTCAAAGCTCATCGCGGCCAGATCGGGGCGGCGGCGCGCCAGTTCGCGCGCGGTCATGATATTGGCGAGCTTCGACGAGCTGTAGGCGCGGAACGCCTGCGCCTGATCCTTTTTCGGCAGCGTCGGGTCGCGGTCTGGAAAGGCCAGCCATTCGGCATTGGCGTGCGCAGGCGGCGTGACGAGGGTCTTTTCCTCGGGATCGTGCGTGCCGCTGCCCGTCAGGATCACGCGCGCGCCGGGCGCCAATTGCGGCAGCAGGCGGTGGAGCAGCCGGAAATGCGCGAGCTGATTGACCGCAAAGGTCCGCTCGAAACCTTCGGCCCCCGTCTCCAGCTTCGCGGTCTGCAGCCCCGCGTTCAATACCAGCGCATCGATCGCCGGCCCCTTTGCCAACGCCTCGGCAAAGCGGTCGACCGATGCGAAATCGTCGAGGTCGAGCGGCAGCGCTTCGGCACGCCAGCTCGACTGGACCGTCTCGGGACGCCGCGCCCCGATGGTCAGGCGATGCCCCGCCGCCGCCAGCCGCTCCGCCGCATTGGCCCCGAAACCCGACGTCGCGCCTGTCATCACTATATGCATCGCCTGCGATCCTCTTTTGGTTGGTTGACCAACCAAATAGCAACGGCGCGGCCGATGTTCAACATGCTTTGCGCGCGCCCGGCAAAAGCCGCGGCGCCCGAACCTCGATCGCGTGGAAATCGCCCGACGGGCGGGAGGTCAGCCTTCGCCGAGTCCCGCGCGCAGCCCGACCGCCCATTCGGCCAGCGCCTCGCGCATCGGAAAATCGGGCTGGGTCAGCCATGACAGCATCAGCCCCTCGAAGGCCGCCTTGGTCATGCGCGCGCGCAGCCGGTCGCGGTCGTCGACCTCGCTCCGCCCCGCCCCCGCGGCAAAGACCATCGCCAGCCGGCTGCGCACCGCGGCATTGCCGACCTCCAGCCGCTCGGCCAGCCGCGCATCGTTCATCGCGCGCGCGCCCAGCGCCAGCCGCACCCGAAAAAGATCGCGATTGGCATCGAGCGTGGCGGCGGCAAAGGCGACATAGGCATCGAACAGCCCCGCGCGCGGCGTCGCAGCGATCAGCGCGTCGATCTGTGCCATATAGCGCGCCGAGGCGCTTTCGATCGCCGCTTCGAGCAGCGCATCCTTGGTCGCGAAATGATAATGGAGCAGCCCCGGATTCACCCCCGCCTCGGCCGCGATCGACTTGACATTGGCATCTGCCAGCCCGTCGCGCGCGACGACACGAAACGCCGCCTCGATCAGCTTGTCGCGCGTTCCCGGTCCGCCAATGCTCTTCTTCGTCCCCATGCCAGCGCGATAGGCCATGCGGGCAGGCTTGGGCAAGCTGGGCTCGCATGCCATCGACGAAAGGCGCTCTTGCCAGATCCTCCCCATCGCTACGCGACAGGGAGGATACAGCCCCGCCCGCTCAAACCGCCGCGGTCGTCCGATAGCGCGGCGCGAGGTCGCGCTTCGACAGGTTCGGACCCATCGCCAGCCGCGCCGCCTCATGCGCCTGCCACTGCGCCTCGTCGGCCAGCGGCGGGATCGTGACGCTTTCGCCGCGGTCGAGGCCGAGCAGCGCTGCGTCGACCAGATCGCCAGCGTCCATCACCATCTCGGCCGGAAAGGCGTCGACATCCTTGCCCGACCGTTCCCAGATTTCGGTGCGCGTCGCGCCGGGCAACACCGCCTGCACATGAAAGCCCTTTTCGCGCCCCGTCGTTGCCAGCGCGTGGCTCAGGTTCAGCAGAAACGCCTTCGACCCGCTATACACGCCTTCGAAGCTCTCGGGCGCGAGCGCGAGGACCGAAGCGATGTTGACGATCGCGCCCTTGCCGCGCGCCCCGAACGCCTTGCCCGCCGCGATCGCGAGCCGCGCGGCGGCGGTGATGTTCAGCGCGATGATCCGCTCGATATCGGCGGCGCTGTTGTCCAGCGTTCCGCCGTTCAGCGACATGCCGGCATTGTTGACGAACAGCGTGATCGCCGCATCGTCGATCAGGCGCTGCTCGATACGCGTCACATCGTCGCTCCGCGTCAGGTCGGCGGCGATCACGTCGACCGCGACCCCGGTCGCGGCGCGCAGCCTCGCCGCAAGCTCTTCCATCTGCGCCGCGTTGCGCGCGACGAGGATCAGGTCGTGCCCGCGCTTGGCGAGGCGGTCGGCATAGACGGCGCCAAGGCCGGTCGAGGCGCCCGTGATCAGGGCCGTTCCAGTAGGGATTGTCATGACATTCTTCCTTGCAGGCGGCCCGGGGAGCGAGTCACTTGCAAAATGATAGTGACTGCCCCATATGCTTTCAATGACCGCACCGGAAGAAAATTCGGGGACCTGCCCCGTCGATCGCGGGCTGATGCGCGTCGGCGACCGCTGGAGCATATTGATCCTCCGCGACATCGACCGCGGCCTGACGCGTTACGACCAGATCCGCGCCAGCCTGGGCATCGCGCCGAACATATTGGCGCGCCGCCTGTCGGCACTCGTCGCCGCGGGGCTGATCGAAAAGCGGCGCTACAGCGCGCGGCCGCCGCGCGACGAATATCTGCTGACCGATGCGGGGCGCGACTTCCTGCCGATCCTCGCGGCGATCGGGGCGTGGGGACGCAAGCATAACGGCCAAGGCGCGCTCACACGGCAGATCGACGTCGAAACCGGAAAGCCGATCCGCCCGGTGGTCGTCGACGCCAACACGGGCGCTCCGCTGGGATCGCGCCCGCTACGGTTCGACTACCCCGAATAGCCCTCCCCACAACCCTCGCCGTGGCGGAGAGGCGGACCGTCACTTGTACATATCGGCCCGCAAATTGATGCCGTGCTCGATCCACACCTTCAGCGCGCAGAGCATCTGCGACCAGCCCTGGCAATTGCCATAGGAGGCGCCGAGCGCGCCCTGATTTTCGCGCCAGCCCTCTTCGGCGATCTCGACCAGCGTCCGGCCGTCGTCCAGGCCCGTGAAGCTCATCGTCACGCGCGTGCGATAGTCGGCGTCCTTCAACTCGCCGCCCTCGACATTCGGCGCCTCGCCCTCGTTCGCCTGCCATTCAAGGACGATCTTCTCGTCGGGCACGACCTCGATCACATGGACGGGAAAGGCACCCGGAAAGTCGTGGAAATCCCACGTCACCGTCGCCCCGGTCTCCAGCCGCCCCTTGGCGCCGCCGGTCGTGAAATAATGCGACAGCTTCGCGGGGTCGGCGACCGCCTCGAACACCTCGTGCACCGGCTTCGCGATCCGCGCCGCGACCCTGAACTTCAGCTGCATGCTCACTCTCCGCTTGAGTCGCATCCTTTTATGTTATATTTATATAACATGTCAATTCACGACCAGTTCGACGCAACTTTCAAGGCGCTCGCCTCGCCGATCCGGCGACAGATAATGGACGATCTGCGCGACCAGCCCCTCACCACCGGCGCGCTGTGTGGCCATTTCGCCGACATCGACCGCTGCACGGTGATGCAGCATCTGAAGGTGCTGGAGGATGCCGGGCTGGTCATCGCCGAACGCCGTGGCCGCGAACGCTGGAATCACCTCAACGCCATGCCGATCCAGGACATCCACGACCGCTGGATCGGCCCGCACGCCGCCGCTGCGACGACGCGGCTCGCCCGGTTCAAACAGGCTATCGAGGCGCTTCCAGGGGAGGACGCCTAGGGGCTCACGGCGCAATGCAAAAGGCCGGAGCATCACTGCCCCGGCCCTCGCATCTTGTGTCCGTGGCGCCGCTTACCAGCCCGACGGCTTGCCCTTGTTCTGCTGGTCCAGCCATTTCTTCAGCGGCGCGAAATATTCGGCCATCGCCTTGCCCGACATTTCGCGGCTGCCCGTGAACGCCTGCAGCGCATCGGGCCACGGCTTCGACGCACCCATTTCGAGCATCGCGTTCAGCTTCGCGCCGACGTCCTTGTTGCCATAGAAGGAACAGCGATGGAGCGGTCCCTTCCATCCGGCCTGCTTGCACGCGGCCTGATAGAATTGGAACTGCAGCACGCGCGCCAGGAAATAGCGGGTGTAGGGCGTGTTCCCCGGAATGTGGAATTTCGCGCCCGCGTCGAACGCGTTCGCCGGCCGCTCGCCCGGCGGCACGATGCCCTGATATTGCTTGCGCAGGTCGGTCCACGCCTTGTTGTAGTCGGCGGGCTTGATCGATCCGTCGAAGACGCCCCAGCGCCAGCGGTCGACGAGCAGACCGAAGGGCAGGAAGGCGACCTTGTCCATCGCCTGCCGCAGCAGCAGTCCGATATCCTTGTCGGCGCTCGGCACCTTCGATTTGTCGAGCAGGCCGATGTCGACCAGATATTGCGGCGTGATCGACAGCGCGACGAAATCGCCGATGGCTTCGTGGAAACCATCGTTCGCGCCGTTCAGATAGAGGAACGGCTGCTTGTTATAGGCGCGCTGATAATAATTGTGGCCAAGCTCGTGGTGAATGGTGACGAAGTCGTCGGCATTCACCTTGATGCACATCTTGATGCGGATATCGTCCTTGTTGTCGACGTCCCACGCCGATGCGTGGCACACGACTTCGCGGTCGGCGGGCTTGGTGAACTGGCTGCGCTTCCAGAAGGTTTCGGGAAGCCCGGCAAAGCCGAGCGAGGAATAGAAATTCTCGCCCGCCTTGACCATGTCGAGCGGCCCCTTGCCCTTTTCGGCCAACAGGTCTCCGATGTCATAGCCAAGGTCGCCGGTGCCCGCGGGCGCGACGAGCGGATAGATATTCCCCCATTCCTGCGCCCACATATTGCCGAGCAGGTCGGCGCGGATCGGGCCCGTCTTGGGCTGCACGGCGTCGCCATATTTCTCGTTCAGCTTCCAGCGGACATAGGTGTGCAGCGCGACATACAGCGGCTTCATGTCCTGCCAGATCTGTTCGGTGACCTTGGCGAACTCCTCGGGCGGCATGTCGTATCCCGAACGCCACATCGCGCCCGTGTCCGCAAAGCCCAGCTCCTTCGCGCCATCGTTCGCGATGCCGACCATCTTGGCATAATCGTCCTTCATCGGCGCACCGACATTATTGTGCCAGCTCGTCCACATCTCGGCGAATTCGGCGGGTGTGCGCTTCAGATTGCCCATCTCGGCCTCGATGTCGGAGCCGGAGATTTCCTTTCCGTCCAGCGTGCCGCGGCCCTTGCCGTATTTCGACTGCAGGTCGGTGGCGATCCGGTTGAGCTCGGTCGCGGCGCCCGGCGTCGTCGGCGCCGGCAGAACAATGCCGGTCCGCAATATGTCCAGCTTGCGCTTGGTGTCGGCGTTCAGACCCGGAACCGCCATATATTTGGCGGCCTCGAGCGCATATTTCACCGACTTTTCGGTGCCGACCGCGTTGATCCGCGCCGCCATCGCGTCGGTATCCTCGGTGATATAGGTCGCATTGACCCAGTTCACCTGGCTGGCCTCGACCGTATAGTCGAACAGGTCCTTTTCGACCGAGGCGATGAAGGCATCGGCATCGGCGGCGGTGGGGGCAGCGGTAGGGGCCGCAGCGGGGGCGGCATTTTGATCGGCCTGCGCGGCGGCCGGCGCCGCAAGCGCGAGCGACATGGCAAGCGACAGCGTCGAAATCATGGCTTTCATGGGGGTGCGTCCTCTGGATATTCTGATGCGCTCTGTGGCGCGATGGCGCGTAATCTGGACCTAGCCGCCGATGCGGTCAAGCCGCGAGAGCCGCCGGGATCAAGCCGCCAGAAACGCCGCCATCGCCTCGCCCATTTCGGGCTGCGTCACGCTCGACATATGCGTGCCGGGGATCGTCGCAAGCCGCGCGTCGGGCAAGACGGCAGCGAGTTCCTCCGCCGATCCATTGTCCTGATCCTGTTCGCCGCAGACGAGCAGCGTCGGCATCGTCAGCGCGCTCAACATCTCGGGCGTGGTATCGGTGAAACTGTCCAGCAGCAGGCTCGCCGCGACGCGGTCGATCTTCATCGTCTTCATGAACTGGATCGACAGCCAGGTGTCGTCGCCGCGCTTCGCGGTTTCATAGTCCGCGATGACGCGCTGAAAAAACTGCCCGCGTTTTGCCCAGCCGGCCAGCCCGGCCAGCCCCATTCCGCCGAGGATCAGGCGCCGCGGCCGCATCCCAGCGACAACGGCGCGCGTGCTCGTCCGCGCGCCGAGCGAAAAACCGCCCAGGTCGAAATCGGACAGGTTCAGCTGCGCCACCAGGTCTTCCAGATCGCGGACGAGCACATCGGCCGGATACTGCTCCGGCTCGTGCGGCGCGTCGCTCGATCCATGGACGCGCAGATCGGGCATGATCACGCGAAATCCTTCGCGCGCGATCCGCTCTGCCGTGCCAAACTTGATCCAGTTGACCTCGGCGTTCGAGAACAGCCCGTGCAACAGCACGACCGGGCGTCCTTCCCCCATCTCGCGCCACGCCAGCCGCACGCCGTCGCGTGCCTCGAAAAATTGCGGTTCGGTCGTCATGCGCCGCCTATGCGCTCATGCCGCGCGGTTGGGCAAGGCCGATCAGCGCGGCTGCAGCCCCTTCTGCTCCATGCGCCATTTCGCCATTTCGATCCTGTCCTGACCAAAGAAGGGTTCGCCATCGAACACCAGCGTCGGCACACCCCAATGGCCCGCGATCTCCAGCGCGACCTGATTCGCCGCAATCTCATTGTCCAGCGCTTCGGCATCGGCCTCCGCCTCGGCATCGAGCTCGGCCAGGTTCAGGTCGGCGCGGCGCGCGGCGCCCGCCAGATGATCCCCCAGGTGCCAGTCCTGCGCGCCGCCCCAGATAAGCTGTGCGGCTTCGTGCGCGAACGCCAGGCTCTTGCCGCGCCGCGACGCGGCCTGGCCCAACCGCGTCAGGCGATAGATATAGGGCTGCTCGGCCGCGATCTCCCGCGTCATGACATTCTGGACGATCGGATCGGGCCGCGGCGGACCGAAGGGAATTCCGTGGAACTGCGCCACGCGGATCATGTCGCGCATCGTATAGCTCAGCCAGTTCGGATGGTTGCGCTCGAAAAAGTCGGGCTGGCGGATCGCAAGCGGATAGACCGGCCGCAGATTGATCACGACATCATGGCTCGCAGCCAGCGAGCGATAACGGCCGATAGCCAGGTAGCTGTACGGCGAGCGAAAGGACCAGAAGAGGTCGGCGTGCAAAGTCATGACAATCATCCTGCCAAAAAACCCGCGCCGCGCAAGCGCGCCACGGAGAATTTTAACACCAGATCAGATGTTTCGCAGATGCAGCAAAGCATCAATTGAATATAGTAGCAATTGCTATTATATGTGCTGCCATGAGCGAGACGATCGGCTTCCTGCTTAACGACAGCGCACGCCTGTTTCGCCGCGCCTTCAACGCGCGCACCCGCAGCAGCGGCATCACCGCGCTGCAATGGCGGCTGATCACCTATCTGAAGCGCCACGCCGGCATTCGGCAGGGACCGCTCGCCGAACTGATCGAGGTCGAACCGATCACCCTGTCGCGCATGGTCGACCGGCTTGCCGAGGCCGACCTTGTCGAACGGCGGCCCGACCCGACCGACCGCCGCGCCTGGCAGCTCTACCTGACCCCGCGCGCCGCCGACCTGCTCAACGAAATGCGCAGCGTGGCCGAACAGCTCACCGAAGACGCGACCGAAGGCCTGAACGCCGGCGAACGCGACCAGCTCATCGCGCTCGTCGAGCGCGTGCGCGCCAATCTCTCCCGCCGCGAATGCCAAAAAGAGACCGCCTGATGGACCAGCTCTCCCCTTCTCGCCCGAAAGCCGAAGACGCGGCACCGGCGCGCGCGCCAAAGGCCGATCCCGTGCCGCCGCCCGTGTCAGCGGCCGAGGGCGATGCGCAGGTCAGGCCGAGCTGGCGCACCCGTATATTGATGTTCGGCCTTCCCGCGGTGCTGATCGCCGTGGGCGGCTGGTACTGGCTGACCAGCGGCGGATCGGTGTCGACCGACAACGCCTATGTCCAGATGGACAAGGTTTCGATCGCCGCCGAAGTCGGCGGCCGCATCACCGAAGTGGCGGTCAAGGACGGCCAGATGGTCAACGCCGGGCAGCTGCTGTTCCGCATCGACGGCGAGCCTTACGCCCTCAATGTCGCGCAGGCGACGGCCGCGATCGACGCCGCGCAGGTCGAGGTCGGCAATCTGTCGGCCAGCGCCAACACGTCGGCGGTGGACATCGCCGCCGCCCGCGAAGATGTCGCCTTCGCGCAGGTGAATTTCGAGCGTCAGGCGGCGCTGATGGAAAAGGGCTTTACCACCAAGGCCGCCTATGACGCGTCGCGCCATGCCGTGACGCAGGCGCGCGAACGCGTCCGTCAGGCCGAGGCGGCAGCGACCGAAGCGCGGACGAAGCTCGCTGCCGGCCCGTCGAGCGGCGTCAATCCACAGGTCGAGGCCGCCAAGGTCCAGCGCGCGCAGGCGCAGGTCAATCTCGGCCGGACCGAGGTGCGAGCGCCCAGCGCTGGCCGAATCGCGCAGTCGGACCGGCTGCTGATCGGCCAGATGATGGTCGCCGGGCTGCCGGCGGTGACGATCGTCGATACCCAGCATCCGTGGGTTGAGGCGAATTTCAAGGAAACCGACCTGGCCAACATGCGCGTCGGACAGCGCGCCGAGATCAGCTTCGACGCCTATCCCGGCGTCCGGATCCGCGGCCATGTGCTGACGATCGGCGCCGGGACGGGCAGCGAGTTTTCGGTGCTGCCGGCGCAGAACGCGACCGGCAACTGGGTCAAGGTCACGCAGCGCGTCCCCGTCCGCATCGCCTTCGACGAAAAGCCCTCGCGCGACATGATCGCCGGCCTGTCGGCGGACGTTCGGGTCTTTACCTCGGACAAATAGGGCATGCCGAGCCGCGCCCTTTCCCGCCGGTCGCCCGCGGCGCCGGTCGACGACTCAATCCCGCTGCACGAGCAGATCCGCTATCGCGGCCTGCTGACGGTGGCGGTGATGGGCGCATCGATCATCCAGATCCTCGACACGACGATCGCCAACGTCGCGATCCCGCATATGCGCGCGGCACTCGGCGCGACGAGCGAGACGGTCAACTGGGTGCTGACCAGCTACATCATCGCCGCCGCCGTCGCGATGCCGATCACCGGCTGGCTCGCCGACCGGATCGGCCGCCGCCGCCTGTTCCTGGGCGCCGTCACCGGCTTCATCATGGCCTCGATGGCCTGCGGCGCGGCGCAGAATCTGGAGGAAATGGTGATCTTCCGCTTCCTCCAGGGGATCAGCGGCGCGTTCATCGGCCCCCTCAGCCAGTCGGTGATGCTCGACATCAATCCGCCCGAACGCCACGCCCGGGCGATGTCGATCTGGGGAATGGGCATCATGATCGGGCCCATCATGGGGCCCGTGCTGGGCGGCTGGCTGACCGAGTCGGTGAACTGGCGCTGGGTCTTCTACGTCAACCTGCCCGTCGGGCTGGTGACGCTGGCGCTGATGTGGGCGCTGCTCCCCGCCACGAAGACGCGGCAGCGAAAGTTCGACCTGTTCGGCTTTTCGATGCTCGCGCTGGGCCTCGCCTCGCTCCAGCTCATGCTCGATCGCGGCGCGCAAAAGGACTGGTTCGAGAGCACCGAGATCTGGATCGAGCTCGGCGTGTCGGTCGCCTGTCTCTGGATGTTCGTCATTCACCTGGTCACCGGCCGCGAGACGCTGTTCAACCGGCAGATGCTCCGCGACCGCAACCTGGTGACCGCGATGGGCTTCATGATCGTCATCGGCATCGTCATGTTCGCGTCGATGGCGCTGCTCCCGCCGATGCTGCAGAATCTGTTCGGCTGGCCGGTGATCGATACCGGCTGGGTGCTCGCGGTGCGCGGCGTCGGTATCCTGATGTCGATGTGGGCGGCGGGCCAGTTGCTGGGCAAGGTCGACGCGCGCTGGATGGTCGGTACCGGCCTGTTGGTCGCCGCGCTTTCGCTCTGGCAGATGAGCCACTGGTCGCTGGAGATGGGCATGCAGCCGGTGATCGTCAGCGGCCTCGTCCAGGGAATCGGGATGGGGCTGGTCTTCATTCCGCTCAACACCATGGCCTTCGCGACGATCCCGCCCCAATATCGCACCGACGGGTCCAGCCTGATGAACCTGCTGCGCAGCATCGGCGGATCGGTCGGCATCTCGATCGTCACGACCCTGCTCGGCGCGAATATCCAGCGCAGCCACGAGGATATGGTCGCCCATATCACCAACAGCTCGACGAGCCTGCTCGATGCCTCGACCGCCGACCGCTTCGGGATCGTCGGCGACACGGCGATGGCGATGGTCAATGCGGAGATCAATCGGCAGGCGGCCATGGTCGCCTATATCGACGATTTCTGGCTTATGATGTGGGTCACGCTCGCGGCGCTGCCCCTCGTCTTTCTGCTACGCCCGCCAAAGTCCGACGGACCAAAGGCGTCGATGGCCGAAATGGGCCACTGACGCCTTAGCGAAAGAAGCAGTTCGAACCGGCGAACAACGCCTCGATCTTTGCCGCTTCGCCTGGCTCGGCGAACATCCCGCCGACGGCATTCTCGCCGCTGCCGATGCTGAATTCCTCGCCCAGCGTGCTGTCCTCGACATCGATGATGGACACCGATTGCTTCGCCTTCGCGCGGGTCGTGCCGATGCCGATACCGCTCATCGTCGAATATTCCGAGGCGCCATTCTCGTTGCCCAGGAACCAGCCCACGAACTTGCCGTCCTGAAAATTCAGCGTCATCGCGTCGAACCGCGTAAATTCCATCGGCCCCGCGCCGCATTCCTCGTTGGTGCTACGGTCGTCGGCCTTGCCCTCGACGCGCGCCAGCGCCTCTTCCGCCTGCGCACGCGGAATGCCGAAAGCGAGCAGGCTGGTCTTGCCGCTGGTCTTGTCAACGAAGCGCAGCCCCTCGCCGTCGAGGCTGATCGCCGTCGTCGCGGCGGCCGGACCATCGGCCTTTGCCTCGGGCATCGGCGGCGCATCGACCGTGTCTTCGCCAGCGGCCGGCTTGTCCGCAGCGGGCTTGCACGCCGCGAGCATCGCCACGAGGGCCAGGGTCGCCAATTTCCGCGCCGCCAGTTTCCGCATCGTCTATCTCCTGCCTCTGCCTGCGAACGGCATGATCAATATCGCACCCAATGTCGCGAGCGCCATATCCTTTTGGGCGTCCCAGATGTCACCCTGCTGACCATTGTAACGATCGGCGGTCTCGCCCGCCGCAACGATCGTCAGCAGCCATTCGAAAATCTCGTAGAGGCACGAGATGGCCAGAACCCAGCCGAGCGCCACAAGCGCCGCGCCGCGCGTCTCCAGCCCGCCCCAGCGCCGCGCCATCTCCGCGACCGGCACCACCGACAGAGCGCCGAAGGCGAAATGGACCAGCCGATCATAATGATTGCGGCCCCAACCGAAGGTCTCGGACAGGGTCGACCCGGTCACCGCGCGCGCCCAGTCGTCGTAAGGGACGTTGCTATAGGCGTACCGGCCGCCGAGCGTATGCAGCGCCAGGAAGACGACGATGCACGCCAGCGCGGGCGTCGACAGCGGCCAGCGGCGCAGCAAGGCGGGCGAGGCGACAAGCAGCAGCATCGTCGGGACGTGCTGCAACAACGCGACCTCGGGATAGGGCTGGTCGATCTGCGCCGCCAGCAGCAGCGCCAGCAACAGGCCGAGCAGAAGTCTTTGCGCCTCGGGACGCGCCGACGCGTCGGTCATCGACCAAAATCCGCCAAGGCGGAAATGGCCGAAAACTGCGTAACTTCACTCGAAAACGCATAAATCGCACGGGAAGACGGGGCTTGCATCATGCCGGTCAGGCTAGGGCAGCAATAGGGTGTAGGACAGCGATTTTCGATGCGTCACCAGCGCAGCGACATGCAGCTCAGTCCGGCGTCGATGCGCGCGATATGTTCGGTCGCCATCGCGCGAAACGGTACGCCCCGCGCCGCGAGCAGTGCCTGCGTCGCCAGCCAGCGCTCGCCGATCAGCACCGTGTCGCGCACGCGCAGGATATTCGCCGCCCCCTCCTCGCCCAGCGGGGTCAGCACGACCTCCAGCCCGGCGAATTCGGGGCAATCGCGCATCGCCGGAACCGCGAGGACGGTACCCGCATCGATCAGGCTGCACCCCGTCTTGAAATGCAGCACGCTCGCGGGCGTCTCCGCAATCTCGGCGCGATGGCCGATCCGTTCGAGCAGGCCCGCGAGCTCAGTGGCGCCCGCGCGGTCGGTGCGGTCGGACAGGCCGATGATCACGCGGTCGGCAAGGCGCAGCACGTCGCCCCCCTCGACATGCCCCACGGTCATTTCGAGCAGAACCGGATGACGTGCGGCGAGCGCCTCGCGGATATGCGCAACCTCGCCCGCGCGGCTCGACGCACCGGGGCGCAGCAGGATCGCGCCTTCGGGAAAGGTCAGCGCGACATCTTCGGTGAAGAGCGCGTCGGGATAATCGTCGAGCGCGGGAAGGACTTCGACCAACAGCCCGAGCTCGCGGAGCGTCGCGACATAGGCCGCATGCTCGGCGGCGAGCGTGTCGAAATCGGGGTCGGGTCCGCCGCCGGCACGGATGCCGTTGACGGCCGAAGGGGCTGGGGCGCGGCAGAGCGCGTGCGAAAAGGCGAAGGGACTGACCATCCCTCCTCTTATCCGTTCGCATCGCGCGAAGTCGAGATGCTCTTGCGGAGCGCACCCGCGACGGGTGCCTCGACTTCGCTCGACACGAGCGGGTTTACCGGGCCGATCAGCCCTTCTTCAGGTGCCGGCGGCCCAGCAGTTCGGCGATCTGAACCGCGTTCAGCGCCGCGCCCTTGCGCAGGTTGTCGCTGACGCACCAGAGGTTGAGGCCATTGTCGACGGTGCTGTCGTCGCGGACGCGCGAAACGAAGGTCGCATAGTCGCCGACGCATTCGACGGGGGTGATATAGCCGCCGTCCTCGCGCTTATCGACGAGCATCACGCCGGGCGCCTCGCGCAGGATGCGCTGGGCGTCCTCGGCCGACAGCTCATTTTCCATCTCGATGTTGATCGCCTCCGAGTGGCCGACGAAAACGGGGACGCGGACGCAGGTCGCGGTCACCTTGATCTTCGGGTCGAGGATCTTCTTCGTCTCGACGACCATCTTCCATTCCTCCTTGGTCGAACCATCGTCGAGGAACTTGTCGATGTGCGGGATCACGTTGAACGCGATCTGCTTGGTGAACTTGTTGATGTCCTTTTCGTCGCCGACGAAGATCTGGCGCGTCTGGTTCCACAGCTCGTCCATGCCCGACTTGCCCGCGCCCGACACCGACTGATAGGTCGACACGACGACGCGCGTGATCTTCGCCGCATCGTGCAGCGGCTTCAGCGCGACGACCATCTGCGCGGTCGAGCAGTTCGGGTTCGCGATGATGTTGCGCGCGGTGTATCCGTCGATCGCCTCGGGGTTCACCTCCGGCACGATCAGCGGCACGTCGGGGTCCATGCGATAGAGCGACGAGTTGTCGATCACGACGCAGCCGGCGGCAGCCGCCTTCGGCGCGTGGATCGCGGTCGCGTCGCTGCCGATCGCGAAAATCGCCATGTCCCATCCGGACCAGTCGAAATTCTCGATATTCTGGCATTTGACGGTCTTGCCGGTATCGCCGATCTCGATCTCGTCGCCCTGGCTGCGCGACGATGCGACCGCGGCCAGTTCGGCAATCGGGAATTCACGCTCGGCCAGGATGGCGAGCACTTCGCGCCCGACATTGCCCGTCGCGCCGGCGACAACGATACGATAACCCATTTACTCACTCCTCAGCGTAAGAACTCGGTTGAAAACGTAGGTCAGTTAGACTTTCCAGCGGAAATGGCCGGTCAGCGGATGGTCGAACAAGGCATCCTCCTCGCGGGTGCCGCCGCCGATGTTGTGGATCACGAGCGGCGTGCCCGTGGTATTCTTGCGGTCGGACACGATGCCGGTGTGCGGCAGCCGCCCGTTCACCATCTGGGTGAAGATGTCGCCCGGCCGCCAATCCGCCGGCTTGTCGGTCACCGGAACCGCAGCGCCCTGTCGCCGCCAGAAGGTCGCGAGATTGGGCACGCGCCGATGGTCGATATTCCGGTCGGGCCGCCCCAGACCCCAATTCTTTGGATAAGCCCCAAAATTGGCGCGCATGTCGGCGTTTACAAGGCCCTGCAGATCGAGCGCGAGCGCATCGCGAAACGCGCGGATCACGACGTCGGTGCAAACGCCCTTCGCCCGGTCGACGTCGCCGTTCGGAAAGGCGAGCACCGTATAGGCGGGATCATAGCGCAACGTGACGCCGACCTGCCCGCGCGCCGCGGCGACAAGGCGCTGCGCATTGGTCGCCGCCATTGCCCCGCCCGACGCGCCGAACGCCCCAACGGCGATCGCCGCGCCGATGAAGGCGCGCCGCGTCGGTTGGAAAAAGGGTGACGGCTGCGACAAATTCGTTTCGCCCAAATGAAAACGACCGGCTCTGCCTGTTGGCGGAACCGGTCGTTTTTGAAAGCTGTTTCGGCTTTATGGAGGAGTAGCTCTCCTTAGCCTTCGCCGGCTTCCGACCGGTATTCGCGGCGTTCCGCAATACGCGCGGATTTACCAGTTCGGCCACGAAGATAGTAAAGCTTCGCACGACGAACGGCGCCCTTGCGGACGACGGTAATCGAATCGATGTTGGGCGAGTAAAGCGGGAAGACGCGCTCGACACCTTCGCCGAACGACATTTTGCGCACGGTGAAGTTGGAGCCCATGCCCTTGTTCGAGCGTGCGATGCACACGCCTTCGAAATTCTGGACGCGGGTGCGTTCGCCTTCAACAACCTTCACGCCGACTTTCAGCGTGTCGCCGGGACGGAAGGTCGGAATGGTCTTTGCCGCCTTGGCAATTTCTTCGGCTTCGATCGTCTGGATGAGGTTCATGTCCTCTAGTCCTTTTCTTTTCGCCGCGCGCCAGAGGCAGGTCGGTCCCGAGCGCCCTCGTGGCGCTCCCAAAGGTCCGGCCTGCGTAACCGTGTATCGATCTCAGCCTGTTGTTTCCGCCAGGCGGCGATCTTCGCATGATCCCCCGATCGCAGCACTTCGGGGATCGTGCGCCCTTCCCATTCGACGGGTCGGGTATAGTGCGGATATTCGAGCAAACCGTTTTCGAACGATTCGTCGTCCCCGCTTGAAGCCGCGCCCATTACGCCGGGAAGCAGCCGAATGCAAGCGTCCAGCAGCAATAGCGCCGCCATCTCGCCGCCCGACAGGATGATGTCGCCCATCGACACCTGTTCGATGGGACGCGCGTCAAAGATACGTTCGTCGAATCCTTCGAACCGGCCGCACAGGATGATCGCCCCCGGCCCCGTCGCCAGCCGCCGGATGTGCGCCTGCGTCACCGGCGTCCCGCGCGGGGTCATCGCCAGGATCGGCAGGTCGGGATTCGCCGCCGCCGCATGGTCGATCGCCGCCGCCAGGACGTCGGCTTTCAGCACCATTCCCGCGCCGCCGCCTGCTGGCGTGTCGTCGACGGTGCGGTGCCTGTCGGTCGCGAAGTCGCGGATCTGCACCGGCCGGCACGACCAGACCCCGGCATCGAGCGCGCGCCCCGCCATGCTGTGCCCCAGCGGACCGGGGAACATGTCGGGATAAAGCGTCAGCGGAACGGCGGCGAAACTCATGGCAGCGGCTCCCATAGCGGCTCGGGAACGCGCTGGCGATCCTTCTGAAGCTCGGCGTGCAGCCACTCCCGGAAACGCTCGATCTTGCGGACCCCGACGCGATTCTCCCGCTGCACCAGCCAGATGCCGAGGCCCGAGGCATGATAGGTCTCGAACGGCTGGACCAGGCGACCGCTCGCCAGATCGGCGTGCCAGAAGAGCGGCGTCATCATCGCGATGCCGAACCCCGCCTGCACCGCGCTCGCCTCCTGCAACTGGCTGTCGAGTTCGATGCCGCGGTCGGAAGGCACCGGCGCGGTCGTCACGCCTGCGGCGACGAACCAGTCGGCCCACCAGCTGTCGTTCGGCGCGAGCCGCTGGACATGCAGCAGGTCGGCGGGCTCGCGGATCGCATGCTCCGCCAGGAAGGTCGGCGAACAGATCGGCGCGACATATTGGCGCAGCAGGAAATCGGCGCGCAGGCCCGGCCAGCGACCATTGCCGATGCGGATCGCGACATCGACATTCGACGCGTCGAAGTCGATCAGATGATTGCTCATCGACATGCGCACGGCCAGGTCGGGATAGTCGAGCTGGAACCCGCCGATGCGCGCGCTGAGCCAGGTGCCGCCGAAGCTGGTCACCGCGTTGATCGTCAGCACGTCGGCCTCGTCGCTGTCGAGCGCGGCGAAGGCGTCACCCATCGTCGCGAAGGCATTGCTTACCGCGGGCAGCAGTCGGTGCCCCGTGTCGGACAACCGCACCCGCCCCTTTTCGCGCACGAACAGCGCGCGGCCCAGGCGATCCTCCAATTGACGTACCTGATAGCTGACCGCCGCCTGCGTCATCCCCAACTCTTCGGCCGCGCGCGAGAAATTCTGGAGCCTTGCTGCCGCTTCAAACGCCCGGATAGCGGCAAGAGGCGGGAGTTTCGACATATCGAGCTTATAAGCCTGCCTTATGACATGCACCAGAGCTTTTGTTGGCTTCGCGGCGCGGGGAGGCGCATTTGCAGGGCATCGAACGGAAAGGAGAAAAGCGATGATGGAAGAACATTTCATGCGCGGCTGGAACCACGGCCACGACCGCCTGAGCGCCGATCTCGATCGCGGATTCAGGAAGCTCGGCACCGCGCTGCAGCGCTGGGCAAAGCTCGTCACCACGCGCCGCACCCCGGACGCGGACGCGGAGGCAGGTTTCAACCGTTCGGCGGCGGTCATCCGCCCCGGAAAAAGGGCAGTCCCGGCCCGCGCGGCGCGGCGACGCTGACCAGGGTCGGTCGCCGCTTCGCGCCCAGGCTCTCCGTCAGGATCTGACGGGGAGCCTTTTGGCATCGCCCACTAGGGCACATCCTTCGGCACGACGCGCAGGCGCAGCGCCTGGATCGTCACCGGGTTCGTCGGCGCCAGCAGCAGCATGCCGTCGAGCCTGCCCTTTTCGCAGTCGAGGCGGAACGCCGCCGCCATCGCGCCCTTTGGCGCCAGCGGCTCGTCGGCGGGACAGGCCCCGACCTCTGCCTTAAGCCGCGCGAATTCCGCCGCCCAGTTCTCCGCCGAGCGATCCAGCAGGAAGTTCATCGCCAGCCGGCCGTTCAGCGGGTCGAGATTGCCCGCCGCATAGGCCGCCTTCGCCGCGGCGTACATTTCCGCCACCGCCGGCGACACCGGCTCCGCGCGTGCGTGCAGCAGCCCGGCCTTGCCCATCGCCACCGCCGCGTCCCACGCGGGCGCCGACGGTCCGGCATAGGTGCGGTTCGACAGCGCGAAGACGCCGACGCCATAATCGGGCATCAGCATCACATGGCTGCCATAGCCCGGATAGCCGCCGCCATGCGCCAGCGTCAGGCCCAGGTCGCAATCCTGCGCCACGCGCCAGCCCATGCCATAGGCGGCCGCCTGCTTGCACGCCGTCGCGCCGCTCGATCCGATGCGGTTCGTCACCGAAACGAAGTTCAGCCCCTGCGCGATCTCGCGCACCGTCGCGCGCTTGATCGGCCCGGTGTCGGGATCGTCGCGCGCCGGCCAGGCCGACAGCAGGAAGGCGACCCATTTGGCATAGTCGTTCGCGCTGACCTGAAGCCCGCCCATGCTGTTGAACGCGCCGTCGACCATCTCGGGCTCCGCGGTCCAGCGCTCATTCTCCCAGCGATAGCCCAGCGCATAGCGCGCCTTGGGCGCGTGCGGCGCGTCATAGCCGCTGCTCGTCATCCCCAGCGGCACCAGGATCGTCTGCCGCACATAGTCGGTATAGGCCATGCCCGACGCCTTCGCCACGATCCGGCCGAGCAGCGCATAGCCGAAGTTCGAATATTCGTGGCTGCTCTGCGGCACGCGGCTGAACGGCACGCCCGCCGCGATCATCCGGGTGAAGTCGTCCTGCGGCAGCACCTGTTGCCGGTCGCCCCACGGATCGTCAGTGACGAAGCCGCCGACGTGCTGCAACAGGTCGCGGATGCGGATGCGCGGGCTGTCCTTGGTGGGATAGGTCCAGCCCTTCATCTCCGGGATATAGTCCTCGGCCAGATCGTCGAGCCGCAGCTTGCCCTGATCGCGCAGGTGCAGGATCGACAGCGCGGTGAAGGCCTTGGTCATCGACGCGATGCGAAAGAGCGTGTCGGGCGTCACCGGCCGCTTGCCGTCGATGGTCTGGACGCCCAGCCCCTTCACATAGGCGAGCTTGCCGTCCTTCACGACGCCATAGACGACGCCCGGAACATGCTGGTCGGCCTGGAATTTGGCAAAGAGCGCGTCGATCTCCGGCGCCAGTTGCTCAAGGGTTTTGGGAGCGGCGTCCTGCGCCGCGGCGGGCGCCAAAGCCCCCGGGAACGAGCCACCAAGCAACAGGCCAAAGACAAGAGCCGACTTCAAGCGCATCACGATCCTCCCGGGCGAACCGACGCGACATGCCCCTGCACGTCACCCTGGGACTTGATCCGGGGTCCCGCGCTTGAGGTCAACCCGCTTTGCCATTGCGGCGGCAAGGCAGACCCGGGATCGGAATCCGGGAAGGATGGAGCAATCTAGCTGTCGGCTATTCGACGAACGCCGCGTCGACGGTGACGCCATTCTCGTCCCATGCCGGAACCGCGCGCGCGTTCATCGGCACCATGAAGCGGACGGGCTTCTTGCCGGCTTCGCCCGGCCTCTCGATTTCCAGGATGTCGCCCGCGCCGAAATTCTCGACCGCGGCGACATGGCCGATCGCCTGGCCGTCGCTGGAAACGCACGGCAGGCCGATCAGGTCGTGGTGATAATATTCGCCCTCGCCGAGCGCGGGCAATGCCGAGCGCGGGACGGTCAGCACGGTGCCGCGCAGTGCCTCGGCCGCGCTGCGGTCGGCAACTTCGGCAAAGCTCGCGACCGCGCCCTGGTTTGCCGGGCGCACCGACTTCAGCGTCAGCTTGCGGTCGCCGGCATCGAAAACGGAAAAGGCGCGGAGAGCCTCCGCGCCTTCGCCGAACAATTTGAGGCGCACCTCGCCCCGCACCCCATGCGCGCCGGCGATGGCGGCAAGGGTGACGGGGCGATGGGCGTCGGCCAAGGCTTAGCCTTCGGCCTTTTCTTCGCCTGCTTCGGCAGCCGGAGCTTCTTCGGCAGCCGGAGCTTCTTCGGCCACCGGGCCGCCTTCGGCGACTTCTTCGGCGATCGCGGTCGCGTCTTCGGCGGTCGCGTCGGCCGGGACTTCCTCGGCCACGGCTTCGGCAACGGCTTCGGCGGTTTCTTCGCTCTTCACCGAACCGGTCGAATCCGATTCAGCGGCTTCGGGAGCAGCAGCTTCCTCGGCGGGAGCTTCGACTTCCGGTTCAGGAGCGGGAGCCGCAGCGGCTTCCTTCGCGGCCTCTTCGGCGTCAGCCAGCTTCTGGGCCTTTTCTTCGGCGCGTTCCTTGGCCTTCTCGCCCGGTTCGGCCTTTTTCGGGTTGTTGCGGACGGCGCGTTCCTTGACACCGGCGGCGTCGAGGAAGCGGGCAACGCGGTCGGTCGGCTGCGCACCGACGCTCAGCCAATGGGCCGCACGCTCGCCGTCGAGCTTCACGCGCTCCGGATTGTCCTTGGCGAGCAGCGGGTTGTAGCTGCCGATGCGTTCGATGAAGCGGCCGTCGCGCGGGCTGCGCGAATCGGCGACGACGATCTTGTAATAGGGGCGCTTTTTCGAACCGCCGCGCGAAAGGCGAATGGAGGTAGCCATGATTAAGTCCTTCTTTCTAATTCAATTCAAACCTGGGTCTTCATAAACTCTGTGTCGCGGCCTTCGCCGGGATGACGGCCTGCTGGGCCCTCACTTCTTCTTGTTGATCAGATTGGCGAGATCGGGCGGGATCGCCCCGCCGCCGAGGCCGGGAAGCCCGCCAAGGCCGCCGCCGCCCATGCCGCCGCCGCCCATTCCGGGGATGCCGCCGCCCTTGCCGAACAGCGCGCCGAGCCCCTTGAGGCCGCCCATCTTGCGGATCTTCTTCATCGCGGTGGACATTTCCTGGTGCATCTTCAGCACCCGGTTCACCTGCTGCACCGTCGTGCCCGATCCGTTGGCGATGCGAATCTTGCGCTTCGCGGTCAGGATTTCGGGCTTGGCGCGCTCCTTGGGGGTCATCGACCCCATGATCGCATCGAAATGGATCAGCATCTTGTCGTCGGCGCCGCTCTGCGCCATCGCCGCCTGCGCCTTTTTCAGGCCGGGGATCATGCCGGCGAGCGCGCCGAGGCCGCCCATGCGGCGCATCTGGTTGAGCTGGGTGCGCAGGTCGTTGAGGTCGAACTGGCCCTTGGCCATCTTCGCCGCCATCGCCTCGGCTTCTTCGGCCTGGATCGTCTCGGCAGCGCGCTCGACCAGGCTGACGACGTCGCCCATGCCCAGAATGCGGCCCGCGATACGCGAAGGCTGAAACAGTTCGAGCCCGTCGAGCTTTTCACCCGTGCCGGCGAACTTGATCGGCTTGCCCGTGACCGCGCGCATCGACAGCGCGGCGCCACCGCGCGCGTCGCCGTCCATGCGCGTGAGCACGACGCCGGTCAGCGGCACCTGGTCGGTAAAGCGCTGCGCGACCTGCACCGCATCCTGGCCGGTCAGGCTGTCGACGACGAGCAGGGTTTCGGCCGGGTTCGCCGTCCGCGCCACCGCCTGCATCTCGTCCATCAACTGCTGGTCGACGTGGAGACGGCCCGCGGTGTCGAGCATCAGCACGTCGAAGCCCTGCAGCTTCGCGGCCTGCAGCGCGCGCTGCGCGATCTCGACCGGCTGCTGGCCGGCGATGATCGGAAGCGTCGTGACGTCGATCTGGCTGCCAAGGACGGCAAGCTGTTCCTGCGCGGCGGGGCGATTGACGTCGAGCGACGCCATCAGCACCTTCTTGCGCTCCTTGTCCTTCAGCCGCTTCGCGATCTTCGCGGTCGTGGTCGTCTTGCCCGACCCCTGAAGGCCGACCATCATGATGATCGCGGGCGGCGCGACATTGAGATCGAGTTCGGCGGTTTCCGAACCCAGCATCTCGGTCAGCGCGTCGCTGACGATCTTGACCACCTGCTGACCCGGCGTGACCGAGCGCAGGACATTCTGGCCGATCGCGAGTTCGGTGACCTGATCGACGAAGCTGCGCACGACGGGCAGCGCGACATCGGCCTCGAGCAGGGCGATTCGCACTTCGCGCATTGCCGCGCGCACGTCGGCCTCGGTCAGCGCGCCGCGACCGCGGAGCTTTCCGAAAACATCGCCAAGCCGATTGCTCAGACTGTCGAACATGCGCCTTTTCAACCCTTCCGACGACCGCAACGCAAAACACGCCGGTGAGCGAAACCTCGCCAACCAGCGGCTATCCGTGGACAGACTTTTCCGTCGCGGATGTCTTGTTCGCCCGGATGCAATATGCGTCCGGACGCGGCGCCTTTACGCAAAAGCGGGCGGAAACGCAAGCGCGGCATCATGCGCCATTTAACGCAAATTTCACCGCTAGCCGCCAATATCGTGCCGATGGTGGGGAATGAATATATGCTAGCCGAGCCGAAACCTCGAAATCGGAGCGAAGATGCCAAGCGCGACGTCGTCGCCGGGGGTATCGTCGTCGCCGCGATTCTGCTGTTCGTCGGCACGGGCGGCACCGTGATGCAGGCGGTCGTCCAGACGCTGATCGGCATCGGCGGCGGCCCCGACAAGGCGTTGTCGGCGGCGGTGATCCTGAACGTCGCGCTGATCCTGTTCGGCTGGCGCCGCTATGAGGATCTCAACCGCGAAATTCGCGAACGCACCGAGGCCGAACAGCGCGCGCGCTATCTCGCCGACACCGACCCCCTCACCGGCTTCCTCAACCGCCGCGCCCTGCTCGCCAGGGGGCAGCAACTCGTGGCCGAGGCGACGGCGGCGAAGCGCCATGTCGCGCTGTTCCTTCTCGACCTCGACCATTTCAAGACGGTCAACGATATCCACGGCCACGCCGCCGGCGACCGCGTGCTCCAGGTCGCGGCCGAACGCATCAACGGCGTGCTGCCGCCGACCGCCACCAAGGCGCGCCTCGGCGGCGACGAATTCGTCGCGATGCTCCAGTTCGAACCCGGCGCCCGCGCGAACATCGACGCGATCGCCGCCGAGCTCGTCTCGACGCTCGAGGCGAATGTCACCCATGATTCGCAACAGATTCGCATCGGCGCCTCGCTCGGCATCTCGCTCGCGACCGAGGCGAGCATGACGATGGAAACGATGGTCCGGCAGGCCGACATCGCGATGTATCATTGCAAGGACGAGGGCCGGAACCGCCATATCTGGTTCGAACAGGGCATGGAAATGGCGGTGCAGGTCCGCAACCAGATCGAAAACGGCATCCGCGACGGCATGCCGCGCGGCGAATTCATCCCCTATTTCGAGCCGCAGGTCGATATCGCGAGCGGCCGGCTGATCGGCTTTGAAATGCTGATGCGGTGGGAATCGCCCGAATATGGCCTGATCCCGCCCGAACGCTTCATTCCGGTCGCGGAGGAAAGCGGCCTGATCGGCGAATTGTCGCTGCAGGTCATCCGCAACGCGATGGAAGTCGCCAAAGGCTGGGACCCGTCGGTGATGCTTGCGGTCAACATCTCGCCGCAGCAGCTCAAGGATCCCTGGTTCAGCCAGAAGCTGACCAAGCTGCTGGTCGAGGTCGGCTTTCCCGCCAACCAGCTTGAGGTCGAGATCACCGAAAGCTCGTTGTTCGAAAACCTGCCGCTCGTCCGCTCGATCGTCACCAGCCTCAAGAATCAGGGCGTATCGCTCAGCCTCGACGATTTCGGCACCGGCTACAGCTCGCTGTCGCACCTGCGCGCGCTGCCGTTCGACCGGATCAAGATCGACCGCAGCTTCATCGCCGCGATGCGCGGCAGCGCCGACGCGCAGGCGATCGTCGTCGCGATCGTCCGCCTGGGCGAAAGCCTGGCGATGCCGATCACCGCCGAGGGTGTCGAGGACGAGGCGACCGCGATCGAACTGACCCGGCTCGGCTGCTCGAAGGGACAGGGCTGGTATTTCGGCCGCGCCGCCTCGGCAGAGGATACGGCGCGCGTCCTTAACGACCGCGGCTTGCTCCGCGCCCCGGTTCAGCCGCGCAGCGGCCCGCCCGCCGGCGACGAGGAACCGCTGCGCAAGACGGCCTGACCGCCCCACATCGCTAGACTTCCCGCCTGCGCCCCCTTACATGCGCGAGCTATGGCGGATCGCTTCACCAAGATGCACGGACTCGGCAACGACTTCGTCGTGATCGACGCGCGCGAGCGCGGCGTCGAGATGACCCCGGCGCGCGCGCATGCGATTGCGGACCGGCGGTTCGGGATCGGCTGCGACCAGCTCATCCTGCTCGAACCCTCGACCAAGGCCGATGTGAAGATGCGCATCTTCAACGCCGACGGCAGCGAGGTCGAGGCATGCGGCAATGCGACGCGCTGCGTCGCGACGCTGCTCGGCCAGCCCGCGGTGATCGAGACGCTGGGCGGCATGCTGCGCGTGACGCCTGCCGACGGTGGCGCGGAGGTCACGCTCGGCGAACCCGTGTTCGACTGGGAGCATATCCCGCTCGCGATGCCGATGGACACGCGCGACATGCCGGTCGCATGGGACGAGCTGGAGCATGGCGCCGCGGTCAATGTCGGCAATCCGCACATCATCTTCTTCGTGCCGGAGGCCGATGCCGTCGCACTCGACGAGATCGGGCCGCGGATCGAAACCGACCCGCTCTTTCCCGAGCGCGTGAACGTCAATGTCGCGAGCCTCGACGGCGAGAATCAGCTTCAGCTTCGCGTCTGGGAACGCGGCGTCGGCCTGACGCAGGCGTGCGGAACGGGCGCGTGCGCGACGGCGGTCGCCGCGATCCGCGCCGGCATCGTCCAGTCACCCGTCACCGTCTCGCTGCCGGGCGGCGACCTGATGATCCGTTGGGCGCCGGGCGAGCCGATCGTCATGGTCGGCGCCGCGACGCGCGTCTATGAGGGCGAGACCGATTGGGCGCAGTTCGGATGAGCGCAGCCCTCGCCGACCCGGTCGAGGTCGTCAATTTCGGTTGCCGGCTCAACATCGCCGAGGGTGAGGCGGTTCGCACGGCCGTACGCCGGGCCGGCGCACGCGACACCATCGTCTTCAACAGCTGCGCGGTGACCGACGAGGCCGTGCGACAGGCCCGCCAGGCGGTCCGCCGCGCGCTGCGCGAGCGACCGGGCGCCGACGTCGTCGTGACCGGATGCGCCGCCGAGCTGGAGCGCGACAGCTTCGCCGCGATGGGCGCGCGCGTCGTCGCGAACGACGCGAAGGGCCGCAGCGAAAGCTATGGCGGCGACGCCTCTCCCGCCGCGCCTTCCTATACCCCCGCCCTTTCGGGCGCCGACCATGCGCGCGCCTTCCTGGGCGTCCAGACCGGCTGTTCGCATAGCTGCACCTTTTGCGCGACGGTGATGGCGCGCGGCACCGCCCGGTCGGCGACGACCGAGGCCGTCGTCGCGGCCGCGCGCTCTGCCGTCGATCGCGGCCAGCGCGAGATCATCCTGACCGGCGTCGACCTCGCCAGCTATGGCGACGATTGCGGCACGACGCTTGCCGAACTGGTTCAGGCTTTGCTCGCGCTGCCCATCGAGCGCCTGCGTCTCTCGTCGCTCGACCCCGATCGCATCGACGACGCGCTGTTCGCCCTGCTGACGCAGGAAGCGCGCGTGATGCCGCACGTCCACCTGTCGCTGCAGGCGGGCGACGACATGATACTCACCCGCATGAAGCGCCGCCATCGCCGCGCCGATGCCGTCGCCCTGACCCGGCGCCTGAAGGCCGCGCGTCCCGAAATCGCCATCGGCGCCGACCTGATCGCCGGTTTTCCCACCGAGGATGAAGACATGTTTGCAGGCAGCATGGCCCTGATCGACGATTGCGACATCGTTTTCGGCCATATCTTTCCTTACAGCCCGCGCGCCGGCACGCCTGCCGCGCGCATGCCGCAGGTCGGCCGCGCCATCGCGCGCGATCGCGCCGCCCGGCTTCGCGAGGCCAATGCCGCTCGTCGCGGCGCCTGGCTCGACGCGCAGGTCGGCCGCACCGCGTCGATGCTCGTCGAGCGCGACGGGCTGACCGGTCATGCCGCGAATTTCGCCGCGCTGACGCTGGCGACGCCTGCCGAGCCCGGCCGCATTCTAGCCGTCCGCCTGGTCGCCCGCGACGGCGACCGCCTGATCGCCGAAAGCATCGCGGCATGAGCGGGCTCAGCTGGAGCGAACGGCTGCTCGGCGGCCTCAAGCGCACGTCGGAGCGGCTGGGCGAGAATCTGTCGGGACTGACCGGCAAGTCGCGCCTCGACGACGACGACCTCGACCGCATCGAGGACGCGCTGATCACCGCCGACCTCGGCCCCAACATGGCAGCGCGCATCCGCGACCGCCTGTCCGAACGCCGCGACATCGCAGCCAACGGAACCGATGAACTGCGCAAGGTCGTCGCCGAGGAAATCGCGACAGTTCTCAAGCCCGTAGCAGAACCCTTGGAAATCGACGCTTTTCCGCGCCCGCAGGTCATATTGGTGATCGGCGTCAACGGATCAGGCAAGACGACGACGATCGCCAAGCTGGCGCATCTGTTCCAGGAACAGGATTATGGCGTGATGCTGGTTGCCGGCGACACGTTCCGCGCCGCCGCGATCGGACAGCTCAAGGTCTGGGCGGAGCGGCTGGGCGTCCCCATCATGACCGGCCCGGAAGGCGGCGACGCCGCGGGGATCGTGTTCGATGCCGTCAAGAAAGCGACCGCGACCGGCATCGACGTGCTGATCGTCGACACCGCCGGGCGCCTGCAGAACAAGCGCGAGTTGATGGACGAGCTTGAGAAGATCAAGCGCGTGCTGGGCCGCCTCAATCCGGCGGCGCCGCACGACGTGGTGCTGGTGCTCGACGCGACGACAGGACAGAATGCCCTGTCGCAGATCGACGTGTTCCGCGAGGTTGCAGGGGTCACCGGGCTGGTGATGACCAAGCTCGACGGTACCGCACGCGGCGGCGTCCTCGTCGCCGCGGCCGAACGCCACGGCCTTCCCATTCATGCGATCGGCATCGGCGAGACGATCGACGACCTCCGCCCCTTCGACGCCGACGAAATTGCAGGCATCATTGCCGGAAACATCCGATGAGCAACCAGATCGAACAGCTTCCGGGCGGCCCAGAGCCCGTCCCCGCCCCGCCGCCCGCCAAGCATGGCTGGCTGAACTTCGCGATCGATTTCGGGCCGCTGCTCGTCTTCTTCCTGACCTATAAATTCACATCCGGAGGCCAGGGCGCGTTCGCGGCAACGACGGGCGCGATCAAGGGCACCGTCGCCTTCATGGTCGCGATCCTCATCGCAATGGCCGTGTCGAAGTGGAAGCTGGGCAAGATTTCGCCGATGCTCTGGATGTCGGGCGTACTCGTCATCGGCTTTGGCGCGCTGACCATCTGGTTCCACGACGAGCGTTTCATCGTGATGAAGCCGACCATAATCTATGCCGCCTTCGCGGCGCTGCTGCTCGGCGGATGGTGGTTCAAGCGGCCGATGCTGAAATATCTGCTCCAGTCGGCGTTGGATGGGGTGACGGAAAAGGGATGGCTTTTGCTGTCGCGCAACTGGGGGCTGTTCTTTGCGGCGCTCGGCATCGCCAATCACGTGATGTACGAGCTGATCCAGGCGGGACGCATGAGCTTTGACCTGTGGCTGACGATCAAGGTCTGGGGCGTCACCGCGCTATCGTTCCTGTTCACGATCAGCCAGTTGCCGGTGATGCTGAAGAACGGGCTCACGATCCCCGAAGAGGCGACCGCCGACAAAAGTTGAGTCCGGCCCCCGACGCTGCCATAGCAGCGTCATCGGCGCCGGGTCGCACCCCGACCGGACAAAACGGGCGCCGCACAACCGAGGGGGAATGCACATGGACAAGTTTTTCGGAAATCTGCACGCCGTGCTGGGCGCGGGGCTGATCCTCGCGATCGTGCTGATGCTGGGCCTCAATGGCCAGAATTTCGAGGATGGCATCGCGGCGGGCAACGCGATCCTGCGCTGGCTGCATACCTTCTTCGGCATTTTGTGGATCGGCCTGCTCTATTATTTCAACTTCGTCCAGATTCCGACGATGCCCAAGATTCCGGCCGAGCTGAAGCCCGGCGTATCGAAGCATATCGCGCCCGCCGCGCTGTTCTGGTTCCGCTGGGCGGCACTGATCACCGTGCTGCTGGGCCTCGCCATCGCGGGTCACGCCAAATATCTGGCACCCGCGCTTGGACTTCAGGACCCGTACAAGCTGATCGGCGTCGGCATGTGGCTGGCGCTGGTGATGGCGTTCAACGTCTGGTTCGTGATCTGGCCGAACCAGAAAAAGGCGCTGGGGATCGTCGAAGCCGACGATGCCACCAAAGCGAAGGCCGCGAAGACCGCGATGATCTTTTCCCGGACCAACACCCTGCTGTCGATCCCGATGCTCTATGCGATGGTGAACTTCAGCTAAGCCAGACGTTCCCCTCCCCCTTGCGGGAGGGGATATCGGCTCATCCGCGGCTCATCCGCCGTTGATCGCCGCCTTGTGGAGGCGGCCGTTGTGCACATAATGTGCGACGCCCATCTGCATCCCGGCAGCCTGCGCATCGTCGATCTCGCGCACGCGCCGGGCGGGCGATCCCGCCCACAACTCGCGATCGGGAATCTGCTTGTTCTCGGTCAGCAAGGCGCCGGCCGCGAGCATCGCGTCGCTGCCGATGCGGCACCCGTTCATCACCGTCGCCTTCAGGCCGACGAACGCCCGGTCGGCAAGCGTGCAGCCGTGCACCATCGCCAGATGGCCGATCAGCACATCCTCGCCGATGATGGTCGGAAAGCCGTCGGGACGATGCGGCATCGGGCCGTCGCAATGCACGACGCTGCCGTCCTGAATATTCGACCGTGCGCCGACGACGATGTGGCTGACATCGGCGCGCAGCACGCAATTATACCAGATGCTGACATCCGGCCCGATCGTCACGTCGCCGATGATCCGGCATCCCGGCGCGATGAAGGCGCTGGGATCGATCCGCGGAGTCTTGCCGTTGATGCTGACGATGCTGACGTCGGTAAAGGTCATTCGCGCTTTCCAATCAGGTGGCCCCACAACAGGACCGGTAGGGTAGAGGCATAATCGTCCGTCCAGCGTTCGAAATGCGGCTGCGCCCGCAGCGGCACCCAGGCGCCGTCCTCGTCCGCCTTCGCACGAGGCTGCGTTCCGCCCGTCAGCTGGTCCAGCCGCTGCTGCGTCGCGCTGAGCGCCACCCAGTTCGAGCCGGTCAGATTGCCGAAATCGATACGCTGCGGATCCTTGTCCGACGGCGAGGGATCGAGGCGGATCGCCGCGCTCCACCCCCGCGCCTTCGCCTCAGCGGCGAGCACGGGCTCCAGATCGAAGAAACGGTTCGAGATATGGATCAGCAGGATGCCGTTGGGCTTGAGCGCGCGGGCATAGATGCCGATCGCTTCCTTGGTCAGCAGGTGCAGCGGGATCGCATCCGACGAAAAGGCGTCGATGACCAATATGTCGAACTGCGCCGGCTGCATTTCTGCAATCTGAAGCCGCGCGTCGCCGAGTACGATCGGCACGTTGGGCGCACATTTGCTGAGGAAGGTGAATTTCGACGGGTCGCGCGCGATCTTCGCCATGGCGGGATCGATCTCGAAGATCGTCCAGGCCTGACCCGGGCGGCGGTAACAGGACAGCGTTCCTGCACCGAGTCCGACGATACCGACCGCTGCATTGGGGCCCGCCAGCTGTTCGGCCTTGTCGAGTGTCAGCCCGACGCCCGAGCGGTGACCATAATAGGTGGTCGGCTCCAGCTCGTCGCCCTTGTCGGTGCGCTGCAACCCGTGCAGCGTCGTGCCGTGCGCAAGCCGGCGCTGGTGGCGATAGGTGTCGTCGGTGACCGTGTAGACACCGAAATAGCTGCGCGTCCGCATGCCTTCGGTGCTGCTCTTCAGCGTCTCCGCACCGCCCACGCCGAGCATCAGCAGGCCAAGCGCGATGATATAGGCCCAGCGCCAGGCGATGACGAGCAGCCCGACCGCGAGGATAAGGGCCGCCCACGCACCATTGGCGCCGTTGAACGTGCCGTCCCAATTGACCGCGAGCGAATAGCTGGCGAAGGCCGCAAGCAGCAGGAGCAGGACGACGATCCGCAGCGGCCGGTCGATCTTGAACCACTCGTTCCACGGCAGCAGCGCGGGAAGCGGCATCAGCATCGCCGCCGCCAGCACGAGGATCGGATGTTCATAGACCCAGTCGAACAGCAGCGGTGCGATCAGCGCGGCGAACAGCCCGCCGAGCACCCCGCCCGCCGACATGATCAGATAGAAGAGCGTAAGATAGCGCGGCGAGGGACGCAGATGGTGCAGATAGTCGTGCAGCGCGGTCGCGACGACGAACAGCATCACCAGGCTCATCAACGCGATCAGCATCGTCCCGCCGCTGGTGCTGAGCAGCGCCTGCCCGCCCGCAATCAGCAGCACCGCCGGCGCGATGACGCGGAAGGTGCTCTTGATGGATTCGCTGTTCGAAAAGGCGATCGAAAAACTGAGAAGGTAGAGGCCGAGCGGCAGCACCCACAGCAACGGCATCGCGACGATGTCGGTGGTCAGATGCGTCGTCGTCGACAGCATCAATCCCGACGGCACCGCCGCGATCAACAGCCAATGAAGTTGGCGGCGTAGCGTCGGGCGCGGTTCTTCGGCCGATTTCGCGGCGTCATCATGGATGGCGTGGCTGTTCCAGCGCGCGGCGGCGCTCGCCGCGACGACGAGCACGAGCAGCGCATAGCCTGCGGTCCAGCCCCAACTTTGCGTCGCGAGCGGCATATTGGGTTCGACGAGCGCCGGATAGCTGATCAACCCCGCAAAGCTGCCGAGGTTCGAGGCGGCGTAAAGATAATAGGGATCGCCCGCGCGCGGATCGGCGGCGAACCAGCGCTGCATCAGCGGCGCCTGCGCCGAGACGACGAAAAAGACCGGGCCGATCGAGGCGAGCAGCAGCAGCGGCACCCACAGCGCCTCCTGCCCCGGCGCGGGCGAGCCGATCTGCGCGATGCCGAGCGGCAACCACAATGCGGCCACCAGGAACAGCGCGAGATGGATGGTCGCCTGACGGCGGATTTCGAAGCGGCCGAGCCAATGCGCATAGGCATAGCCGCCGAGCAGCAGCGCCTGATAGACGAGCATCGCGCTGTTCCAGACCGCCGGCGCGCCGCCCAATTTGGGGAGCACCATGCGCGCCACCATCGGCTGCACCTGGAAAAGCAGGAAACTGCCGACCAAGATGGTCAGCACGAAAAGCCAGCGCCGCGGTCCCTGCGTCATTTACCCCCCAAAGTCATCCGTCCAAAAGCCGCGCCGCGTGAAGCGCATGATAGCTGAGCACGCCCGACGCGCCCGCGCGGCGGAAAGCCAGCAGCGTTTCGAGAACCAGCGCATCACGGTCGCCCGCCCCCGCAGCGGCGGCGGCCTCGATCATCGCATATTCGCCCGACACCTGGTACGCATAGACCGGCACCGCGAAATTATCCTTAACGGCGCGTACGATATCGAGATAGGGCAGGCCCGGCTTCACCATCACGCTGTCGGCACCCTCGGCCAGGTCCTGTGCGACCTCGCGCAGCGCCTCTTCGGCGTTGGCCGGGTCCATCTGATAGGTCTTCTTGTCGCCCTTCAGCAGCCCGCGCGAGCCGACCGCATCGCGGAAGGGGCCATAGAAGGCCGACGCATATTTGGCGGCGTAGCTCATGATCTGGACATGGCCGAAGCCTTCATATTCCAGCGCTTCGCGGATCGCGCCGATGCGGCCGTCCATCATGTCGGACGGAGCGATGATGTCCGCCCCCGCGCGCGCCTGGTTCAGCGCCTGCCCGACAAGGACCTCCACCGTCTCGTCATTCAGGACATAGCCGCTGTCGTCGATCAGGCCGTCCTGTCCGTGGCTGGTATAGGGATCGAGCGCGACGTCGGTGAGGACGCCGATGTCGTCGCCGAGCGCATCCTTGATCGCCGCGGTCGCGCGGCACATCAGATTGTCGGGATTCAGCGCCTCTGCGCCGTCGTCGCTGCGCCGGCCGGCCTCGGTATAGGGAAAGAGCGCAAGGCAGGGGATGCCGGCGGCGACCGCCTCCCGCGCGCGTTCGACCAGCAGATCGACCGACCAGCGCGAGACGCCCGGCAGGCTGGCGATGGGTTCCTCGACGCCCGATCCGGCGCAGGCGAACAGCGGCCAGATCAGGTTCGACGGGGTGAGATGCGTTTCGCGGACCATCGCCCGGCTCCAGCCGGTACGACGCGTGCGACGCAGGCGCAGGTCAGGATATGCGGCGTGTGTCATGCGGCGTGCATAGCGACGATGGGCCGCAGGGCAAATGGATATTGGCCACGCGGCCGCGCTGTCAGAGACCGTCGCCCGCCCGTTTCGCGGCTACGTCGGCAAGCGAGCCGAGCTTCGGTCCTTCGGCGGGCTTTACCGCCACGGGGCTCATCGCGGCACCGGGCGCCACCGAGGTCAGCTGGCGGATCCGCGCGCGGAAATCGGCGAGCGCCTTGCCCTCGAGCTGCGCGCGGCTGATGAAGGTCACCGACAGCGGATTCACCGCAACGCCGTTGCGATAGACCTCGTAATGCAGATGCGGGCCAGTCGACAGGCCGGTGGAGCCGATATAGCCGATCACCTGGCCGCGCGACACATGCTGCCCCGGGCGCACCGCGATGCGGCTCATGTGGCCATAACCGGTACCGAGCCCGGCGCCGTGGCTGAGCTTCACATAATTGCCGAAGCCGCCGGTGCGGCCTGCGATCGTCACCAGGCCGTCGCTGACGGCATAGATCGGCGCGCCATAGCCGCCGCCGAAATCGACGCCGCTGTGCATGCGCTTGTACCCCAGGATCGGGTGACGGCGCATGCCGAAGGTCGACGTGATGCGGCCGTTGGTCGGACGTCCGACCCCGCCGCGCTGTTGCCCGACGCCCGACGCCTCGAACCATTGCAGGCGGCCGTCGACATTCCATTCGATCATCGACAGCTTGGGCTGGCCGTTCCGGATCAGGCCGGCATAAAGCAGCTTGCCGGTCTCGCTCTCGCCCGTCTCGGCGCGGCGATGATCGACGATGATGTCGAATTCATCATTGGCGCGAATGTCGCTGCCGACCGAAATCTGGCGGCCGAGGACACGCAGATAGGATTGGATCGATTCGGGCGAAGCGCCCGCCGCGCGCGCCGAGCGATACAGGCTGTCGCCGACCCGGCCACGGATACGCAGCGGCGTATTGTCGACCGCGATGGGGATGCGGCGCATCACCAGCCGGCCGTCGATCCGCTCCATCTCGATCCGAAGGTCGAAGCGCGCGCGCATCGACAGCGCGTCGACGGGGCGCGGCATCGTCCGCGCCGCACGGCGGCCCAGGATCAGGTCGATGCGCGTGCCCGGCGCGATGTCGGCGAGCGGGACCGCGCCCGACACCTGGCTCGCAAGCGCCTGTGCATCGGCGCTTCCGACGCCCGATCGTTCGAGCAGGCGGGAGAAACTGTCGCCCGCGCCAAGCGTCGCGGTGAGTTCGATCTGCGGACGCTCCGGAGTCTGGGTCAGCGGACGGACCGCATCGGTCGCCGCCATATGACGGCCGGTGTCGCCGCCATAGGCGATCGGCACGATCATCTGGGCCCGCGCTTCGTTGAAATCGGCGGCGTCGAGCGCCGGGGCACCCCCCTGCCGAAGCGGCTGCATGCCGGGGAAGGTCGCGATGGCGGCGCCGCAAAGCAGCGTCAGCGTCGCAAGACCGCGCCACCATTCGACCGAACCGATATTGTCGCCGAGGTCGGGAACGAGGTCGAGCGTCGCAAGCCGGTCGCGCCACGATGGACGCGGTTCGGCATCGGCACCCGCAGGCCGCAGCGGCAAAGCCTGCGCCATCGAAAGCGCGGCCGCGTTGCCGGACATACCCCCAATGGGCTCGTGACGCTGAAACAAAAACGCAACCCCCGCTCGACGGAGCCCCTTCAAGCCCTGCCGTCGAATGATTTTCCGAGCGTCGGTCTGTAAAGAAAGGTCGTTAAAGTCAATTTAATGGCCTGTCGGGCGGCTCTCGTTGCGGCGGGCCGTGGCGGGGCCACGCCATGATGTGCCGGACGGCAGAAAATGGGGGATATTCGCCTTGGTTCGACGATCGGCGGTTGCGCGCCGCCCGCGACCATGCCAGCGTGAGTCGAACGACAATGACGTCATCCTCTTCCACCCCGGTCAAGGCTGTCCTTGGCCCCACCAACACCGGCAAAACCCATTTGGCGGTCGAGCGTCTGACCGCCCATACCAGCGGGATGATCGGCTTTCCGCTGCGCCTGCTGGCGCGCGAGGTCTATGATCGTGTCGTCGCGATCAAGGGACCGGCGCAGGTCGCGCTGATCACGGGCGAGGAACGGATCATGCCGCCCGAGGCCCGCTATCTGCTGGGCACGATGGAGGCGCTGCCGGTCGATCGCGACGTCGCCTTCGTCGGGATCGACGAGGCACAGCTCGGCGCCGACCCCGAACGCGGCCATGTCTTCACCGACCGGCTGCTGCGCGCGCGGGGCCGCGAGGAGACGATGATCCTCGGCTCCGCCACGATCCGCGGCCTGGTCAAGGGGCTGGTCCCCGAAGCCGACATCATCACCCGCCCGCGCTTCTCGACGCTGAGCTATGCCGGGACGTCGAAGCTGTCGCGGCTGCCGAAACGATCGGCGATCGTCGCCTTCTCGGCCGAGGAAGTCTATGCGATCGCAGAGATGCTGCGCCGCTTCGCGGGCGGCGCCGCGGTCGTCATGGGCGCGCTCAGCCCCAAGACGCGCAACGCGCAGGTCGCGATGTTCGAGGCCGGCGAAGTCGATTATCTCGTCGCGACCGACGCGATCGGCATGGGGCTCAACCTCGACGTCCAGCATGTCGCCTTTGCGAGCCTTCAGAAATTCGACGGCCGCCGCCTGCGCCGCCTGACCATATCGGAAATGGCGCAGATCGCGGGGCGCGCGGGCCGGCACCAGCAGGACGGCAGCTTCGGCACCATCGCGATGCCGCAGGGCGGGATGACGCCCGAGGAGATACTGGCGATCGAGGGCCATCATTTCCCGCCGCTCTCCACCCTCTTCTGGCGCAACCCGACGCCGCGCTACGACAGTCTCGACCGCCTGCTCGCCGACCTGGCGCAGCCGCCGACGCAGCCCAGCCTGCGCGCCGCGCCCGAAGCGGTCGACCTGGCCGTGCTCAAGCATCTGGCGGGCGACATGGAGGTGCGGATGCGCGGCGGCGAGCCCGAGGCGGTCGAGCGCCTGTGGGACGTGTGCGGCCTGCCCGATTTCGAACAGCTCGGCGCCGAGCATCACAGCCGCACCGTCTTCAAGCTGTGGCAATGGCGGACCAGCGGCGACGGGATGATCGACCCCGACTGGTTCGCGCGGCGGCTGGCGCGGCTCGACGATACCGAGGGCGACATCGAACAGCTTGCCAGCCGGATCGCCGCGGTGCGCACCCTTTGCTTCATCGCGCAGCGGGGTGACTGGATCGCCGGCGGCGCAGGCTGGACCGAACAGACGCAGGTGCTCGAATCGCGGCTTTCCGACGCGCTCCACGCGGCGCTGGCGCAGCGCTTCGTCGACCGCCGCCTCGCGCTGCTGCTCCGCGATGCGGGGCAGCGCCACGCCGCCCTGCCCGTCGCGGTCGGCCCCGACGGCACCGTCGCGGTCGACGGCGAGGCGATCGGCACGCTGAAGGGCTTTCAGTTCAAGGTCGACGCAAAAGCACGCGCGAGCGACCACCGCATGCTGCTGGCCGCGGCCGAAAAACATCTGCGCAGCGAGCTGGCCCGCCGCGCCGCCGCGCTCGCGGCGGGCGAGGACAACGGCCTGGCGCTGGTCAGCGAGCCCGGCACGGCACCGCGCCTCGCCTGGCACGGGCATTTTGTCGCGACGCTGACGCGCGGGCCGACGCTGGTCCAGCCGGCGATTCAGATCGACGCGTCGCTCCGGCGGCTCGAACCGCAGCAGGTGCAGGCGATTTCGGAGCGGCTGCAGGCGTTCGTCGCGCAGCAACTCGCGCGCCACGCCGCCCCGCTTGCGGCGATGGGCGAGGCCGCGGGCGACCTGTTCACCCCGCCGCGCGTCCGCGCGCTGCTCGCGGCGCTCGTCGACGGCGGCGGCACCGCCAGCCGCGCCGCGGTCGAAGCCCAGCTCACCGCGATCACCGCCGACGAGCGACCGCAGCTTCGCAAGCTCGGCCTGACCATCGGCTCGCTCGACATTTTCCACCCGACTCTCCTGAAGCCCGAGGCGGTGCGCTGGCGCGCCGCGCTGATGGCCGCGCAACAGAGCGCGACGATTCCGGCGCTGCCGCCGCAAGGCGCGGTGACGCAGAAGACCGGCAGCCATGCCGGACTGGTCATCGCGGGCTTCCGCCGCTGCGCGAACGGCTGGCTGCGCATCGACATGGCCGAAAAGCTGGCGCGCCAGGCGCATGCCGCGCGGATGCAGGCGGCCGCGCCGCCGACTTCCCCGCTCGCCGGCCGCGACGAACATCATCACGACGATCATGGCGACGACCATGCGCCGCACGCGCCGGGCTTCGTCATCGACCCGGCGCTCGCAACATCGCTCGGCCTCGACGAGGAAACGCGCCGCGCGCTGCTCGGCAGTTTCGGCTTTCGCGCCGTTGGCGAGCCCGCGCTCCAGCGCTGGCGCTGGTCGGGCCTGAAAAGCGCCGATCAGCGCCAGCGGCGCAAACGCGGCAAGAAGGCGCCGGCCGCAGCGCAGCCCGCCACCCACGGCGACCGGCCGCAACTGCCGGCCAAGCAGGCCAAGCAGGCCAAGATGCGGCGCGGCAAGCCAGGGACGCCGACCAAACCCGCCGAGGCCAGCGCTCGCTCGCCCCGCACCGACCGCGCCGATCGCGCCGTGCGGAGGGGCCCGTCGCCGAACAGCCCCTTCGCCGGATTGGCGGCCCTGCTCGCGGACGCCCGGAAAGACTGATGACGAGTCCGGGCGCGGCGGGAAGCATCCGGCTCGACAAGCTGCTTTGGTACCTGCGCTTCGCGCGCTCACGCGGGCTGGCGCAGGCAATGGTCGCGGCAGGTCATATCCGGCTCGACGGGCGCCGCATCACCCGCGCCTCGGCCGCGGTCCATGCCGGAGCGACGCTGGTGCTGCCGGTCGGCGAGCGGATCGAGGTGATCCGCCTCCTGACCCTGCCGCTGCGTCGCGGCCCTGCCCCGGAAGCCCAGGCCTGCTATGTCCGGCTCGACACCGAAAAGCCCGCAGCCCCCAGTTGAACTATCGACCGGCGAGGAAAAGCTGTCGCCCCGAATCCCGTTGGTCCGCCTAGAAAATGAAAGTGATTCGCAACAGTCGCTTTGCGTTGACGCGCCGCGTGCGCGCGGCATAGAGGCGGGGCAAATCACCGTCCGGACGGCAAGGGTGCCGCCGCGACCAAGGGAGCCAGAACCCATGACCTATGTCGTCACCGACGCCTGCATCCGGTGCAAATATATGGACTGCGTTGAGGTGTGCCCCGTCGACTGTTTCTATGAGGGCGAGAATATGCTCGTCATCAACCCGAACGAGTGCATCGACTGCGGCGTGTGCGAGCCCGAATGTCCCGCCGAGGCGATTCTGCCCGACACCGAGAGCGGCCTGGAAAAGTGGCTGGAAGTGAACAGCAAGTTCAGCGCCGAATGGCCGAACATCACGGTCAAGAAGGACAGCCCCGCCGACGCCGACGAATTCAAGGGCGTCGAGGGCAAGTTCGAAAACCTCTTCTCGCCCGAACCTGGCGAAGGCGACTGATCGCCAACCGAGACAAGTTTACCGGGGCGGGACATCCCGCCCCTTTTTTTGCCCCCTTGAAACCGTCCGGCTTGGCGACGATGTAGGATGGCAGAGGGGCAGCCCGCCGGTTCGCGGCGAGGCATCCCGGAATCATAAGGACGAAATTCAGATGATCGACCCGCTCGCCGCCCTTGTTCCTGTCGTCGTCGAACAGACCAGCCGCGGCGAACGCAGCTTCGACATCTTCTCGCGCCTGCTGCGCGAGCGGATCATCTTCGTCACCGGCGAGGTCGAGGACAATATGGCCTCGCTGATCACCGCGCAGTTGCTGTTCCTGGAATCGGAGAATCCGAAGAAGGACATCTTCATGTACATCAACTCGCCGGGCGGCGTCGTGACGGCGGGCATGGCGATTCACGACACCATGCAATATATTCGTCCGCGCGTCGGCACCTTCTGCATCGGCCAGGCCGCGTCGATGGGCAGCTTCCTGCTTGCCGCCGGCGAGCCCGGCATGCGCGTCGCGCTTCCCAACGCCCGCGTGATGATCCACCAGCCGTCGGGCGGCGCCCGCGGCATGGCTTCGGACATCGAAATCCAGGCGCGCGAGATCCTGCGCATCCGCAAGCGGATGAACGACCTGTATGTGAAATATACCGGCAAGTCGTTGAAAGAGATCGAAAAGGCGATGGACCGCGACACCTTCCTCGAAGCCGAGGAAGCCAAGGAATTCGGCCTTGTCGACCATGTCTTCGGCTCGCGCCCGCCTGCCGATGGCGAAACCGGCGCGGCAACGCAGAGCGAGGGCCCGACGCCCTGACGAATGGCGCCGCGACCGACGGCAAAGGACTGGTAACCGCGTTTCTTGACGCCCCCTTTGCCGCGACGCGCTATTCACCGAGATTGTCCCAATGTCACCCAATTGCCATATTGTAATTGGGTGACCGCGGGCTAGGATATTGACGGCAGCTCCCCTTCGGGCCTGCCAGAGGATTGAATATGACCAAATTGAGCGGCTCAGACAGCAAGAGCACCCTTTACTGCTCCTTCTGCGGCAAGTCGCAGCACGAAGTCCGCAAGCTGATTGCCGGGCCCACCGTGTTCATCTGCGACGAGTGCGTCGAGCTTTGCAACGACATCATCCGCGAAGAGATCAAGGGCGGGGTTGCCGCGCGCAAGGACGGCGCGGTGCCGACGCCGCTGGAAATCTGCCAGCATCTCGACGCTTATGTGATCGGCCAGAACAAGGCGAAGCGCGTCCTGTCGGTCGCGGTCCACAATCACTACAAGCGCCTCGCCAACAGCGGTCGCGGCGAAGATGTCGAGCTGGCGAAATCGAACATCCTGCTCGTCGGTCCGACCGGCAGCGGCAAGACCCTGCTCGCGCAGACGCTCGCGCGCTTCCTCGACGTGCCCTTCACCATGGCCGACGCGACGACGCTGACCGAGGCCGGCTATGTCGGCGAGGATGTCGAGAACATCATCCTCAAGCTGCTGCAGGCATCGGACTATAATGTCGAAAAGGCGCAGCGCGGGATCGTCTATATCGACGAGATCGACAAGATCAGCCGCAAGGCGGAAAATCCGTCGATCACCCGCGATGTGTCGGGCGAAGGCGTGCAGCAGGCCCTGCTGAAGCTGATGGAAGGCACGACCGCCTCCGTCCCGCCGCAGGGTGGCCGCAAGCATCCGCAGCAGGAATTCCTGCAGGTCGACACGACGAACATCCTGTTCATCGCGGGCGGCGCCTTTGCCGGCCTGGAAAAGATCATCGGCGACCGCCTGCAGGGCAAGTCGATCGGTTTCGGCGCGCATGTCGCCGGCCCCGACGAGCGCCGCGCGGGCGAAACGCTCAAGCAGATCGAACCCGAGGATCTGCTGAAGTTCGGCCTGATCCCCGAATTCGTCGGCCGCCTGCCGGTGATCGCGACGCTCGAGGACCTCGACGTCGACGCGCTGGTCAAGATTCTGGGCGAGCCCAAGAACGCGCTGGTCAAGCAGTATAAGAAGCTGTTCGACCTGGAAGAGGTCGCACTGACCTTTACCGACGACGCGCTGATCGCGGTCGCCAAGAAGGCGATCGAACGCAAGACCGGCGCGCGCGGACTCCGCTCGATCGTCGAGGCGATCCTGCTCGACACCATGTTCGACCTTCCCGACCTGACCGACGTCGTCGAGATCGTCGTCGACAAGGATGTCGTCGAGGGACGCAAGGATCCGGTGCGCGTCTATGCCGACAAGGCGAAGGAGGCGGGCGACGCCGCCTGAGTCGCGGCGTCCACCCTCTCCCGCCGGCTAGCGCCCACCGCACTATGTTGCATTGCAGCAACAGTTGCCTGAAAAAACGCATCGGCCCCTGTGGATAATCCGGGGGGCTCGACGCAAATTCGCGCTTTTTTGACCTTTCGCTGATCCCCGGCGCCTTCGCGGCTTGCACTGTCACAATTGCTGTCACAATCGTGCCACATGCGGGCTTCAGGGGCGCTCGCAGGTCAGGCGCGCCCCTCTGCCGCGCGCCTGCCGATTGCCACTACCAAGGGGACAACCTTATCATGACTCTACGTAACACGCTCGCCGCTGGCGCCGCGCTGCTTCCGCTTGCGCTGCTGTCCACGCCGGCTTTTGCCCAGTCCACGGGCTCGGTCGACTTCGACGAGGAAATCGTCGTCACCGGCGCGACCGCTTCGGACGTCGCCGGCATCCAGTCGCCCGACACGTCGAAGGCCAAATCGGTCCTTGGACAAGAAGTGATCGCCCGCCAAAACCCGGGCCAGACGATCCTCGACACGATCAACCTCGTCCCCGGCGTCAACTTCACCAACAACGACGCCTATGGCTCGTCGGGCGGTCAGCTCACGATCCGCGGCTTTTCGGAAGATCGCATCAGCCTGACCTTCGACGGCGTGCCGCTGAACGACTCGGGTAACTATGCCATCTATTCGAACCAGCAGCTCGATCCCGAACTGATCGAACAGGTCAACGTCAACCTCGGCTCGACCGACGTCGACAGCCCGACCGCAGCGGCGACCGGTTCGACCGTCAACTATCGCACCATCACCCCGACCGAAGATTTCGGCGTGCGCCTTTCGGGTTCGGCGGGTGAATATAAGTTCTTCCGCGTGTTCGGCCTGATCAACACCGGCGAGTTCACGCCGTTCGGCACCCGCGCTTTCCTGTCGGCCTCGTCTTCGTCGAACGACAACCCGTTCAACAACTACGGCCGCGTCCGCAAGAAGCAGTTCAACGGCCGCATCTGGCAGCCGATCGGCAGCAACGGCGACTTCGTGTCGGTTGCGGGTCACTATAACGAGAACCGCACCAACTTCTTCGGTTCGCTTCCGCTGCGCCTCGACGCCAACCGCGTCGTCGGTTCGGGTTCGGGCAACCGCTTCCCCATCGACAGCGACGAGCGCGAATATAACATCAACTATCCGTGTCAGACCGACGTTCCGCAGGCCGGCGTCCAGGACGTCACGAACACCTGCGGCACCGAATTCGACCGTCGTTACAACCCGTCGAACACGGGCAACATCCGCGGTTCGTCGAAGTTCACGCTCGCTGACGGCGTCGTCCTGACGGTCGATCCCAGCTATCAGTATGTGAAGGCGAACGGCGGCGGCACCGTCACCGGCCGCGAAGGTTTCCGCACGATCAACGGTGTGAACTACACCGGCTTCATCGGCGGCAACTATTATTTCGGACGCGACCTGAACGGTGACGGCGACATCCTCGACACCTGCCGTAACGCCGCGACCGCCGGTCAGGCTTGCAGCTCGACCGCGTCGGCAACCAACACGCCCTTCGCCGGCGTGACGCTGCTGGCTCCCAGCCAGACGCAGACCCATCGCTATGGCGTGATCGCCAACCTGCGCTGGGACATCAACGATGCGCACACGATCCGCGTCGGCTTCACCTATGACCGCGCCCGTCACCGCCAGACCGGCGAACTGATGCCGGTTCAGCTGAACGGCGAACCCTTCGACGTGTTCCCGGTCAACAACCCGCTGGTCGATGCCAATGGCGTCGTCGTCCAGAAGCGTAACCGCCTGTCCTATGCGATCCTGACCCAGGTTTCGGGTGAGTATCGCGGCGAATGGGCCGACGGCAAGCTGGTCACGACGATCGGCATCCGCGCTCCGTTCTTCAAGCGTGACCTGAACAACTATTGCTTCACCACGGCTGAAAACGGCAACGTCGACTGCCTCAGCGCGGCGCTGAGCACCGGCTATGCCGCCGCCAACCCGACGGTGCAGGGCCCGCAGCAGCGCGTTCTGAAGTATGACGACATCCTCCCGAACATCGGCCTGATGTTCAAGCCGAACAACCAGATGTCGATCTTCGCGAACTATTCGAAGGGTCTGCAGGTTCCGGGCACGGACTCGCTGTACAACGCGTTCTTCTTTGCCCCGAACACGGCTTCGGCGCGTCCGAACCCGGAAACGTCGGACAACTTCGACCTGGGCGTTCGTTACCGCACGAGCAACATCCAGGCGCAGGTCTCGGGCTGGTTCACCAAGTACAACGATCGCCTTGCGTCGGCGTACGATCCGGTTCTCGACCGCAACGTCTATCGTAACCTCGGCCGCGTCGACAAGTACGGCATCGATGGCAGCATCGCCTATCAGCCGATTTCGAACATGTCGCTCTATGTCTTCGGTTCGTGGATGAAGTCGGAAATCAAGGACGATATCCAGTCGGGTAACTGCACCCCGGCGCAGGTTGCCGACGTAAACATCCCGTCGTGCACCACCAATGGCCAGCCGCTGTTCATCCGGACGGCCGGCAAGCGCGAAGCCGGTGCCCCCGAATATAGCTTCGGTGGCTCGGTCCGCGGCACGCTCGGCCCGGTCGAACTCGGCATCACCGGCAAGCGTACCGGCGGTCGTTTCATCTATGACACGAACCTGCCGATCTACGCTGGCACCGCTGCTGCTCCGACGATCGTCTATCCGGCCAAGACCAACGCCTATTGGCTGGTCAACCTGGATGCGCGCATGAGCCTGGAATGGGCCGGTCTGAACGACAAGACCTTCTTCCAGCTGAACGTCTACAACCTGTTCGACAGCCTGTATGTCGGCAAGTACACGACCAGCCTCAACCAGGGCAACGTCATCGGCGGCGGCAACTATCTTGCCGCACCGGCTTCGGTTCCCTTCGCCCAGATCGGCGCGCCGCGCACGATCAGCGGCACGCTGACCGTCGGCTTCTAAGAGCCAGACGACCGGTACGAAATCGGGCGCGGGAGGAAACTCCCGCGCCCTTTTTCTTGTCTGGAAGAAATGAAAATGGCGGCGGAGCGATCCGCCCGCCGCGATCAGCCCGCGACGAGGCGGCGGGCGGTGTCCTGCACCAGCGCGATCATGTTGGGGACGCCCTGCGTGCGGTTCGACGAGAGCTGGCGCGTGAGATCGAAGGGCGCGAGCGCGGCGGCGACGTCCATAGCAGCCACCTCGGCGGCGGGCTGGTCCTGTACCGCGGCGAGCACCAGGGCGACGATCCCCTTGGTGATCGCAGCATTGCTGTCGGCCAGGAAGTGCAGCCGGCCATCGTCTTGCGGCACGGGATAGACCCAGACGCTGGCGCTGCATCCACGCACCAGCGTCGCGTCGGTCTTCAGCGCGTCGGGCATCGGCTCCAGATCGCGGCCAAGCTCGATCAGCAGGCGATAGCGATCGTCGCCGTCGAGAAAGTCATATTCTTCGAAGATGTCGTCGAGGCTGCGCATGGCGGCGCCCCTTGCATGTTTGCGCGCGCGTGGGAAGGCCCTGAGACGAGATCGGCCCGCTTCCCTGTCGGCCCCGGGACGGCGGGAGGCTGACAGGGGAGCGGGCCGATGCCGGCACTTGCGGAAGGAGCGACTAGAGGTCGACCCCCGCAGCGATGGCTTCAAGCTTGCGCAGCCGTTCCTTGAGGTCGGCGATCTCGATGCGCGATCCGGCGTGCGGCACCGCGGGGTCTTGTGCCGGCAGATGTCCGGCGGCAAGTTCTTCGCGCTTGAGCTGGATCCAGTCGCGCCAGCCGCGAAGCGCCGCGAGGCTGACGATCATCAGGGCGCTCAGCGCGACCGCCGCGGTGACCAGATTGGTGGCAAGATCAGAAGTGATGGCGGCCATGATCAGGCTCCTTCTTCGTCACGAAACTCAGGGGTGGGACCGGTCGCGCAGGCTCTCGATCTCCTGATCGAGCGAGACGGCACGATTGTTGTCGGTCGCAATGCGTTCGAGCACCTGGATACGGTCCTTGAGCGCACGGATTTCGGCCTGCAGCGCCTTGGTTTCGGCATCGTTGGCGGTGTTGCCGACGAAAAACTCGTTACCGTGGCGGTCGCGCCGGATGCCGTGGCGGGCGCGGACGATGCTGCCGATCGTCACGATCAGAACGATGCCGATGACCATTTCAAACGGGTTCATGGGGCGGGGTCCTTTCGGTCTTGTCTTGTCAGTTCAGCGGCGCGTCGCGCAGCTTCTCGATCTCGGTCGACACGTCGATTCCCTTGTCGGTAACGATGCGTTCGAGAACACGGACGCGCGCTTCGAGCCGTTCGGTCTGCGCCGCATATTGCGCGGCCCTTTCGGCGGTCATTTCGGACTGCTTCTCGATCATCTTTTGCTGATGCTTCGACCAGATGGCGAAGCCGCCGAGGATGAAGGGAGCGAGCGGGATCAAAATCCAGATGGCATCACCCATGACAGGTCTTCCTTAGTTTGCAGGGCGCCGCAGCGCCTCGATCTCGTGGCTCAGCCGGTGGCCCTCGTCGGTGACGATGCGCTCGATCACCGCAAGGCGATCCTTCACCGAACCCAGTTCGGCGCGCAGTTGGGCATTTTCCTGGCTGATCAGCTTGACGCGTTCCATCGCCTCGTCGCTGGTCTTCGGATAGATCGGCTTGCCCCAGCTGTTTTCGAGCGGATAGCCGTTCTTGACGCGCAGCCAGGTGGTGAAGACCCACCCGCCGACCCCGGCCAGGCCGACGATCGCGGCGACGGGGGCGATGGTATTCAGAACGTCGAGATTCATTCTATCTATCCTCTCAGCGCAGGCGGTCGATCTGGTCGGCGAGCTGCGCCGCCTGGCCGTTGGTTTCGGTCGCGATGCGTTCGAGCACCGAGATGCGTTCCTCCAACCGGCCGATCTGGCCTGCCAGCTTGGCATTGTCGTCCGTCAGCAGAGCGATTTTTCGATCAGCGTCGACGTCGGTTCGATGAACCGTGCCGCCCCATTCACTCTCAACGGGATAGCCGTGCTTCGCGCGGATCCAGGTGGTGAACATCCAGCCGCCGATCGACAGGGCGATGATGGCGAGGACGAAGGTGGAGCCACCGAAATTCATTGTAAGTCTCCCTGTTGTCCCGGGGCGGCCTGGCGCCCCGGAGTGCCACCCCGATCAGCGCAGCGCGTCGATTTCGTCGGCGAGGCGGCGGTTGTGGCTGGTGTAATAAAGTTCGATGTCGGCGAGCCGGCGGTCGATGTCGCGGAAGCGCGAGCGGATGTCGCGGGTCGAGGCGCTGGGGTTCGAGCGAACGCCCTGCCAGAACTTCGCTTCCTCGCTCGAGCCATAGAGCGCGAACGGCTTCGGCGTTCCCATCCAGGCGACCATCCAATAGGCGATCAGCGTCCAGGGGAAGCCACCCATCAGGGTGAGGAGGACCGCACCGACGCGGACCCACAATACGTCGATACCGCTATAGTCCGCGATCCCGGCGCACACACCGCTCCACTTGGCGTTCTGTTTGTCGAGGTAGAATTTTGTGCGGCTGGCAGACATCTTCAGTTCCTCCGGCTCGTGCTGTTGTTTTCCAGTTGCGCCAGCTCTTCATCGCTCCGCACCGCAGGGCGGAAGTCGGGATGGTCGGCGCTGATGATGCGTTCGACGGTGTGCAGGCGATTTTCCAGCCGGCGCGCCGTATCGTACAATTCGTCGAGCAGCTGCTCGTCCTCTCCGGTCAGCGTCTTGGCCTGCTTCCACTTCGTGATGTAGTGGAGGATCAGCCAAGGCAGACCGAGGAAGAGGGTGCCGATGACGATCGGGACGATGATGATCTCTTCCATCGGTCCGGCTCCTTAGTTCTTGCCCTGCGCCGCCTTCAGCGCGGCAAGTTCTTCGGCAACCTTGTCGGCCGCCTGCAGTTCGGCGAATTCCTCGTCGAGCGACTTCTTGTAACCGAGACCGGCGGCTTCGGCGCGGCCCTCGGCCTCGTCGACGCGGCGTTCGAGGATTTCGAAGCGCGAGAAGGCATCTTCGACGCGGTCGCCGTTGGTCATTTCGCGAAGCTTGTAGCGATTCTCGGCGCTTTCGAGGCGGTTCGCCGCACTCGCCTGACGCGTCCGCGCTTCGCTGAGCTTTTTCTGCAGCTTGGCGATATCGTCTTCATAGCCCTTGAGCGCATCGTCGAGGACGGCGATCTCGGCCTTCAGCTTCTCGGCCATCTCGCCGGCCTTCTGCTTTTCGACGAGCGCGGCGGTGGCCAGATCTTCGCGGTCCTTCGACAGCGCGAGTTCGGCCTTTTCCTTCCAGCTGTCCTGCAGACTGTCGAGCTTGGCGATGTGACGGCGCATTTCCTTCTGGTCCGCGATCGTGCGGGCAGCGGAAGCGCGGACTTCGACGAGCGTTTCGTTCATCTCGAAGATGATCTGGCGGATCATCTTTTCAGGATCTTCCGCCCGGTCGAGCAAGTCGGTGACGTTGGCGGCGATGATGTCGCGGGTTCGTGAGAAAATACCCATTTGGAAACTCCTGTCGAAAACTTGGTCCAGTAAAATGCTGGTGCCGGGGCGGGGCAAGGGGGGAGAGTGCCCCGGCACCAGTGTTCGGTCAGGCCAGTTGGCTGACCGCCGGGGTTGCTGCAGCAGCGCCGTAAAGCGCCTGAGGCTGGTCGATCACGCCGACGAAGATGGCCAGCGCTCCGACCGCGCTGAACGCGAAGGTGGCGGCCTGGGCAAACATCGTCTTCATGGTTCTACCTTTCTCTTATCGCTGCACCGGAGCGTGTTGCGCCGGTTCGTCTCAATCATTGCAGGAGGCGTGCCAATTGCCGAAACTGGCGGAAAAGCGCCGATCTTCACTCGCAAATCGCATTTCGCCGCGATTTGGCTTGCCAATCAGCGGGAAATTTTGCCAATGATTGGGAATGGAACGCGAAACGCAGTTCATCGGCCAGTCGGCGGCCTTTCAGGACGCGGTCGATCGCGCGAGCCAGGCCGCGCTGCTCGACCGGCCGGTCCTTGTCATCGGCGAGCGCGGCACCGGCAAGGAATTGATCGCCGAGCGTCTCCACCGTCTGTCGGCGCGCTGGGACCGCCCCTATGTGATCCTGAACTGCGCCGCGATGCCCGAGACGCTGATCGAATCCGAATTGTTCGGGCACGAAGCGGGCGCCTTTACCGGCGCGACCAAATCGCGCGCCGGACGGTTCGAGGAAGCCGACGGCGGCACGCTGTTCCTCGACGAACTGGCGACGATGTCGATGGGCGCGCAGGAACGCCTGTTGCGCGCGGTCGAATATGGCGAGGTCACGCGCGTCGGCGCGTCGCGCCCGATCCGTGTGGACGTGCGAATCGTCGCGGCGACCAACGAACATCTGCCCGCACTGGTCGACGAGAACCGATTCCGCGCCGACCTGCTCGACCGGCTGTCGTTCGAAGTGATCACCCTCCCTCCGCTGCGCGCACGCGAAGGCGATATCGAGGTTCTGGCCACCTATTTCGGCCAGCGGATGGCAGCGGTGCTCGACTGGGACGAGTGGCCCGGCTTCGGTCCGCGCGCACTCGCGGCGATGGAAGGGCACGACTGGCCGGGCAATGTCCGCGAACTTCGCAATGTGATCGAGCGCGCCATCTATCGCTGGGCGGATCCGACACGGCCCGTCGACGCCATGAGCTTCGACCCCTTTGCCAGCCCCTGGCAGCCCGCGGCGCGAAAGACGGCCGCGGCGACCGAAGCCGCAGCGCCAGCGAAGGCAGGCGACGCGGCGCCCGCGCCGACCCCCCATGCGGTGCAGACGGGAGCGGTCAGCGACCTGCGCGCCGCGGTCGATGCGTATGAAAAGCAGATATTGTCCGACACGATGGCGCGGTGCCGTTTCAACCAGAAGGTCGCGGCCGAAGCGCTGGGGCTGAGCTATGACCAGATTCGCCACGCGCTAAAGAAGCACGGACTGAACCAGTAACCACCCCCATCACCGTCACCATCACCCCGGACTGGATCCGGGGCCGATTCGGCAGATGGTGCATGATCCCCGGATCAAGTCCGGGGCGGCGAAGGCCGCTATTCGCCCGGCAGCTGGTTGCTGAGCGCCTGGATGACGGCATCCTGCGCCGACGCGGTATCGGCAAGCCGTTCGCGCAGTGCATAGACGTCGGGCAGACCATCGACCGCTTCATCGATGCTGCGTTCCAGATACAGCCGGTCGATGTCGGCGAGCGCGGCCGTAAGCGGCGCACGGGCCGCGATCAGGCGCGAGATCGCCTGCTGCGCGACCACCCAGCGCTCGCTGGCGATCGGCGCACCCGCGGCGGCGGAGACGAGCGACGCGGTCGTCCCGCGTTCGGCGGCAAAGGCCTGTTGCGCGGCGGTGCCGTCGGCATCCCAGCGCGCGAGGCGGCCCGCAAGGTCGGCGGGCAACGGCCCCGGCGGCGTAACCGCGACGCTGGGCGGCGCGACGTCGAATCGCCCTTCGACCGGACGCTTGGCCAGCGAGGGCGCAGCAGCCCCGCCACCCACCGCGCCGGCGCATGCCGACAACGACAGCCCGGCCATCAGCAAAGGAAAAAGGAGCGCGCGCTTCATCACCGACCCTGATATGAGCGCCGGCGCCTTGCAGCAAGTGCCGAATCGGCGCAGCGCCCGCCGCACGCACCGCCCCGTCCTTTTTCCTTAAAAAGCACGGAAATATGCGGTTGACAGCTTCAGCATTGAACGCTAGTGGCGCTGACTTTCCCGCATGCCGGAAAAGTCGCCTGCTTCGGCGGGCAACTGGCAGCGCGGGTGTTCTAGTTTCTGATTGGATGGAAGACCATGTTCGCAATCGTGCGCACGGGCGGAAAGCAGTATCGCGTTGCCGCCGGAGACAAGATCGCCGTCGAGAAGATCGATGGTGAAGCCGGTGACACCGTGTCGCTGGGCGACGTCCTGCTGGCCGGCGACGGCGGCGAGGTGAAGGATGCGAAGGGTCTGACCGTTTCGGCCGAGATCATCGCCCAGACCCGTGGCGAAAAGGTCATCGTCTTCAAGAAGCGCCGTCGGCACAACTATCGTCGTCGCAATGGCCACCGCCAGTCGCTGACGCTGCTGCGCATCCTGGCCGTCGGCGAAGCCAAGAAGGCCGCGCCGAAGAAGGAAGCCGCGCCGAAGGCCGAAGCAGCCCCGGCTGCCGAAGTCGCCGCTGCGCCCGCCGCCGAGAAGAAGGCCGCCGCGCCGAAGAAGGCTGCTGCCCCGAAGGCCGAAGCCGCCGAAAAGAAGCCCGCTGCCAAGAAGGCGGCCCCCAAGAAGGAAGCCTGAGCGCGGCAACGCAGCTCGGCCCCCGGAACGAGATAAGGAGTTTAGGTCATGGCACATAAGAAAGCAGGCGGTTCGTCGCGCAACGGTCGCGACTCGCAAGCCAAGCGCCTTGGCGTGAAGAAGTTCGGCGGTCAGGAAGTGATCGGCGGCAACATTATCGTGCGCCAGCGCGGCACCAAGGTGTACCCGGGCGTCAACGTCGGCATCGGCAAGGACCACACGCTGTTCGCCACCGCCGACGGCCATGTCCGATTCCACGATGGCAAGCTTGGCCGCAAATATGTGTCGGTCGACGCCATGGCGGAAGCCGCCGAATAAAGGACGACTTTGTACGGGTCGTCCACCAGGGATGACCCGGAACGGTCCTTTCCGCTGATGCGGGAACAAAGTTCGAAAAGAGGGAGACGGGTCACCCCCCTTCTCCCTTTTTTCTTGTCCGAATTTCCGGTGCCCCGGATTTCAGACGCGAAAACAGGGCCATCCATCTCCCTCTCTATCGAATGTCGTCAAAGCGTCACCAACTGGCGTCAGGGCGACAGGCAAATGGGAGTGATACGATGTTCGCGCGTACCGAAAGATTGTTGCTGCGGCCCGGCTGGCAGGAAGATGCCCCCGCCCTTGCGCAGGCGATCGGCGAGGAAGCCGTCGTCCGCAACCTTGCCCGCGCACCCTGGCCCTATGGTGAGGAAGAGGCACAGAAATTCCTGCGCCTGCCGGTCGACCCCGATCAGCCGCGCTTCCTGATCTTTGCCCGCACCGGCGGGGCGCCCCGCCTCGTGGGCGGCTGCGGCATATCGCCGAGTCCCGAGGGTGAACTGGAAATGGGCTATTGGATCGCGCGTCCCTATTGGGGTCTCGGCTTCGCGACCGAGGCCGGGCGCCAACTCGTCCGCATCGCCCGGGCGATGAACCTGCCGAAGCTGTCGGCCGGCCACTTCATCGACAATCCCGCGTCGGGGGCGGTGCTCCGCAAGCTCGGCTTTCGGCCGACCGGCAAGGTGGCGCAGCGCTATAGCGTCGCGCGCGGCGGCGAAGCGGCCTGCGCGCTGTTCGAGGAAGGCGATGGTGACGGCAGCGATGCCGTTACGCCCATGCGCGGACGAATCGGCGCGCATGAGGATTTTCGCGAACAAATCCGCCTGATGGCGGCATAGGCCCCTCCCCTCCCACGATCGGGAGGGGGGCGGGTCACCCGCGCAATTTCCCGGCCATGCCGAGGATGTCGTCGAGCGGGTTGCCGTCGCCGTTCAGGTCGATGAGCTTGCCCAGGCCGCCGAGGCCGCCGCCCGTTCCGCCGCTGCCGCCAAGCACATTGCCGAGCACGCTGCCGAGACCCCCCGTCGATCCGCCACCGCCGAGCGCGCCGCCGATCAGATCGCCCAGGCCGCCGCCGCCCTGGCCCTGCCCGCCTTGCTTTGCCATATAGCCCGCGACCATCATCGCGAGGATCGGCAGCATCTTCTTGAGCAGCCCCGAATCGATGCCGGTCTGGCCCGCGGCATGATCGGCAACCGTGCGGCTGACGTCTTTCGTTCCGAATATCTGTCCGAGCACGTCGTTGCCCGAATCGGTCGGAGTCGGCTGCGATCCGAGCACCGCATCGAGCAGGCCGCCGCCGCCGAGCTGGCCCAAAAGCCCGCCGAGTCCTTCGACGCCGCCGCTACCCTCGGCCTGTTTCTTGAAACCGCCCAGGATCGCCGGCAGCAGCGCCTCGGCGCCCTGCTTCGCCAGGGCGGGCGGCACGCCCAGTTCCTTGGCCATCGATTCGATGCCGCCGGCCTGCGCCAGAATGTCGGTCAAATTCATTGCTCGGTCTCCCACAAAGGCACGGATCGAAACAGCGCCACATGCATTCTTATACCAGCGGCAGGGTGGAGGACGAGCCGTTCATTTCGCTGTCATTTTCAAATGCATAGTTCCATCATGCGACCCCGCGACTCGACCGGTCCCGGACTCGCCGCACATTCAGTGGGAGCAAAGAGATGAGCATTTTCAGCAAGATCAAGGACGCGATTTTCGGCAAGAAGGCAGAGGCTGCGGAGCCTGCTCCCGCCAATCCGACCGCCAGCCCTTTCAGCGCCGGGGTCGAGGCCGCGGCCGACGCCATGGCCTCCGCCCCCGCGGCTCCCGCCGCCGAAGTCGATGTCGACGCTATCCTGACCGCAGAGGCCGCGAATGCCGGCCAGCCGCTCAACTGGCGCACCTCGATCGTCGACCTGATGAAGCTGCTCGGCATCGATTCGAGCCTCGCCAACCGCAAGGAGCTGGCGCAGGAGCTGGGCTATACCGGCGAACTCGACGGCAGCGCCGAGATGAACATCTGGCTGCACAAGGCGGTGATGCGCGAACTCGCCGCCAATGGCGGCAAGGTGCCGGCCGACCTGACCGACTGATAGACGGTCGATAATTTTCGACAGGGGTCGGGAGCGCGCAAGCCTTCCCGGCCCCTTTTCGTTGACCGGCGCGCGCGGCCCCCTAGACAGGTTTCAACAGAAACGAAGTCGCCGAGGGAGCCGCCAGTGCAAGATACGCTTTCCACCCCCGTCAGCCGCCGCCAGACCCTCGCCGCCCTGGGCGCGGGCGCGGCGGGCATCGCCATCGCGGGACCGGCCGCCGCAGAGACGATCGCGACCGCCGGCCGGGCGAAGTCGCCCGCCGCGACCCTGCTCGATTCGATCGCCGACAATCTTCTGGCGCTCTCGCCCGAGGGCGCGACCTCGCTGGGCATCGATACCGGTGCGCGCGCCGCGATGCGCGGGCAGCTCGGCGATCGCTCCGCTGCCGGGATGACGGCGGTCGCCGACACGCTGAAGGCCGATGTGGCACGTATCCGCGCGCTCAAGACCGACGGGCTCGACCATGCGACGCGCACCAGCCTGGCGGTCGTCGACAGCGCGTACAGCGTCGCGATCGACGGCTTTGCGCAGCCCTATGGCGACGTCGCGGTCGGCGGCTGGCGCAACACGCCCTATGTCGTCATCCAGAATGTCGGCTCCTATCTCGACATTCCGAAATTCCTCGACAGCGACCATCCGGTGAAGAGCGCGCCCGACGCAGAGGCCTATCTGTCGCGCCTCAACGCCTTTCCCGGCGTACTCGACGGAGAGACGGACCGGTTGAAGGCCGCGGGTGCACACGGCCTGATCGCCCCCGCCTTCCTGATCGACAAGGCGGTCAAGCAGATGGAGGCGAGCCTTGCCGACGCGAAGAGCGGCGGGTCGATGGTCGAAAGCCTGGTCCGCCGCACCGGCGAGGCGAAGATCGCGGGCGACTGGTCGGCGCGGTCGTCGAAGATCGTGCAGGGTCCGGTCGCGGCGGCGCTGGAGCGCCAGCTTGCCGAGCTGAAGGCGCAGCGCCCGAAAGCCACGATGGACGCAGGCATGTGGGCGCGGCCGCATGGCGACGAATTCTACGCCTGGGCGCTGCGCGCCTCGACGACGACGCGCATGACCCCCGACGAGGTGCATGCGATGGGCCGCGAGCAGCTTGCCGAACTGCACGGCCAGATGGACCCGATCCTGCGCAAGCTTGGCTATACCAACGGCTCGGTCGGCGACCGGATGAACGAGCTGGCGAAGGATCCGCGCTTCAAATTCCCCGACAACGACCAGGGCCGTGCCGAGATCGTCGCCTATATCCAGACCTGGCTCGGCAAGATCCGCGCGCAGCTGCCCCGCGCCTTCCGCACGCTGGTGAAGGGCAATGTCGAGGTGAAGCGCCTGCCGCTGGCCGAGGAACCCGGCGCGCCCGCGGCCTATGGCGGCGCGGGATCGATCGACGGCAGCATTCCCGGACGTTTCTGGATCAACCTGCGCACGACCGAGCTGCACAGCAAATATTCGCTGCCCGACCTGACGATGCACGAGGCGATCCCGGGCCATGCGTGGCAGGGCGAATATGCGCACAGCATGCCGCTGATCCGCACGATGCTGGCGTTCAACGCCTATTCGGAAGGCTGGGCGCTCTATGCCGAACAGCTTGCCGACGAGCTGGGCCTCTATGATGATTTCGAGGTCGGGCGGCTCGGCTACCTCCAGTCGCTCGCCTTCCGCGCGTGCCGCCTGGTCGTCGACACGGGCATCCACGCCAAGCGCTGGACGCGCGAGCAGGGCGTCGATTTCTTCGTGAAGGAGAACGGCTCGAACCCGCTGGAAGTCTCAAGCGAGGTCGACCGTTATTGCAGCTGGGTCGGCCAGGCGTGCGGCTACAAGGTCGGGCACAGCGAGATCGTGCGCCAGCGCGGCCGTGCGCAGGTGGCGCTGGGCGCCAAATACGACCTGCGCGATTTCGACGACACGGTGGTCAAGGGCGGCAACGTCCCGCTCGACGTGCTCGCCAAGAATGTCGACGAATATATCGCGGTCGCGAAGGGGTAAGTCGCCGCGTCATCGCGACCCCGGCGAAGGCCGGGGAAGCAATGACGATCAGGGCAGGGGCGCGAGGTCGGGCGCCACATACCCCCGCCGCGCGGGCACCGAAAACAGCAGCTCGCGGCTGTAGAAGCGCAGCGGCCAGTCGCGGCGGCCGACGTCGGAGAGCAGCATCGCGTTGACGCGCCCGGCAAGGCCGGTCTCGCCGGTTTCCGCCAGGAACAGCCGCACGCCCGCGACATAGGCGCGGGTGATGCTGTCGTGATAGCCCTGGCTGTCGTCGTTCACGCCGCCGACGCTCTCGTTGAAGCCGCGAATGATCCCCGCGATCTCGGCATCGACGTCGATGTCGGGGCGTTCGGCGAGCAGCCACAGGCACGCGCCGAGATGCGCCTCGTGCGTCCACGCCTCGCGCGGCAGGGTGCGCGCGAGCAGGCCTTCGCCGATCGCGCTGATTTCATGATCGTCCGCGAAGAGTCGCGGGCTGTATTCGGTGGTCATCTTTCCGGTCCTTCCGGGTGATACGCCACCCGGAAGCGATCCGGGTGAGATTATGCTGCGACGGCCGCCTGCGGTGCCGCCTGGCGGACGCCTTCGTCGACATGGTCCGCGAATTGCGCGAAATTATCGATGAATTGCTGGACGAGCGCTTGGGCGGTGCGATCATAGGCGTCCTTGTCGGCCCAGGCTTCGCGCGGGTCGAGAAGGCCGCTGTCGACACCCGGAACCGCAACGGGAACCTGGAAACCGAAATTCGGATCCTTGTGGAATTCGGCGTCGTTCAGGCTGCCGTCGAGCGCGGCGTTGAGCAGCGCGCGGGTCGCCTTGATCGGCATGCGCTTGATGCCGTCCATCGTCGCCATGCCGCCGGTCCAGCCGGTGTTGACCAGCCAGCACTGCACGCCGCCCTTGGCGATGCGCTCCTTGAGCAGGTTGCCATAGACCGACGGATGGCGCGGCATGAAGGGCGCGCCGAAGCAGGTCGAGAAGGTCGCCTCAGGCTCGGTCACGCCGATCTCGGTCCCCGCGACGCGCGCGGTGTAGCCGGAAAGGAAGTGATACATCGCCTGGTCGGGCGTCAGCTTCGCGATCGGAGGCAGCACGCCATAGGCGTCCGCGGTCAGGAAGATGATGTTCTTCGGCACCGGGCCGAGATTCTTTTCCGACGTGTTCGGGATGAAGTCGATCGGATACGAACCGCGGCTGTTTTCGGCCAGCGTGGCATCGTCGAAATCGAGCTCGCGCGTCGCGGAATCCATGACGACATTCTCGAGCACCGTGCCGAAGCGTTTGGTGGTCGCGAAAATTTCGGGCTCGGCCTCGGGCGAGAGGCGAATCATCTTGGCATAGCAGCCGCCCTCGAAATTGAAGACCGCGGTGTCCGACCAGCCATGCTCGTCATCGCCGATCAGCGTGCGCGAGGCGTCGGCCGACAGGGTCGTCTTGCCGGTGCCCGACAGGCCGAAGAAAACTGCGGTGTCGCCGTTCGCGCCGATGTTGGCCGAACAGTGCATCGGCATCACGCCCTTTACGGGGAGCAGATAGTTGAGGATGCCGAACACCGACTTCTTCATCTCGCCGGCATACTGCGTGCCGCCGATCAGGATCAGCTTTTCGGTGAAATTGACCGCGATCACCGTTTCGGTGCGCGAGCCATGCTTCGCCGGATCGGCGCGGAAGCTCGGCAGGTCGATGATCGTATATTCGGCCGCGAACGCCGCCAGCTCGGCCGCGGTCGGACGGCAGAGGAGCGTGCGGATGAACTGGCTGTGCCATGCGAATTCGGTGATGACCTGCACGCCCACGCGATGTTCGGGCTGCGAGCCGCCGAACAGCTGCTGGCGATAGAGGCGCGGGCGTTCGGCCATGTGCGCGAAGAAGTCGGCCTTGAGCGCCGCGAAATGGTCGGGCGTCATCGGAACGTTCGTCTTGCCCCACCAGATGGTGTCGCGCGTTTCGTCGTCCTGGACGATGAACTTGTCCTTGGCGCTGCGGCCGGTGTGCTTGCCGGTCTGGACGACGAGCGGGCCGTCCTTGGCGAGCAGGCCTTCGTCATGGCGCACGGCATCTTCGATAAGGGCCGACGTGCCCCAGTTTTCGGCCACATCCGCCTTTGTCTCGACGGCGTCCGTGCCGATCACAACCTTGGTCATTTGCCTTCGCCTTTCCCTTGCTCGGTCCGCGCCACTGCATAGGTATGCAACACATGCCATGAAAAGGCGGAGGCCCGCATGAACATGGGGTGCCGACGTAGCGTCGATTCCGAAATCCCTGTCGCGTTAGCGAGCATGAGGGGGCAGGTCAAAAGATTAAAGCCGTTTTGCCTGGCACAATATGGCAAAGCCGCGACGAGTAGCGGAGGGGCGTTTCGTTCCGGAACTGTTTGGCCGCACGCGGTTGTGACGGCGCCGCAGATAGGCTAGTTCCTGCCCGGGTCCGCCCCACTGGAAAGAGCATGACGGCAACCATCGCGCTGGTCGACGACGACCGCAACATCCTCCAGTCCCTGTCGATCGCGTTACAGGCCGAAGGCTTTGTCACGCGCGTCTATTCGGACGGCGAGGCCGCCCTGAAGCCGCTGATCGACAACCCGCCCGACCTGGCGGTGTTCGACGTGAAGATGCCCCGGATGGACGGGCTGGAACTGCTGCGCCGGCTGCGCGAGAAAAGCCAGCTTCCCGTGATCTTCCTGACCAGCAAGGACGACGAGATCGACGAGGCGCTGGGCCTGGCGATGGGTGCGGACGATTATATCGCCAAGCCCTTTTCGCAGCGCCTGGTGATCGCACGCATCCGCGCGATCCTGCGCCGCGTCGAGCTCAACCGAGCGGCGCCGAGCGAGGATGACGAGCCTGTCGCCGAACCGATCACGCGCGGGCGGCTGCAGATGGATCCGGCGCGGCACAAGGTCGGCTGGGACGGCAAGGACGTCACGCTGACCGTCACCGAATTCCTGATCCTGGAAACGCTGGCGTCGCGCCCCGGCATCGTGCGCAGCCGCAACCAGCTGATGGACGCGGCCTATCAGGACGACGTCTATATCGACGACCGCACGATCGACAGCCACATCAAGCGCCTGCGCCGCAAGTTCCGCGAGGTCGACCCCGAATTCGACGCGATCGCCACCCTCTATGGCGCGGGCTACCGCTTCTCCGACGATGGGTAGGTCGTCCGCCGACGCGACTGCCGCCGAGCAGGAGGAGGCACCGCTGGTCTGGTCGGCGCGCTGGTCGCTGACGACGCGCATCCTGGCGGTGAACATCCTGGCGATCGTGCTGTTCGGCGGTGGCTTCTTCTATCTCGACACCTATCGCAGCCGGCTGGTCGACACGCGCGTCGACGTCATGCAGGACCAGCTCGCGCAGCTCGACGAAGCGCTGGAGGCGGCGCGGCCCGACCAGCGGCAGCACCTGATCGACCAGTTCACCCAGGCGACCGAATCGCGCCTGCGCTTCTATGACGCCGAAGGGCGCAAGCTGGACGACAGCTTCGCGGGCCGTCCCCCGACCTATACGCTGCGCGACCCGGACCTTCAGCCCTGGAAACGCGACGCGGCGCGCGCGATGGACCGCGGCATCGACTGGATCGTCGGCGCACCCACCTATCCCGAGTTCGAGGAACCGGCGGTCGATCGCGGTGCGTCCTGGCCCGAAGTCGCCGAAACGATGAAGACCGGGCGGGAGTCCAGCCGCTTCCGCTACGCCCCCGAACGCACTCCGCTGCTCAGCGCGACGCGAATCGTCGACCTCGACACGCCCGAGGTGATGCTGATGACGCTCAATGCGCGCGACATCACCAAGACGGTGCGCGCCGAGCGATTCCGCCTCGCCCTCGTCGTCGCGACGGTCCTGATGGCGTCGATCCTGTTGTCGCTGTTCCTTGCCCGCACGATCGTCCGCCCGCTGCGCCGGCTCGCGCGCGCCGCCGTCCGCGTCCGGCTGGGCCGCGCGCGCGAGGTCGTCGTGCCCCGCCTGCCGAGCCGCCGCGACGAGATCGGAACGCTCGCGCGCGCGCTGAGCGACATGACCCAGGCGCTGCGCGAGCGGATCGATGCCGGCGAGCATTTCGCCGCCGACGTCACGCACGAGCTCAAAAATCCCATCGCTTCGGTCCGATCGGCGATCGAGGGGCTGGGCCGGGTGCAATCGGACGAACAGCGCACGCAATTGCTGGCGATCGCCGACGAGGATGTCCGGCGGCTCGACCGGCTGGTCAGCGACATCAGCGAGGCGAGCCGCGTCGATGCGCAATTGTCGCGCACGCTGTTCGAGCCGGTCGACGTCGGCATGATGATCGAATCGATGCTGGCGGGTCGCGCCGCGCGCGCCGGGCAAAGCGGCCCGGTGCCGCGCATCGCCTTCGCCCGCCCACGCAAGGATACGACGACCGTGGCCGGCGACGGTCATCGGCTGGAACGCGCGATCGACAATATCATCGACAATGCGATCAGCTTTTCGCCGCCCGACGGCCTCGTCTGCATCGCCGCGACGCGATTGGGCGACGAGGTCCACGTCCGCGTCGACGATGACGGACCGGGGATCGAGCCGGCGCAGCGCGAAGCCATCTTCCGCCGTTTCCACAGCGAACGGCCGAAGGGAGAGGCCTTTGGGCGCCACAGCGGCCTGGGCCTGGCGATCGCGCGGACGATCATCGAGGGGCATGGCGGGACGATTTCAGCCCGCGATCGCGACGACGGCAAGCAGGGCGCCAGCCTGCTGATCACCCTGCCGGCGCGCGACGGCAGTGACGAACGCGCTTAACACGACCCCTATCAATCTTGCGGCACTGCAACATCGTCGTTAAGCCTGTGCAATGCTCCCGAGCCGGACCAAGCCCGAGATCGTCAATATCCATGCCAGCTGCGTTGCAGCGGGAAGTGGAGGCGTGCTGATTCTGGGTAATTCCGGACAGGGAAAATCCGACCTCGCGCTGCGGCTGATCGATCGCGGCGCGCGGCTGGTCGCCGACGATCGCTGCGACATCTGGTACGATCGCGAACGGCTATGGTGCCGCCCGCCCGAAAATCTGGCTGGAAAGCTGGAGGTGCGCGGCATCGGCATCATCGACCGACCGTGGACCGCGCCCGTGCCGCTGGCGCTCGCGGTGCGCCTCACCGACCGCTATGACCGCATGCCCGTGATCAACCAGGTGGAGATGGTGGCGGGTCATCCGCTCCCGGCACTGCTGCTCTCGGCCTTCGAGGCGTCGGCTCCGATCAAGATCATGCTCGCGCTCGAACGGTTGGCGCCCGGCGCATGAGCGACGCGGCAGAACCACGGCTGTTGCTGGTCACCGGCCTGTCGGGCGCGGGCAAATCGACCGTGCTCAAGGTTCTGGAGGATCTGGGCTGGGAGGTCGTCGACAATCTTCCGCTCGCGCTGCTCGAGGCGCTGATCGACGCGCCGGCGCGGCGCAGCGAGGCCAATCGCCCGATCGCCGTCGGGATCGACAGCCGCAGCCGCGGCTTTCGCCCGCCGCTGCTGGTCAAGCGGATCAAGGAATTGCGCGAGGACGGCGGCCGCGACATCCAGACTTTGTTCCTCGACTGCGCGGGTGCCGAACTGGAGCGCCGCTTTTCCGAAACGCGCCGCCGTCACCCGATGGCCGAGGATCGCCCCGCCGCCGACGGCATCGCCCGCGAACGCGAGATGATGGAGCCGCTCCGCCGCTGGGCCGAGCATGTCATCGACACCACCAATTACAGCAGCAACGACCTGCAACAGGAAATTCGCCAGCGATTCGCCGATACCGGGGACGACGAGCCGGTCCTCAATGTGCTGAGCTTTGGCTTTGCGCGCGGGCTGCCGCGCAACGCCGACCTGGTGTTCGACATGCGCTATCTGCGCAATCCGCATTGGGACCCCAGGCTGAAGCCGGGTACGGGCCTGGACGCCGACGTCGCCGCCTATGTGATCGCCGACCCCGCCTATGCCGACAGCCTGGCGCAGATCGAGACGCTGATCCTGACGCTGCTGCCGCGTTATCGCGCCGAGGGCAAAAGCTATGTCACCATCGCCTTCGGCTGCACCGGCGGTCGGCATCGTTCGGTCCATGTCGCGCAGCGTGTTGCCCAAACGCTACGCAACGCCGGCCATGAGCCGACCGTGACCCACCGCAATCTTGACTCCGCGCCGCAAGATGGGCTTGAGGGCAAGCCCCCGCCTGCAGCATCCGCATCCGGCGACAGAAAAGCATAAGGGTCCCGATTTCATGGCCGTCGATAAAGCTCTGCCGCTGCTCGGAATGGTCCTCGTCACCCACGGCCGCCTTGCCGAAGAGATGGTGCGCGCGATGGAACATGTCGTCGGCCCGCAACGCGCGATCGCGACCGTATGCATCGGCCCGAACGACAATATGGAGATGCGCCGCAAGGAAATCGCCGACGCGATCCGCAAGGTCGACGAAGGCCGCGGCGTCATCATGCTGACCGACCTGTTCGGCGGCACCCCCTCGAACCTCGCGATCAGCCTGCTCGAAAGCGGGCGCACCGAAGTGATCGCGGGCGTCAATCTTCCGATGCTGATCCGGCTGGAAAGCGCGCGCAAGACGATGGAATTGCGCGCCGCCGTGATCGCAGCCAAAGAAGCTGGCCAGAAATATATTTCGGTCGCATCGGAAATGCTGGGAGTGGGACCATGAGCGAGAACAGCGAGACGGTCGAAATTACGAACCAGCGCGGGCTGCATGCACGCGCCAGCGCGAAGTTCGTGACGTTCGTCAGCCGCCTGCCCGAAACGGTGAGCGTCGAGGTTGAAAAGGGCGGATCGCGCGTCAACGGCACGTCGATCATGGGCCTGATGATGCTCGGCGCCGCGAAGGGCGACAGCATCACGATCCATACGAGCGGCGATGGCGCGGACGCGGCGCTGCTCAAGCTGGTCGGGCTGGTCAAGGACAGCTTCGGCGAGGATTGATCCGATGGCCACCGGCCGCCGTTCCCGTATCGAAAGCCTTTCCAATCCGCTGGTCAAGCGGATGCGCCTGCTGCGCGAGAAGCGGCATCGCCGGGCCGAGGGACTGTTCCTGGCCGAGGGGCTGCGCATCGCGACCGAGGCGCGCGAGGCGGGGGTCCTGCCGCAATGGCTGTTCCTGGCCGACGAGGGCGCGGCGCACCCGCTGACGCAGGCGCTGGTCGACGCGACGCTGGAAAGCGGCGGCGAGGTGGTCGACACCACGCCCGCCATCCTGTCGAAGCTGTCGGGCAAGGACAATCCGCAGACGATCGTCGGCATCTATGCCGAACCGAAGACCGCGCTGGCCGACATCGACCGCGACGCCGCGCCGATCTGGCTCGTCGCCGAGCGGCTGCGCGATCCGGGCAACCTCGGCACGATGCTGCGCACCGGCGACGCCGTCGGCGCGGGCGGGTTGATCCTGCTCGACGAATCGACCGATCCCTATGCGGTCGAGGCCGTGCGCGCGAGCATGGGGGCGATCTTTACCCAGCGGCTGGTGCAGGCGCGGTGGCAGGAATTCCTGCCCTGGCTGCGCGAGGGGAAGGGCGAGCTCGTCGCGACATGGCTGGGCGACGATACACAGGATTATCAGGCGGTGCGCTACGCCGCGCCGACCTTCATCCTGATCGGCAATGAATCGCAGGGCATGCCGCCCGAATATGCCGCCGCCGCCGATGTGCGCGTAAAGATGCCGATGATGGGCAAGGCCGACAGCCTGAACGCCGCGGTCGCGGCCGCGGTGATGGCCTATGAGGTGCTGAACCAGCGCCGAAGCTGAATGCAGCATGGCGTTTCGGTTAAGCCCGGCGCCAACTCCATGCTATTATGCGCCCGTCCTCCCCGCCGCGTCGCGCGAGATCATGGAGTGCCGCATGACCAAACCCTTCCTCCTCCTCACCACCCTCCCCTGCGCCCTGTCGCTGGCGGCCTGCATGCCCGCCGCACAGGGCCCGCAACCGCCCACGCCGCCTGCCGCCGCCTATATGGCGATCGGCACCGAGCCCGGCTGGACGCTGGAGATCACCCCGACGCGGCTCACCTATGCCGGCGACTATGGCGAGACCAAGATCGTCGTGCCGAACCCCGGCGCGAAAGCGTCGATGAACGGCGAGGTCTATGCCGCCGGCCGGCTGGCGGTCGTGATCAAGCATGCGCCCTGCAGCGACGGGATGAGCGACCGCCGCTATGCCGACACGGTGCGCGTCGTCGCCGACGGAAAGAGCGTGCAGGGCTGCGGCGGGGCGATTCTTCCGCCCGATACGCTCGCCGGATCGAACTGGCGCTTCGTGTCGATCGGCGGCGTGGCGGTTGCCGCCGACCGGCCGACATCGCTGAGCTTCGACGGCACGCGGATCAGCGGCAGCGCGGGATGCAATCGCTTTTCGGGCAGCTACACCGCCGACGGCCGCAAATTGACCGCGGGGCCGTTGATGTCGACGAAGATGGCGTGCCCCGGCGCCGGCATGGCGCAGGAGAACGCCTTCTTCAAACTGATGTCCGCGCCGGTGAGCCTCAGCTTTCCGACCGACGGCACGATGGAGATCGGCGGCGCCGACGGACAGACGGCGGTGCTGAAGCGCGCGATCTAGTCGTTCGCGCCGCCCCCGCCCGACAGCTTCGCCAGCGGGCGCGCGGCCTGTTCGGCGACCGGAAGCGACGGGATTTCCTTGTCGCCGGTTTCGACGTCCAGCGCCTCGAAACGCTTCGCCTGCGTCAGCACCTGCGATTCGAAGCTGCCGACGAAGGCGTTGTACGCGCCGGTCGCCTGGTCCAGATTCTTGCCGACGCGCGCGATATGCGACCCCATCACCGACATGCGCGCATAAAGCTCCTTGCCCAGCGCCGCGATCTCGCGCGCCTGCCCCGCCAGCTTCTCCTGCCGCCACACCGCCGCAACGGTGCGCGCGATCGCGATGAGGTTCGTCGGCGTGGCGAGCAGCACCTTGCGTTCGAACGCATAGTCCCAAAGCTCGTGATCCTGATCGAGCGCGGCGGCAAGGAAATGCTCGCCGGGAACGAACATCACGACGAAGTCGGGGGTGTCCTCGAACTGGTTCCAATAGGATTTGGCGCCGAGCGTGTTCACATGCGCTTTCATCGCGACGGCGTGCGCGGCCAGATGCGCCGCCTTCTCGCCCTCGTCGACCGCGCCGAACGCGTCCTGATAGGCGTTCAGCGACACCTTGGCATCGATGATCAGGCTCTGTCCGCCCGGCACCTTGACGACGACGTCGGGACGCAGGCGCCCACCGTCGCCGTCGGCGACGCTGACCTCGGTCTGGAAATCGGCATGTTCGGACAGGCCGCAGCTTTCCAGCACGTTGCGAAGCTGCTGCTCGCCCCAGCGCCCGCGCGCCTTCGGCGCGTTGCGCAGCGCGTTGACCAGCTTCGCCGCCTCGCTCGACACGCGCTCGGTCCCCTCGCGCATCGCCGCGATCTGGCCGTGGAGCAGGCCAAAGGCATCGCGGCGTTCGGCCTCGACCTTGCCCACCGCCTCCTCATATTTCTGCAGCCGGTCGTGCACGGGCGACAACAAGGCTTTCAGGTTCTGCCCCGCCGTTTCCTCGCTCTGCCGAAAGCGCGCGTCGGCGCGTTCGAGAAAGGCCTTTTGCGCCTCGCCCAGCATCGTCTGGCCGACTTCGCGAAACTGCGCGGTCAGCGCCGCCTGCGCGTCGCGAAGCTGCGCGATCTGCGCATCATGCGCCTCGTCGCGGGCCTTCTGTTCGGCGAGCAGCGCGGCGAGCTTCAGGTCGGCCGCCTTGCGTGCATCGGCCTCGGCCGCCAGGTCCGTCACGGCGGCTCTGAAACGTTCGGACAAGCCGTCGCGTTCGGCTTTCAGCCCGCCGGCCTGCCGCCCCGCGAGCAACCAGCCGATCAGTCCCCCCAGAAACAGGGCAACGACGGCGACGGCGAGTGCGATGATGTCCATTGGCGGAACATAGATCGAACACCGCCATTCTGGCTAGCCGATAAATATCGCGTCAGAGAAGATCGCTGGCGACGTCGAGTTCGCGCACGCGCCGCTTTTGCCGCGCGGCGTCGACCAGCCGGCGCAACTCTTCGCGCCGTTCGGCCGCGCGCTCGACATGCGGCATGACCAGCGCGCCCGCGCGCGTCGTCTCGTCGCTCGAATCGATGCTGATCGTGCCGATCCCCGCCCATTGATTGACGAGGGTGAAGTCCATCCGCACGTCCTTGACGCGATAGAGTTCGATCTCGTCGATGCTTTTGACGAAGATGCCCTTGCGCAGGATCAGCCTGTCCTCCGTCAGTTCATAGGTGACGTCGAGATTGCGGATCCATTGGACCAGGATGATCAGAAAGCCGACGCCAACCAGGCAGAGAAGCAGCGTCAGCCAGCCGAGCAGCGTCCCGCGCAGCCAGCCCCAGGTCGAGGAACGGAAGCGGTCGAGGACTTCGGGCATGGCGGGCACTTCCTTGGTTGCGGTTACGGTTACGGGCTTCGGTTGCGCGATCCTATGCGATCATAGCAGATAGACAATGACGTAGCGCGCGATCAGCACGGTCAGCACGGCGATGCTCGCGCGCACGCCCCGGGTGAGCATCGCCCCCACCATCAGTGCGGCCAGGATGAGCGTCAGACCCCACACCAGCGGATGATGGAAAGCGGCGACCAGCACCGGATGCGACAGATAGAAGAGCAGCTGCGCGGCGAGCAGGACGAGCAGCAGCCCCAGCACGACGCGCCGGACGCGGAAATAATGGGTGTCGAGATTCGCGAAGCCTTCGGGATGCGACGGAAAGACGAGCCGCGCGGCCAGGAAATAGAGGCTGGCGAAGGTCGCGACCGCCATCAGCGTCGATCCCGACACCGCGATATCGCCGCGCACCGTCCACGCCGCCTGCCAGAAGGACAGCAGGTCGAGCATCACGAAGATCGCGAGAAGCGGCGTCAGCCAGCCGATCGCGAATTTTTCGCGCCCCGCTTCGGCCGCGAACCGCACCTCCAGCGCGCGGCCGAGCCCGCCGAGCAGTTCGACCATCGATAGGCCGAGCAGCAGGCTGTACAGCGCAAAGACGAACTCGAAATCGCTCATCACCTTCCCCAGGCGGCGGGCAATATGGCGCGATAAGCCGCCGCGTCGGGCGCGCCGCCGACCGTCACGCCCTGCGTCAGCAACCAATAATGCCGCACGATTTCGGCCTGCTGTTCCAGCCCATAGCGCTCCAGCGGCCATCCGGGCTTGAGGCTATAGTCATAGGTGGCGAAGGGATGGCGCATCAGCACCAGATACCAGCGCCCGCGCTGCTGCGCCTGCCAGACGTGCGTCATTTCGTGAAGGAACAGCCCCTTGGCGCGCAATTCCTCCTCGCGGCCGCCCGCGGGGCAGGAAAAATCGTCGCAATAGACGCTGCCTTTCGGGTGGAAATGCAGGTCGCCCATCGGCGCCATGACGATGCGGCGCGGCTGGAAGAATATCCACTTATAGTGCCGCACCCGCACCCGGGCATAGTCGACCGCATCGCCGAACACGCTGCGCGCGATCGCGATTTCCCCGGTCGTGAGCGGGCGCGAGGGACGCGGCACTATCGGACCTTCGTCATTGCGAGCGACGCGGAGCAACCACGCTTACATTATTTCTTGGCCGCGTCCGCTGCCGGCGCCTCGTCGGCCCCCATCGCGCCATGATCCATCTTGCTGTGATCCATCGCCGCCTCGCCGCCGGCATCCGCCTCGGGCGCGGGCTTGATCGGCAGGTCGAACAGGATGCGCTCGTTGTTGTTGTTCGTGAACACGAACTGCATCGGCAGCTTGCCCGCACGCACGGCGGCGCCATTGATGTTCCAGATCATCAGATGCTTGCCGCCCTGCTTGAACTGGAGCTTGCCCTTCGCGGGCACATCGGCGCGCAGCAAGGGTTTCATGGTCATCACGCCATTTTCCTTGACGCTCTCGTGCATCTCGACGCGCTGCGCCAGGTCGGCGGTGACCGCCACCAGCTGGACGTCGCGCGGGCCGCCCTCGACGGTGAAATAACCGACGGCGGGACGGTCGGGCGTCGCGCCCATCTGGATATAGCCGCCCACGACATTGAGCTGCTGTCCGGCGCCCAGATTCTTCTCGCAACCCGAAAGCGTCAGCGCGGTGGCGGCGAGGGCGGCAAAGGCAATGGGTTTCATTTTGGGAGGACTCCGTAAAAGCACGATATTTTCGCAATCCAGATACGCGGTCAAAACCCTTGTGCCAAGGCAAAGCGCACCTATATCGCGCCCATCAAACCCCCAAGGGACTCAACTGACGGCGTGCCTCTTTAGGGCGCCTGAGAAGCAACAAGGACGTATTATCAATGGCCAAAGTGATCGGGATCGACCTCGGCACCACGAACAGCTGCGTCGCGGTGATGGAAGGCGGCAAGCCCAAGGTTATCGAAAATGTCGAAGGCACGCGTACGACGCCGTCGATCGTCGCCTTTGCAAAGGATGGCGAGCGCCTGATCGGCCAGCCGGCGAAGCGCCAGGCCGTCACCAATCCCGAAAACACCGTCTTTGCGGTTAAGCGCCTGATCGGCCGCCGGTTCGACGATCCCATGACCAAGAAGGACATGGAACTCGTCCCCTATACCATCGCCAAGGGCACCAACGGCGACGCGTGGGTCAAGGCGGGCGGCGAGGATTATTCGCCGTCGCAGATCAGCGCCTATATCCTCCAGAAGATGAAGGAAACGGCCGAAGCCTATCTGGGCGAAAAGGTCGAACAGGCCGTCATCACCGTTCCCGCTTACTTCAACGACGCGCAGCGTCAGGCGACCAAGGACGCCGGCAAGATCGCGGGCCTCGAAGTGCTGCGCATCATCAACGAGCCGACCGCGGCCGCGCTCGCCTATGGCCTCGACAAGACCGAGAACAAGACGATCGCGGTCTATGACCTTGGCGGCGGCACCTTCGACATCTCGATCCTCGAAGTCGGCGATGGCGTGTTCGAGGTGAAGTCGACAAACGGCGACACCTTCCTCGGCGGCGAGGATTTCGACAGCAAGATCGTCGAATATCTGGCCGACGGCTTCAAGAAGGACGAAGGCATCGACCTGCGCGGCGACAAGCTGGCGCTGCAGCGTCTGAAGGAAGCCGCCGAAAAGGCAAAGATCGAACTGTCGTCGGCCGCGACGACCGAGGTCAACCTGCCCTTCATCACCGCCGATGCCAACGGCCCGAAGCACCTGGTCAAGACGATCACCCGTTCGGACCTGGAAAAGCTGGTCGAGGATCTGGTCAAGCGCACGCTCGAACCCTGCAAGAAGGCGATCAAGGACGCCGGCATTTCGGCGAGCGAGATCGACGAGGTCGTGCTGGTCGGCGGCATGACGCGCATGCCGCGCGTGCGTGAAGTCGTGAAGGATTTCTTCGGCAAGGAACCGCACACCGGCGTGAACCCCGACGAAGTCGTCGCGATCGGCGCCGCGATCCAGGCGGGCGTGCTTCAGGGCGACGTCAAGGACGTGCTGCTGCTCGATGTCACCCCGCTGTCGCTCGGCATCGAGACGCTGGGCGGCGTGTTCACGCGCATGATCGACCGCAACACCACCATCCCGACGAAGAAGTCGCAGGTCTATTCGACCGCCGACGACAACCAGTCGGCGGTGACGATCCGCGTGTTCCAGGGCGAGCGCGAAATGGCCGCCGACAACAAGATGCTCGGCCAGTTCGACCTGGTCGGCATTCCGCCGGCGCCGCGCGGCGTGCCGCAGATCGAGGTGACCTTCGACATCGACGCCAACGGCATCGTGTCGGTCCACGCCAAGGACAAGGGCACCGGCAAGGAACAGCAGATCAAGATCCAGGCCTCGGGCGGCCTCAGCGACGCGGACATCGACCAGATGGTCAAGGACGCCGAGCAGTTCGCCGAAGAGGACAAGAAGCGCCGTGAGGCGGCCGAGGCAAAGAACAACGCCGAAAGCCTGATCCACACCACCGAACGCCAGATCGCCGAGCATGGCGACAAGGTCGACGCGGGCCTCAAGAGCGAGATCGAAGCGGCGATCGCCGAAGCCAAGACCGCGGTCGAAGGCGGCGATCCGGCGGCGATGACCGAAAAGAGCCAGGCGCTCGCGCAGGTCGCGATGAAGCTGGGTCAGGCGATTTACGAGAAGGAACAGCAGGCGGCGGCATCCCCCAGTGCCGACGACGCCGGCGAAGCCAAGGCCGACGACGATGTCGTCGATGCCGAATTCTCGGAAGTCGAAGACGACAAGAAGTAAGGATGAAACTCTCCCCGCCGTGCCCAGCGGTGCGGCGGGGATGAGGGGGTTTTGCACATGTCGCTCGACATCGATTATTACGAACTGCTCGAAGTCGAGCGCACCGCCGACGATGCGACGCTGAAGGCGAGCTATCGCAAGCTCGCGATGAAATATCACCCCGACAAGAATCCGGGGTGCGGCGACAGCGAGGCGCGCTTCAAGGCGATCAGCGAGGCCTATGACTGCCTGAAGGATCCGCAGAAGCGCGCGGCCTATGACCGGTTCGGCAAGGACGGCGTGCGCGGCGCGGGCGGCTTTGGCGGCGGCGGAAACGCCGACTTCGGCGATATCGGCGACATTTTCGAATCGATCTTCGGATCGGCCTTTGGCGGCGGCCGCCAGCAGCGCGGGCCCGCGCGCGGCGCCGATCTGCGCTATGACATGGAAATCAAGCTCGAGGATGCCTTCACCGGCATCACGCGCGAAATCCAGGTCGATGTCGCCGCGCGTTGCGAGACGTGCGACGGATCGGGCGCCAAGCCCGGCACCTCCACCCATCGCTGTTCGACCTGCGCCGGCCACGGCAAGGTGCGCGCGCAGCAGGGCTTCTTCATGGTCGAGCGTACCTGCCCGACCTGTCAGGGCGCGGGCGAGGTGATCGCCGATCCCTGCAACGCCTGTCACGGCGAGGGCCGCGTCGATCGGCGCAAGACACTGACCGTCAACATTCCCGCCGGGGTCGACGAGGGAACGCGCATCCGCCTGTCGGGCGAGGGCGAATCGGGCGCGCGCGGTGCGGCGCCGGGCGACCTCTACATCTTCCTCCACATGGCGCGGCACAAGGTCTTCGAGCGCGAAGGCACGACCCTGTTCACGCGCGCGCCGATCAGCTTCACGACCGCTGCCCTCGGGGGAAGCATCACCATCCCCGGGCTCGACGGCCAGAAGCACGAGATCAGCATTCCGGCCGGCATCCAGTCGGGCAAGCAATTGCGCCAGCGCGGCGCGGGCATGCCGGTGCTGAACGCGCGCGGCCAGGGCGACCTGGTCGTACAGATCGACGTCGAGACGCCGACCAGGCTCAGCGCGAAGCAGAAGGAGTTGCTGCAGGCGTTCCGCGAGACCGAGACCGGCGACGAATGCCCCGCGAGCCAGGGCTTTTTCGGGCGCATCAAGGAAATGTGGGACGATCTGACGGAGTGATCCGCTCCGCCGCGCTCGGGCGTCATTGCGCCCACTGACGAAGCCTATCCGATCTCGGCGCGCAGTTCCTTGATCAGCGCCGCCACCTTCGGCAGGCGCGCCTCCTCCTCGTCCAGGATCGCGTGGAACGCGCGCCGCTTGATCGCCGCCAGCTCGTCGGCGGGCAGCGCGCGGTCGCCCGTCACGCTGCTCGACACGATGTCGCACAGCCGGTCCGCACCGTGGAGGCGGCCCCACAGATAGTCGTTCTCGCGGTACGCGCGGCTGAAGAAGGCGCCGAAGCTGTTGAACTCGATCCCCTTCAGCATCGCGCTGGCGCCGCCGGCGCGGATCGCGGTCGCGTCGGAGGGTGATATGCGGTCGATCTTGATCGGATCGAACTCGTCGAACCCCTCGCCCTGCAACAGCGGCAGCGTCGCGATGTCGTAGAAGGGATAGCCCAGATAGGCGAGCAGCATGATGCGCCGGTCGTCCTTCGGCAGCTGCGCCAGCCCTTCGGCGACCAGGTTGTCCGCCTCCGCATCGGCGCCGATCAGGTCGCGGCGGTCGCCGATCGCGTCGATCCACACCGCGGCGTCGGCGTCGGCAGGGACGTCGATGTCCGCCAGCCAGCTATCCCCCTCGCGCTCCAGATACAGGCCCAGCGCGCCATAGATGGCGTCGCGCATCGCGTCGCACGCGGGGTCGCGGACGTCGCGCTTCGCCTCGACCACGCGGTCGAGCTCGCGCGCGAGGAAGCGCAGGCGGCGGATGCGAAAGCCCAGGTCGTGGGTGCGGAAAAACACCACGGCGTCGCCGCTCGCCCCCAGCCCGCGCCGCCCCGACAGCCGGTCGAGCCCGCGCGCGCGTATCTCGTCCCACAGCGCGTCGCGGCGGTTGCGCCGATGGATGTCGCCCTCCGGCGGCGCCAGCCGGTCGACCGCGCCGACCAGTTCCTCGACCACCGCCGACAGCTTGAGGTGGCCATAGGGCGCATAGGCGAAGCCCGCGCGCGCCGAGGCCTGGTCCTGCGCCTTCGCCCGCCATTTCTGCAGGCGCGCGGGGGTCGGCGTGTCGAGGAAAAAGGTGGAGCCGAACAGCGCCGCAACCTGTTCCTCGACCTCGACCTTCATCGCGTCGATGATATGCTGCATGCGGCGGATGCGCCGCGACATCCCCTCGATCGCCTCGACATTGTCGCGGATCGGCTGCTCGCGCGGAATTTCGGATAGCGCGCCAAGGATCGTCGACATGAAGCCGGGCAGGCGCGCGGCCTCGCCCTCCCCCGCCTCGCCCGCCTTGCCGAAACTGATCGCGCGATAATCGGGCTTCGGATCGATATAGACGAAGCGCCGGTCGATCTCGCGCCGCGCCGGCCGCTGCTTCAGCGCCGCGATCGCGGGACGGAAGGGCGCGTTGGCAAGCACCGACCCGTCGATCAGCACGCGATCGGCGGGATCGGCTTCGCCGCCGGCCGGCAATTGCGTCCGGATGAAAGCATCGCGCCTGGGCCAGGCGATGCCGCGGCTGTCCAGCACCCCGTCGAGTTCGCGCAGGGTGAAGGGCGGAAAGGCGCCGGGAAAACTCGCGGTCGCACGCGCCGCGGCGGCCAGCGCGGGCACGTCGCCCAACCCGTCACCCCCGGCCCCGTCACCCGCACGGCCATCGTGACGGAAACGCATCACCAGCCGATGCTCCTGCTCGGTCACGCGCGGCGGGCTGTTCAGCCGGAGCGGCGCGGTGTGCCCCGCAAAATCGGTGACCGAAACGAACAGGTCGACCGGCTGCCCCGTCGGCACCAGCGCGGGGCCCCGCGGCCCCTTGTCCATCGCGTCGAACGCATCGAGCAGAAGGTTGGAAAAGGTCTCGCCGCCGAACGGCGGTTCGAACCAGCGCGCCCGGACGAAGCGCGACAGCTTTGTCCGCACCTCGTCCTGCGCGCCCTCGCCGACCGTGCGGTCGATGACGTTGCCGCGCCGCTTCATCGCCCAGCCGGCGAGCGGCACTGCCCAGAATTTCGTCGCCGCCGAAAGCGGCCGCGCGTCGGGGTCGAGCAGGCTGTCGACGTCGGCATCCTTCAGCCACAGCTCGGTCAGCGGGTCGAGCGACTGGCCGGTCGCGATCGCGCGCGCCAGAAAGATGCCGTTGATGCCGCCCGCGCTCGCCCCCGCGACGATATCGGCAAGGACGCGAAGCCGCGTGCCGCTGCGCAGCGCGACCGCGCCCAGAAGCTCGCCATAGACGCGGCCCGACCCCTCCATCGCGCCGCCTTCGTGAAAGGCGCGCGACGCCGCGGACAGGCGCCAGATCTCCTTGGTGATGCCATGCATATAGACGGCGAGGCTGATGCCGCCGTAGCAAATCAGGGCGAAGCGCAGTTCCTTTTCCCGCATTGCGGCGATGATAGCGCGCTTTGGCGCGCGACGTCACCCTTTCCCGACACCGTCCCCGGCGCCTGCCTTCATCGGCGCCGAAAAACCTTGCATTTGCGAACGTGTCGCATTAGCGGCGCGCTCAACAGGAGTTGAGAATGAATCGCAAATGGCTCGTCGCCGCGCTGCTTTCCAGCGCGCTTTCCTCGCCCGTCCACGCACAGGGCACCGCACCCGTCGATCAAACGACATCGGGTGACACGGACGAAAGCATCGTCGTCACCGCCGCGCGCACGATCTTGCCGCCCAACGCGCTGCCGCTGACGATCGACATCATCGGCAAGGACAGCCTCGACCAGCAGATCGCGATTTCGGGATCGGTGACCGACGCCGTCGCGGCGCTCACGCCCAGCTTTTCGCCCACGCGGCAAAAACTGTCGGGCGCGGGCGAGACGCTGCGCGGCCGTTCGCCGCTCTATGCGATCAACGGCATCCCCCAATCGACGCCGATGCGCGACGGCAGCCGCGACGGCTTCACGATCGACGGCTTTTTCGTCGACCGCGTCGAGCTGATCTATGGTTCGAACGCGCTGCAGGGGATCGGCGGCACCGGCGGCATCGTCAACCAGGTGACCGTCGGCGCGCCGAAGGAAGAGGGGCTCGGCGGCCGCTTCCTGCTGCAGGGCACGGCGAACGATGATTTTTCGAGCGACGGCATCGGCGGCAAGGTCGCGGGGCTCGTCCAGTATCGCGCCGGCCGCTTCGACGCGACCTTTGGCGCGGCATGGGAAAAGCGCGGCGCCTTCTACGACGGCGAGGGTCGCCGCCTCGGCATCAACCTGACGCAGGGCGAGACGCAGGATTCGAAGACATTGTCGCTCTTCGCCCGCCTCGGGTACGAACTGTCGCCCTCGGCGCGGCTCGACCTGATCGCCAGCCGTTTCGAGCTGAAGGGCGATGGCGATTATGTCGCCGTCGCGGGCAACCGCACGCTTGGCATCCCGACCGGTGCGGTGCGCGGCAACCCGCCCGGCGAATCGGCGCAGAACCGGACCGAAAGCGTCGCGCTGTCGCTGACCGACACCGACCTTGGCGGCGGCAATTTCGTCAGCCAAATCTTCTTCAACCGCAGCCGCGACACATTCGGCGGCGAGATTCAGACGCAGGCGACGTTCCAGGATCCCACGCTGGGCGCCGTCGGCACGCTGTTCGACCAGTCGCAGAACCGCAGCCGCAAGCTCGGCGCGAAGCTCAGCTACGAACGCGCGGTTCCGGGGTTCGAGGATCTGACGCTGACGGTCGGTTTCGACGCGCTGGTCGACAAGACCGAACAGGCGCTGATCGCGACCGGCCGCGTCTGGGTGCCGCCCAGCGACTTCACCAGCCTCGCGCCGTTCGGACAGGCGAACCTGAAGCTGTTCGACGGCCTCGTCCGGCTTGCCGGCGGGGTGCGCTGGGAAAATGTGACGATCAAGATCGACGATTATCACACGCTCGCCTCGACCACCTTCGTCGCCTGTTCGGCGACGGTCACGACCAATTGCGGCCTGTCGACCTATGGCGGCGTCGACGTCGCCGGCGGCAAGCCCAAGTTCAAGGATCTGCTGATCAACGGCGGCATCATCATCGAACCGTGGCGGGGCATCCGCGCCTATGCCAGCTATGCCGAGGGCTTCACCGTTCCCGACATCGGCCGCATCACGCGCTCGCTGAACCGCACCGGGATCGACATCGACAGCTTCCTCGACATTTCGCCGGTCGTCTCGAACAACCGCGAGATCGGGATCGAGATGAAGCGCGGCCCGCTGGACGCCAGCGCGACCTATTTCTGGTCGTCGAGCGACAAGGGCCAATTGCTCATCGCGCGCCCCGACCGCACCTTCGACGTCCAGCGCCAGCGCGTCGAGATTCAGGGGATCGAGGTCAATCTGGGCGTCCAGACGCCGATCGACGGGTTGAAGCTGAACGTCGGCTACGCCCATCTGAAGGGCCGCTTCGACAGCGACACCGCGAATCCCGACGGCATCGTCGACAGCGACCTCGACGGCTCGAACATCTCGCCCGATCGCCTCAACCTCGCGGCGAGCTATGCCAGCGGCCCCTTCTCGGCGCGCGTCCAGACGCAGGTCTATTTCAAGCGGCGCTTCGACGGAAAAGCGCGCGCCGCCGACGACGCCAACCCGCTGCATCCGCTGAAGCTCGCGGACAATGACTTCGGCGGCTACACGCTGACCGACGCCAATGTCCGCTATCAGACCGGCTTCGGCGGCCTCAGCCTGTCGGTGCAGAATCTCTTCAACAAACAATATATCGACTATTCCAGCGATACGCGCCTGCCGACCGACCAATTCTCCTATTTCGCGGGACGCGGACGCACCTTCATGCTCGGTTGGGATTACCGCTTCTGACATGATGCGGTTGCTCGACACGCTGCACCGCTGGACCGGCGGACTGATCGGGCTCGTGCTCGCGCTGCTCGGCCTGTCGGGCACGATCCTGCTGTACGAGCATCTGTGGATCGGGCTGCCGCACACCGGCGATCCGCTGCGCGGCGACGTGGCGACCGTCACCGCGGCGACCGAGCGGCTGCTGGCGATGCCGGGTGCGCAGGGCATCATCTATGCCCACGAACGCTTCGGGCTCCACCAGTTCCGCTTCGGCAAGGACGCCGGCGGCTATGCCAGCCAGTCGGGCGAGGTCGTCACGCGCTGGGCAAGCCAGTGGGAACGTCCCGAACTGTGGATCTTCGATTTTCACCATCATCTCTTCACCGGCGACAGCGGCGAATGGGTGATCGGGATCGCCGGTCTATGCGGCCTGTTCTTCGTCATCTCGGGCGCCATCCTGTGGTGGCGCACGCGCAAGACCTTTCAGCTCCGGCTGTGGCCGAAACGGATGTCGCGCCCGTCGATCGTCATGCACCACCGCGACCTCGGCATCATCGCCGCGCCGCTGCTGCTGATCTCGATCGTCACCGGGACGATGATGATCTTTCGTCCCTTCGCCATGGTCGTGGTCGCGCCCTTCGGGTCGCCCGCCGCGGCGGCCAAGGCGCTCCAGCCGCCGAAATACAAGGGCGGTGCGCTCGCCGAAAAGCCCGATTACCGCGCGATGCTGACCGAAGCGCGGCAGCGCTTCCCCGATGCCGAATTCCGTATCCTCAGCCTGCCGCGCAAGCCCGGCGACGCCATCATGCTGCGGATGAAACAGCCCGAAGAGTGGCTGCCCAACGGGCGCACCACGCTGTGGTTCGATGCCGGAACCGGAAAACTGCTCGGTTTCCGCGACGCGCTTGCGCTGCCTTCGGGCGCGCGCGCGTTCAACATGGCCTATCCGATCCACGCGTCAAAGGTCGGCGGCTGGACGTGGCGCATCCTGATGACCCTCTCCGGCATCGCGATGACGATGCTCGGCAGCCTTGCCGTGTGGACCTTCTGGTTCCGCCGTCCGAACCCCGCGAAGCGCCCCGCGCGCGCGCCGCGCCCCAAAGCCTGACCCCGCCGTCCCGGCACCGCTTCGCCGCGCGCTTTGCGCCGCCCCAATAGTTAGGCATTGACCTAAGTATTAATTCGACCTAGGCAGGCCCCGGAAAGGAAGCCGCCATGTCGAAGGTTCAGCCCGACGCCCCGATCGCCGCCCAGCCGGCGATGATCGACGGTATTTTTCGCGCGCTCGCCGACCCGACGCGCCGCGATGTGCTCGAACGGCTCAGCGATCATCCGGCCTCGGTCAGCGAGCTCGCGGCGCCCCACACGATGGCGCTGCCCTCCTTTCTGGAACATCTGAAGATACTCGAGGGGTGCGGGCTGGTCAGTTCGCGCAAGGTCGGCCGCGTCCGCACCTATTCGCTGGCGCCCGACCGGCTGCGCCTGGCCGAGGATTGGCTCGGCACCCAGCGCCGCCTGTGGGAGGGCCGGCTCGACCGGATGGACGCCTATCTGCTCAAACTCAACAAGGAGGAAAGCGCATGACATTCCCGATGCCGCAGATCGACCCCGATCTCGACCTGGTCCTGGAACGCGAGATCGACGTGCCCGTCGAACTGGTCTGGAAAGTGTGGACCACGCCCGAACATCTGGTTCACTGGTTCGTGCCCAAGCCGTGGACCGTCACCGCCTGCACGATCGACCTGCGCCCCGGCGGCGCGTTCAACACCACGATGCGCTCGCCCGAGGGAGAGGAATTTCCCGGCAGCGGCTGCTATCTCGACGTCGTGCCGAACGAACGGCTGATCTTCACCGACACGCTGCTCCCCGGCTTTCGCCCCGCCCCGGCGCCCTTCTTTACCGCCGGCCTGTTCCTGACCCCGACGGACAGCGGCACGCGGTACAAGGCGATCGCGCTCCACGGCGATGCCGCCGCGCGGCAACGGCACGAGGAAATGGGCTTCCACGACGGCTGGGGAACCGTTGTCGGCCAGATGGTCGACTATATCAAGGCGATGTAACCCGGCGCGCATCGACGGCGGCGGGCCGCGCACGGCCGCCGTCGCCGCGATGCCCGCATAATCTGACGGGACTGGATCGCATCGCTTTCCGCATCGCGGCAACGCGCTTTCCAATTCTGGCGGGCATCCTATATCCTGCCTCGTTCCATGACCCGCGCCCGCGTCCTCCTTTTGACCGCCGCCCTCGGCCCGCTCGACTATCGCGTGCCCCACGGCACCGACGCGCCGCTCGGCAGCGTCGTCGTCGCGCCGCTCGGGCCGCGGCGGATGGGCGGCGTGGTGTGGGAGGATGAAAGCTTCGGCGCGCCCGAACCGGTCGGCGACAACCGCCTGCGCAACCTGTTCGAGGTCGTGCCGGTGCCGCCGATCGCCGCGCCGCTGCGGCGGCTGATCGAATGGACCAGCGACTATTATCTCGCGCCGCCCGGATCGGTGCTGCGCATGGTGCTGCCCGGCGCGGCCTTTGCCGACGCGCGCCGTCCGATCGTCGAATATCGCGCGACCGGCGCGCTGCCCGCGCGGATGACGCCGCAGCGCATCGTCGCGCTCGAAAAGATCGGCGAGCGGCAGGGGATCGTGCGCGAGCTCGCCGCGATGGCGGAGGTCAGCGAGGCGGTGATCCGCGGGCTCGTCCAGACGGGCGCGCTCGAGGCGATCAGCGTTTCGGCCGACCAGCCCTATCCCGAACCCGACCCGGCCTTTGCCCCGCCCGACCTGTCGGCCGAACAGACGGCGGCGGCGGGCCAGCTTCGGGCGGCCGTCGACGCCGCGAAGTTCGAAACCTTGCTGCTCGACGGCGTGACCGGATCGGGCAAGACCGAAGTCTATATGGAGGCGATCGCCGCCGCGATCGACGCGGGCAAGCAGGCGCTCGTCCTGCTGCCCGAGATCGCGCTGACCGAACCGATGCTGACGCGTTTCGCCGCGCGTTTCGGCTGCGAACCCGTCGCCTGGCATTCGGGCCTCCGCTCGACCGAGCGTCGCCGCGCCTGGCACAGCATCGCGGCGGGCGAAGCTAAAATCGTCGTCGGCGCGCGGTCCGCGCTGTTCCTGCCCTATGGCAATCTGGGCGTCATCATCGTCGACGAGGCGCATGAGACCAGTTTCAAGCAGGAAGACGGCGTCCATTATCACGCGCGCGACGTCGCGGTGATGCGCGGGCATTTCGAGGGGCTGCCGGTCGTGCTGGCCAGCGCGACCCCCGCGCTCGAAAGCCTCGCGCAGGTCGAGGCGGGGCGATATCGCCACATCGTCCTTCCCGCGCGCTACGGCGGCGCGACGATGCCCGATCTTGCGGCGATCGACATGCGGCGGGATCCGCCCGACCGTGGCCGCTGGCTGGCGCCGCCGCTGGTCGACGCGCTCGCCGACCGGCTCGGCAAGGGCGAACAAAGCCTGTTGTTCCTCAATCGCCGCGGCTTTGCGCCGCTGACGCTCTGCCGCACCTGCGGTCACCGCATCCAGTGCCCCAATTGCACCGCCTGGATGGTCGAGCACCGGCTGGTCCACCGCCTCGCCTGTCACCATTGCGGGCATGTCATGCCGCCGCCGCGGCTCTGCCCCGAATGTCAGGACGAGGACAGCCTCGTCGCCTGCGGCCCCGGGGTCGAGCGCGTGGCGGACGAGGTCGCGCTCCGCTTTCCGGAGGCGCGGACCGCCATCGTCACCTCCGACACGCTCTGGTCGCCGGCCAAGGCGGCCGAGTTCGTCGACGCGGTCGAGGCGGGCATGGTCGACATCATCATCGGCACGCAGCTCGTCACCAAGGGCTATCATTTCCCCAACCTGACGCTCGTCGGCGTCGTCGATGCCGACCTCGGCCTCGACGGCGGCGATCTGCGCGCCTCCGAACGGACCTTTCAACAGATCGCGCAGGTCGCGGGGCGTGCCGGACGCGGTGTGAAACCGGGCGAAGTGCTCATTCAGACGCGCGTGCCCGACGCGCCCGTCATGGCGGCGCTCGTCGCGAACGACCGCGAAGGCTTCTACAGCGCAGAGGCGGCGGCGCGGAAATCCGCGGGCGCCCCCCCCTACGGCCGCTTCGCCGCGCTCGTCATCTCGTCCGAAGACATCGACGTCGCCCGCCGCCTCGCACAGGTCCTTGGCGAACAAGCCCCCCAAACCAAAGACCTCGCCATCTATGGCCCCGCGCCTGCCCCGCTCGCGATGCTGCGCGGGCGGCACCGCTTTCGCTTGTTGCTGCACGCGCCGCGCAGCTTCGACCTGCAGGGGGCGATCCGCGACTGGGTCGGCCGCGTCGACTGGCCGAGCAAGGCGCGGCTTGCGATCGATATTGATCCATACTCATTTGTGTAACGAAGCGAGGGCTTTACTCGCTCCTGACGGGCTGGCAGCATCGCCGCCTGACAAGGGCTGGGGACGCGGACATGAAGCATATCGGATTGGGGCTGCTCGCCGGGATCGCGTCGATCGCCATCGCCGTGCCCGCCGACGCCAAATGGCTGCGCGCCGATACCGACAGCTTCATCATCTATAGCGAGGGCAACGAGAAATCGCTCCGCGCCTTTGCGGAGAATCTGCAGCGCTTCGACACCACGCTTCGCCTCGTCTTCAAGGTCGAGACGCCGGGCGAGGAAAGCAAGCTGCCGATCTATCTGGTGCCGTCGAGCGACGATGTCGCCGAGCTGGCGACCGGATCGCGCAAGGCGCCGATCGGCGGCTTCTATCGCCAGGACGGCGACGGCGCCTTCGCCATGTCGCACCGCCAGAACGACGGCATGGCCACCGGCACCTCCGCCTCGCAGCAGGTGCTGTTCCACGAATATAGCCATCATTTCATGAAGCGGCACCTGCGCGCCGCCTTCCCAGGCTGGTTCATCGAGGGCTTCGCCGAATATTATTCGACCGTCGATTTCGACAAGCAGGGCCGCGCCCAGATCGGTCAACCGGTGTACCGCCGCGCCTATGGCCTGATCATGATGCCCAAGATTCCGGTCGAGCGCGTGCTGCTGGAACCGCCGGGCGCGATACAGAATGGCGCGCAGAAGGACGTCTATTACGGCCGGGCGTGGATCCTGACGCACATGCTGTTTCACAGCCCGGCACGCGTCAACCAGATCAACGCCTACACCAATGCGATCAATGCCGGGACCGATCCCCGGAAGGCGGCGACGGATTCCTTCGGCGACCTTGCGCAGCTCGACAAGGATCTCAACCGCTATATCGAGGGTCGGCTGTCGTATCGCACGACGCAGAGCGCAGTGCCCGTTTCGACCAACATCGCGATCGCGGCAGTCCCGGCCGACGAGGATGCTGCGATCATGCTACGGCTGGAACGGCTGAACGCGAGCGGCGACGAAGCACGCCTCACGAAGGCACGCGATGCGCTGCTCCAGGCGGCAGCGGCGCAGCCTTCGAACGCCGCCATCCAGTTCGAACTCGCCGCCGCCGAGTGGGATATGCCCCGGGACAAGCGCAACCTGGCCGCCATACGCACCGCGCTCGACAAGGTGATTGCGGCCAAGCCCGACCATGTCCGCGCCAACGTCCTGCTCGGCCGGCTGAACCTCTACGAACTCGACCAAAAGGGCGAGGACAACCCCGCGGCGTGGCGCGAGGCGCGCAAGCCGATCCAGCTCGCGAACCGTACCGATCCCGACGACGCCGTCCCGCTCTATGCCTATTTCCAAAGCTTTCAGGCCGAGGGCAAGCGCCCGACCGACATGGCGATCAAGGCGCTCGAACGCGCGTTCACGCTGACGCCGGAAAATATCGAGATGCGCGTCGCCTATGCCTTCGCGCTCGCCAATCTGGGTCAGTTTGACCCGGCGCTGCGACTGGCGAAGACGGTTGCGTTCGATCCGCACGACAATGGCCGCGGCGAAGCGATGCTGGCACGGCTGGAGGCGATGCGCGACCGGCGCGCCGGCAGCAAGGAAAGTCCCGCTGCTGCCGACGACGACGAGAATTGATCCTCAATAATCGGGTTCGGCGCCGCCCAATACCTGCTGCGCCTGCCCGGTGAGCCACGCCATCGCCGCCGCCCAGGACTGATGCCCATGGCTGATCCGCGCGACGCCAAGCGCCGCAAGCTCCTTGTGCGTAGGGCCGCCCTTGCCGCGCAGGATATTCACCGGCAGCGGCGATGCCTCGCAGATCGCGCCAATGCATTTCGGGTCGAGCAGGAAGGGGACGAAGAGCGATCCCGCCCCTGCATCGGCATAAGCCCGCGCACGGTCAAGCGTCGCAGCGACGAGCGCGTCGCCGTCCTTTGCCGCATCCTGCCCGCGAAAGCTGTCGCAGCGCGCATTGACGAAGATTCCGGTATCGGCTGCGGCGCGATACCGCGCCTGCACTTCGGCGATGCCAAGCTGCTCGTTCCGGCCGGGCAGGCGGTCCTCCATGTTGATGCCCGCCGCACCCGCCGCCCTTGCCCGCGCAACGGAAGCACCGACCGCCGCGGCATCGACGCCATAGCCCGACTCCATGTCGATCGTGACGGGCAGGTCGGTGACCGACAATATGCGGGCCAGATTCTCGAAGACGTCCTCAAGCGGGAAGTCCTCACCGTCGGCGCGCCCCTGCGCGCCGGCGACGCCATAGCTGCCCGTGGCAATCGCTTTGGCGCCGGCTGCAGCAACCGCCTTCGCGCTTCCCGCGTCCCAGATATTGACGAGGATCAGCGGATCGCCGGGGACATGCAGCGCCCGAAATTCAGCCACTTTATCGGTCATTTGATTTCCCTTTTCAAAAGTTCGCGCTTGATCGGCAGGCCATAGGCATAGCCACCGAGCGACCCGTCGCTGCGAACCACGCGGTGGCACGGAATCAATACCGCGACATTGTTCGCGCCATTGGCGCTCCCGGCTGCGCGCACCGCCTTGGGCTTGCCGACCGCCGCGGCGATGTCGGTATAGCTCCGCGTCTCGCCCGCCGGAATCTTGCGCAGCTCGCGCCACACGGCTTCCTGAAAGGCCGTGCCCTTCACATCGATCGGGATATGGTCGAAGCCGTTTACCGGCGCCTCGACCGCATCGACGACCTGCTTCAGCAGTGCCGCAAAGTCATCGCCGCCCTCGACCAGGTCTGCCGCGGGGAAGCGCTGCTCGAGCGCCTCGCGACCCTCGTCGAAACTCAGGCGGCACACGCCCTTCGTGGTCGCCGCGACGAGCATGTCGCCCAGGCTGGTCGGCACGACCGCCCAGTGGATCGTCGCACCCCTGCCCCCATTGGCCCAAGCCGAAGCCGTCATACCCATGCGTCCTTCCATATTCTGATAGAAACGCGACGGCCCCGAAAAGCCCGCGTCGTAAATCGCGTCGGTCACCCGCCCGGCCGCGCTGAGCGCCTGCCGCGCCCGTTCCTCGCGCAGCGCGCGGGCATAGGCGGCGGGCGAAAGCCCCGTGTGGCGGGAAAAGACGCGCTGAAAATGCGTCGGCGAATAGCCGGTCCGCGCCGCGAGATCGGCGAGCGCAAGCGGCTCCTCGCTCGTCTTGATCGCCTGGATTGCGGCGAGCACCGCCCCTTCGTCGCGCGCGACATCGTCGGGCAGGCAGCGCTTGCAGGGACGAAGCCCCGTCGCGCGTGCCGCCGTTCCATCGGCGAAGAAGCGGACATTGTCCCGGTGCGGATGCCGCGCGGCGCAGCTCGGCCGGCAATAGATGCCGGTCGTCAGCACCCCGGTGACGAAGCGCCCGTCGAGCGCGCGGTCGCGGCGCAGCACCGCCGCCCAGCGCGCATCATCGGTCATCAGGTCGCTGCTCATGCCGCATCCCTTTCGATCCGCGCAGCGAAACAGCCATGCGCGGCATTATGGGCATCGATATAGGATATGCCCTCGTCGGCGAACAGGTCGCGGATCGCGCCGTCGGCCTCGCCCGGCCCTGCGATCCGTGCGGCCTGCAGCATACCCGCGACGTCGAATGCACGAAGCGCGAGCGGACGCCCCTCGAAGACCGGCGGCGTCTCGTCGCGATAGGTCGCGGCGGTCACCCCTGGCCGAACATAGATCGCATACGCACTGCGATAAGGCGTCGCGACGTCGTGGCTGACGTGATGCAGCAGGATCAGCTCCTCGCCCGCCCTCGCATCCTCCAGACTGATACGGCAGGGAAAGCCGCGGTCGGCGGTGGCCGTGACACGGCGCGCATTCGACGCCGCCAATCCCGCCTCGTCGAGACCGAACAGCGGAGCGAAACGATCGGCATCTAGCCCTCGGATCACATAGGTCATTTTCTCGTCCTTTCTCTGTGCTGACCCCGCAATGCCATCATGCGATCCGGGCCGCGTCCCGATGCTTGCGTTCAAAGCCTCACCTTCAGCTGTGTTACTGTATTATATCATTGACTCACCATCGGAGGCGCGGCATTCTTGCACCGAAATCGGGGAGCAGATCATGGCAACGATCGACGCATCTTTCGCGTCCAACCGCCCGGCGCGCCGCATCGACTGGCTCGGGCGCGCCGCAACCTTCTGCTATCTCTCGATCGCGGCCGGGCAGCTGCTCTTCACCGCCTTCATCCTGGCCTTTTATTATCCCTCGTCGCTTTCGGGCAATTTCGCCGCCTGGAACGCGAAGCCGCTGATCAAGGGGTTCGTGGCGGGTGACCCGAGCGGCAATCTGTTCTTCGCGGTCCATGTGATGATGGCCGCGGTCATCACCTTCGGCGGGCTGGTCCAGCTCGTCCCCGCGATCCGCAACCGCTGGCCCGCGATCCATCGCTGGAACGGCCGGCTCTATCTGCTGAGCGCCCTGATGCTGGCGATCGGCGGCCTGTGGCTGACCTGGGGACGCGGGACCTGGCTCAACCTTGTCGGCGCACTGGGCATCTCGCTCGACGCGCTGTTGATCCTCGCCTTTGCCGGCCTCGCCTATCGCAGCGCCCGCGCGCGCCGTTTCGCCGAGCATCGCCGCTGGGCGCTACGCCTGTTCGCGGTCGCGAGCGCAGTGTGGTTCATGCGCGTCGGCTATATGGCGTGGGGCATCGCCACCGGCGGCGCGGGGATCGGCAAGGCGATGGACGGGCCGTTCGACATCTTCCTCGCCTTTGCCAATTCGCTGCTGCCGCTGGCGGTCACCGAACTATATCTGCGCGCCGGCGCGCGCGGAGCGCCAACCGCCAGGAAAGGCGTCGCCGCGCTGCTGGTCGCCGCCGGGATCGTCATCCTTGCCGGCAGTGCCGGGGCGTGGATGATGATGTGGAGCCCATACCTCTAGCTTGCCTTCGCGCCACGAGCGTCTAGGTTCCGCGCCATGACCCGCCTCCTCGCGCTCCTTCTCGCCCTCTTCACCCTCACCCTTCCGGCCCGCGCCGCCGACGACATCAGCGCCGCCTCGCGCAGCGTGGTGCGCGTCGTCACCGTCGCGATGGTGGACGGCGAGGTCGTCGGCTTCGGCCACGGCAGCGGTATCGCGATCTCGCCGACGCGCATCATCACCAACGCGCATGTCGTCGAATCGGCCGCCAAATATCCCGGCAACGTCGCGCTGGGCGTCGTCCCGTCGGAAGGGCAGAAGAGCTACGCGGCCAAGCTGATCGCGATCGACACGAACCGCGACCTTGCCCTGATCGAGATTACCGAGGGACGGCTGCCCGCCGCAGCGGTTTATTCGGGGCCGCTCGATTCGGGGACGGATGTCGTCGCGCTCGGCTATCCGGGCAATGTCGATCTGGCGACCGCGCGCAGCGCATCCGACTATATCACGCCGCGCACGCCCGTGCGCAGCGAGGGCAATCTGTCGAACACCCAGGCCGTCGACGGGGTCGCGATGCTGGTCCACACCGCCAAGATCTCGCGCGGCAATTCGGGCGGCCCGCTGGTCGACCAGTGCGGCCGCATCGTCGGCATCAATACCGCGATCACCCGCGCCGACGACGGCGATTCGCCTTTTGCCTTTGCGATTTCGACGCGCGAAGTATCCCGGTTCCTTGCCGATGCCGGACAGCCCTATGGGTCGATCGGCACGCCCTGCCTGTCGCTGGCCGAAGCCGACGCGCGCGACCGCGCGGCGATCGACGCCGACGCGCGCAAGCTGGCCGAGGCCAATGCCGCGAAAGAGGAGGCCGCGCGCCTCGACCGCCAGCTCAAGGAAGCCCGCGCCCAGGAAGAAGCGCTGGCCACGCGCGAAAATCGCATCGCGCTTGCCGGCATCATCTTCGTCATCGGCGCGCTGTCGGCCGGCGCGGCACTGATGTTCTATGGCCAGAAGAATATGCGCAACACGAAGATCGCGGGCGGCGCTGGCGCCGCGCTGATCCTCGCCGCCGCGATCCTGTTCGTGACGCGCCCCGACGCTCATGCGGAGGTCGAAGGCGAAACGGTGGCCCCCGCCGCCACCGAAACGCCGAAACTTGCCGAAGGGCAATTTCTCTGCACGATCCGCCAGGACCGCAGCCGCATCACCGTTTCGGAAACGACCGACGTGCCGATCAAGATCGGCGCGAACGGATGCGTCAACGACAAGACGCAATATACGCAAGGCGCCGATGGCCATTGGCAGCGCATCCTGGTGCCCAATGAGGAGGCGACCGTAACCGTCGCCTCGATCGACCCGACCGGACGCGAATATCGCGTCGAACGCTATCTGCTCGACGCCGACACGATGGCAAAGGCGCGCGAGGTGCGCGCCGGCGTCACACTGAAGAGCTGTACCGCCGACAGCGGCCAGATCGCGGCGCTCGCGACGCAGCAGGATGCGATCCGCAGCGCGCTTCCCGCCGCCCCGAACGAACGGCTGGTCTATCAGTGCGAGCCCGCCGCGGCGGGCGCGGTGGCGGTCAAACCTGCGGCCGCGCCTTGAGCCGCCAGCCGGCGCCGGGGTCGATCCAGATATAGCTCGACATCAGCTCTCCCGCGAACTCGCCGTCGACCGTGCCGACCTCCAGAAGCGGCGCGTCGTCGGCGCGGGCGAAGGCATAGGAGCAGGTCTTGCGCCCCCACAGCGCCTCGATCATCGATTCGCGATAGAGGATCGAATAGCGCTTGTCGTTCAGCGGCGCGTGCGGCGCGCGGCCGCTGACAATGCGAAAGCCCGCCATATAAGAGTCATCGACCGTGCCGCAAAAGGCGGGGCCTTCGCGCGTTATGCCGACCTTCAGCTCGGCGGCGATCGACGGGCTGTCGGACAGCGCGGTGAGCTGGCGAACCTGCACGCGGCCGTCCGCCCCTTCGCCGAACCATGTCATGATCCGGCAGGTGCGCGCGATCTCGTCGGGCTCGTGACACTGAACCTTCCCCGCGCGCGCGGGCGCGAGCGGGTCCTTCACCGGCTTGTACGCCGGATCGATATCGAAGGTCGTCATCAGCAGCAACGCGGCGATCAGCGACATGGGCTCGCTCCCCCTCTCGGCGAAAGCTGCGCCCCGAAGGTTTAGATCGGGTTAGCGGACGCGATGAAGAGCCGGATGCCGATGCCCCGGAAGACGAACCATTTCCCGATCAGCGACCACAGGCCGGCGGTCCCCGCATCCGTCCAGCGCTCGACCAGCGCTCGACCAGCACCGACCCCGCCGGCAACGGCAGCATGGTCAGCAACACAACCGCCAGACGCACCGCCCCCTCCCCGGTTCGTTTAGCCCCCGCATGCCTTGAACAGCATCAACGTCCGCTCGCGCGCCTGATCGGCGCTCGGTTCGTGATAATCCTTGCGCCGGTCGCTGTTGAAGCCATGCCCCGCTTCATAGACGAATATCTGCGCGGTCGGATGCGCCGTGGCGATCAACGCCTCGACGCCCTCCATCGGGATGCCCTCGTCGAAGCGGCCGAAATGGGCGATCGTGGCGCAGGCGGGCGCCTCGTCCTTGAACATCGTCGGCACCAGGCTGCCGTAATAAGAAGAGGATGCCGCAAGATCGGGGCTGATCTGCGCCATCCGCCACGCGACCGATCCGCCATAGCAATAGCCGGTGATGAAAACGGGCCCTTTCGCCTTCAGCGCGTCGATACAGGTCTGCGCATCCTTCAGGCTCTGCTCGAACGGATGCAGTTCGCGCGCCAGTTGCACCGCGCGCTGGAATTGCGGCCCCGAATAGTCGCTCTCGAACCCGGGATGCTCGCGGTCGAACAGCGCGGGGCTCAGCACCTCATATCCGTCGGCGGCATATTCGTCGCACAGCTCGCGGATATGGTCGGTGACCCCGAAAATCTCCTGGACCAGGACGAGACCGCCGCGACGCTCGCCTTCGGGCCGCGCGTGATAGACCGCGACCTCGGCGCCATCGTCCATCGTCATCCGGATCATCTCACCCATCTATGCATCCCCTCGTCGGTTCGGACCGGGCTTGTCGAAGTCCCGCTCTTTCGTCTGCACTTTGAAGAAAGGTCGGTCGTTCGACAAGCTCGGGGCGAATGGACGCCGGATCCTGTGGCATTAGTCCCCACCCCGCCTTGCATTGCGTCAGAATCGTTGCTACGCGCGCCGCGACTTTGCAGCGGGGGTATCTTCGGACGCCGTTCAAATCCGCGCAGCCATCCCCCTTGGGATCGTAGAAAAGGACTTTCGCGCGTGGAGAATTCCGGCGGCATTCAGGGCAACATCACGGCGGGCCTCGCGGGCCGCTATGCCAGCGCGCTGTTCGATCTGGCTCGCGAATCGAACGATATCGACAACGTCCAGAAGAGCCTTTCGGTTCTGAAGGCCGGCCTTGCCGAATCGGCCGATCTCGCCGCACTCGTTTCGAGCCCGGTCATCAGCCGCACCGACGCCGCCAACGCAATCGCGGCGGTCGCCAAGTCGCTGAAGCTCGATTCGCTGACCACCAAATTCCTGGGCGTTCTCGCCGAGAATCGCCGCCTGGCGAAGGTTGCGGGCATGATCGATGCCTTCAACGCGATCGTCGCGGCGCACCGCGGCGAAGTGACCGCGAAGGTCACCAGCGCGCACCCGCTGACGGCCGAGCAGCTGAAAACGCTGGCAGCCAACCTCAAGACCCGTGTCGGCCGCGACGTTCAGATCGCGACCACCGTCGACCCCGCCATTCTCGGCGGCCTCGTCGTCCAGCTGGGCAGCCAGCTGATCGACGGCAGCATCCGTACCCGTCTCAATAGCTTCGCACAGGCGATGAAAGGCTAAACAATGGAAATCCGCGCCGCTGAAATCAGCAAGGTCATCAAGGACCAGATCGCCAATTTCGGCACCGACGCCACGGTCAGCGAGATCGGCTCGGTGCTGTCGGTCGGCGACGGTATCGCCCGCGTCCACGGCCTCGACAATGTCCAGGCCGGTGAGATGGTCGAATTCGCCAATGGCGTGAAGGGCATGGCGCTCAACCTCGAAGCCGACAACGTCGGCATCGTGATTTTCGGCTCGGACGCCGAAATCAAGGAAGGCGACGTCGTCAAACGTACCGGCACGATCGTCGACGTTCCCGTCGGCAAGGGCCTGCTCGGCCGCGTCGTCGATGGCCTCGGCAATCCGATCGACGGCAAGGGCCCGATCAAGGCCGACAAGCGCATGCGCGTCGAAGTGAAGGCGCCGGGCATCATCCCGCGCACCTCGGTTCACGAACCCGTCCAGACCGGCCTCAAGGCGCTCGACGCGCTCGTCCCCGTCGGCCGCGGCCAGCGCGAACTGATCATCGGCGACCGCCAGACCGGCAAGACCGCCGTCGCGATCGACACCTTCATCAACCAGAAGGAAGTCAATTCGGGCGACGACGAGTCGAAGAAGCTCTATTGCATCTATGTCGCCGTCGGCCAGAAGCGCTCGACCGTCGCGCAGATCGTCCGCCAGCTCGAAGAAAATGGCGCGATGGAATATTCGATCGTCGTCGCCGCGACGGCTTCGGAGCCCGCTCCGCTGCAGTATCTCGCGCCCTACACCGGCGTGACGATGGGCGAATTCTTCCGCGACAACGGCATGCACGCCGTGATCGTGTATGACGATTTGTCGAAGCAGGCCGTTGCTTATCGCCAGATGTCGCTGCTGCTGCGTCGCCCGCCGGGCCGCGAAGCCTATCCCGGCGACGTCTTCTATCTCCACAGCCGCCTGCTCGAGCGCGCTGCGAAGATGAACAGCGACAATGGTTCGGGCTCGCTCACCGCGCTGCCGATCATCGAAACGCAGGCGGGCGACGTGTCGGCCTATATTCCGACCAACGTGATTTCGATCACCGACGGCCAGATCTTCCTTGAAACCAACCTGTTCAACGCGGGTATCCGTCCGGCGATCAACGTCGGCCTGTCGGTCAGCCGCGTCGGCTCGGCCGCACAGACCAAGGCGATGAAAAAGGTGTCGGGTTCGATCAAGCTCGAACTGGCGCAGTATCGCGAAATGGAAGCGTTCGCGCAGTTCGGTTCGGACCTCGACGCGTCGACGCAGAAGCTGCTCAACCGCGGCGCGCGCCTGACGCAGCTCCTGAAGCAGGCGCAGTTCCAGCCGATGCCGTTCGAAGAGCAGACCGCGTCGATCTTCGCCGGCACCAACGGCTATCTCGACAATGTCGCGACTGCCGACGTCTCGCGCTACGAACAGGCGATGCTCGCTTATCTGCGCAGCGATCATGCCGATGTGCTGAAGGCGATCCGCGACACGAAGGACCTTGGCGACGATGCCAAGAAGGGTCTGGTCGCCGCGCTCGAAGCGTTCGGCAAGATTTTCGCTTAATCAACTACCCTCGTCATCCCCGCGAAAGCGGGGACCCAGGGCGACACAGCACCAGGTTCCCGCCTTCGCGGGAATGACGAATAAGAGGAACCGATAGAGTGGCATCACTCAAGGAACTCAAAGGGCGGATCGTCTCGGTCAAATCGACCCAGAAGATCACCAAGGCCAAGAAGATGGTCGCCGCCGCCAAGCTGCGCAAGGCGCAGGCCGCGGCCGAAGCCGCGCGTCCCTATGCCGAGCGTCTCGAAGGCGTCGTCGCCAGCCTCGCGTCGAAGGTCGGCGCGTCGGATTCGGCGCCGAAGCTGCTTTCGGGCACCGGCAAGAGCGACACGCACCTGCTCGTCGTGCTCAACAGCGACCGCGGCCTGGCCGGCGCGTTCAACTCGAACATCGTCAAGGCCGCGCGCGACAAGGCGCTCGAACTGCAGGCACAGGGCAAGAAGGTCGTCTTCTTCCTCGTCGGCCGCAAGGGTCGCCCGGTGATCAACCGCCTGTTCCCGGGCCAGATCATCGAGAATTACGAGACCACCGGCATTCGCGACATCGGTTTCGAACAGGCGCACGAGATTTCGGCGAAGGTGATGGAGCTGTTCGAGGCCGGCGCGTTCGACGTCGCGCACCTCTTCTACTCCAAGTTCCGCTCGGCGCTTCTCCAGATCGCCACCGGTCAGCAGCTGATCCCCGTCCCGGCCCCGGCCGAAGCCCCCGCATCGAGCGGCGCGGCGGTCGAATATGAGCCCGACGAGGAAGCGATCCTTGCCGACCTGCTGCCGCGCAACGTCACCATCCAGATCTTCAAGGGCCTCCTTGAAAACGCCGCGTCCGAACAGGGCGCGTCGATGACCGCGATGGACAATGCGACGCGCAACGCGGGCGACCTGATCAACAAGCTGACCATCGTCTACAATCGCACCCGTCAGGCGGCGATCACCACCGAACTCATCGAAATCATCGCTGGCGCCGAAGCGCTCTAAGCTATCCAAGCAAGGAAGAAACCAATGGCAACCGCTCCCGAGAAGAAGGCCCCGGCCAAGAAGGCCGCCGCGCCCAAGGCTGCTGCGCCGAAGAAGGCCGCTGCTCCCAAAAAGGCGGCCCCCGCCGGCACCGCCACGGGCCGCGTCGCACAGGTCATCGGCGCCGTCGTCGACGTCCAGTTCACCGGCACCCTGCCTGCCATTCTGAACGCGCTCGAAACCGACAACAACGGCAACCGCCTTGTCCTCGAAGTCGCGCAGCACCTGGGCGAGAACACCGTTCGCACCATCGCGATGGACGCGACCGACGGTCTGACCCGCGGCCAGCCGGTGACCGACACCGGCGCGCAGATTTCGGTGCCCGTGGGTCCGCAGACGCTCGGCCGCATCCTGAACGTCATCGGCGACCCGATCGACGAGCGCGGCCCGGTGAACGCCGACATGACCGCGCCGATCCACGCCAAGGCTCCGGAATTCATCGATCAGTCGACCGAAGCCGCGATCCTCGTCACCGGCATCAAGGTCATCGACCTGATCGCGCCCTATGCAAAGGGCGGCAAGATCGGCCTGTTCGGCGGCGCCGGCGTCGGCAAGACCGTTCTCATCCAGGAACTGATCAACAACATCGCAAAGGGCCACGGCGGCGTGTCGGTGTTCGCGGGCGTCGGTGAACGCACCCGCGAAGGCAACGACCTTTACCACGAGTTCCTCGACGCCGGCGTCATCGCCAAGGACGCCGACGGCAACCCGACCCCGGAAGGGTCGAAGGTGGCGCTGGTGTTCGGTCAGATGAACGAACCCCCGGGCGCGCGTGCCCGCGTCGCCCTGTCGGGTCTGACGATGGCCGAATATTTCCGCGACCAGGAAGGCCAGGACGTGCTCTTCTTCGTCGACAACATCTTCCGCTTCACGCAGGCGGGTTCGGAAGTGTCGGCTCTGCTCGGCCGTATTCCGTCGGCGGTGGGCTATCAGCCGACCCTGTCGACCGACATGGGCGCGCTGCAGGAACGCATTACCTCGACCACCAAGGGTTCGATCACCTCGGTGCAGGCCATCTACGTCCCCGCGGACGACTTGACCGACCCTGCGCCGGCGACCTCGTTCGCTCACTTGGACGCGACCACGACGCTGAGCCGCGCGATTTCGGAACTCGGCATCTATCCGGCCGTCGACCCGCTCGACTCGACCTCGCGCGTTCTGACCGCCGCGACCGTCGGTCAGGAGCATTACGAGACCGCCCGCCGCGTTCAGGAAACGCTGCAGAAGTACAAGTCGCTGCAGGACATCATCGCGATCCTGGGCATGGACGAGCTTTCGGAAGAAGATAAGCTGGTCGTCGCCCGCGCGCGCAAGATCCAGCGCTTCCTGTCGCAGCCGTTCCACGTCGCCGAAGTCTTCACCGGCATCCCCGGCAAGTTCGTGGCGATCGAAGACACGGTGAAGTCGTTCAAGGCGGTCGTCGACGGCGAATATGACCACCTTCCCGAAGCAGCCTTCTACATGGTCGGCGGCATCGAGGAAGCAGTCGCCAAGGCCGCCAAGCTGGCTGCCGAAGCCGCCTAACCCTTTCACCTCCCGCTTCGGCGGGAGGGAAATCGAGAGACTGACATGGCCCTGAAGTTCGAACTCGTCACCCCCGCCCGCCTCGAGCGGTCGAGCGACGTCTATATGGTCACCGTGCCGGGCAGCGAAGGCGACTTCTCGGTCCTGGAAGGCCATGCGCCCTTCATGGCGACGCTGCGCAACGGTCCGCTGACCATTTACGCAACCAACGGCGCCGCGCCCGAGACGATCGAGGTCGAGGGCGGCTTCGCTGAAGTGAACGAAGCCGGCCTGACCGTCCTCGCCGAGCATATCGCAAGCTGATTTCCCGCGCTTCGCGGCAAAGCAAAAGCCCGCATCCCCGGATGCGGGCTTTTTTGTGCGCGCCCACAATCGCCCGGGCATATTAGGAGAATATCAAAGTTTCCGATTTATTCACCGTGTCGAATGGGGGTTTAGCCATGAAAATTGGCTGATTTCTCCGCCTCTTGATTCGAAGCAGGATGAAGCGATGAGTGCATTCGGACGCCGACCCGGTACCGCTGGCCGCCCCGCCTTTGGCGTGGCGAAGCCGATGCAGACTGGCCCCGGATTCTCGGGCGGCGCGCAATTCCCTGCGATCGACACCCCGGCCGCGGAAGCGCCGCCGCCGATCCCGTCGAACCTGACCCCCGAAGAAGAGGCGATGGAGCGGCTCAATCAGCGCTCGACCGCCGAAATGGCCGAACCCGAAAAGGTTCAGGGCTTTGAAGCGTCGGTTCACAAGATCAAGGAACAGGTGCTGCCGCGCCTGCTCGAACGCGTCGATCCCGAAGCGGCGGCAACGCTCAGCAAGGACGAGCTGACCGAGGAATTCCGCCCGATCATTCTCGAAGTGCTGGCCGAACTCCGCATCACGCTGAACCGCCGCGAACAATTCGCGCTGGAAAAGGTGCTCGTCGACGAACTGCTCGGCTTCGGCCCGCTCGAAGAGCTGCTGGCCGATCCCGACATCTCCGACATCATGGTCAATGGTCCGTACCAGACCTATATCGAGCGCAAGGGCCAGCTCGTGATCGCGCCGATCCAGTTCCGCGACGAACAGCATCTGTTCCAGATCGCGCAGCGCATCTGCAACATGGTCGGCCGCCGCGTCGACCAGACCACGCCGCTCGCCGACGCCCGTCTGAAGGACGGCAGCCGCGTCAACGTGATCGTGCCGCCGCTGTCGCTTCGCGGCACCGCCATCTCGATTCGTAAATTCTCGGCCAAGCCGATCACGCTGGACATGCTGTGTCAGTGGGGCGCGATGAGCCAGAAGATGTGCACCGCGCTGAAGATCGCGGGCGCCAGCCGTTTCAACATCGTCATTTCGGGCGGTACGGGTTCGGGCAAGACGACGATGCTCAACGCGCTGTCGAAGATGATCGACCCCGGCGAGCGCGTGCTGACCATCGAGGATGCCGCCGAACTTCGCCTGCAGCAGCCGCACTGGCTGCCGCTCGAAACGCGCCCCGCGAACCTTGAGGGCAATGGCGCGATCCACATGGGCGACCTCGTCAAGAACGCGCTGCGTATGCGCCCCGACCGCATCATCATGGGTGAGGTCCGCGGCCAGGAATGTTTCGACCTTCTGGCCGCGATGAACACGGGTCACGACGGATCGATGTGTACGCTCCACTCGAACAGCCCGCGCGAGTGCCTGGGCCGTATGGAAAACATGGTTCTGATGGGCGACATCAAGATCCCGAAGGAAGCGATCTCGAAACAGATCGCCGATTCGGTCGACCTGATCGTCCAGATCAAGCGTCTGCGCGACGGCTCGCGCCGCGTCACCAACGTGACCGAGGTCATCGGCATGGAAGGCGACGTCATCGTCACCCAGGAACTGTTCAAGTTCGAATATCATGACGAGGACAAGGACGGAAAGATCGTTGGCGAATATCGCTCAATGGGCCTCCGCCCCTACACGCTGGAAAAGGCGCGCCAGTTCGGTTTCGACCAGCCGTATCTCGAGGCCTGCCTCTAAGGTTTCAGCGCGAACGCCGCGGCGAACAGCGCGACCGTCACCGCCGTCAGGGCGATGCCGCGCCACGGCATGAAACCGACCGCATCGACATCGTGCCGGTGACGGCGGCGATAGTCGGCAAGCTCGGCGATCACCGCAACTGCCGCGCCTACCGCGCTGACGGTCAGCATCGACCCTTGCATTGACACGCATCCCTTCGCAAACAGGGGCCACTTCCCCCCAAGAGAGAGGTTGCCCATATGCGTCCGCTGATCCTCGTTGCAAGTGCCCTCGTCGCGCTTGCCGCCCCTGCCCTTGCCATGACCGAAAGCCGGACCGCCGACCCGATCGCGACCGCGGTTGCCGCACCGACGCGCACGCCGACCAACATCGCGCGCGACAAATATCGCCACCCGGCCGAAACGCTGAGCTTTTTCGGCGTGAAGCCCGGCGACACGGTCGTCGAACTCTGGCCCGGCGGCGGCTGGTACACCGAAATCCTGGCGCCGCTTTCAAAAGCCGGCGGAGGCACGCTCTATGTCGCGGCGCCATGGGAAAAAGGCCTGGCCCGCATCAAGGAAAAACAGACGGCCGATGCCGGCACCTATGGCGCGCTGAAGCTGGCCGAATTTCCCGGCACCGGCGCGGGACCGAAGGTTCCCGATGGCAGCGCCGACGCGGTGCTGACCTTCCGCAACATCCATAACTGGCGCTTCGGCGGCAAGGACAACGCCGCCGAGGCGTTCCGGCAAATCTATGCGATGCTGAAGCCCGGCGGCATCCTGGGCATCGAGGAGCATCGCCTGCCCGAGGAGATGGATTCGGCCCTCGAAGAAAAGAGCGGCTACATGAAGCGCTCGTCGGTCATCGCCTTTGCCGAGGCCGCGGGCTTCAAGCTTGCAGGCGAAAGCGACATCAACGCGAACCCGAAGGATACGCATGATTATCCGAACGGCGTGTGGACCCTGCCGCCGAACCTGCGCGAGGGCGACAAGGATCGCGAGAAATATCTGGCGATCGGCGAATCGGACCGCATGACGCTGAAATTCGTGAAGCCCGCCCGCTGAAACATATCGAAACCATCGACCCCGCGCTGCTGCTGAGCGCGTATGCGCAGGGGCTTTTCCCGATGGCCGACGGGGCGGATGACCCGTCGGTCCATTGGGTCGAGCCGCGGCTGCGCGCGATTCTGCCGCTGGATGGCTTTCACCTGTCGCGCAGCCTGAAAAAGGTCATCGTCTCCGATCGCTTTCGGGTCACCACCGACACCGTGTTTCGTGACATGATGGCGCTATGCGCCGAGCCGGCGGACGACCGGCCGACGACGTGGATCAACCCCGTCATCAAGACTAGCTATGAGCGACTGTTCCAGCTCGGCCACGCGCACAGCGTCGAATGCTGGCTGGACGACGAGCTGGTCGGCGGGCTTTACGGCGTGTCGCTCGGCCGCGCCTTCTTCGGCGAATCGATGGTCAGCCGGGCGCGCGATGCGTCGAAGGTCGCGCTCGCGCATCTGGTCGCGCGGCTGCTGGCCGGCGGCTGGCAGTTGCTCGATTGCCAGTTCATCACGCCGCACCTCGAAAGCCTGGGGGCGATCGAAATCCCGCAGGCCGATTATCTGCGGCGGCTTTATTCGGCGTTGTCGGACGGCGGCGCCTTGGGCGCGGCGACCGGCGCGGTCGGCGCGTTGCCGGCTGCGGGAGCCGCCGTGGGCGTGCCCTCGCCTCCGTTCGCCGCGGGCGATTGGGCGGCGCTGGATGCCTTGGGCGCAGCGGCGGATTTGGGCGCCGGGCGCGCGACAGGCTCGCCGCCAGGATATGTCATCGCGCAGCTTTTGACGAAGACGTCATAGATCGGGTGCTGGATCACATTGCGTTCGGGCCGTTCCTTGAACAGCCAGCCCGAAAAGACACGATACCATTTGTCGTCGCGCTGATCCTGCACGGTCAACTGGATGAAGGCACCGGTTTCGGGCGGGTCTTCCCATGGCGCCGTCTGTTCGCAGGCGCGCAGGCGGACGATCGCGCGACCGATCCGCGCGGTGTCGCCGGGCTTCATCTCAAGCTCGCGGACCAGTCCGTTGCGCTTGTTGAGCAGGCCGACCACCGCGACGCGCTGTTCCATCGGCGTCGCACCTTCGATGCCGCCGACTTCCTGCCGAACACGGTCCGACTTGGCGAGCTGCGCGGTGGCCTCGCCCGGGCGCTTGCCGTTGCCATTGCGGTCGCACGCGGTCAGCGCGGTCGCCGCGACCAGCGTCAGAAGCGCGATACGGGAGAGTTGCGACCCCACGAAGCTCAGTCGGCGCCGGGACGCCAGGCTTCGTAATCGCCGGTCGCGGCGGCGCGATGGCCCCCGCGCTCGAGCGCGCCGGCGGGGCGATAGGCGTTGACGCTGCCGGTCAGGTTGACGCTCGGTTCCTTTTCCCACGCGCGCGGCGCAGGCAGGGCATCGCCGGGCAGCTCATCGAGCGTGCCGTGCAGCCAGCCATGCCATTCGGGGGGAACGCGGCTCGCGTCGTTCGAGCCATTATAAAGGACCCAGCGGCGGCTGCCCTTCTTCGCACGGAAATAGCGGTTGCCGAGGCTGTCCTCGCCCACCTTCTCGCCCGTGCTCCAGCTGTTCAGCAGCGTGCCGACGGTCGCGCCGTCCCACCAGGTGAAAATCTTGCCCAAGATGCTCATGGCTGCGGCGTTTACAGGGAAGGCAGCGCGGTTCGCAAGCGGTGTTTGACGTATATTGGGGGGATCGCGGTGGGGGGCGCTGCTATTTCTTGTCCTTCCACCCCACCTTGGCGCTTTCGTCGATGCCGAGTTCGGCGGCGGTGCCGCCCGCGAGTTCGAGGACGGCGGCCACTTCGCCGCCGCTTGCGACCGGTTCCAGCGATTCCGGGATCGTGTTTTCGGCGATCCGGTCGATGCTGCCGTCGGCGCGCACGAAGATCATGTCGAGCGGGATCAGCGTATTCTTCATCCAGAAGCTCGCGATCTTGGGCCGGGGAAAGGGAAAGAGCATCCCGCCATTCTTCGGCAGGCTGGTGCGGTTCATCAGCCCCAGTTCCTGCTCCGCCTCGGTGCGCGCGACCTCCACGTCGAAACGGTGCGTCTTGCCCGCCATGTCGATCGTCAGCGGAATCGTCGCGGCGCTCGTCGCCTCGCTGCCGCCGGGACTGCACGCCGCGATCGGCAGGGCGAGCGACAGGGCAAGGGCAACAAGCAAGATACGCATCGGCAAATCCTTTCGCCGGGACAGGATGGGCGACGACCTAATCGAGCGCCGCTTCGGCGTCCAGCGCCGCCAGCGCATCCTCGTCCCCCGGCGGGACGGCCAGGATCCGCCGCGCGAGCGCCAGGCTGTGCCCGGCGCGCGCAAAGGCCGCGACCTGCCGCTCGCGCGCGGCGGGATCGTCGGAAGTACGAACCGCAAAGGGGCCGAAGCGTCGGCGCCGGGCAAAACCGATCGCGGAGGCGAGCGCCCGGTCCTCGGCCTCGGCGATCGCTTCGCCGCTGTCGTCGGGCGCGATGCCGTCGACGAAGAGCTGCGCCTTGACCCGCCGCACACCCAGCCCGCGCCGCGTCATCGCGCCCGCGCGCATCGTCGCATATTGCCGGTCGTCCAGGAAACGCAGCCGCTCCATCCGGTCGGCGATCGCCTCGCACGCCGTCATCGCATCGACATCGTCGGTCCATTCGGATTCGCGAATCTTTCGCGACAGATAGCGCGTCAGCTTGGCGCGGCTGGTCGCGAATCGCGCGACATAGGCGAGCGCCAGTTCGTCGAGCTTCGCTGCGCTCAACGGCCTGCGGGATCGGTCGGATGGAGCGTGGCGACGCGGCATGCCATGTTTATGCCACAGTCAAGCCCGATTGAGAACGATCAGAGCCGCCATATCGGGCATCAACGCCCGGAAATGGGCCAATTTGTTCCACCTGACCGGGGTCGCGCTGCGCAGACATGGCTCAAAAAGATGACATGATTATTGCCGCGCGTCCCGATAGCCGGGACTCGAAAGCCTTTATGACCGAAAATTCCGCCCCTGTGGTGGAGGACCTTGTCCCCACCCCGACCGAATGCGCCCAGCCGCGCCGCTTTTCGGATTTCGCCACCGTCGGCGAAGCGCTCGACTATGCCGCCAGCGGAACCCGTGGGCTCAATTTCCACGATCCGCGCGGGAAACTGACGCGTCCCTATCCGTACAGCGAGCTCAAGGCCGATGCGCTGGCGACGGCCTATCGCCTGATCGCCGCGGGCGTGCAGCCGAACGACCGGATCGCCCTGATCGCGGAGACCGGGCCCGAATTCGCCGCGCTCTTTTTCGGCACCATCTATGCCGGCGCCTGGCCGGTGCCGCTGCCGCTGCCTACCAGCTTCGGCGGCCGCGATTCCTATGTCGGCCAGCTCACCGTCCAGCTCACCAGCTGCGATCCCAAGATGCTGTTTTTCCCGCCCGAAATCGCCGCGATGGCGATCGACGCGGCCGAAGCGCGCGGCGTCGTCCCGATCGACTGGAGCGAGTTCGAAACGCGCGCGGCGCCGGTCGCCGACCTGCCCGCGCAAAAGACCGACGAGACCTGCTATCTTCAGTACAGCAGCGGATCGACGCGTTTCCCGCACGGCGTCGCGGTGACGCACGGCGCGCTGCTCAACAATCTCGCCGCGCACTCGCACGGCATGGAGGTGCGCGACAGCGACCGCTGCGTCAGCTGGCTGCCCTGGTATCATGACATGGGCCTGGTCGGCTGCCTGCTCTCGCCCGTCGCGAACCAGGTGTCGGTCGATTATCTGAAGACCGAGGATTTCGCCCGCCGACCGCTGGCGTGGCTCGACCTCATCAGCCGCAACAAGGGCACGACGCTCAGCTATTCGCCGACCTTCGGCTATGACATCTGCGCGCGCCGCGTGTCGAGCCAGACGCACGTCGCCGACCGGTTCGACCTGTCGCGCTGGCGCGTCGCGGGCAACGGCGCCGACATGATCCGCCCCGACGTGATGCAGAGCTTCGTCGACGCCTTTGCCGACGCGGGCTTCAAGGCGAGCGCCTTCCTGCCGAGCTATGGCCTGGCCGAGGCGACCCTGGCGGTCAGCATCATGCCGCCGGGCGAGGGCATCGTCGTCGAGCTGGTCGAGGAGACCGAGCTGTCGGGCGCCGCCGGCGACGCCGGCCGGCCGACCCGCTATCGCGCCATCGTCAACTGCGGCCGCGCCGCGCGCGACATGACGATCGAGGTCCGCGACGAGGCGGGCAACGTCCTGCCCGACCAGACCGTCGGCAAGGTGTGGTGCACCGGCCCGTCGCTGATGACCGGCTATTTCCGCGACCCCGAATCGACCGCCGCCTGCATGGCCGACGGCTGGCTCGATACCGGAGATATGGGTTATTTGTCCGACGGTTACATCTATATCGTCGGCCGCGCCAAAGACATGATCATCATCAACGGCAAGAATCACTGGCCGCAGGATATCGAATGGGCGGTCGAGCAGCTTCCGGGCTTCAAGTCGGGCGACATCGCGGCCTTTGCGATCACCGCGCCGGGCGGCGAAGAGACGCCGGCGGTGCTCGTCCAGTGCCGCACCAGCGACGAGAGCGAACGCGTCGCGCTGCGCGAGACGATTCGCGACCGCGTGCGCGCGATCACCGGGATGAACTGCCTGATCGAGCTGATCCCGCCGCGCACGCTGCCGCGTACCAGCTCGGGCAAGCTCAGCCGTTCGAAGGCGCGCGCGCAATATCTGGCCGGCGAAATCCAGCCCTTCCGCCTCGCCGCCTGACAGCGTCGTTTCTGTCCCGTGACGGCACAGAAATTTCGTCGCAGAACAGCCGCATAGTTACGTTCGGGTAACCCGTCGCCGCTAGACCGGGCAGCGTGAAGAGCTTGCTGACCGATCCTGTAGTCACCGACAATATTCCTGCGCGGACCCTTTTGGGGCTGGGACCGCAGGACGAGGACGTTGGCGACCTTCGCCAGCTTCAGCTCGCGCCGCTCCGCGGCAAGGGCGGCCTGCGCCTGTGGATGGGCGTCGGCATGGCGCTGGTCGCCGCTTTCACCATGGTCGGCAGCGGCATGGCCTGGCCGCTGATCAGCGGTTGGCTGGCCGGTACGATGGGTTTCAGCCTGTGGTCGTACCGAGCCTTCGCCAAACAGCCCTTTGGCGACCTCAAATCTTCCGGCGTCGCCGAATATGCGCTGTGCAACCGCCACGCCGTCTATTCGGCCGTGGTCTGGTCGACGCCCTTCTGGTTGCAGGGCCTTGCCCCCACGCTCGAACATGCGCTGTCGATGTGGGCGGTCGCGCTGCTGATGATGCTGACGCTGGCGATCGTCGCGCACAGCATTCCGCGCGCCTGCATCCTGTTCATCGCCCCGGTCAGCCTGTCGGCGGGCGCCGCCTTGCTGGCCGCCAACGCGCCTTCGCTCGCCGGCGTCGCGATCGCCGCGGGCTTTCTGCTCAGCCTCTTCTGCGTTCGCTTCGCGCAGGCGCACGTCCGCTTCCGCCGCGCCGAGGAAACGCTTCACGAAAAGACCGAGACGGTCAGCCTGCTGCTCCGCGAGTTCGAGGAAACCTCGGCCGACTGGCTGTGGCAGACCGACAATAATCGTCGCCTGGTCCATGTTTCGCCGCGGCTCGCCTACGCGCTGGGCGACACGGCCGAGGCGCTGGAGGGCGTGCCCTTGCTTCAGGCACTGTCGGGAGATGCCTGGGCGGCGGGCAACTTCGCCAAGGCCCTGCACGATATGGCCGAGCGGATGAAGCGGCGCGAGAGCTTTTCGAACCTGATCGTGCCGGTCACGATCGGCGGAAAACCGCGCTGGTGGGAGCTTTCGGCGTCGCCCCGCCTCGACGAGGGCGGCAAGTTCCTGGGCTTCCGCGGCGTCGGATCGGACGTCACCGAACAACATGCGACCGCCGAACAGATCGCAAAGATGGCGCGTTTCGACAATCTGACCGGCCTGCCCAACCGCCTCAGCCTGCACGAGGATCTGGCACGCGCGCTCACCCATGCGGTCGCGGCCAAGACGCGCTGCGCGATGCTGATGATCGACCTCGACCGCTTCAAGGCGGTCAACGATACGCTGGGCCATCCGGTGGGCGACAAGCTGCTGGCACAGGTTGCGGCGCGCCTGAAGGGTTTGATGGAACGCGGCATGACCTGCGGCCGCCTGGGTGGCGACGAATTCGCGGTCGTACTCCACAACGTCCCGTCGGCGAAGGAAGCCGAGGATCTGGCGACGCGGATCATCGCGGCGATCAGCCGGCCCTACGTCGTCGACAATCATCAGCTCTTCGTCGGCGCCAGCGTCGGCTATGCGATCGGCCCGACCGACGGCGCGACGGTCGAAACGCTGACCCGCAACGCCGACCTTGCGCTCTACAAGTCGAAGGACAAGGGCGGCAACGTCGTCGCGGCCTATGTCGCCTCGCTGCACGCGCAGGCCGAGGAACGGCGCGTGATGGAACAGGAATTGCGCGGCGCGCTCGAACGCCGCGAGTTCGAGCTTTATTACCAGCCGGTGGTCACCGCCGCCGACGGCACGCTCAACGGTTTCGAGGCGCTGATTCGCTGGAACAACCAGAAGCTGGGCAACGTATCGCCCGGCCGCTTCATTCCACTTGCCGAGGACAGCCGCCTGATCTCGCCGATCGGCGAATGGGTGCTGCGCACCGCCTGCGCCGAGGCGATGCGCTGGCCGTCGAACCTGAAGGTCGCGATCAACGTGTCGGCCGAACAGCTGACCGACCCCGCCTTTGCCTCGGTCGTCGTATCGGCGCTGGCACAGAGCGGTCTGCCGCCGCAGCGGCTGGAGATCGAGGTGACCGAAAGCGTGTTCCTGCGTGACGGCGGCGGCGCGGCGCAATTGCTCGACCAGCTCATCGGACTTGGCATCCGGCTGAGCCTCGACGATTTCGGAACCGGCTATTCGTCGCTCGGCTATCTGCGCAAGACGCAATTCTCGACGATCAAGGTCGATCGCAGCTTTGTCGTCGGGGCGGCGAAGGGCAGTATCGAATCGATCGCGATCATCCGCGCCGTCGTCGCGCTCGCCGACAGCCTGGGCATGTCGACCACGGCCGAAGGCGCGGAGACCGAGGTCGAGGTCGACACGCTGCGCGCGCTGGGCTGCAACAACATCCAGGGCTATTATTACGGCCGTCCGATGCCCGCATCGGATGTGCTGACGCTCTTCCGGCCGCCCGAACCGATGTCGACCGCCGCGGCCTGACGGGCCGATCTGCCGACCAACCGAAACGCCCGCACGACGAATTGAGGGCGTTAACAAAAGGTTCCCCCACTCACCGCATCGACGGCGCGATTCACCGCTAGACGGGTGGTGGCTTTCAAAGCCTGTGGCAAAGACCCTGCAACGCTTGAAGACAAGCCAAACGGGGGTCGCCTTCCATGCTACATCGCCGCTTTCTGGGTGCCATCACCCTGTCCGTCGCCCTGCTCGCGAGTGCCCTCGCCAGCGCTCCGGCGGCCGCGCGCGACTATCTGCAGTGCGTTCCCTTTGCCCGCGCCGAATCGGGCGTCGAAATTCGCGGCAATGCAAAGACCTGGTGGGCGCAGGCGGCCGGCACCTATGAGCGTGGCGACGAGCCCCGCAAGGGCGCCGTGATGGCCTTTGCCGGTACCAGCGGCATGCCGCTGGGCCATGTCGCCGTCGTCAAGAAGGTCGTCAGCGACCGCGAAATCCTGATCGACCATGCCAACTGGTCGCCGATCGGCGGCCGTCGCGGCCAGATCGAACGCAATGTTCGCGTCGTCGACGTCAGCGATCGTGGCGACTGGAGCATGGTGCGCGTGTGGTATGCGCCGATCGGCGACCTGGGCCTGCGCGCCAATCCGGTTCAGGGCTTCATCTATGCCGGCGGCAATGCCCGCCCCGATCGCAACACGTTCGACGCGCCCGTTTGGGCGAACAACAATTGGAAGCCGGGCAACGGCCTGGAACTCGTCGCCGCTTCGCTCGGCAGCTGAGCCCTGCCCCCCACTACCCTCCAGGGCCACTGACGAGCATCGAAGCCATCCGGGGGGCCACGCCTTCCGGGTGGCTTCCCCCATTATGGAACAGCTCGATCAGGGATGGCGCGCCGGCATCGGCAGCGAACGCCGTCGGCAGTGCAGCGTGCCTCGTGTAGCGTGTAGCGTGTAACGACGCAGGGCGATTTCGCTGTTTCGCCCGCTTCCCCCGCTTCGTCATCCCGGACTCGATACGGGATCCATCGCGGCGCGAAAGTCATGCCCCCCCCCAATCAAGTCGGGGTGACGATGGGGAGAGATAGCGCCGCGGATCGACATCGCCGCATCCGCGATATCGCGGAGAGCGGATGGCGCCGTCAGTCTTCCGAAGCTTCGTCGCCCTCGGCGGCCTTGTCTTCGAACCAGGCCTCGACCTCGCCCGACAGCTTGATCGTCATCGGCTGGCCGAAACGATCCTTCGACTTGCCCGCGGCGACGCGGATCCAGCCTTCCGAGATCGAATATTCCTCGACGTCGGTGCGTTCCTTGCCCTTGAAACGGATGCCGATGCCGCGCTGCAGCACCTCCATGTCGAAATGGGGCGAGCGGGGGTTGGTCGACAAATGGTCGGGGGGCGTATCGGTCATCTGAAATCTCCGGTTTCTGGCCGCCGCCGCTAAGCGAGAGCGCGTCGCAAATCAAGCGCGGGCGCAATGATAAGCGCAGTTTAGCGCTTTGTGCGTGCGATTAAGCGGGCGGCCGATTTCGCACGCGTCCCGCCGCATATCGTCGCCGATCGGGCACGTTGCGACGCAAAAGAGAGTTAATCGTCGGCCGGACCGTTTTGCGCATGGCGCGCGAAAAACGAACGCTTTCGATAGATATTAATTACACTTAACGCAAATTAACTATTTGATTTATCGGAACTAAATTGAACGCAAGCCGTCGTTGCGAGAGGGACCAGAAGTTCGTGAAGGAGAGGCTTCATGCGTTCGTCTCGTTACACTCTGAATATGCTTGTCATGATTCCGGCGTGCCTGGCGCTCGCCGCATGCGAATCCTCGGGCAGCTATCGCGTCGGCAGCATCGGCGCGGGCGGTGCCACGGGGACGGCCGGACCCGCGGGCCCAACTGGCGCGACCGGCGCGACCGGCCCGGCGGGCCCGGCTGGCCCGGCCGGAGCCGCAGGCGGCGGACTCGGCCTGGGTGACGCCGGCGCGCTTGCCGTCGGCGGCCTCGTCGGCCCCAGCGGCATTGCGGGCACCGGCCTGCTCGCCAACACCGGCGATCCCGCCAGCGTCAATCCGGTGATCGGCGGCGTGCTGATCAAGACCGGCGGGCTGGTCAACGTCGTCGCCGACAAGGGCCTGCTGCTCGCGAGCGCGGTCGACGGAAAGGTGCCGGGCGGCACCAATCTGGTCGGCACCGTCCTTGGCGTCGTCAAATCGACCGGCGTCGCGCTCGTCCAGACGGGCGAGGGCAAGCAATATCTGGTCGACGGCCTTGCCGCCGCGCCGGGTCAGCTCGTCACCGCGACGATAGGCAAGGCGACCGCGATCGGATCGCCGGGTGCATCGCCGCTGATCGGCGCGAGCATCCTGTCGCCCGGTCAGCAAACCGGGTCGCTGGTGACGGTCGGCGTCGGTTCGGGCGGTCAACTCGTGACGCTGGGCAACGGCACCGACGGCAATCTGCTGGGCGGCCTGACCGGTGGGCTCACCGGCGGCACGCCTGGCCAGCCGGCCGGCACCCCGGTCGCGCTGGTCGGCAATACCGTCAACGGCGTCACCGGCGCGGTCGGCGGCGTTACCGGCGGGCTCACCGGCGGAACGGGTAGCGGCGGCGGCAACGCCGTCGGCGGCCTGGTGCAGGGCGTCACCGAAACCGTCGGCGGGGTGCTCGGCAGCCTGAAACCGAAGGGCGAATAGGCGCCGATGCCGCGCCGCATCGTGACGCTCAGGCGTCTCGGCCGCACCGCGACGGTGGCGGGAGCCTTGCTCCTCCCCGTCGCGGCAGGGGCGGCCCAACCGGCAGCGACGCCGATCGACGGTCGGCCGCCGCTTGCCCCCACCGGCGACAATCGCGAACCGCTTCCCGATCCCAGGCCCCCGACGGTGGAACTCGGCAAGGTCGAACTCGGCGCGCGTCCCGATGTCGTCATCCGCGAAATCCGTTTCCTCGGCGCAGGCGTTCCCGCGAACGTCGCCAAGGCCGCCCGCGGCTTCGTCGGCAAGCGCGCGTCGGCCGATACGCTGGCAAAGCTCGCGGGGGCGATGACCCGCGCCTATGGCCGGTCGAGCGTCGCGCTCTTCACCCTGGTCATCCCCGAACAGGATATGTCCGACGGGATCGTCGAGGTCGCGTCGGCCGAAGGCTATATCGGCCAGGTCACGCTGAGCGGCGAAACGAAAGGCGGACCCGCGCCGCTGATCGCGCGCATGGCGTCGACCCTGCCCGGCAGGCGGCCGCTGCCCCGCGCGCGATTCGAGCGCACGCTCGGCACGATCGCCGACATTCCGGGCGCCCGCGTCACTCCCACGCTTTCGCTGACCGGCGAACCGGGCGCGGTCGCGCTGGGCCTTGCGGTCGACGCGCGGCGGCCGACGCTGGGTCTGGGCTTCTCGACGCGGACCAGCCGCTATGTCGAGGACGGGATCGTCGAGGCGAATGCACGCGGGACCAGCCTGCTGCGCAGTGGCGACGAGACGCGGCTGAACGGCGCCGCCGCGGTCAATTTCAAGTCCTTGCTCTATGTCGCCGCCGCGCATTCGACGCCGATCGGGATCGAGGGCACGCGCGCCGAAATCTCGGTCGCGGCGCTGCGCACCCGGCCGCGCCGGCTGGCGATCGACGGCGATGCCTGGAGCGCGGGGATGGCGGTCAGCCATCCGTTGATCCGCAGCACGCGGCGCAACCTCGTCGTGTCGGCCCGGCTCGACCATCTCGATTCGAAGAATGCGCTCTTCGGATCGACGCTCGCTGCCGAAAAGACGTGGACCGCCAACGCCAGCCTTGCCTTTCGCCTGAGCGAGGACCGCACCGTCATCGGCACGCGGATCGGCGTGTCGAAGGGGCTCGACATATGGGGCGCCAATGTACCGGCGGCCGTCGGCGAGACGGCCTTTCTATATGCCGATGCCGGGCTGGAGGCGAACCAGGCGATCGGCAAGGCGATGGTGCTGCGCGTCGCCGCCGCCGGCCGCTGGACGCGCGATACCTTGCCCGCCGCGCAGCGTTTCAACGTCGGCGGCGCGACCTTTGGCCGCGCGTTCGACGAGGGGCTGGTGGCGGGCGATCGCGGCGGCGCCGGCTTTGCCGAACTCGCGCTGCGCCCGCTGCGCAAGGGCAAGCTGGCGACCAGCGAGGTCTATGGCTTCGCCGACTATGCCGACGTCACGCTGCTGACGCGGCCGGCGGCGCCGCGCACCAGCTATCAGCTCGGAAGCTGGGGCGGCGGGGTGCGGCTGTCCTATGCCGACAATGCCACGCTGGGACTGGAGGTGGCCGACGCCTGGAAACAGCCGGTGCCCGGCTTCGACCAGGGTTGGCGCGTCGCGCTGAGCTGGAAGCTGTCGATCCGGCCCTGACCGGACGCGGCGAAAGAAAAAGGGGGAGACGGGCCCGCGCGCAGCCCCTTGCGCGCGGGCCCGTCTGCGCCGATAAGGCCCGCGGGTCGCGTATCGCTGGACAGGTCTTCGATGACGATACGCCCTATGCTTGCCCTTTTTGCGGCTCTGCCGCTGGCCGCTCCCATCTCCGCTCTAGCCGCCCCGCCCGACAAGCCCACATGCGCCGAGAATGCGACGGGCCAGTGCATCGACGACGATGCGAACAAGGACGTCGAAGCCGCGCTGGAACGCTTCGAATCGCTGAACGGCGCCGCTCAGGTCGACGCCGCGATCGCGCTGGTCGATGCCGTCGCTCGGCATCAGGGCAAATTGTCGCGGCGGACGCTCTCGGACATCGACACCACCCTCTGGATCTACATGGGCAGCGACGATCGCGACCGGAGCGGGCCCGACTATCGCCGCGTCCTCGACCGCATGCGCGGGCATGCCGACCGCTTCCGCGGCGCGGGGAACCGCGAGGGCGAATTGCTGTTCCTCGACTGGATGACCGTCGGCCTGCCGTCCGACGACCAGCTCGCACACGCGCGGCTGGTCCATCGGCGCGCGGCCGAGCTGGGGCAGCTTGCCGGCGGCTTCGGGCGGAGCGCGCGGGTATCGATCGAGATCGCCGGGCGGCCGCTGCTCGAGGAAGGGCGGCAGGACGAGCTCGTCCGCGCGCTCGACGACACCTTCGCCGAACTCGATGCCGCGGGCGTCGAGCCCGACGATTGGGAGCTCGTCCTGCGCTATGCCGAGGCGCTGACGCTCGCGCATCGCGACGGCGAGGCCGACCAGCGCTTCGCCGACACGCTGGCGCTGGTCGCGGGCAATGCGCGCGCCACGCGGTTCGCGAACAACCAGATCAGCTATTACCGCAATATCGCCGGCCGCTTCGCCGCGGCGGAGGAGCCCGGCCGCATCGCCGCGGTCGAGAGCGAACGGATGGACGGCCGCGACGACATCGGGACGCAGAAGTCGCGCTACAATTATGCGCTCGCGCTGCTCGGACAGGGCAAGGCGGGCGAAGCGCTGCCCTTTTTCGAGGAAGCGCTGCCGCTGCAGCGCGCCGCCGAAGGCGGTCCCTGGGGCGGCAGCGGCCGCGACGATACGATCATCCTCCTCACCACCCTCGCCCGCGCCCGCGCACAGGTGAAGGGCCATGAGGCCGACGCGGTCGCCGCCGCGATCGAGGCCGCCGACCGGCTGCGCGCCCGGCGCGACGCGGGCATGAAGGGCGGCGACGCCAACCCCGCGGTCGTCGCACTGGCAAAGGCGGTCGCGAAGGGCGCGCGCCGCAACCCGCTGTCGGGCGCGTTCGACATGGTGATGTATGCGGGCTGGGCCGCGCGCGACACGAAAAAGCTCGACGCGATGGGTCCGGCCTTTCTCGCCGCGCAGGACCTGACACTGACCGACGCGGGCGATGCGATCAACGAGGCGGCGGCGCGCGATCTGGCGGGCACGGGTCCGCTGGGCGACCTCGTCCGCCAGCGGCAGGACGCCGCGCAGGCGGTCGTCGCGCTGACGCAGCGCTATCGCGACCAGTCGCTGGGCAAGGACGAGGCGCGCGCCGCCGCGCTGCGCCAGCAGCTCGACGAGGCGACCGCCCGGCTCGTTCCGCTCGACGCGCGGATCGCCGCCGAATTCCCCGACTATGCCACGCTCGTCGCGCCGAAATCGATCGACATCGCGGCGGTACAGGCGCTGCTCGCGCCCGACGAGGCGGTGCTGATGCTGCTGCCGTCCGAGGGGCATCATTATGCCTTCGCGATCTCGAAGAAAAAGGCGCTGTGGCACCGCGTCGACAATGGCGCCGCGCCGATCGCCGCCGACGTCGCGCGCCTGAAATGCCGGATCGACGAGAACACCTGCTCGCTGGCCGACTATAACGGCCTCCTCGCCGCGGAGGGGCGCGGGCCCGCGAGCGTGATCGACGAGCGCTATCCGCGCTACGATCGCGCGGCGGCGTATCGCCTCTATCAACAGCTCGTCGCCCCGGTCGCCACCGCGCTGCCCAAGGGCGGACGCGTCTATAACGTCGTGAGCGGACCCATCGCCGGGCTACCCCTCGCCGCGCTGATCGCCGCACCGCCGAAGGGCGACGCCGAAAGCGGCGCGGCGGAGGACCTTGCCGCGACCGCGTGGCTGGGCAAGCAATATCGCTTCATCACCCTGCCGTCGGTCAGCGCGCTGGCGCTGACGCGGCGCGCGCCGGCGGCCGATGCCGCGCTGCGCCCGCCGCTCGTCGCCTATGGCGCGCCGACGCTGCTCGGTAGCGGCCAGCCGGCGGCGACCGGCGACGATCGCGGCGCGGGCCCGCGCCGACGCGGCGGGGTGGGCGTGCGCGGGTCGGGCCTGACCGAGGCGAACGGCGACAAGACGATGGCGTCGGTCGACAAGCTCCGCCTGCTGCAGCCGCTCCCCGGCACCGCCGCCGAACTGACGCGGCTGTCCTCGGTGATCGGCCGGGGCCACGGCGCGCGGCTGGGCGCCGACGCGACCGAGGCGGCGCTCAAGGCCGATCCCGACCTGCCGCAGGCGATCACCGTCGTCTTCGCGACGCACGGCCTGCTGCCCTATGAGATGGGGATCGGCTCGGAACCCGGGCTGGTGTTGACGCCGCCGGGCAAGGCCAGCGTCGAGGATGACGGCCTGCTCACCGCGAGCGAGGCGGCGGCGCTGTCGCTTTCGGCCAAATGGGTCGTGCTGTCGGCGTGCAACACCGCAACTCCGGGGGTCGAGGCGGGCGCGAGCGGCGAATCGCTGTCCAGCCTGGCGCGCAGCTTCCTCTATGCGGGATCGGACAATCTGCTCGCCAGTCACTGGCGGGTCGCCGACGATGCGACCGCGGCGCTGATCGTCGAAACGCTGGCGAACGACCGCGCCACCCCCGCGACGGCGCTCGCGTCGGCGATGGAGGCGATCCGCACCGGCCGGCATGGCGACGGCAGCCCGGTCGAGGGGTGGAAGCCCCATTGGGCGCACCCCGCAAGCTGGGCGCCCTTCACGCTGGTGACGAACCGCGACCGCTAGGCCGCGTCGCGGCGGCTCCGCCGGGTCTCGACGCGCTCGGCCTCGGCGAGGGCGATCCGTTCGGCGGCGGGATACAGGTCGCGATCCTCACGCTCCATGCGCATCGCCATCGCGTCCAATATGCCCGTCGTTTCCTCGCAGAAACCGGGCCAGTCGGCCTCGACGGCCTCTGCCGTCCAGCGCGTGTCATAGCTCATGAAATCGCCCGCCAGATGCCCCATCTCGTCGACGAATTCCTGCGCAAGCTGCTTGAGCCTGTGGTCGCCCGCCGCCCGCAAACGGGGATAAAGCGCCCAATCCTCGCATTTCAGGTGGCGCACCAGCGTATCGCGCAGCATGCCGCGGACCGACGCCAGTTCGGTCGCGCGCGGCCGCTGCGGCGCCATCACCATCACCATCAGGAAACCCGACAGCGTGACGAGCGCGGCATGTTCGGCGCGCAGCCGTTCGATTTCACGCACCCTGGGCATAGGGGCCCCTCGATCCGAGCGGTCCCTCTCATCCGGGCATAAGACGGCCCGATGAACAGCCGGTAAACGCGTCGCAGCCCCGTGCTAGCCGACCTCGCGCCACGCCCCCGGCGCCAGGTCGCCCAGCTCCCAGCCGCCGATCCGCCAGCGCACCAGGCGCAGCGTCGGAAAGCCGACCGCCGCGGTCATCCGGCGCACCTGGCGATTGCGGCCCTCGGTGATCGTCAGTTCGATCCAGCAGTCGGGCACGCTCTTGCGATATCGCACCGGGGGATCGCGCGGCCACAGATCGGGCGGATCGATACGGCGGGCGGTCGCGGGGCGCGTGGGGCCGTCGTTCAGCTCGACCCCGCTGCGCAGCCGGTCGAGGCTCGCCGCATCGGGTTCGCCCTCGACCTGCACCAGATAGGTTTTCGGGGTCTTGTGGCGCGGCGACGAAATGCGCGCCTGCAACGCGCCATCGTCGGTCAGGATCAACAGCCCTTCGCTGTCGCGGTCCAGCCGTCCGGCCGGATAGACGCCGGGCACGTCGACATGGTCGGACAGCGTCGCGCGCGCCTCCGCCATCCCGCGATCGGTGAATTGCGACAGGACGCCATATGGCTTGTTGAACAGGATCAACCGTCCCACGGCGCACCTCTCATCCGGACAACCGGGCGCAAAGAAAAACCGGCGGCCGTTCGGGCCGCCGGTTCGTGTCTTATGCCGCTTCCTTCTTGCGCGACGCCTTCTTGCGCTCGTGCGGGTCGAGCAGCGCCTTGCGGATGCGGATGTTCTTCGGGGTCACCTCGACCATCTCGTCATCGTCGATATAGGCGATCGCCTGTTCCAGCGTCATGCGGCGCGGCGGGGTCAGGCGGATCGCGTCGTCCTTGCCCGTCGAACGGAAGTTCGTGAGCTGCTTCGACTTCATCGGGTTGACTTCAAGATCGTCGGGCTTCGCATTCTCGCCGATGATCATGCCTTCGTACAGCGCCTCGCCGGGCGAGACGAACAGGATGCCGCGCTCTTCGAGCGGGCCGAGGGCATAGGCGACGGCTTCGCCATTGCCGTTCGAGATCAGGACGCCGTTCTTGCGGCCTTCGATCACGCCCTTGTACGGGCCATATTTCTCGAACAGGCGGTTCATGATGCCCGTGCCGCGCGTGTCGGACAGGAATTCGCCATGATAGCCGATCAGGCCGCGCGACGGGCCGCTGAAGGTGATGCGCGTCTTGCCGCCACCCGACGGACGCATGTCGGTCAGGTCGGCCTTGCGGATCTGCATCTTCTCGACGACCGTACCGCTATGTTCGTCGTCGACATCGATGACGACGGTTTCATACGGTTCGGTGCGCTTGCCCGCTTCATCCTCGCCATAGAGAACTTTCGGGCGGCTGATGCCGAGCTCGAAGCCTTCGCGGCGCATCGTTTCGATCAGCACGCCCAGCTGGAGCTCGCCGCGTCCCGCGACTTCGAAGCTGTCCTTGTCGGCGCTTTCGGTGATGCGGATCGCGACATTGGTTTCGGCTTCGCGGAGCAGGCGGTCGCGAATCATGCGGCTCGTGACCTTGCTGCCTTCGCGGCCCGCCATCGGGCTGTCGTTGACGGCGAAGCGCATCGACAGCGTCGGCGGATCGATCGGCTGCGCGGCGATCGGCGCGCTGACGCTGGTGTCGGCGATCGTGTTCGCGACGGTCGCCTGCGTCAGCCCGGCGATCGCGACGATGTCGCCCGCCTTCGCCTCGTCGACGGGAACGCGCTCGAGCCCGCGGAACGCGAGCAGCTTCGAGGCGCGGCCCGTTTCGATCACCTTGCCGTCCATGTCGAGCGCGTGGATCGGCTGGTTGACCTTGATCGAGCCCGACTGGACGCGGCCGGTCAGGATGCGGCCGATGAAATTGTCGCGGTCGAGCAGCGTCGCGAGGAAGGTGAAGGGACCGTCTTCGTCGAGGCCGGGGGTCGGAACATGGCTGACGATCGTCTTGAACAGCGGCTCCAGCGTGCCTTCGCGCGCGTCGGGGCTGTCCGAAGCGAAGCCGCCGCGGCCCGAGGCGTAAAGGATCGGGAAGTCGAGCTGTTCGTCATTGGCTTCGAGCGTCAGGAACAGTTCGAAGACTTCGTCGAGCACTTCAGCGGCGCGCGCGTCGCTGCGGTCGATCTTGTTGACGACGACGATCGGACGCAGGCCCAGCGCAAGCGCCTTGCCGGTCACGAACTTCGTCTGCGGCATCGGGCCCTCGGCGGCGTCGACCAGCAGGATGACGCCGTCGACCATGCTCAGGATACGCTCGACCTCGCCGCCGAAGTCGGCGTGGCCCGGGGTGTCGACGATGTTGATGCGCGTCGCGTCATCACCCTCGCCCCATTCGACCGAGGTGCACTTCGCGAGAATGGTGATCCCGCGTTCCTTTTCCAGGTCGTTCGAATCCATCGCGCGTTCTTCGACGCGCTGGTTGTCGCGGAACGTGCCCGACTGGCGGAACAGCTGGTCGACAAGGGTGGTCTTGCCATGATCGACGTGTGCGATAATCGCAATATTGCGCAAAGACATGCGTAGAGAGCCTTGATGGAAGGGGGCAGCACCCGGAGCGCCGCGAAACGCCGCGCCCCTAACAGAAGTGGTGCTGCGTCGCAACAAAATTGCCCGCCTCACCGACAGGGCGACGACGCCGCCCGATAATCCCCGCCCCAGCGGCGATAGCCCGGCGGACAGTCAGCGCCTCACAGGCGGGCGACCAGGCGTTCGACCTCCTGCCCCACGATGCGCGCGGCGCGGACCAGGTTCGCGTGGAAATCGCCCGCGCTGCCTTCGTTCGCCTCGTCGGTCACCGCCTTGATCGCGGCCCACGGCTTGCCGAGCCGCGCGGCGACCTGCGCCACCGCGCCGACCTCCATGTCGACCAGCGTCGCGCCCAGCCCATTCGCCAGATCGGCGGCGGCGTCGGGGCACGCGACGAAGCTGTCGCCGCTCGCGATCCGGGCATGCGGCAGGGTCAGGCCGGGATCGGCGATCGCACAGAAATGCGCCTCGCTCGCCTCGCCGATCGGCCATTCGCCGGCGCGGTAACGGCGAAACAGCCCGGGCTCGGCCGCGCCATAATCATGCTGCACCGCCTCGGCGATCCAATAGGCGCGGCCCGCCTCTGCCCCCAGCGAGCCGCAGGTGCCGCTCATCAGCAACAGGTCGGCATCGGCGCCCAGCATCCCGGCGCAAAGCGCGGCATTGACCTTGCCAAGGCCGCAGGTCGCGATGGTCAGCGCATGGCCGTGCGCGGCCAACCGGCGCACCGCAAACGGACCGCTCTCACGCGCGCCTGCATCGGGAAACAGCGCATCGCCTTCTTCGGCAAGCGCGGCGAGGATCAGGATATCGGCCATGGCCCCCTGTAGCGGCTGCCTGCTCCGATGGAAAAGGATTCGCGCGGGGGCGGCCGCGCGCGGGCGATTGCGACCGTCCTCCCTGTGCCGCAGCCATGGGGAGGATTTTTTCCTCGTCACCCCGGACTTGATCCGGGGTCCCGCTCGACGACGGGAATAAGTGGGATCCCGGATCGAGTCCGGGATGACGAAGGCGTAGGAAGCCAGGTCAGTTTGCGACCGGAAGG